>ERZ1643249.13-NODE-13-length-324132-cov-30.759924_pt1 | contig 324132 bp, 266 predicted proteins | sample MGYA00579263_ERZ1643249 | MGnify/ENA primary metagenome ERZ1643249 (study PRJEB29033, sample SAMEA4952264) | chicken gut metagenome | biome: Broiler Chicken; feature: Gastrointestinal Tract; material: Caecum | place: Ireland | collected 2018 | study: Broiler...
TAACCCCGGCCTCCAAACACAATAACCAGTGGCCTCAAAAGCTACGAATATTCAGCCCGGCTCTGCATCACCGCCAGATCGTGCAGTCGTTTCTGGTTGGCTTCCTGCTCCTGTTCCAGCGCCGCCGTCAGCTTCATAAACCGCTGTTCGGTCAGGACGCCTTTGGCCTTATCGGTGTACAGGCTCAAAAACATCCCGTCAATTTCCTGATTCCGGGCTTCCAGCCGTTTCCGTTCCTTCTCTGTCTGAGAAGCGTCCACCAGATACCGGCGCTCCATCCGGCTGCTGAGCCGCTGGTAGAACGCATCGGCGTCCTTCATGGCCTGTTCTGCCAATTCCTGTATATCGGTGCCCGGTGCCAGCGTGTCGAGCCATAGGATGATGTCGTCCATCATGTTTCCTTTCTCATGCGGCTTTGACGGTGGCGATCTCGTCCCAGCGTGTGGTGGCCCTGGGTGAGAGCATGGTGCGGCGTATGCGCCAGTCGGCCCCGGTGTCCGCATCATCGCGCCCCTGGCCGCGGATGCCGGCGTATCCGATGCCCGCATGCATGGCCCCGTACCGATGATTGATAGCGTCGATGGCGTCGGCCAGGCCCTCGTCCAGCCGGGGTTCGAGCCCGGGGAGCGTCATGTATGTGTCGCGGTCGGTCAGGTCGGTGAGGATGACGGCGGCGCGCGCCCACCGCAGGCCCGTCGGGCAGTGGTCGGCGAGGATGCGGGCGGCCAGCATGGCGATCTCGCTTGGATCGTCGGTGGGATCCGCGGGTCGCAGCCATCCGCCGGCTGTGCGGTAGTCGGCCCTGTAGGGGCTGGTCGCGGCCCACGCGCCGACCAGGCGGGCGAGGCTCCCCTGCCGGCGGAGGCGCACGGCCGCATGCTGCGCGTGCACGCCCGCGACGGCGCGCAAGCCGTCCATGTCGGTGACCGGACGGCCGAACATGCGGCTGTAGACGATCATGTGCTCGCGGTGTCCGTCGACCGCGTCCCCGCCCGCCAGGTCCACGCACGGCGTGCCGTTCAACTCCAATACGGTGCGCGCGAGGTTGACGCCGAACCGGTGCCGGATCAGCCCCTGGTCGGCGTCGCGGAGCCGGGCGGCCGTCGTCAGTCCCATGGCGGTGAGCCGGGGCGCGTTGCGCCGCCCGACGCCCCACACGTCGCCGACCGGCGTGGATCGCATGATCGTCTCGCGGAGCGTGGGGTCGAGATCGTCCCACACGGCCGCTCCCCCGGTGCCGGGCTCGTGTTTGGCCCAACGGCTCAGGAGCTTGGCGAGCGTCCTGGTGGGCGCCATCGTGACGGTCACGGGCACGCCCACGCCCCTGAGGATCGCATGCCTCATGAGCCGGAGGGTACGGTCCGCGTCCGCGCGGGGCGGGTCGAGGAAGCACTCGTCGATGCTGTAGGCGACGCGGCCGGGCAGCCATCGGTCCATGACGCGCATCATCCGCCGGCTGATCGACGCGTACAGCTCGTAGTTCGACGATCGCGCCACGACGCCGTGCATCCGCGCGAACTCGCGCATCGTGAACCAGGGTGTGCCCTCCCGGACGCCCAGCGTCTTGGCCTCCCTGGACCTGGCGACGACGCACCCGTCGTTGTTCGACAGGACGACCACGGGCCGTCCGGCTAGGCCGGGGTCGAAGACCCGCTCGCAGGAGGCGTAGAACGAGTCCGCGTCGGCCAGCACGAACCCGTTCACCATGCGCCTCTTTGCGGGTGGCAGGAGCCGAGGACGACGCCCCAGATCAGGCCCTCGCCGAACCGGTCCGGCCGGAAGTCGGGATAGCCGGGATGCTCGGCGTGCAGGTACCAGCCGTGCGCGTCATGCAGGAGGCGTTTGACGGTCAGCTCCCCGTCGAGCACGGCGACGACCACGTCCCCGTCGCGCGGCTCCAGGCTCCGGTCGACGATCAGGAGGTCCCCGTCGAAGATGCCCGCGCCGGTCATCGACTCGCCCGCCACGCGCACCACGAACGTGGTCTCGGGATGCTCCACGAGCCGTTCGTCCAGGCTCAGGTCCCCGCCCACGTAATCCTGGGCGACGGAGGGGAAGCCGCCGCGCACCGATTCCAATGCGACGGGTATGCGCGCGCCCGGCGTCCACGGGCCGAGCACGACGGCCTGCGTTGCTGGTGTCATGCGACCGCCTCCCACAGTATTAGAACAAGTGTTCGAATACCCTTATTCTGCGCGACGGCGTGGACGGACGCATAGGCGCGTCCGGAACATAAGGAGGCACGCCCATGAACGGGACGACGGAACGCGAGCTGGCCGAACACGCGGCCCGGCTGCTCGCATGCCCGTGTAGGCGAGCAGGAGGATCATGGTCCGGTCGCGGCGCGATCCGATGCGCCGCCCGTGGGGCGAGACGAGCGTTTCGGCGGCGTCGGCGGTCCGGCGGATCTGGTCGGCGGTCAGGTAGCGGACGCGTGTCGACGGTGTGGCGCGCACGCGGATCCCGGATGCGGGGTTGGCGGGGATGAGCCGCATCCGGACCGCATGGTCGAGAATCATGGTCAGGACGAAGAGCCGCTGGGTGACGGTGCTTGCGGCGAGCGGCCCCTTCAGGGGGCCGGGCGCGTTCCCGTCGAGCAGGTCGCGCACCCACGCCGTAACCATGCTCCGGTCAATCGCGCCCAGGGGTGTGCCCGCCCATTTCGGGCCGATGGTGGTCCGGTAGGCGCTTTCGTAGCCGGCGGCGGTGCTCTCCTTGATATTGACGAGCGTGCCGATCCACTCACGGTACGCGTCGGCGACGGTGCGTTCGCCGCCACGCGGGTCGATGTACCGGCCGGAGCGCAGATCGTCCTCCATGCCCGCCTTGAACGCCTCCGCGTCGGCGCGGCTGCGGAACGCCTTGCGGCGGCGCCCGTCGGGCGCGTTCCAGTAGACGACCCACCGGGAGCCCTTCCCGTAGCGGGCGGTGCGATGTTCGGGCGGGATCGTCTTCTTCGCCTTCTCGGGGTCGGCGCCCGCGGCGCGGCGCATGGCCGCGGTGGGCGGTATCCGGTTGCCGTCCCTGTCGACCGCGTCCCTGAGCCACGCGTCGTCAATCCATGACTTCGCCATGATCACGCTCCTTCCAATATGCGCGTTTCACCTGCGCTTTACGCGCCTATGCGCGTCCCCACGCGCCATCGCGCGGGATTCGGGGTTTCGGACGCCGCCGGACGCATAGCAGCATGCGAACGCAGGAAACACGTCCGGCGACATCCGAAAGGAGACACCAGTGGCCGACCGGCTCAAACCGCTGCTCGTCAACGCGTCCGAGGCCATGCGCCTTCTCGACATCAGGGACCCGCGCGTCCTGAACCGCCTGATCCATGACGGCAGCGTCCACGCCGTCAGGGTCGGCAACCGGTGGAAGATCAACTACGCCTCGCTCGAGGCGTTCGCCGCCGGCCGATTCCCCGCCCCGCCGAAATCCGGGTCGGCAAGCGAACCATCCAGCTCGTCGAGCGCCGGCTCCCAGATCGGGTAGCCTCCGGCCGCGGGCCAACGCTCGCCCCACGGGCAGAACATCACCGCGAACAGCGCGCCCGTATCCTCCGGGTCGACCAGCAGCGTCCGCCGGGAGAACCGCCCATCCTTGCCGGAGTCGACGAACAGCACGCGCCCGTCGATCGTGAGCGTGATCGTCGCATCCCACAGCCACTCCAGTTCCCCGCCCGGGGCCAGCAGGCCGCGGATATACGGGTCGTCGCTCGGGTGCGTGAGCCCTTCGGTCTTGTCCATGTGAATCTCATCCATCGTTGTGCTCCGTTTCTTATACGCTTGTCCGGTCCGATGTTCCGCGATGACGCGGCGCGGGGCGGGCGGGCCGCGGCACGTCGACGGCCCGCTCATGACGCCTCCCCCAGCAGGAGGCGCACCGTCTCCGAGCGGGCCGGCTCGTCCATGAGCAGCGTCACCCGCAGGCGCGACTCCCCGTCCAACGCGTTCAACGCCGCCATGCGTGGCGCGACGGGCAGCGCCGCCAACGCGGCCGCGGTCGCCGCATCATCCCCATCGGCGGACGGCTTCTCCGCGCCCCCGCTCTCCAGCCGCCGGTACACGTCGTCCAGATGGCTGTCCAACGATTGCTGGTAGATGCTCGCCACGTCCAACGAGGTGTGGCCGGCGATATGCATCACCTCACCGTTCGTCGCGCCCGCCGCCGCGAACGCGGTCAACGCGGTCTTGCGCAGATCGTGGAACCACATGCCCTCCAGGCCCGGCACACGGTCACGCGCCTTGGCGAACAGGTTGCGCAGCGTCTGGGGCCTCATGGGACCGCCGTCACGGGCGGGGAACAGCAGTCCGTTCGCGCCCGGCTGCGCGTTCCTCAGCGCACGTTCCAGCCATGGGCGGAGCGTGTCGGGGATGCGGATGTCGCGCACGGACGAGCCGGTCTTCGGTTCGCCGATGACCGGCCGCCAGCGACCGTGCGGGTCGCGTTCCATGGAGACCGAGTGACGGACGTGCAGGATCATGCGCCTCAGGTCCACGTCGCGGCGCATCAATGCCAGGCATTCGCCTTCCCTCAGCCCCAGCGTGACGGCTGACCGGGCGGAACGCGTCCCACCAATGTTGCACGTCACGCGCGGTGATGTCGCGCATGCCCCGGTCGCCGAACGCGGGGATGAGGTACAGTTCGATGATCTCCAGATGCTTGCTTCGCGCGCTGCCGCGCACCAGCTCCCCGTCGGCGCGCCGGTGGGTGTCCGCCCATCGGCGGGCGTAGTCGGCGAATGTGATCTCGTCGCGTTCCCGTTCGGCGCGTTCGACCTGCGGCGGGGTCCATAAGTTGAACGCGATCCTTTTCTCCGCGTCGGCCAGCCACGCGTCCAGCTCGGCCACGTATTCGGGGGCGACCATCTTGTACTGGCGTTTGGGCAGGTCGGGCCATGTCGCGAACGCATCCAGCGGGGTCGGGTAGCTGCCCTCCAGCCAATCACGGCCGCCACGGGTGATGCGTTTGACCGCCCCGAACCTCCTGCGTTTCGTCTTCGTCATCCAAGCCTCCGAAAGCTCGTACCCCATTACGTACCCCATTAGCTATGCGCGAATACGCTTTTTCGCGCATCGTCGCGCAGGTTGCGGGATACTCGGGGAAACGCTCGGAAACGTTGGAATACCGGGGTTTTCAGGCAACGAAAAAGGGTCCCGGGCGATGCCCAGAACCCTTAATAAGGTGTGGAGCTAAGGGGATTCGAACCCCTGACCCTCTCCATGCCATGGAGATGCGCTACCAGCTGCGCCATAGCCCCGTTTTCAGTTGTTGGTTCGCGGGAGTTACGTGAACCCGCCGCGAATCCGTGGCAGAACCCGCAGGCTCTGCTGAGTGGAGCTAAGGGGATTCGAACCCCTGACCCTCTCCATGCCATGGAGATGCGCTACCAGCTGCGCCATAGCCCCGTTTTCAGTTCTTGCCGCTCTCGAAGAGCCTTAGATACATTACAACACGGATGTCATTTCGGCAAACATGGCGTGTCGCGCGGGTTGCCGCATGACATCGGTCACTTGCCCGCCGTGTCGGTCCCCGAGGTTGACGAGCCCGACGACCCCGAGGAGGTGTCGGAGCCGGTCGTCCCCTGGGTCCCGGTATCGGTGGATCCCTGCGGCGTACCACCGCTTTGGGACGATCCATCGACTCCGGTCGAACCATCAACGGATCCGTCTTCGGTCCCGCCATCCGTCGTTCCGTCCGTCGACGACTCGCCGTCTGGCTGCGGTGTGGTGGTGCCCGAGGTACCGGAATCATTCGAACCGGAAGCACCGTCTGTGTTCCCGTCTGTGTTCCCGCCCGTCGTATCCGGCGTATTCGTTGACGGGTCGCTCCCGGTCGTCCCGTCATCCGTACCCGCGGCACCGTCTTCCGGCTCACGGTCGCGGTCACCGCCCTCGACCGGTCCGGTCGGCCGCTCGGTATAGGACCGGTCCACCCAGTCGCGCACCACACTGTCGGTCCCCTGCCCCTGGGTCACAGCCAGGATGATGCCCGCGGTCACTGCCACCGCAACCAAAGCGCTGCCGATGGCGACCAGTATGGCGACACGTTTGGCCTTTGCCGACGCCGCAGTCCCGCGTTGCCGGTTCACGCCCGACCGGTTGCGGCCGACTTCCGCCGCCCCCGACGATACGCCATCGCGCCGTGATACGGATGCGCTGCCACGCACCACCCGCCCTGTGACCGGCATCGTTTGCGTGGCGGCCACAGATTCGGCAGCGGATTCGGCGATGGCGTCCAGCCGCGTGGTCGCATCATCGGCGGATACAGCCGTTTCACCTTCCAAGCCGTCCGCGCCATCCACGCCATCCGCGCCGTCCGTCGCATGGAACGGCACGGCGTTCTGCAGTTTCTCGGATGACGCCTTGAGCACGTTCTGGTAGATCTGCGAGGCGACGGCGGAGACGATCGAACCGACAGCCACGCCGATGACGGATCCGGCGATGCCGATCTTCGCGGACAGCAGGAACGAGGTGACCGCGGCCAGCGCCCCCGCGCTGAGCTGCGTGACCGATAGACCCTTGAAGAAGTTTCTCACGACTCTCGACCGTAGCGGCGTTCCCTGCCGATATCCTCAACTTACGCTGAAAGCCGTTGAAGTTTCACGATACCGTTGCAAATCACTGCCCCCCCCCCCCAAAAAAAAGCCGACACCATCCTACGACCTGCGGTACGGCCCACGGTACGCCGCGGCCGCCAAGTTTGCATCAGCTGGTTGTATCAGCCGTGTGACGGAAACGCCCGCGCCGCGTCATCCTGCCGTCCGGCGGTGTACATTCATCAGCAACGGTACGATTCAGACGGGGGGATTCACGATGCAGCATGGGTCATCCATACCTCTACGCCACCGCACCGGCCGACGAGTCGCGGTCGTCATCGCCGCCGTCGCGGTGGTCGCGATCGTCGCCGCCGTGGTCGTCGCGCATCTGTCCGACACCGGCGTCATCACGTCCCCGTTGGGCGGCGATACGCAGGCCTCGGACGAGACGATGCGGGACCGATACCCGATGACGCCCAGCACCGTGGACTTCGACGGCGACGGTGTGGACGACTACACGGATATCCTCGCCGGCGCCCGCAAGGACGCCGAGGCAGCCCCGGCCTACGACGACGGCTACTACCAGGGCGGTTATCCGCCCGCGGACCGCGGCGCCTGCACCGATGTGGTCTGGCGTGCGTTCGCCGAGGCCGGCTACGACCTCAAGGCGATGGTCGACGCCGATGTCGCCGCCCACCCCGCCGACTATGCGAGCGCCGCGCCCGCGCCCGATCCGAACATCGACTTCCGCCGCACCGGCGTGCTTGACGTGTTCCTGTCCAAGTACGCGCAGACGCTGACCACCGACACGTCCGACAAGGCCGCCTGGCAGGGCGGCGACATCGTGGTGTTCGAAACCACCCGGCATATCGGCGTGGTCTCCGACCAGCGGGACGGTGACGGCCTGCCGTTCATCATCCACAACATGGGCCAGCGCCAGCGCGAGAACGATTACCTTTCGTTCCGCAAGCACATGGCGGTGACCGGCCACTACCGGTTCGACGCCTCGCGCATACCGCAGGACGTGCTCAGACGCTGGAACGGCTAAGCGCGCCCCACGCGCCCACTTTCCCCATTGTTTTGCGTACTCGTAAATCGTTGGATGCCCCGGAACCATAAAAGATCCGGGGCATCCAACGATCCCGTCGTTACTCAGCCGAGCGGCGGGTTCTCCCATTGCGGGGTGTCGGCGATGGCCGGCCCGTGGTTGTATTCCATCAGCCGCCAGCGCACCTCGCCGTCGCTCCGATCCAACGGCAGGAGCCGTACCCAGTGGGCGTTGCGCATCGACAGCACGCTGGCGAAGTCCGGGAACGCCTCACTGATGCCCAGCAGCGTCTGCAGGGTCTGGGAGATCCATGCGCCGTGGGTGAAGAAGAACAGGTCGGTGTGCTCGTCGCCGCGGGCCGCCCACTCGTGGATCGCCTCCACGCCACGCTGCCCGACGGCCTCCTTCGATTCGGCGCCGTATTTCATCTCGCCGCCGCGGAATTCGGCCCAGGACCGGTAGTCCTCCGGGTAACGTTCGGCCAGGTCGTCCACGGCCATGCCGTCCCACTCGCCGAAGCTGCGTTCGCGCACGCGCGGGTCCAGATGCACATCCAGTTCCAGCGGGTCGGCGAAGGCGTGCGCGGTGGCGGAGGCACGGCACAGGTCCGAGGCCACCACAATGCGCTTCGTGACATCCGGCCGGCGTTCCACGTACAGTTCGCGCAGCGTCTCGCCGGTGCGTTCGACCTGCCAGCGGCCGACCTCGTCCAGCGGGATGTCGACCTGCCCCTGCAGGCGGTGCGCCGCGTTGTACGAGGTGCGGCCGTGGCGGACAAGGAAGATGGAACGGACGTGCTGGCTCATGACTCCTCCGGATGCTCAAGCTCAAGGTCGATGGTCGGCTGGTCGCGCCACAGGCGTTCGAGCCCGTAATAGTCGCGCGATTCCTGATGCATGATGTGGATGACGAAATCGCCGTAGTCGAGCAGGATCCACTGGCCTTCGGTCAAGCCTTCGCGCGAGCGCGGCGAGAGTCGGGCCTTCAGGTGCAGGTCCTTCTCCACCTCCTCGGCGATGGCCAGCACCTGGCGCTCGTTGGAGGCGGAGGCGATCATCATGACCTCGGTGAACGCGAGCAGGTCGGTGACGTCGAAGGCCACGATGTCGTTGGCCTTGACGCGGTCGGCCGCGGCTGCGGCGATGCGGACGGCGTCGATGATGGTGGTTGCGGCGGTCATCGGATCAGCGCTCCCAGGCGGGCTTCCAGCCCTCGACGACGTGCTGCGTGTTCTCGGAGTAGACCATCGCGTCGTCCGGGACGGCGTGGCGGATGACGGAGCCGGCGCCGGAGGTCACGTTGTCGCCGACTTCGACCGGGGCGACGAACAGGTTGCCCGCGCCAATGTGCACGTTCGAGCCGATGTGGGTGTGGTGCTTGTGCACGCCGTCGTAGTTGGCGGTGATGGTGCCGCCGCCGATGTTGGTGTGCTCGCCGAGGTCGGCGTCGCCGACGTAGCTCAGGTGCGGCACCTTGGTGCCGTCGCCGATGTGCGCGTTCTTCATCTCCACGAACGCGCCGGCCTTGGTGCCGGTTCCCAGTTCGTTGCCGGGGCGCAGGTAGGTCCACGGGCCGATGGTGGCGTCCGCGCCGATGTGCGTGCCCTGCACGCGGGAGCGTTCCACGGTGGCACCGGCGTCGACGATAGCGTCGATCAGCGTGGTGTAGGGCCCGACGACCGCCGCTTCGCCGATGACGGTATGCCCCTGCAGGAACGAACCGGGCAGGATGACGGCGTCGCGCGCGATCTCCACGTCGTCCTCGATCCAGGTGGTCGCCGGATCCAGGATGGTGACGCCGTCGCGCATCCACCGCTCGCAGATGCGGCGGTTGTACGCTTTGGACAGTTCGGAGAGCTGGACGCGGTCGTTGACGCCCTCCACGGTCAGCGGGTCAGGCGCGGCGAAGGCGCCGACGTTGCCGTCCGCCTTGGCCATCTCCAACGCGTCGGTCAGGTAGAACTCGCCCTGCGCGTTGTTCGACTTGAGTCCCGCGATGGACTTGGCCAGCACGGCGGCCTCGAACACGTAGACGGAGGTGTTGACCTCCTGCACGGCCAGTTCGCTGCGGTTGGCGTCCTTCTGCTCCACGATGCGCAGCACGTTGCCCTCGCGGTCGCGGATGATGCGGCCGTACCCGGTCGGGTCGTCGAGGATGGTGGTCAGCACGGTCGCGCCGTTGCCGCTGGCCTCGTGGAACTCCAGCAGGTCATGCAGGGTGCCGGCGTCGAGCAGGGGCATGTCGGAGGCGGCGATGAGCACCGGTCCGTCGAGTTCGCCGCGTTCGGTCAGCTGGGTCATCGCGCACTGCACGGCGCGTCCGGTGCCGGGGATGTCGTCCTGGTTGACGATTTCGACCTGGTCGTTGTAGGAGCGGGCGGCGGCGGCCACACGGTCGGCCTGGTAGTGTACGACGACGGCGAGCGTGTCCGGATCCTGCGCGCCGACGGACGCCATCACGCGTTGGAGGAAGGTTTTGCCGGCGAAGGTGTGCAGCACCTTCGGGGTGCGCGAACGCATGCGTGTGCCCTCGCCCGCGGCGAGGATGATGGCGGCGGATAGTGCCATGAGATATGCTCCATTCCCTCGTGGACTCGCCTGAGGCGGCGGCCGCGAGGGCCACCGCCCCGGCACCAAGCTCCCCCACCTGGACTCGAACCAAGACAAAGGGTTCCAAAGACCCGTGTGCTGCCATTACACCATGGGGGAACGGCGGGACGAATCCCGCCAAGTGTTCATTATGCCATACGGCTGGACCACGTCAACCGCTCCAGCGGGTTGCCTTGCGATTCCGGGGTGCGAACCGTATCGGAGGATGGCCGTCAGGCGAACAGGAAGCCCTGCCCGTGGTGCTCGGGATAGGTGTCGAACAGCTCGGCGACCGAACCGTCCTCGAACACGGCGCGGATGGCGCTGGCCAGCAGCGGCGCGATCGAGAGCACGGTCAGGCCGTCCCAGCGCTTCTCCTCGGGAATCGGCACGGTATCGGTGAGCACCACCTCGCGGGCGCCGCACTCCTTGAGACGGTCCACCGCGGGGCCGGAGAGCACGCCGTGCGTGGCCACCACGGTCACGGAGTTGGCGCCGGACTCGCGCAGCACCTTGCAGGCGCCGGCGATCGTGCCGGCCGTGTCGATCAGGTCGTCCACGAGGACGCAGTCCTTGCCCTCCACGTCGCCGACCACGCGGTTGGCGACGGCGCGGTTCGGCCGGGTGATGTCGCGCGTCTTGTGCACAAAGGCCAGCGGGCCGCCGCCGAGGCGCTGCGCCCACTGTTCGGCCACGCGGATGCGGCCGGCGTCCGGGGAGACGACGGCGACGTTGTCCAGATGATTGAAGAAGCGGTCCCGGATGTAGTCGACGAGCACCGGCATGGCGATCAGATGGTCGACCGGGCCGTCGAAGAACCCCTGGGACTGCGCGGCGTGCAGGTCGACCGACATGATGCGGTCGGCGCCCGCGGTCTTGAGCAGGTCGAACATCAGACGGCAGGAAATCGGCTCACGGCCGCGGTGCTTCTTGTCCTGGCGCGAATAGCCCAGCAGCGGGCACACGGCGGTGATCGAACGCGCGGAGGCGCGCTTCAGCGCATCGATCATGATGAGCTGTTCCATGATCGACTTGTTGATTGGGTTGGCGTGGCTCTGCAGCACGAACACGTCCGCGCCGCGCACCGATTCGGTGTAGCGCACGTACATCTCGCCGTTGGCGAAGTCGTAGGCCGTGGTCTCCAGGACATCGATGCCGAGTTGCTCGGCCACGTCCGCCGCCAGCTTGGGGTGGGTGCGCCCCGTGACGAGAATGAGGTTCTTATCGGGCTTGCCTGTAAGGATTGCGCTCACCGTATCTCCAAACGTGTGTTTCGCTGACGTGGACTGAACCTTAGTCTAACCATGTGCGCCGACGTGCGACACGGCCGGACGCCGCCGACCAAGACCTCGCTGATAACGCTCACATCGGCGGAATCCCGCGCCTGCTACTCCGACCGCCGCCGGTACAGACCGTGTTTGCCGATGTACTGGACCACGCCGTCGGGCACCAGGTACCAGACCGGCTCGTCGTGCGCGGCGCGGCGCCGCACGTCGGTCGAGGAGATCGCCAGCGCGGGGATCTCCAGGGTGTCGACCTTGCCCTCGGGCAGGTGCGCCCCCTCGGGGCCGGAGTACCCCGGGCGGGTCACGGCCACGAAGTGCGCCAGGTCCCACATCCGCTCCGCGTCCTTCCATTCCATGATCTCGGCCACCGCGTCCGCGCCGGTGATGAAGAACAGTTCCGCGTCCGGATGCTGCGCCCGGATGTCACGCAGCGTGTCGATGGTGTAGGTGATGCCGGGACGGTCGATATCCACCCGGGACACGGTGAATTTCGGATTGGACGCTGTGGCGATCACGGTCATCAGGTACCGGTCCTCGGCGTTGGTCACATGCTTGTCGAGCTTGAACACGGGGCGTCCGGTCGGCACGAAGATCACCTCGTCCAGGTCGTATACCCAGGACACCTCGGAGGCGGCCACCAGGTGCCCGTTGTGGATCGGGTCGAAGGTGCCGCCCATGATGCCGATGCGCCGACGGCTGTGCCAGTTGCCTCGTGCCGAAAGCCTGCCTTTGCCGGGCGCGTGGACGCTTTGCGTCGCCGACGCGGGCAGCAGGTCGGACATCCGGCGTTCCTGCTCCCCCGCCATCGTCTCGCTCGTATCCGCGGTCATGCGGCAACGCCCCCCTCATGCCCGGTCTGCCGGCGGTCGGCCTCGCGCGTCTCCTGCTCGGCCTGGTCGGCCGTGGAGATGGCGCCGTCGGCGTCGATCCTGTCCATGTCCTCATCCCACTCGTCCTGCACGACCTGTCGGATCTCGGCGAAGGTCGGCAGCGCGAAGTCGGGCTGGTACAGTCCGCGGATGACGGCCACGCACTCGGTGACCTTGACCAGCGTGTCGGTCATCCCGTCGATGTTCCCATCCCGTTCCTGCCTGCGGAAGGTGAGGATCCGCCGCTCCATCAGCGCCGTCTGCGTCCTGACTGTGGCCAGCTGGTCCCCGTCCAGGTCGGCGACCTCATGCGAGTCGGTCTCCGGCCAGCCGATCAGCACCGCGTCCGCGTATTCGAGCGAGGCGCGCTGCGCCGCCGTGGCGATGCCGTCCTCGATCTGCACCAGGAACACGTAGCGCACCAGGCTCAGCCGTTCCGCCGCGATCCGCAGTCCCAGACGCGGATCGTCCAGATCGGCTCCCCACGGGTTCGCCACGTTCGCCCCGCCGCCGGTTGTCGGTTCCTCGCTCATGCTCGCACCTGCCCTGTTCCGTATCCGATCCACTTGGTCGTGGTCATCTCCCTCAGGCCCATCGGACCGCGGGCGTGCATCTTCTGCGTGGAGATGCCCAGTTCGGCGCCGAAGCCGAACACACCGCCGTCGGTGAACCGCGTGGAGGCGTTGACCATCACTACTGCCGAGTCTATACGCTGGGTGAACGTTTCCGCAGCCGAGTAGTCCTCGGCGATGATCGATTCGGTGTGTCCCGTGGAGTGGGCGTTGATGTGGGCGATCGCCTCGTCCAGCGAGTCGACCACCTTGATCCCGATCTTCAGCGCCAGATACTCGGTGTCCCAATCCCGCTCGTCGGCATGCGCCAGGTCCAGGTCCAGGATGTGCGACTGCCCGATGATGCGGTACGCGGTCTCGTCGGCGCGGATGGCCACATGCGCGTTGGCGAGCGCCTGCGCGGCCACCGGCAGGAACCCTTCGGCCACGTCCCGGTGGACGAGCAGCTTCTCGGCGGCGTTGCATACGCCCACGCGCTGTGTCTTGGCGTTGAGCAGGATCGGGATGGCCTTCTCCGGGTCGCCGCTGCGGTCGATGTAGATGTGCACGTTGCCGGCGCCGGTTTCGATGACGGGCACGGTGGAGTTGCGGACCACGGACTGGATGAGCCCGGCGCCGCCGCGCGGCACCAGCACGTCGATGTGGCCGCGCGCCTGCATCATGGCGGTCGCCCCGTCCCTACCGTAGGCGTCGACGCTGGCCACCAGGGCCGGGTCGAGGCCGTGCTCGGCGAGCGTGCCGCGGATGACCTCCAGCGTGGCGGCGTTGGTCCGTTCGGCCGCGTGTCCGCCGCGCAGGATGGCGGCATTGCCGGATTTCAGGCACAGGCTGGCCACGTCCACGGTCACGTTGGGGCGGGCCTCGTAGATCATGCCGATGACGCCGATGGGCACGCGGATCTGTTGGAGCCGCAGGCCGTTGGGCAGGGTGGAGCCGCGGACGATCTCGCCGAGCGGATCGGGCAGCGTGGCCACGTGGCGCACGCCCTGCGCGCTCTGCCGGACGCGTTTGGCCCCGAAGTACAGGCGGTCGAGCTTACCCTCGTCCATGCCGTCGGCGCGGGCCTGCGCCATGTCGGCGGCGTTGGCTTCGGCGATGTGGTCGGCTTGGGCGTCCAGGGCGTCGGCCAGGGCCTCCAGCAGGTCGTTCCTGGTTTCGCCGGTGGTGTGGGCAAGGTCGGATTGCGCGGTGGCTGCGGCGTCGGCCAGGGCGTTGACGGCGGCGTGCACTTCGGGATTCGTCATACACCTTAGGGTATCGCACGCATGCGTCGTCATGACGGGTGTTCCGGGATATGGGCGCACCGCCACAGGGCTGCCCATGCTCAAGGATAGACTTAGGAGCGTTTGGCAACCCGACGATTCGCGGAGGATACAACGTGACCACGTTCCATAGCACGCGCAGCACCACCGATTCCCTGACCTCCAAGCAGGCGATCCGCCAAGGCATCGCCGCCGACGGCGGTCTGTTCGTCACCGACGCGCTGGGCGAGACCCGCGTGGACGTGGCTCAGCTGGTCGGCAAGTCGTATCAGGACATCGCGGTGACGGTGCTGGGCGCGCTGCTGCCCGATTTCTCCGAGGCCGAGCTGCGCGAATGCGTCGAGGCCGCGTACGGCCCGCAATGGGGGGACGGGGCGATCACCCCGTTGAAGCCGTTGGGCGAGGATTGGGTCCTGGAGCTGTTCCACGGCCCGACCTCCGCGTTCAAGGATGTGGCGCTGCAGATCCTGCCCCGGTTCATGGCCCGCACCGCCCCCGCCGACGGTGGGGCGGACGAGAAGATCATGATCGTGACCGCCACCTCCGGCGATACCGGCAAGGCCGCGCTGGCGGGGTTCGCCGACGCCCCGGGCACCGGCATCACCGTGTTCTACCCGCAGGGCAAGGTCAGTCAGGTGCAGGAGCTGCAGATGACCACGCAGACGGGTTCGAACGTGACCGTGTGCGCGGTGGAGGGCAACTTCGACGACGCGCAGTCCGCGGTCAAGCGGATCTTCGGCGACCGTGACCTGGCCGCCCGTCTGGCCGGCGACGCGCATGTGCGCCTGTCGTCGGCGAACTCGATCAACGTGGGCCGTCTGGTCCCGCAGGTCGTGTACTACTTCTCCGCCTACGTGCAGCTGGTGGAGCGCGGGGCGATCGCGCTGGGCGACGAGGTGGAGTTCTGCGTGCCGACCGGCAACTTCGGCGACATCCTGGCCGGCTATTACGCCAAGCTGCTGGGTCTGCCGGTCAAGCATCTGATCGTAGCCTCGGACAGGAACAACGTGCTCTTCGAGTTCCTGACCACCGGCACGTACAACCGCCAGCGTCCGTTCTTCCAGACCATCTCCCCCTCGATGGACATCCTGATCTCCTCGAATCTGGAGCGCATGCTGTACTACATGTCCGACAAGGACTCGCGTCTGATCTCGATGCTGATGAACGATCTGAACCAGTGGGGCGCCTATGAGATCCCGGATGAGATGCTGGCGCGCATCCGCCATGTCTTCGGCTGCGGCTGGGCCGACGAGGATCAGGTGCGCGAGTCCATCCGCGACTGCTGGGAGAGGAACCGTTACGTGATCGACCCGCATACGGCCTGCGGCTACTTCGTGCTCCAGCGGATGCCGCGCGATCCGTCCGTGCCGCGCGTGCTGCTGAGCACCGCCAGCCCGTACAAGTTCCCGCGCGTGGTCAACGAGTCGCTGGGCTTCGAGGCGACCGGCACCGATTTCGCGTGCATGGATGTGCTGGCCCGCGAGACCGGGACGACGGCCCCCGCCGCGTTGCGTGGTCTGGAGAACGCCGCGGTGCGGTTCGACGACGTCGTCGCCATCGACGGCATGGCCGGCGTGGTCGAGCGCGCCGCGCACACCCTCTGACCGACACGCCCGGCCTCCCCGGACCCTGACACTTTGTGACCGTGATCCAATCAACGGAATCGTTGGAATTTCAACGTTTTGCTGATTGAGGTTTTGGCCGAGAAATGTCAGAGTCCGGGGAGGACGGGCGTGTATTGGTTTGTGGCCCCTGCCGCGGCGCCGGGGTTTCGGGGTTACAGTTCCTTGTTCAGCCAGATATGGCGGGAGATGGCGTAGGAGACGGCGACCGCCGCCGAGCAGCCGATGACGCCGAGCAGTCCCCACATCCAGCCGGGCATGGCGGCCAGCGATTCGGCCATCGAGTGCAGCACCTCGTCGGGTATCAGGATGATGCCCACGCCGAACGCACCGGCCACGACGAACACGGCCGACCAGAACCAGCTGGACGCCTTGGTGAACTCGAAGGCGTAGTAGAACGGCATCTCCAACGCCACGATCGCCACGAACGCAGCCATCGCCACGCCCACAACCATGCCCGTCGGCAATACCGAGACCGGCGTCGGATCATCCTGCCACGGCAACGGCATCCAGACGACGTCGATCAGCCACAGCAGGCCGATCTGCACGATGATCTCCGCCAGGCAGACCAGTCCCAGCACGCCGGCGGACAGGTATCGGCCCACAACCTGATGGGACCGGGTGACCGGCACCAGCGCGCTGAGACGGCCGCATTGGACGCTGCTGGTGTTCACGAACAGCCCGGCCGCGGACAGCGCCCAGTACCCGACGGTCAGCGTCAGGCACAACGCCAGCGCGCCCACCGTGCCGACCATGAACGCGATCAGCGGGAACAGCAGCGGGAACAGGAACGTCACCAGTGTGGAGACCAATCCCGAATCGGTAATCGTCTGGTAGTCGAGCCGCATCGCACGGCGAATCGCAACGGATGCGTCCTTCATGGTCCTCAGAACTCCTTTCGGCGCCGGCAGGCGATCGACACCGGCAGGGAGACGGCCGTCATGACGACAAGGACCCCCAGCCCCGCGGGGATGCCGACCGCCGGGTTCGCCATCGCCTGCGCAACGGCGTCGCCGAACGCGTTGAACGCATCCTCCGGCATGAGATACAGCGTCACGGTGACCAGCACGGCCACCCCGACGAAGAACGCCGCCACGCACAGCAACGCTTTGCGCATGTCGTTCCACCGGTAGAACAGCGGGAACAGGACCAGCTCGAACACCATGAACGACCATGTGCTGCCCAGCACCGACGTCGTCAGCGCCTGCGCCAGACCGTTCAGGTTCCCGTGGGCCGTCAGATGCAGGATCGCAAGCGCCAGCGTCGTCTCCGCAACGATGATGGCGGCGAACACCGGCAGCGTCAGATACCGCCCGATGACCTGGTGCGTGCGGTCGGCGGGGATGATGCCGTTCATCAGCCCATGCTGCTCCAGCCATTCGTAGCTGAACGCGCTGATCGGCAGGATCGTGCCGACGCCGAACACGCTGCCGACCACGCCGCCCGTGGCGAAGTCGGCGGCACCGGAGGTTCTGCCGGCCAAGCCGAAGATGACGGCGAACAGCAGCGGCAGCAGGAACGGCACGAAGCCGCTGGCCGAAGATACGGTGATGCGGGCCATGTCCAGACGGAACGAAACCAGTACGGCACGCATGGCTCACACCTCCCCCAGCGAGAATTGCCCGACGTTGGTCAGGCGGATGATGTCGTCGATCGACGCGGGTTCGACCACGATCTGGTCCACGGGGAAGATCGGCAGGTTCTCGCTGCGCACCAGCGCGTCGAAACCGGTGGCGTAGCGGTGCACGCCGACACACGCCTTGGCGGGCAGCCGGTCGAGCAGGTCGAGGCCGGCCTTGACGATGCGGAACGAGTCCTCGAACTCGTCCTTGGGACCGGTGAAATACAGTTCGCCGTGGGTGATGTAGGTGATGAAGTCGGCGGCGCGTTCCAGGTCGGCTGTGATATGCGTCGAGAACAGGACGCTGCGCTCGCCGTCCTCGATGGTGGCGGCGAGGATGTCCATCAGCTCGTCGCGGGCGAGCACGTCCAGGCCGCTGGTCGGTTCGTCCAGGATCAGCAGACGGGCGTCGTGGCTCAATGCCACGGCCAGCATGAGCTTCATCTGCATGCCGCGGGAGAGCTCCTTGACCTTCTTGCCGCGGTCCAGGCCGAATCGCCTGAGGTGGCCGTCGAAGACCTCATGCCGCCAGGTGCGGTACATGCCGCGCATGACGCGTTCGACCTTGTCGACGCTCCAGGTGTCCACGAAGTAGCTGGTATCGAAGACCACGCCGAGCTGCTCCTTGACGGCCTCCTCGTCGGCGACCGCGTCCAGGCCGAGGACCTGGATCTGGCCGGCGTCGCGGCGGATCATGTTCAGGATCAGCTTGATGAGCGTGGACTTGCCGGCGCCGTTCGGGCCGATCAGGCCCATGATGTAGCCGGTGGGCAGGTCGAAGGTGACGTCTTCCAGCGTGAAGCCGGAATCGTAGTGTTTGGTCGCGCCCGTGACGGACAGCGCCATCGGTGGTGTGGTAGTCATGACTGGTCCTTGTAGCTTGCCTCGAGCATCGCCATCAGGTCGAGCAGCGGGATGTCGGCGGCCTTGGCGGCCGTGCAGGTCTCGTCGAAGATCCGTTGGATGCGCGTGCGGGCCCGCCGCTTCATCAGCTCGGTCCCCTGGCTCATCACGAACGTGCCTTTGCCTTGGATGTTCTCCACAATGCCCTCGTCGGCCAGTTCGTTGTACGCCCTGGTGACGGTGAGCACCGAGATCCGCAGTTCTTTGGCGAGCTTGCGCAGGGAGGGCAGCGCCTCCCCTGCGGCGAGTTCGCCCGAGAGCACCGCCGCTCGAATCTGATCCTTGATTTGCTCGTAGATCGGTTCTCCGGACACGGATGAGACGATCAACTTCACCGCGTATCCCCTTTCTGATTGTGCTAGCGGAACAGTGATTAACTGTTCTGTATAACACTATAACAGTTTCGGGCCAACTGTTCAACTCGGACCATAACAGTCGGCGCGGCGGCCGAGATTACAGGATCTCGGGGGCGTCGGAGAAATCGAAGAGCACGCCGTCAGACACCTCGCAGATCTCGGCCCAGTCGCCGGCGGAGGAATCGTCGTTCATGGCCCAGACCGTCATGCCCACCGACTTGGCGGCCTTGATGCCCACCAGCAGATCCTCGAACACCGTGCAGTCGGCCGGCGAGACGCCGAGGCGTTCGGCCGCCAGCAGGTAGACGTCCGGGCTTTCCTTGCTCACGTCGCCCGCGTCATCGACGCTGACCACTTCGTCGAACAGGCCGCCGATGCCGACGTGCGCCATCGCCGGGTCGCGCAGGGCGGGCGGCAGCGAGGTCGCCACGGCCAGCTTGGCGCCCGACGTCCTGAGCAGGTGCAGGTACTCGACGGCGTGCGGCTTGGCCTCGACCACGGTGGAGTAGGCCTCGCGGGCCATCTCGTCCCATTCCGCCATCAGCTGCTCGGGGGTGTCCTCCAGGCCGAAGCGCGCGATCGTGTATTCGGCGATCTGGCGGAACTGCATCGCGGAGACCTTGGTCATGTAATCGTCCGGCACCTCGATGCCGCGGCGTCCCAGGAAGTCGATGTCGACCTGATCCCACACGCCCATGGAATCCAGCAATGTGCCATCCAGATCGAAGATGGCGGCCTTACCCGTATTGATGCCCATACGCCCAGCATAGTCCATCCCGCTTGTCCGAATCCCCCGATTCGGACAAGCGCGTAACGACGGACCGGCCGGGCCGCCGTCTCAGCCCAGGCGGCTTTCGGCGAGCAGTTCGCGCGCGTGGTCCAGCGAGGTCTCCGACTCGCTGCCCGAGAGCATGCGTGCGATCTCGGCCACGCGCTCCTCCTCGCGCACCTCGTGCACGGTAGTGGACACGCTGTCGGCGGACGGGTCGCCGCCCTTGCTGACCACGAAATGGGCGTCCGCCCAGGAGGCGACCTGCGCCAGATGGGTGACGACGATGACCTGCGCGACGCGGGCCAGCCGGGCCAAACGACGTCCGAGCTCCACGGCGGATTTGCCGCCGACGCCGGCGTCGACCTCGTCGAAGATGAAGGTCATGGCGGGCTGGCCCGGCCGCGCCGGGGGATCATCGGCCCGCACGCCGCCGAAATCGGTCACGCCTGCCCTTTCTGAGTCCGTTTCGGCGGACCCGTCGCCACCATCGGCATCCGGGATGGCGACCGAAACGTCGTCCGTCCCATATCCCATGCGGCGTTCGGCGGCCACCAGCTCCAATGCCAGCATCAGTCGGCTCAGCTCGCCGCCCGATGCGCTTCTACCCATCGGCAGCTGCGGCGAACCGGGGAACGGGGTGAACAGGAACGCGATGTCGTCGCGTCCGTTGGCGTCCAGCGGCCATGTGCCTCCGCGGGCCTCGTCCGCCTCCCGCGGCGTGACGCGGATCTCCAATCCCGCTCCGGACATCGCCAGCGAGGACAGCTCCTCGCCCACGCGCGCGGACAGTTCCCCCGCCGCCCGCCGACGCACGGACGACAGCCTATCGGCTGCCTCCAGCGCGTCCTCGAACAGCCGCCGGCGCTCCTGCCGGAGCTCGGCCAGCTTCTCCGGCGAGGTGTCCAGATCCTCCACGTCCAGCACGGCCCTGTCACGCCAGGCGATCACGTCGGCCAGGGTCGGCCCCCAACGGCGGGTCAGCTCGTCGAGCTCGTGGATGCGCCCGTTGATCGCGTCCAGATCGTCGACGCCCTCCTCCATATCGATCTGGCGGGAAAGGCTGAACACCACATCCGACAGATCCGCGCCGATCGATTCCAGACGGTCGGCCAGATCGGAGAACGGCCCCTCCACATGGATGGCGCGCAGGTGCTGCACGGCGCGTGTAATCAGATCCGAGGCCCCCAATGCGTCCGGATCGCCGTCGACCGCCGAGGCGTCCAACGCGCCCAGCGCGCCGCCCACGCCCTGGGCTATCTCCGCGGCGTTCTCGATGCGGCTGCGGCGGGTCTTGAGGTCCTCGTCCTCCCCCGGCTGCGGATCGACCCGATTGATGCGCTCGATCGATTCGCGTAGGTAGTCGGCCTGCTGCCGGATCGAGGACTCTTGGCTGGCCAGTTTCTCCAGCCGTTCGTCCATGGCCGCCAACGCCTCCCACGCCTGTCGGTATGAGGCCAGTTCCGCCTGGTCGCCGGCCACGGCGTCCAGGAACTCGCGCTGTCTGGCGGCGGAGGCGATGCGCAGCTGGTCGGCCTGCCCGTGCACCGTGACCAGTTCGTCGGTGATGCGGCCCAGCACGGATCGGGGTACGCTACGGCCGTTCGCCGTGGCGCGCGAGCGCCCGGACGCCGGCACGCTGCGTGCCAGGAACAGCTCGCCGTCCTCCGGCTCGACCCCGACCTCGGCGGCGATGGCGGCCGCCGCGGTCTGCGGCCCGGCCATGAACACCCCTTGCGCCCATGCGGCGTCCGCGCCCGACGACACGCGATTGGCGTCGGCGGCGGCACCGGAGATCAGTCGGATGGCGTTCAGCAGCATCGATTTGCCGGCACCGGTTTCGCCGGTGATGGCGGTCATACCCGGGGCGGGCGTCAGCACGGCCGATCGGATGGGCCCCAGATTGCGGATTTCGAGTTCCTCCAGCATGCCGGATCAGACCTCGCTTCCGCCGGTGTCCCCGGTCTCGCAGGCACCGCAGCAGCGGTCGGCGTCATCGCTGTGCACGACTTTGGCCGCGGACGGCCAGGAGACCGCGACCTGCCCGTGGTGGACGTCGCCGGTTTTGCGCGCCTGTTCGCGCCAACCGACCACCGGCAGGTCGAATTTGCTGACCAGACGGCTGGTGAACGGTGCGCCGGACAGACGTGCCAGGCGCAGCATGTTGCGCGATTCGCGCACCTGGACGCGCGTGCCCTTCGGCAGTTCGCGCTGACGGCGCCCGTCGCAGCAGATCCAGCCGTTCGTGGAGGATTCCTCCAGGATGTCCAGGGTGAACGTCGAGTGCGAACCGATGATCAGCGGACGCGCGAACAGCGCATGCGCGGCGTTCGGCACCAGTTGCAACGCCTTGACGTTCGGCCAGATAATCGGCCCGCCGGCGGAGAACGCGTAGGCGGTGGATCCGGTCGGGGTGGAGACGATCACGCCGTCGCACCCGAACGAGCTCATCTCCACGTCGTCCACGCGGATGGACAGCTCCACCATCCGGCCGCGGTCCACGCGCTCCAGCGTGATATCGTTCAGCGCCCAGTCCTCCAACGGCTTGTCCGCGCCGGGCATCCACACGTCGGTATGCGCGATCATGCGCTCCTCGATCGAATAGTCCCGGTCGGCGATGCGTTGGATCGCCTCGCTCATCTGGAAGCTTTCGAATTCGGCCAGGAACCCCACATGGCCGAGGTTCACGCCCAGGATCGGCACGTCGGTGCAGTGCACCAGCTCGGCGGCGCGCAGGATCGTGCCGTCGCCGCCCAGCACCACCACGATCTCGGTGTCGGGGTCCGCGCGCGGCGAGTCGCCGCCGAAGCGCGGCGCGGCCACGTTGTCGACGATCGTCACGCGGAAGCCGGCGTGACGCAGCTGATCTACCGCCTCGGGCACCACCGTTCCGCTTTCGCGCAGACGGCTGTGCGTCACCACCACGGCACGGCGATCGCTGCCCATAATGCCCCTTCCGTTCAAGGTCCATGCGGCGGCGTTCCGGCCGCCCACACCCATCCTAATCGAAGCCGCCCCTGCGCGCCGTACAATGGTGCCGTCAGCCGAACACGTGTCCGGATCGGCGTCACAGACGCGCCGCGGGCCGCAGTGGGTCCGGTTCACGGTAAGGAGCAGTGCATGGAGCCATCCAACAGCCGTAAACCGCCGATTCGCCGACGGGCGCCCCACGGCACCGACCTGTGGCGCGCACTGGTGGACCCCGATCAGAACCCCTCCGCCCGCACGCGGGTGTTCAGCGACCTGCTGCTCGCCTACCCCGGACGGTTGACCATCATCTACTTCATCACGCTGGTCGTCATCGCCACCGTGCTGCTGACGCTGCCCGTTTCCTCGCGCTCCCCCGGTTCCACGGACCCGCTGACCGCGTTCTACACGGCGGTGTCGGCCCTGTCCACCTGCGGCATACCCATCGTCAACAGCACCGAGCATTGGAGCGTGTTCGGCCAGTGCGTGATCCTGGTGTCGGTGCAGTTGGGCGGACTCGGGGTCATGACCTTCGCCTCGCTGATCATGCTGGCCACGGCACGGCATCTGCGCGCCTCGCAGCGGCTGCGCACCGCCAACGAGCTGGGAGCCTCGGCGTTGGGCGAGACCAGGGACGTGCTCGCCGTGGTGTTCGCCACCACGTTCATCATCGAGGGCATCACGTTCGCGGCCCTGTTCCCCGGACTGTTCTCCATCAACAAGGGCGACTGGGGGCAGACGGCCTGGGAGGCGCTGTTCTACGCGGTGTCGGCCTACAACAACACCGGGTTCACGCCGGATGCGGCGGGTCTGCACGTCAACAACCCGGCCGTCGGCCTGCCGATCCTGCTCAGCGCGTTCTGCGGCACGCTCGGCTTCCCCGTGCTGCTCAACCTGGCGCGCGCCTGCCGCCACCGCATCCCGCCGCGCCGTTGGCAGCTACATACCAAGCTCACGCTGGTCACCACGTTCGCGCTGGTCCTGTGCTCCCTGCTGTGGTATGTGGCGGTCGAGTGGAACAACCCGCGGCTGTACGCCGACGCCGATCTCGGCGTCAAGCTCCAGGCCGCGCTGTCCGCCGCGGTGATGCCCCGATCGGCCGGGTTCGACCTGTCCTGGGTGCCGGAGCTGAGCGATCCGACCCGTGTGTTCATGAGCATGCTGATGTTCATCGGCGGCGGCAGCTCCTCCACGGCCGGCGGCATCCGCGTCACCACGCTGGCCGTGCTGGTGCTGACCTGCCGCGCCGCGTTGACCGGGCACGGCGACGTGACGGCCTTCCGCCGCCGTCTGCCCATGCGCGTGGTGATGATGGCCGTCAGCGTGACCCTGATCTTCGCCCTGCTCACCTTCGCCGCCTCGCTCGCGCTGATGTTCGTCACCGGCAAGCCGCTGAGCGATGTGCTGTTCGAAGCCTGTTCGGCCCTGAGCCTCGGCGGCTATTCGGTCGGCGTGGCGAATGCGCAGGAGCCGGCCACGCTGGTCATCCTCGCGCTGCTGATGATCGCCGGCAGGATCGGGCCGACATCGGTCGTCTACGCGATCAGCCGGCCGCACGCCACGGAGGCGCTGCGGTATCCGGAGGAAAGTATCATCGTGGGATAACCCCGTTGTGCGGGGTGGAGGACCGGCCTCGTACGGGAAAGGAACAGGGAGATGGCGAACGGCAATCGCAGTGTGCTGGTGGTCGGGTTGGGACGGTTCGGCAGCGCCGTGGCCACCACGCTCGACCATATGGGGCAGGACGTGCTCGCGGTCGACAGGAACGCCGAACTGGTCAGCCGATGGTCGTCGATCCTGCCCACCGTGCAGGCCGACCTGACCGACGTGATGGCGGTCGAGCAGATCGGCATCACCGATTTCACCACCGCCGTCGTGGCGATCGGCGACAGCGTGGAGGCCTCGGTCCTGGTGACGAGCAACCTGCTGGACGCCGGCATCAGCGACATCTGGGCCAAATCCGTCTCCCTCCAGCATGCGCGCATCCTCGAACGCATCGGCGCCACGCACATCATCAACGCCGAAACCGATGCCGGCAAGCGCGTCGGCCACCTCGTCTCCGGCAACTACCTGGACTACATCGAGATCGACGGCCCGCACACGGTCGTCAAGATCCACACCCCGAACCACCTGATCGGCTACAGCATCGCGGAGGCCCAGGTGCACGAACGGTACGGGGTGACCGTGGTCGCCGTCAAATCGCCGAACCGCGACCTGGAATACGGGTCGAAGGATCTGGTCATGCACCGCAATGACGAGCTGATTCTCATGGGCACGCAGGACCAGATCGAACAATTGATCCGCGGATGACACCGCCCGGGACCTGCATGACGAAAAGCCGCGGAACGGCGCGGCTCCCCGGTCGGCGCGCGACGGATGACCTGCAGAGCCACTTGCATCGGCGGTGTGCGCTCCGATAATCGAAAGGTACGGCGATGCTGCCGTCATGTAGGGAGAGCACCATGAATCTGCGTCTGTCGGATGGTCATGTCGCCGCCGGGCGATACCGCACAATCACGGCCCGCGGCCACACCGTCATCGATCCCGGGGTGGTCTTCGACACCCTGGTGGTCGCCGGCGTGGTGACCATGGCCGGCTGCCGGGGCGGAACGGTGGAGTGCAAGGCGGGCCGCATGGTGTGCACCGGGGATATGGACGTCCGCAGCATCGGCGGCTATGGCGAGATCCATGTCTCGGGCAGGCTGTCCTGTCAGACGCTGCGCTTCGTCGGCGTCGTGCGCGCCGACGGAGACCTCGTATGCGCCGGAGATGTCACCGTCGACGGCATCCTGAGCAACGACAGGATCATCTCGGCCACGTCGGTCACGTTGCGTGGTGTACTCGAAAGCACGGACGTCCGGACCGATACGCTGAGCATCGAACCGTTGCACAGCATGATGCTGACGCGGCATGCGATGGGCGAGTACACCGCATCGAGCCGCGCCCGCACCGTGGTCGGCAATGCGGTGCGCGTCCATGCCCTGACATGCGTGACCCTGCATGCCGACGCCGTGGAGCTGTCGGAGCGCTGCCGGATCGAGCGGTTGTGCAACGCCTCGCATGTCGCCGGCGACGGCACGACGGATGTGTCGTTGTTCCGCCCGACCTGTTCGCAGACGCATCTCAAGCGCCGCAGGGCCTGAACGCCGCTCAGCGCTCCGCCGCGCGCGCGTACAGCAGGTACTCGGCGTTGCCGTGCGTCCCCTCGATCGGCGATGGCGCCGTGGCGACGACGTCCAATCCGCATTCGTCGGCGCATGCGGCGACGGCCGCCAGCGCCCGCTCGCGCAATGCGGGGTCCTCGACGATGCCGCCCTTGCCCAGATGCCCCCTGCCGACCTCGAACTGCGGCTTGACCAGGAGCACGATATGCGCGTCGGGGGCGGCGATGCGTGCGATCACCGGGATGACGTACGTCAACGAGATGAACGAGACGTCGGAGACCACCATCCGCGGCCGGTAGGGCAGATCGCCGTCCCGCACGTCGCGGATGTTGACGCCGCTCATCTCGATGATGCGCGGATCGCCTGCGATGCGCGGGTCGAGCTGTCCGTGGCCGACGTCGAGGGCGATGACGCGGTGCGCGCCGCGCCGCAGCAGCACGTCGCAGAATCCGCCGGTGGACGCGCCGATGTCCAGGCAGTCGAATCCGACCGGCTCCGGCAGCCCCGCGGCGCGGAACGCGTCGAATGCGCCGACCAGTTTGTAGGCGCCGCGGGAGACATAGTCGTCGCCTTTGTCGATGGCGATGTCCGAGGCGGAGGCGATCGTCTGCGCCGGTTTGACGGCGGTGACGCCGTCGACCATGACCTTGCCCGACTTGATCAGCCGTTGCGCCTTGGCCCGGGATTCCACCAGCCCCAGCGCCACGAGTGCGGCGTCCAGACGGTCGGGGATTGTGGTGCCGCCGTTGTCGATGCCCATCAGATATCCCGGCTTTCGTTGAGATCCTGTTGCAGCGCGTCCAGCACCTGCTGGAAGGCCGCGATGCGTTGGTCGTCGTCCAATCCGTCGAGTTCCGCCAGTTCGGGGAACCGTGCGGTCAACGGTGCCGGGGTCTCCCGCTGCGATTCGCTATCGGCGTCCGGCATGGTGATGTTCACTCCCCCGCTCCGGTGAGGTCGAAATCCGGCAGGCTGTCGGCATCCAACGCCCGCCCGTCGTCCGAGGCCTCCCAGGCTGCGCAGCATGCCGCCCGCAGCGCTTCCACGGCCGTCACGTCGCTGACGGTCAGTCGTCCCGCGGCGTCGATGGCGGCCTCGGCCCGTCCGCACACCCAACGCCCGTCCGGTTCACGGCGCGGCGCGGGCATCGGCTCGTTCAACGCACGCAGGTCGCGGGCGATGAAGGTCGGCCGCAGGTGGCGGGGGGCGAGCATGAGCTCACGCGGGTTCGTCACGCCGGTCAGCACGGCCAGGGAATCGTAGCCGCCGCGGTTGCCCGCTTCGATATCGGTGTCCAGACGGTCGCCGATGGCCAGGCACAGCTCCCGCCGGACCGGTTCCGCACCGTCGGCGGCCGCCAACAGCCGGGCCTCGTCGTACATGGCCGATTCCGGTTTGCCGGCGCAGGCCGCGGGCTGCACGCCGGTGGCGTTGACGACGGCCTGGACCATCGACCCGCATCCGGGGGCGATGCCCAGTTCGCGGGGTATGGTCAGATCGCGGTTGGTCACGTAATAGGCGGCGCCACGCTCCACGGCGAAGGCCGCCTGCGCCAGCTGGTTCCAGGTCATATCGGGGTACCAGCCCTGCACCACGGCGGCGGGATCGTCCTCGGCGCGCTCCACGATCTCAAGCCCCTGCCGGGCGATCTCCTCGCGCAGATGCTCCGCACCCACCACCAGCACCTTCGCGCCGTGCGGCACCGCGCGGGCGACCATGCGTGCGGCCACCACCGAGGAGGTGATGACCTGCCGGGGTTCGACGCTCAGGCCGAATCCGATGAGCTGATCGGCCACCACGGACTGGAAGCGCGAGGAATTGTTCGTGGTGTATTCGATGGCCATGCCCCTACGCTCGGCGTCTCTGATGGCATCGGAGGCGTGGTCCACCGGGTTCTTGCCTCGGTAGACCACGCCGTCCAGGTCCAGCAGCGCCAGCGCGTAGGCTTCGGCCAACGGGCGATCGGAGCCGCGAAGGTACGCCGGCATGCCGTCAGTCCTCGTCGGAGGCCGGCTCGGTGGAGTCGTCCTGCGGCTGGTCGGCGTCCGATTCGCCGGTGGCGGGTTCGACCACGGATGAGGCGCCGTCCTGCGCCTCCTGCGCGGGCAGTTCGCTCTCGTCGTCGGATTCGGTGTCGTCATCGTCGATGCCGGCGTCGGCCAGGATCTCGCGCACCTCGTCGTCCACGGTGAAATCGGCGTCCTCCGACTCGTCCTCGCCCGACTCGTCGTCGGTGTCGGACTCATCGGCCTGGCCCTCGCCATGCTCGCCCTCGTCGGCCTCGTCGTCCGGAGCGAAGCGCGCGTCGTCGGCGGTGATGCCGAGGTCCTCCATCAGGTCCTCCGACATGGTCTGCAAATCGTAGTCGATCAGCACGTCCTCATCGGTCTCGTCCTCGTCCACGTCGGCGTACTGCATCTCCAGCTTGTCCAGCATGGTGTCGAGGGCCACCGCCTCGTCCGTGCGTCCGGCCTCCTCGAGGAAGTACTGCTCGGCCTGGACCGCGCGCATGCGGTAGGCGCCGGCCAATCCCTTGGAACGGCCCAGCGTATGCACGATCTGAATGGCCTTGTCCCACAGCTCCAGATCGCCCAGGGCGCCGGCGTACACCAGGAACATCTCGGCCTTGGCCTCGCCGCGCAGATACTTGGCGTCGTCCGACATGGCCAGTTCGATGGCCTTCTTCGGATTGCCCACGCCGCGCTCGCAGTCGGCGATGAACGGCAGATAATCCAGGAAGCCGTTCATGCGGTAGGCGGTGCGGAACTCGCGCATCGCCAGCTTGTAGTCGCCCTGACGGTAGGCGATGAACGCCAGCGTCTCACGGGCGATGTCGATGCGGGAGGCCTGCTTGGCGGCCCACTTGGCATGCGCCAGCGCATTCTCCGGATCGTTCTCCTCCTGCGCGTACGCGGCCAGGATATGCAGGCCGATGTTCTCGGCATGTTCCTTCGACAGACCGCGCAGGCGTTCGCGTTCGTCCTTGGAAAGCATCGACCATTCGAGCCCCTTGGGCATCTTGGGCTCTCCCGGACGGCGGTCGGTATACGGGTTCTGCGAGGGGAAGCTCATCGTGCCGTCGGAATTGCGGCGCGGCTTGGACATGTACTCGCCGCGCTTGGCCTCACGGTACTGGCGCTTCTCCTCGGGGGTGAACTCCCGACGCTCGTCGCGGGCCTGCCCGTCGTGGCGGCGGTCCTGGCGGTCCTGATGATACGGACGGTTCCGGTCGCGGAATCCATCGCGGCCGCCGTCACGATAGCGCGGATTGTCGCCGCCATGCTGGCCGTTACGACGGAAGCCGGAACGATTGCCCTGCCCGTTGCCGTGATGGAAGGAACGGTTGCCGCCACCCTGTCCGTTACGATGGCCGCCGTTGCCGTAACGACGCTCGCCCTCACCGTCGTTGTAGCGGCGCTCGCCGTTGTAACGGCGTTCACCGTCGCGGTGGAACCGACGCTCGCCGTTGTAATGACGTTCACCGTCGCGGTGGAACCGGCGCTCGCCGTCACCGGCACCATGCCGTGCGTCATCGTGGCGACGGTACCCGCCGTTGTCATCGTGACGGCGCGGCCTGAACCCCTTGTCGCCGTAGCTCTTGCCGCCGTTGCCGCGCGGCTTGAACCCCTTGCCCCCGCGATTGCCGGGGCGGCCGGAGCCGGGCTTGCGGCCGCCGTACGAGCGGCCACCGTGCGAAGCGTGATTGTTGTTGCCTTCTGCCATGTCGTTCCTTTTCATCCGCCGCTGCTGTCAACGGCCGTTCATCGTTACCGATAGCCTACATCGTTGCCCGAACCGCACGGTGTCCCGCCGCGTCGGCCCTCGGGGCCTCAACGGCGGGACACCGTCATGGATCGGAAATGTCAATCGTCAGCGGGCCGCCACCACGCCAAGCGCCTTCTTGCCGCGGCGGATCAGCGCGAACCGACCCTGCAGGAGGTCGGACTCACCCAGCACCTGCTCCTCGTCGTCCACACGCACGTTATTGAGGTACACGCCACCGGACCTGATGGTCTTGCGCGCCTCGGAGATCGACTTGAACAGCCTGGCCCTCACGCCGGCCTCGGCCACGCGATCGCCCACCGCCACGCGGGCGAAGTCCTTGGAACCGTCCTCGTTCTCGACCTTCAACCCATCCAGCGCGGCCTCAAGCGTGGCCTCGTCAATGGACGCCAGGTCGCCGCCGCGGCCGAACAGCGCCGCCGAGGCATCGATCGCCGCCTGCGTGGCCGCCTCGCCGTGCACGAAGCTCGTCACCTCCCACGCCAGCGTGCGCTGCGCCTCACGGGCGCCGGGGTTGGTCCGGCTCTCCTCGACAAGACGTTCGATCTCGGCCTTGGGCAGGAACGTGAACGCCTTGAGCAGGCTCTCCATCTCCACGTCCGGACGGTTGAACCAGAACTGGTAGAAGCGGTACGGGCTGAGCATCGTGCCGTCGATCCACACGGCGTTGCCCTCGGACTTGCCGAACTTCTTGCCCTGGGCGTCGGTGATGATCGGGCTGGTGAACACGTTGACGTCCACGCCGCGCACCTTGTGGATCAGGTCCAGGCCGGAGGTCAGGTTGCCCCACTGGTCGTTGCCGCCCAGCTGCAGCGTACAGTGGTACTCGTCGAACAGATGCAGGTAGTCGTTGCCCTGCAGCACCTGGTAGCTGAACTCGGTGAAGCTGATGCCGTCCTCGGAGTTCAGGCGCCTCGCCACCGTGTCCTTGGCCAGCATGGTGCCCAGACGGAAGTTCTTGCCGACATCGCGCAGGAAGTCGATGACGGTCATGTTCGCGGTCCACTCGTAGTTGCTGACGAACCGGACCGGGTTGGCGCCCTCGGTCTCCAGGATGCCGCCGATCTGCGACTTCAGGCGCTCGGCCCACTGGGCCACCACGTCCTTGGGGTTGAGCGTGCGCTCGCCGGACTGGCGCGGGTCGCCGATCAGGCCGGTGGCGCCGCCGACCAGCGCGATCGGGTGGTGCCCGGCCGCCTGCAGGTGGCGCATGTTGATCAGCTGCACGAGGTTGCCGATATGCAGGGAGGGTGCGGTCGGATCGAAGCCGCAATAATACGTGATCGGCTCACCGTTCAGTGCCTCGGCGAGTCGCTCCCGGTCCGTGGACTGGGAAATCAACCCGCGCCATTCCAGCTCATCGAGGAGGGTGTCGAACCCGGCCTCCTTGAAATCGATGACGTGAGCCATTGCTATTCCATCTCCCTATCGAGTTGTATCGGATTGGCGCCTGCTGTTCAGGCGTTCTCAGTCTGACAGCAGAGGCCGACACTGTGGACTTGCTGATACTGTGGGGGATATGACCAAGAGGGAGAGGAATGCCGTGATGGACCGCAAGGTCATGAAGGCCGCGGCCAAGGGCGTGTTCAAACGCCAGTACTGGCTGATCGTCGTCATGTGTCTGATCGCCGCGCTCATCGGGGTGGAATACACCTCGTCGCTGTGGGTGGAGTCCTACGAGGACCCGACCATGGCGCAGCCGACCGTTGTGGATCAGGCCACCGAGCGGCTCGGGACCATGCTCGGCCAGATGGCCACGGGCAACGAGGATCAGGTCCGCGACGAGGTGGCGCGCAACGAGCAGGACATCCGGGACGCCGACACCATCGCCATGCTCGGCCGTTCCCGCGGCGTCTTCGCCTCGGTGCTGAACTCCTTCTCCTCGGGCAGCATCCTGCTGACCGTCTCGGATGCCGCCCGTTCGATCCTGCAGTCGCCCAACGCCGGCATCATCGCGCTGATCGTCATCAGCCTCATCGTGTATCTCTTCGGCTGGCTGTTCATCCAGGAGACCTACACGATCATCATCCGGCGCATCATGCTGGAGGCCCGGACCTACGAACGGGTGCCGCTGCGCCGGTTCCTCTACCCGATCCAGACCGGCCGCTGGCCGCATATGGCCTGGACGATGTTCCTGACCACGCTGTATCTGATCCTGTGGTCGTTCACCATCGTCGGACTGTTCGTGAAATCCTATTCCTATTTCCTGGTGCCGTACATCGTGGCGGAGAATCCGACGATGGGCGCCAACGAGGCGATCACCCTGTCACGCCGCATGATGAAGGGGCACAAGTGGGAGTGCTTCGTCATGCAGCTGTCGTTCATCGGCTGGCATGTCCTGAGCGCGCTGACGTTCGGTCTGGTCGGCATCTTCTGGCTCAACGGCTATCAGGCCGCGTTCTTCGCCGAGTATTACGCGCGGCTGCGCGCCCTGGCCAAGGGTAACGGCGTGGAGGGCAGCGAGCGGCTGTGCGACGAGGCGCTGTTCGTCCGCCCCGACCGCGCGACGGTCGAGGTCGTCTACGCCGACGCCGCGGAGGCGATCGCCTCCACATCCCGCGAGCACGCGCAGCGTCCGACCGGGTTCACCGGGCTGCTGGCCGACTGGTTCGGCATCACGCTGCGCCGCAACGGCAAGGTGGATGCCTGGCAGCGCCATGAGGCGCAGATGGATGCGCTCGACCACGCGCAGGACATCCTGGACGGCCGCTGCTACCCCGGGCGGCTGGCCCCGGCCCCGATCGGCACCAAGGTGGAGCGGATCTCCGGCCCGGATGCCACGCGCAGCTACACGGTGCTCAACCTGGTGATGATGTTCTTCATCTTCTGCTTCGTCGGCTGGATCTGGGAGGTCACGCTCGCCTTCATCACCGAAGGCATGTTCGTCAATCGCGGCACCCTGCACGGGCCCTGGCTGCCGATCTACGGCACCGGCGGCATCGCCATCCTCGTGCTGCTCAAGAAACTGCGCAGCAGGCCGGCGCTGGAATTCGTGGCGGCGATGGCGCTGTGCGGCGCGATCGAGTATTTCTCCTCCTGGTATCTGGAGGTCACGCACGATGGCCAGCGCTGGTGGGATTACACCGGGTATTTCCTCAACCTCAACGGCCGCATCTGCGCCGAGGGCCTGCTCACCTTCGGTCTGGGCGGCCTGGCGATCGTCTACCTGCTGGCGCCGGCGCTTGACGATCTGCTGCGCCGTGCGAACGTACGCGTGCTGACGGTCGTCGCCGCCGTGCTGCTGGTCGCCTATTGCTGCGACCAGGTCTATTCGGCGCAGCATCCCAACACCGGCGCCGGCATCACCGACTACAAGGGCTCGGACACCATATCCGCGCCCGCGGTGGATTCCACCATTCCGCTGGTTCCGGTACCGCAAGCCGTAGCCACACAGCGCAGTTGACTGATCCCTCAGTCGCGGCGCAGCAGCTCGCGGATGGTTTCCAGCACGCGGTCGTAGTTCACGGACTTCAAGCGAGGGAACGACTCAATCATGCGGCGCTGCTGCTCGTTGAGCATCAGCGCGGCCACGTCACGCAGACCGGACAGCGCCTCCTGCGAGGATTCGGCCCAGTCATGGATCCTGCCGCGCAACGCGTCACGGCCCCACTGCCAATGGTCGCCTGCCTTCGCCGCGTACCCCTGCACGATATCGGTGAACGCGGCCAGGCTGTCGTCGAAATGCGCGATGCCGGCCACCGTGACCGTCAGGTCGATGATCAGCAGCAGCAGACACACAATCGACAGCCAGTGCACCACCGGCAGAGGCATCAGTCCCGTCCAGTACTCCACCTGCGGCTGGATGACCCGCACGATCACCACGCCGCCCAGACCGAACACCACGGCCCCCAGCAGGCAGATGCGCCCGTTGAGATTGAAGCGGAAATCCGTGTAATCCCACCATCGCGCGTGGAACAGCCGTTCCATCGCCCACGACGTGGCGTATTCCAGGACGCTCGCCCCCAGTGCGGATACGAGGAACAGCAACACGGGATGCCCGGACAACCCGCCCAATAACAGGCTGGCCAGCACCGCCCCGGTGCCGTAGATCGGGCACAGCGGGCCGTTGAGGAAGCCGCGGTTGACGAACCGGCGCTCCTGCACGGACACCAGGATCGACTCGTAGACCCAGCCAAGGAACGAGTAGAACAGGAACCACAGGAACAGGTGTTCGACGGCAAGCATCGAGGATCTTCCTCAGCCGCGACGGTTCCGGGCCGCCGCGGACGGCAGCGCAGGCCGACGGACCGCAACGCCGCGCTCCGGCGCCTTCGGCTGTTTGCTGAACCGGTCCGGGGACAGGGTCTCGCGGGTGGCGCTCACCTTGTCGGCCATCGTGACCAGATACCCTTCGATGTACCGCGGCGGCAGCGGGGTCAGCGGGAACATGTGCCGTGCGATGCTGTCACGCTCCACATGGTTGAGGTCGCCGAAGTCGCGCATCGCGTTCTCCAGGGCGGCGCGCCCGTGGGTGAAACCGTGCAGCCGGTGTTCGCCGTTGTCCCAGTCGTGCCAATCGTAGAGGAAATAGTCGTGCAGCAATGCGGCGCGGATCAGCGAGCGCAGATCGACGCGCCGCCACAGCCGCAGCCGGTCGGCCATCCATACGGCCAGGCAGGCCACGCGGATCGAATGCGCGAAGGTGGTCACGGCACCGTGCTGGTAGCATCGGCGTTCGATCATCATGTTCTCGTGCGCGATGATCTCACCCCCATGCCGGTGCACCAGCATGCGGATCTGTCGTCGTGTCAGCATGGTTGTTCCCCCAACGATTGCGGCGCAGGAGCGCGGTCGATTGTCCGTCCGTTCCCGATTGTAGGTGCAGCCGGGGTCACCGGCACTCATCCGCCCGGATGAATCCCGCCCCGTACCCCCGTCATCATCGTCGGCGGCCGTCATGCCATGGTGCCGCATCGTTATGCGGGTGTCTTGAGCGGCTCCGTACCGGACATACGCGGTGCGGAACTGCTCAAGCCCGGAAACGTTTTCGGTTTAGGAAAGGAAGTTGCGCAGCATCGTCATGCCGTCGGGCGTCATGATGGATTCGGGGTGGAACTGGACCCCGTAGACGGGCGCCCGTCCGGGCCGGACGTCGGCCACGGCCATCACCTCGCCGTCGTCAGCGGTGGCCGTCACCTTGAGTTCCGACGGCAACGTGGACGGGTCCACCGCCAGCGAATGATACCGCGCGACCGGCACGTTCGGCGCGCATCCGGCGAACAGCGGGCAGCGCGGATCGAGTTCGGTCGGCGACTGCTTGCCGTGCATGAGCCGGCGCGCGTAGGTGATGGTGGCCCCGTACGCCTGGCAGATGGCCTGGTGGCCGAGGCAGACGCCCAGCATCGGCACCGTGCCGTTCAGTTCGCGCGCCACGTCCACGATCACGCCCGCGTCCTCGGGCCGTCCCGGCCCCGGGGACAGGACGATCCGGTCGGGGTGCAGCGCGCGGATCTCGTCCAGCGTCAGTTCGTCGTTGCGGATCACGCGGATGTCGGTGTCGATCGACCCGATCGCCTGCACCAGGTTGTATGAGAAGCTGTCGTAGCTGTCGATGAGCAGGATCATCGCACTCCCTCCCCCGCGATCCGCAGCGCGTCCAGTGTGGCGCCGGCCTTGTTCAGACATTCCTGGTATTCGTTGTCGGGCACCGAATCGGCCACGATGCCCGCGCCGGCACGCACGAAGACACGGCCGTCCTGCGCGAAGGCGAGGCGGATGCCGATGCACACATCCATGTTGCCGGTGAAGTCGAGGTAGCCGATCGCCCCACCGTAGACGCCGCGCTTGACGCCCTCCATCTCGCCGATCAGCTGGCAGGCGCGGATCTTCGGGGCGCCCGAGAGCGTGCCCGCGGGCAGGACCGCGGCGATGGCGTCGAGCGCGTCGCAGTCCTCGCGCAGCTCGCCGCGCACGTTGGAGGCGATGTGCATGACATGCGAGTAGCGTTCGATGTCGCGCAGCCGCTCCACCTGCACGGAGCCGAATCGGCTGACACGCCCCAGGTCGTTGCGCCCCAGATCGACGAGCATGTTGTGCTCGGCCAGTTCCTTGGGGTCGGCGAGCAGTTCCCGCTCCAGCCGGAGGTCCTCCTCGTCGCTCCTGCCCCGTGGCCGCGTGCCCGCCAGCGGGAAGGTGTGCAGGATGCCGTTCTCCAGACGGACCAGGGTTTCCGGCGAGGCGCCGGCGATCTCGATGTCGGTGCCGGACAGGTAGAACATGTACGGCGAGGGGTTGGTGACGCGCAGCACCCGGTAGGTGTCCAGCAGGCTGCCTTCGAACGGGGCGCTCAGCTGGTTGGACGGCACGATCTGGAAGATGTCGCCCTCGTGGATGTGTGTCTTGGCGCGTTCGACCATGGCCCGGAACTGGTCGCGGCTGAACAGCGCCGTGATCGGCCCGGTCAGCCGTCCTTCGCCGTTCCGCCACCTCTCCCCTTCGCGCAGCAGCCGTTCGAGCCGGTCGAGTTCGGTGACGGCCTGGTTGTATGCGGCTTCGAGGTCGCCGTCCAGCGGCATGTTGACGATCAGGGTCACGGTCTGGCGCACGTTGTCGAAGGCTACGACCTTGTCGAACAGCATGAGTTCCAGGTCGCGCAGCCCGTGCGGGTTGTCCACGTCACGCCGGACCGTCGGCTCCGCGTATTTCAGGTACTCAAAGGCGAAGTAGCCGACCAGACCGCCGGTGAATGGCGGCATGCCCTCGACGCGCGGGCTGCGGTACCGGTTGAGGATCTCCCGGATCCGCGCGGAGGGGTCGTCGGTGTGGAAGGTCGTGTCGCCGATGGTCATCCGCCCGTCGGTGCAGGTCAGCGCCAGCGATGGTTCGAATCCGAGGAAGGTGTACCGTCCGCGCCGTTCTCGTCCGACCACCGACTCGAGCAGATAGCAGCGGTCGGATACGGCCTTGAACGCGCGTAACGCCTCGATCGGCGTGATGTCGTCGGCCAGAATCTCCCTACCGACGGGCGCGATGGTGTATGCGCCTGAGGCGGCGGCCCGTTGAATGGTGTCCAATGGTGTGGTGGTGAACATGGTGGCGCTTTCGGTCCGGCAGTAGGTTGGAGCAAACAATACCGCGCCGCCGCTTCGGGATGCTCCGCGTGTTCACGATGCAGACATCCACATATAACGCCGCAGGCCCTCCCGGCGTTCGGGAGAGGCCTCCGGATTGTATGCGACACCGGTCCGCCGTCGGGCACGATATGCGGCCGGACGGGACCGGCGTACGGCGCTCAGGCGTTCCTGGCGTCCTTGCGGATCTTGGTGGCGTAGATCGCGGCGGCGACGGTGACCGCGAACACGATCCAGCCGAGCCAGTTCACGGAAGAGCCGAGCAGCTGGCTGAGCACCACGGAAATCATGCCGACGATGGCCAGGATCCAGGCGAGGACCATGAACACGCCGATCTTGGCGGGGTTCTTGGCGCCGCGGATGCCCAGCGCGCCGAACACGATGTAGAACAGGCCGCAGATCAGCCACCAGACGGCCAGGGCGAGGCTCCACACCATTACGTTGAGGTCAAGACCATCGGCGACGGCCACGGTCTGGGTGGTGTCCACCACGCGCGCGCCGGCGATCATCACGCCACCAGAGATGAGGTAGACGACGCCCAGCACGATGAACAGCACGCCGAACACCTTGAGTGCGCCGCGTTCCGCGGACACGGACTGGTTGGAGGAGGTCACAATGGTTCCTTTCCCGAAAGCTCTCTTCCTTTGGGCATGGATCCATCCATGCCCACCCTCAGTATGGACTGCATCGGCGGCCGTGTTCACCGCAAACAGCCCGAATGTTCCCCTTTTGCGGCAGAAACCGCCCATTCGGGGCGCATCGCGGTCAGTCCACTGATTTAAGGCTCTCCACCATATCCACCTTGTCGAGCCGGCCGCGCATGGCCAGCACCACCACGCCGCTGAACACCAAAGTGAGCAGGAAGGCGTACAGGTAGCTCAACGGATGGATGATCCGCCCGAACATCACCACATCCACCTCCACCGTGGTGATGACGAATCCCTCCAGCCAGGTGCCGAGCGCCAATCCGAACAGATCGCCGACCAGCGAGAGGATCGCGATCTCCCGGAAGATGTAGGCGTTGACCTCGCCGCGGGTGAATCCCAGCACCTTGAGCGTGGCGATCTCGCGCACGCGTTCGCCGATGTTGATGTTCGTCAGGTTGTACAGCACGATGAACGCCAGCGCCGCGGCCGAGACAATGAGCACCACCACGATCAGGTTAATCGAGCTCAACATCGTGGAATACGTCTCGATCGAGATCGCCGAGAACCCGACCGTGGACAGATGCGGCACCTCGCGCAGGGCGGCCGACAGGTCGTCCCTGGCGCGCTGGCCGTCCGGCGTCACCGCATACGTGGTCCGGTACGCGAGCTCGGCGTCCATCCCGTCGTCCTGCGCCGCGGCTTGCCGCCAGGCTTCGGGCCCCACATAGACCATATTGCCCACGTAATTCTCCACGATGCCGGTGATCCGCGCCCGTGCGCCGCCGCCCGTGGCGTTGCCCATGCCGTCCTGCCGGTACAGGGTCAGCTCGTCGCCGACATGTAGGCCGAGCGTGGCGGCGGCCTTCTCGGTCACCAGCACTGCGTCGTCGTCGAACGCGACCGGGTTGTGGCCGACGCGCTCGCGGAACGTGATCACGTCGGTCAACGCCGACGCCTCCTGCGGGACGATGACCTGCACGGACAACGGGTCGGTATCGTCCGTTCCGGCGACCTGCATGTTCTGCACGTCCACGCGGGTCAGTTCGGTGGCGTCATGTTCGCGCAGCATGCGCCGCGCCGATTCGAGATCCCCGTCGGTCGCGTTCGCGTCCAAGCTGACGACGGTGTTGTAGTGCTGGATCGTCCCGAACTGGTTGTCGATGATGTCCCAAATCGAATCATGCAGGCCGAAGCCGACGAGCATCAGCGCCGTGCAGCCGCTGATGCCGATGAGGGTCATGAGGAAACGCCGCTTGTAGCGGAAGATGTTCCGGCAGGTGACCTTCCAGGAGAACGACATCCGCCGCCACAACGGTCCGACGTGTTCGAGCAGGATGCGCTTGCCGGCCTTCGGCGGACGCGGCAGCATCAGCCGGGAGGGGGTCTCGCGCAGGCTGGACACCACGGCGAACCAGGTGCACAACAGGGTCACGCCGACGCCGAGACCGCCGGAGAGCAGTGCGGCGCCCGGCTGGATCGGCAGCGGCAACGGCGGCGCGGGCACCGCGTAGATGATGGCGTACGCCCGCATGACGATGTATGGCAGGATCTGGCTGAGCACGGCGATGCCGATGACGGCTCCGGTGACGCTCGCCGCGCCCGCGTAGGCTAGGTATTTGCAGGCGATGGTGCCGGTGCCGTAGCCGAGCGCCTTGTAGGTGCCGATCTCGATGCGCTCGTTCTCCACCATGCGGGTCATCGTGGTCAGGGCCACGAGTGCGGCCACCAGGAAGAACATGGCTGGGAACACGTCGGCGATGCTGTCCATGCGTTCGCTGTCCGCCTGATAGCTGGTCGCGCCCTCGCTCTGGGTGCGGTCGAGCACATAGAGTTCGGGAGGCTCCATGGCGTCGATTTCGGCCTGCGCGTCCGCCAGCTGCGCCTCGGCATCGGCGAACTGCTGTTCGGCTTGGGCCTGCTGCTGGCCGAGTTGCGCGCGGGCCGCGGCGATTTGGCCGTTCACGGGATTCAATTGCGCGGCGGTGTCCAGTTGTTGCGCCGTTTGTTCGAGCTGCGCCATCGCAGCATCGCGTTCGGTCTCATAGGCGGCGCGGCGTTCGTCCAGTTCCTGCTGGAGGGGGCGTTTGACGTCGTCGAGGCGGGTGGCGGCCAGGTCGTCGGCGTTCCGTTCGATGCGGTCGGTGACCCGGGTCACGGCTTGTTCGTAGTCGTCGGATCCGCTTTCGTACGTGTCCGCGCCCTCCACGGTGGCGTAGATCTCGGTGTACGCGGCGTCGGCGGCGAAGGCGTCGCGCGGCGCGTACAGGTACTGTTCGATCATGCCGGAGCCGAGCGTGGTCGACCCGAAGCTGACCGTGTACGGGTAGTTCGAGGAGCTGACGGTGCCGACGACGGTGAACTCGCGGCTGTCCAGCGTCCCGTCCAACGCATCGGTGCCGTAGAGCACATGGATGGTCTGCCCGATGTGCGGCTCGCCGGCGGCAGTGTCGGCGGAGACCACGCATTCGTCCTCCGCCGTCGGCCATCGGCCGTCGCGCAGCAGCAGACGGTTGAGATATTCATCGTCATCGGAGGCGACGGTCACCTCGTCGGTCTGTTCGCCATCCTGCGCGCCGTCCGGCAGCAGGGCGATCCTGACGGCGGCCTGTTCGTCGCTCATCTGCATCATCGCATCGGTGGATATCGAGGGCATGGCATCCGCGATGCCCTCGATATCCCGCACGCGTTGCACATCGTCATCGGAGAACCCGAGCGTGGAGATCAGCCGGATGTCCCACAGGTGCGTGCCGTCGTAATACCGGTCGGCGAACGCACGCATGTCGGGGCCGCTCATCTGCAGTCCCGCGAAGAAACCGCAGCCGAGCGCCACGATGCCGATGATGGCCAGGAACCGTCCGAGCGAACCGCGGATGGAACGCCGGACGATCTTGGCGAACGCGCCGTGCATCAGTTGAGCGAGCCTTCGGGCCTGTAGGCCGGGCCGTCGCTGATGGAGACGGCGAAGACGTGCAGGGATTCGACCTTGGACTTGGCGTCGACGATCTGTTCGCGCACACGTTCGGGCGCGGTGCCGCCCTTGCCGCGGCGTGCGGCCACCGAGCCCTCGGTGGACAGCACCTCGCGCACCTGCGGGGCCTTGTCGGCAGGCAGATACCCCTCGAATACCGTGATGAAGTCGTCGTCGGTCAGATCCCACAGCTCCTGGCCGCGCTCCTCGGCGATCTTGACGCAGGCGCCGGAGAGCTCATGCGCGTGGCGGAACGGCACGCCGTTGCGCACCAGCCATTCGGCGATGTCGGTGGCCAGCGCGAAACCGGTCGGCGCCTCGGCGGCCAGACGGTCCGTGTCGAAGGCCATCGTGGCCACCATGCCGGTGAAGGCCGGCAGCAGCACCTCCAGGGTGTCGACCTGGTCGAACACGGCCTCCTTGTCCTCCTGCAGATCGCGCGCATACGCGGTGGGCAGCCCCTTGAGCGTGGCCAGCAGACCGGTCAGGTCGCCGATGAGACGGCCGGACTTGCCGCGCGCCAGTTCGGCGATGTCCGGGTTCTTCTTCTGCGGCATGATCGACGATCCGGTGGAATAGGCGTCATCCAGCCGCACGAACGCGAACTCCTGCGTGTTCCAGATGATGATCTCCTCGCTCAGGCGCGAGATGTCCACGCCGAGCATGGCCGCCACGAACGCGAACTCGGCGACCAGATCACGCGAGGCGGTGCCGTCGATCGAGTTGTCGGTGACGCGGGAGAACCCGAGCTCCACGGCCACGTTCTGCGGGTCCAGGCCGAGCGTGTTGCCGGCCAGGGCGCCGGAGCCGTACGGGCTGGCGTCGATGCGGGCGTCCCAGTCCACCAGGCGCTGCACGTCGCGCAGCAGCGGCCAGACGTGGGCCATGAGCTGATGGGCGAGCAGCACCGGCTGGGCGTGCTGCATGTGGGTGCGTCCGGGCATGACCGCGTCCCCGGCCTGCTCGCACTGGGCGATCAGCGCGTTGACCAGGTCGAGCGTGAGCCCCGCGACGCGGCGGGCGTGGCGGCGCAGCCACATGCGGATCAGGCAGGCGATCTGGTCGTTGCGCGAACGCCCCGCACGCAGCTTGCCGCCCAATTCGTCCCCGGCGATCTCCAGCAGGCCACGCTCCAACGCCGTGGCCTCGTCCTCGTCGTCCTCGATCGGGGCGAACGCCCCGGAGTCCACACGGCGCTGCAGCTCGTCGAGGGCCTCCTCCATGCGGTTGAGCTCGTCCGCGGTCAGCAGGCCGGCACGGCCGAGCGCCCGCGCATGGGCGCGCGATCCGGCGATGTCGTCGTCGGCCAGACGCCAGTCGAACTGGGTGGATTTGGAGAGTCTGGCGAGCTCGGGCGAAGGACCGGAGGAGAACCGGCCGCCCCACAGGGCAAGATGTTCGTTCTGTTCAGTCATATGTCCACCTTAATACGAGTCCTCCCTCCGGCGGGAAGCCGTCGGAGGGAGGACGTGACGCTATCGGTTACTCGACGGTGTTGTCCGGTACCTCGATGCCGTTGCCGAACTTGACGTCGCGGGCGGCGGCCACGCGGGTGGGCAGGCCGTAGATCTCGATGAAGCCGTTGGAGGCGTTCTGATCGAAGCTGTCACCGGAATCGTAGGTGGCCAGGTTGTAGTCGTACAGCGAGGTCTCGGAGCGGCGTCCGGTGACCACGGCGCGGCCGCCGTGCAGAATCATGCGGATCTCGCCGGAGACGTACTGCTGGGTGTCCTCGATGAACGCGTTGAGCGACTTGACCGCCGGGGAGAACCACTGCGCGTCGTAGACCAGTTCGCCCCAACGCTTGTCGATGTCGCGCTTGATGCGGTGCTGTTCGCGCTCCAGGCAGCAGTTCTCCAGCTCCTGGTGCGCGGTGATCAGCGCCACCGCGCCCGGGCACTCGTACAGCTCACGGGACTTGATGCCGACCAGTCGGTCCTCGATCAGGTCGATGCGGCCGATGCCCTGGGCGCCGGCGCGGCGGTTCATCTCCTCGATGGCCTGCAGCGGGGTCACGTCGCGGCCGTCGATCTTCACCGGCACGCCCTGCTTGAACTCGATGATGACCTCGTCCTCCACCGGGGGGAAGGCCGGATCGTCGGTGTAGGCGTAGCAGTCCTTGGTCGGGCCGTTCCACGGATCCTCTAGGAAGCCGGTTTCGATGGCGCGGCCCCAGACGTTCTGGTCGATCGAGTACGGGCTCTTCTCGGTCTGCACGATCGGCAGCTGGTGCTCCTTGGCGTAGGCGATCTCCACGTCGCGGGTCAGCGACAGGTCGCGGATCGGGCTGATGGCCTTGAGCGTGGGGTCGATGGACTGGATCGACACCTCGAAGCGCACCTGGTCGTTGCCCTTGCCGGTGCAGCCGTGGGCGATGGTGTCGGCGCCGAACTGGTGGGCGGCGCGCACCAGATGCTTGGTGATCAGAGGGCGGGAGATGGCGGAGACCAGCGGGTAGACGCCTTCGTACATGGCGTTGGCCTTAAGCGCCAGCATGCAGTACTCATCGGCGAACTCGTTGCGGGCGTCGACCACATAGGCCTCGACCGCACCGCATGCCAAGGCACGCTCCTTGATGGTCTCCAGGCTTTCGCCGCCCTGACCGACGTCCAGCGAGACGGCGACCACGTCCTTGCCGGTGCGGTCCTTCAGGTACGGGATGGCCACGGAGGTGTCCAGACCTCCGGAGTAGGCCAGTACGATGCGGTTCTTGTCACTCATGTTCTGCCCTTTCTATCGAACGCTGACTGCAAGTATATGCATAGGCCTGTATAAATATTCACCATCGGTGCGTCGTGACGCCAAACCGGACGTCACTGCTCCGATGTGGTCTTGGAGGCGATGTCGAGCAGCCACTTGGATCGGGTCGAGGCCATGGCCTCATCCGCGCAGATGACCATGACGGTGTCGTCCCCGGCTATGGTGCCGAGCACGCCGTCGAGCGGCTGTTTGTCGATCACGCTGGCCACATACTGCGCAGCGCCGGATGGCGTGTGCACGACGATCAGGTTGCCCGCGCTGGCCACCGAGGTCACCAGCCCCGACAGGACCCGTGACATCTGCTGTTCGCCCTTGCCCCCGGCATGCGGGGCGGGGTTCTGCTGGCGCCCGCCGATCGTGTAGGCCACGGTGCCATCCGCCAGGCGTGTCTTCACCGCGCCCAGCTCATCCAGGTCACGGCTCAGCGTGGCCTGCGTCACCTCGATGTCCTCATCGGCCAGGATCTGCGAGAGCTGGGACTGCGAGGTGATGACGTACTTGAGCAACGCCTCCTCGACCGCGCTCAGGCGGGCGGCCCGGGTTGCGGGCCGCTGCAACGGATTCGCTTCCGACATATCCGTCTCTCAGGCTCAGGACAGCAGGTCGGCGTCGCCGCGCTGCTGGCCGATCAGCCAGGTGAGCAGCGCCTTCTGCGCGTGCAGGCGGTTCTCGGCCTCGTCCCACACCACGGACTGCGGACCGTCGATCACCGAAGCGGTGACCTCCTTGCCGCGATAGGCCGGCAGGCAGTGTTGGAACAGCGCGTCGGGCTTGGCCAGCGCCATGAGCTCGTCATTGACCTGGTAGTCCCAGAACGGCTTGGAGCGCACCGCGTACTCGGCCTCCTCGCCCATCGACACCCAGGTGTCGGTGAAGATGCAGTCGGCGTCCTTCGCAGCCTCCTGCGGGTCGGTGGTCACCAGGATCGAGCCGCCGGTCTGCGCGGCGATGCGTTCCGCATCGGCCACGATCTGCGGGTCGGGCAGATACCCGTACGGCCCGGCCACGCGCACGTGCATGCCGGCCACCGCGCCGCCCAGCAGATACGAGTTGGCCATGTTGTTGGCCGCATCGCCGAAATAGGCGATCGTCATGCCCGGCAGGGCGTCCACGCCGCCGCGGAACTGGGCGATGGTCAGCAGGTCGGCCAGGATCTGGCAGGGGTGGAACGCATCGGTCAACGCGTTGACCACCGGCACGGTGGCGTACCGCGCCATCTCCTCGACACGGTCCTGTCCGAAGGTGCGCCAGACGATGGCGGAGGTCATGCGGGTGAGCACGCGGGAGGTGTCGGCGACGGGCTCGCCGCGGCCGAGCTGGGAACCGGACTTGTCGATGACCAGCGGGTACCCGCCGAGCTCGGCGACGCCGGTGGCGAAGCTGGAACGGGTGCGGGTGCTGGGCTTGTCGAACAGGACGGCGACCGCCTGCGGCCCCTCGAACGGACGGTGGTAGAACCGGTTCTCGCGGAACTTCATGCCGAGTTCGAGGATCTGCTTCTGCTCCTCATGGGTTACGTCGTCGTCGCGCAGCATGTGGCGCAGTTGTCCGGTCATGGTCTTCTCCTTATGCGTGTTATGCGTGGTGTGGTGGATTTCAGTCGTTGGGCAGGTCGTTGGGGATGCCGGCGAGGATGGCGACGGCCTCATCGACGTCCTGTTCGCTGACGATCAGCGGCGGTGCCAGACGCAGCGCGTCCGGGGCCACGGCGTTGACGATCAGCCCATGCTCCAGAGCCCAGTTCATGGCGGCGTGCGAGCACGGATGCGTCAGCTGGATGGCGTTGAGCAGGCCACGGCCGCGCACGTATTCGAACAGCGGGTTATCCGAGGCCATGATGCCCTGGCGCAGCTGTTCGCCGCGCGCCTCGGCGTTGGCGATCAGGCCCTCCCGCTCGATGACGTCGAGCGTGGCCAGCGCCGCGGAGGCGGCCAGCGGGTTGCCGGCGAAGGTGGAGCCGTGGGTGCCCGGGGAGAACAGGGCGGAGAGCTTCTCGCCGAAGGCGATCATGCCGCCCATCGGGAAGCCGCCGGCCACGCCCTTGGCGAACGTGACGATATCCGGCGTGATGCCGCCGGACAGGTCCTCGCGCTGGAACGCGAACCACGCGCCGGTGCGTCCGATGCCGGTCTGCACCTCGTCGATGATCAGTAGCGCATCGTTGGCGTCGCACATGGCGCGCACCTTGGCCACATAGTCGGCGCCGAGCGGACGGACGCCCGCCTCGCCCTGGATGAGCTCCATGATGACCGCCGCCACCGGCCCCTTGCCGTACCGGCCCAGACCGGTCTGCCCGAACGCCTCGTACAGGGCCATCGGGTCGCCGGCCTCGACGAATTCGATGTTCGGCACCAGCGGTTCGAACGGCGTGCGGATGGCCGGCTTCCAGGTGGCCGACAACGCGCCCAGCGTGCGGCCGTGGAACCCGTGGGTCAGCGCGATGATGCGGGCCGGCTTGCCGCCGATCTCCGGCGCGGCGCCCGGCAGCGTGCGCCCATACAGCTTGGCGAGTTTCAGGGCCGCCTCGTTGCCCTCGGCGCCCGAATTGCCGAAGTACACGTGCGAGCCCTCCGGTGCGCCGGCCAGCTTGACCAGACGCGCGGCCAGCTCAATCTGCGGCTCGGTGGCGAAGTAGTTGCTGGTGTGCGCCACCTTGGCGGCCTGGGCGCTGACGGCCTGCACCCAGGCGGGATGGGCGTAGCCGAGCGAGTTGACGGCGATGCCCGCCAGGAAATCCAGGTATTCGTTGCCGTCCACATCCCAGATGCGGGTGCCCTGCCCGTGGTCCATCACACGCAGCGGCGTGCCGAACACGTTCATGTGCACGCGCGAGTACTCGCCCAGCCACTTGCTGTCCTCGGGGCCGAGCGTTTCGGTGGTCTGCGATTCATCTGCCATAGGAACTCCTCATTTCCACGCCATCTTCCGGCACCACCATCGTACCGATACCGGCGGTGGTGAAGATCTCATTGAGAATCGAGTGCGGCTTGCGGCCGTCGATGATGTGCGCCTGGGGCACGCCGCCATCCAGGGCGCGCACGCAGGCCTCCATCTTGGGCCGCATGCCGCTCTCCAGGTCGGGAAGCATGTCGCGCAGGTTCTCCACGCCGATGCGGCCGATCAGCGAGTTGCGGTCCGGCCAGTCGGCATACAGGCCGTCCACATCGGTCAGGATCACCAGCTTGCGCGCGCCGAGCGCCGCGGCCAGGGCGGCGGCGGCCGAATCGGCGTTGACGTTGAGCACCTGCGTGGCGTCGTCCTCGTTCGGCGCGACCGAGGAGACCACGGGGATGCGTCCGGCGTTGATCAGGTCCTCGACGGCCGACGCGTCCACGCTCACCACATCGCCCACCAGGCCGATGTCGGTGGCCCGGCCGTCGATGACCGGCCTGCGCTGCATGGCGGAGAACAGGGCGCCATCCTCGCCGGACAGGCCGACGGCGAACGGGCCGTGCGCGTTGATCAGGCCGACCAGTTCGCGCGAGACCTTGCCGGTGAGCACCATGCGCACCACGTCCATGGCCTCGGGCGTGGTGACGCGCAGTCCGCCGCGGAACTCCGATTCGATGCCCAGCGCGTCGAGCATCCGCGAGATCTGCGGGCCTCCCCCGTGCACCACAACCGGGTGCAGGCCCACCTGGCGCAGGAAGACCATGTCCTCGGCGAAGCACTGCTTCAGGTGTTCGTCGACCATGGCGTTGCCGCCGTATTTGACCACGATGCGTTGTCCGGCGAACTCCTCCAGCCAGGGCAGCGCGTCGATGAGCACCTCGGCCTTCTGGTCGGGGGTCAGGTCGGTGTGGACGTCCAGATGGTATCCGGGGCCTTTCCAAGTTGTCATGATGGTTGTTCAGCTTTCGTAATCGGCATTGATATGCACATATTCGTGGGTCAGGTCGTCGGTCCATACGGTCGCCTCGGCATCGCCGGCGTTCAGGTCGATGTCGATATGCACCTCCCGCGGCGTCATGTCCACCTCGGCCCGGTCGCGGCCGGGCTTGCCGCCGTCGCAGATGCGCACGCCGTTGATGTCCACGGTCACCCGGTTCGGGTCGTACGGCGCCACGGTTTCGGGAACCGTGCCCAGGGAGCTGACGACGCGCCCCCAGTTCGGATCGTTGCCCGCGATCGCGCACTTGAGCAGGTTCGATGCGGCCACGGCGCGCCCGCAGGCCAGTGCGGCGTCCTCGCTGGTCGCGCCGGCGACGGTAATCCGCACGTCATGGCTGGCGCCCTCGCCGTCGCCGATGATCTGGCGGGCGAGCGCGGCGCAGGCCTGCGCCACCAGCGCGTTGAACTCGTCGGGGTCCGGTTCGACGCCCGAGGCGCCGGAGGCCATGAGCAGCACCGTGTCGTTGGTGGACATGCAGCCGTCCACGTCGATGCGGTTGAACGAGGTGTCGACGCCGACGGCCAACGCCGCCTGCATCTGCCCGGCGGTCACCACCGCGTCGGTGGTGATGACGCACAGCATGGTGGCCAGCTGGGGGGCGATCATGCCCGAGCCCTTGACCATGCCGCCGATGCGGTAGCCGTTGCCTTCGAGCTCGACGGTTTTCGGCTTGGTGTCGGTGGTCATGATGGCGTGCGCGGCATCCGCCCCGGCCTGGGCGGTATCCGCCAGCGCCGCATGGGCGGCCGCGGCGCCGGCCAGGACATTGTCCAGCGGCAGCAGCTCGCCGATCAGACCGGTCGAGCATACGGCCACGTCATCGGGCGTGCAGTCGAGCAGTTCGGCCACCGTGGCGGCGGTGGCGGCGGACTGGTCGTACCCGGCCTGTCCGGTGCAGGCGTTCGCCCCGCCCGAGTTGAGGATCACGGCCTTGGCATGGCCGTCGGCCACGACGCCCCGGGTCCACTGCACGGGCGCGGCGCAGAACCGGTTCGGCGTGAACACGCCGGCCATCGCGGCCAGCGGGCCGTCGTTGACCACCAGGGCCAGATCCTTCTTGCCGTCCACGGCGGAGATGCCGGCCTCCACGCCGGCTGCCCTGAATCCCTTGGCGAACGTCACGCTCACGGTGCCACTCCAATCTTCGTCAGTCCCTGATCCTCAGGGAGTCCCAGTGCGATGTTCAGTGATTGCACGGCCTGTCCGGCGGTGCCACGGTTGAGGTTGTCGATGGCGGCGAACGCGAGCAGACGGTTCGCCTTGCGGTCCACGACCACCTGCAGATGGGCCGCGTTCGATCCGATGATGTTCTGCGTGGCCGGCAGCACGCCCTCCGGCAGCACGACCATGAACTCCTGGCCGGCGTAGGCTCGCTCCCAGATCGCGTGGATGTCGGCATCGCTCATCGCGGCCCCGCGGTCGGTCAGACGGGCGGAGACCGAGGCCAGGATGCCGCGCGACATCGGGGCCAGAATCGGCGTGAACCCGAGTGTGAAGCGGTCCGCGTCGGCGGCCGTCAGGCCTGCCGCATGGGCCAGGTTCTGCAGGATCTCGGGGATATGGCGGTGCGTGCCGCCCACCGAGTAGGGCACCGCGGATCCGAACGCCTCCGCGGCAAGCAGATTCGCACGCTTGAGGTTCTTGCCGGCGCCCGAGTAGCCGACGACCAGATCGGCCACGATATCGGTGGTCTCGACCAGCCCTTCGGCCACCGCCGGCTGCAGCGCCAGCGTGACGGCCGTCACGTTGCAGCCGGGACCGGCGATGCGCCGGCTTCCCGGAAGCACGCCGCGCTGCCGGACGTACCCGCCCTCGGCGTCCCTGCCGACGATGAGCTCGGGCATGCCGTACGCCCAGTGCTCGTAGAAGTCCCCTCCGTAGTAGGCGTCCCACGCGGAGCGTTCCTCAAGCCGGTGGTCGGCCCCTAGGTCGATGACGACGGCGTCCGGGTCGAGCTGCGCGGCAAGCGCCCCGGAGGCCCCGTGCGGCAGTGCCAGGATGATCACGTCATGGCCGTTGAGCACCTCCGGTGTGGTGTCCTCCACCACCAGATCGGCCAATTGCGGGATGTGGGGCATGTGTCGGCCCAATCGGTCCCCCACCGAGGAATGTCCCGCCACGCAGGTCACCTCGAACGCGGGATGCGCCGCCAGGATGCGCAGCGCCTCGCCTCCCGCATATCCTGTGGCCCCTGCCACGGCGACCGTGTATTTCGCCATTTCGCGTCACCTTTCCGCGCATGACCGTCATGCACTCCGAATACATCACCCAGCATACACATTATGCAGTACATTGCATATTATGCACGCCAAGTCGATGGGCGGTCTTATGGCCGCAGCGGCGATGTCCCGCACCGCCCCACACTTAGAACAGATGCAGCGAACGGAACTCGTCCAGCACATCGGACCATGTCCGTTTGCCCATCTTGTCCTTGATGTTGCGGTGATATGAGAAGACCGTGCTCTCGGCGATGCCGAGCGCGCAGGCTATGCGGGAGGCGGGCATGCCTCCCAGCGTCATGGCGATGACGCGCTTCTCCGATTCGCTCAGCGGCCTGACCTGCCGGCGGTCGGAGCCACTCGCCAGACTCTGCTCCACGGTGAGGAAGTCCCCGTCGACCGGATAGCAGGACCCGCGGGACACGACGGCGAGCACCTCGGGCAGCTCCTCGACCAGCCGTTTCTTGTCGAGGAGCGCTTGCCCGCCCGCATCCCGCAACGGTTTGCGGTAGGTATCCATATGGTAGGACGTCATGCCCACCACGGCGCAACGCGATCTCATCTCACGTATCGAACGGCATACGCCTACGCCATCCATCCCGGAGAGCGCCATGTCCAGGAACAGCACGTCGGTCCGATGCGCGTCGAAGCAGCATCGATGGATGGCCGTGGCCACGTCGCTGCTGCCCCATACGTCGAGACTGACATCGTCACGACGGTTGAGGCGTCCCAGCAGCGCCTTCATGTACTCGACGCTCAGATTGTCGTTATCCAGCACCCCGATTCGCAGCGCCGTCCGCATGCTCATATCACGCATGGCACCACCTTACCCCCCATCAATGCCGCCATACCGACACATATGGCACCGCATGACGAGACAACACCGCTCTATGCGCGGATTGAGGTGGTTCCCTCCCCACCCCCTTGATCAACCATGCCGCCCAGCAGCTGCTGATACAGATCCATGGCGCTCAGGCCGTTGATCATCAGCCATATGGTCGCCACCGTATACAGCGCGTTGATGATGACGGCGGCCAACGCCAGTCCGTAGCCCTTCATACGGAAGTTCCTGGTTCGCCACATCGCCACGCCGCCCATGATCGCCGGCAGCACCGGCACCGGCATCAACAGGGCGAACACCAGCGAGAGGATGGCGTAGAAATCCCAATGGCCATACAGCGGGTTCTGCCGCGGGTCGTCCATGTCGATGCCATGGAACGGCTGGGGGCCGCCATTGCCCGTTTCGGAACCGCCTGCGGACGGGGAGTCGTACCGGGGTTGCCCGAATGAGTCGCCAGGACCATACAATCCATTGGGAGCATACGGCTCCGCGGAACCGCGGTCGGGCATGGCTTGCGGATTACCGGAGCCGTTCTCCGGGGCTGGCTCGCTCCGTTCCGCTTCGGGGCGCCCGTACACGTAAGGATCGTATCCGGCGGGATACTGGCTGGCCATGGCCCCGTACTCAGGCTGGTTCACCTGCCCGTATTCCGGCTGCGCTCCAGATCGTTCGGTCGACGCATCCGGCTGCGACTGATCGTTCGATGCGGTCATGGACTGATACTCCTTACTGTGGTGGTCGGTGATGCACCGGTTGGTACCGATGATACGAAACGGGCTTGTCTTCCCTGCATCCCCGGGAAGACAAGCCCGCATCCGCCATGACTCAGGCGCGCAGCTGGGCGCCCAGTTCGGCCGCCCTGTCGATGACGGCCTTGCGGATGGTCTCGCTGTCCTCGGAGCCGAGCGTGCGGTCGACGGCACGGAACGTGACGGCGTAGGCGAGCGACTTCATGCCCTCGCCCACTTGGTCGCCGGTGAACACGTCGAACAGCTCGATGGATTCCAGCACCTCGCCGGCCGCCTCACGAATCGCGTCCTCCAGCGCCGCGGCCGTGACCGACTGTGGAACCGTGAACGCCAGATCCTGCTTGACGGGCGGGAACGTGGAGATCGGCCTGGCCTGGATCGGGGCGTTGTCCAATGCGGCGAACAGCGCGGTCAGGTCCAGTTCGAAGGCCGCGGAATGCGCCGGGAAGCCAAGCGCCTCGTTGACATGCGGATGCAGCTCGCCCACCACGCCCACAACGGTCTGCCCGGCCAACACACGCGCCATACGGCCCGGATGCCACTGCGCGGGCACCTCGGCCGGGGCGGGCTGATCCAGCGTCAGATCGGCGCCCAGCCGGTCCGAGATCCTGCGCACCGCCTCCACGGCGTCGCTCCAGTCCACGGCGCGGCGTTCGCCCAGCCAGCCGGTTTCCACCGCGTTGCCGGTCAGGATGCCCGCCACATGCATCGGCTGTGCGGGCAGGCCGGCGTCGAGCGCCGCCAACTGCTCGTCGGTGGGGCGCACGCCGCCCGGCAGCGCCGGAATCGCCGGGGCCTGCGGATCCCACAGGTACACGTGGCCGATCTCATACAGCGACACGTTCTCCAGACCACGGCGCAGGTTCAGACGTACGGTCTGCGCCAGCGTCGGCAGGATATCGCGGCGCAGGAACGGACGGTCGCCGGCCAGCGGATTGGCGATCTCCACGCTCACGCGCTTGATCTCATCGGCGTCATAGGCGAACGCGCGGTAATCCTCATCGCCCACGAACGGATAGGTCAGGGCCTCCACCAGACCGTATTCCGCCAGCTCGTCGGCCACCTGGCGCTTGCGGCGCTGATCGTCGGTCAGGCCGACCTCGCCCTCCACGGGGGCCGGGGGCACGGTCACCGGAATCTCGTCATATCCGACCAGTCGGGCGATCTCCTCGACCAGATCGCACGGCTCGTTCAGATCGGGGCGCCAGCTCGGCGGCATGATCGAGAACTCGCCGTTGCCGCCGCCGGCCACGCCGCACCCGATATCGGTCAGGATCTCGCAGATCCGGTTCACATCGGTGTCCAGCCCCGTCACGCGCGCGACCTCGGTGGACTTGAAATGAATCGCGCGACGACGCGGCACATTGTTCACGTCGGTCGGATGCTCGGAGGCCTCGCCGTTGCCGTAGCGGATCAGCAGCTCGGCGGCCATCTGCGCGGCGGCGGGCTGCAGCTGCGTGTCCACGCCGCGTTCGAAACGGCGGGAGGCCTCGGACGGGGTCTTGTGGCGGCGGGCGGAGCGCGCGATCGACACCTGGTCGAAGTGCGCGGCCTCCAACAGGATGTTCTTGGTCTCGGCCGTCACCTCGCCGTACAGGCCACCCATCACGCCGGCCAGACCGATGATGCGCGATCCGCGCTCACCGTTCGGGGAGTCGGTGATCAGCAGGTCCTCCACGCTCAGCTCGTGGTCCTTGCCGTCCAGGGTGACCAGATGCTCGCCTTCGCGGGCGCGGCGCACCACGATCGGGCCTTCGAGCTTGTCCATATCATAGGCGTGCATCGGCTGGCCCAGATCGAGCATGACGTAGTTGGTCACGTCCACGGCCAGCGAGATCGAACGCACGCCGGCGCGGATCAGGCGACGGCGCATCCAGTTCGGCGTCTTGGCGGACGGATCGAAGCCGTGGATGGCGCGGGCGTAGTAGCGGTCGCAGCCGGGCACGCCGTGAATCGGGTTGTCGTCCTCGATCGACACCTCGATGTCCGTGGGAGTGCCGGGTTCCAAGCCCTCGGTGACCGGGGTCTTCCCGTCCAGCGCACTCACCGGATCAACGTAGGCGGCGCCGGTGGAATGGTGGTATTCGCGGGCCACGCCACGGTACGAGAGCGCATAGCCGCGGTCCGGCGTGATGTTGATCTCCAGCAACGGCTGGTCCAGATGCAGCAGGTGCATCGCGTCGTCGCCGGGCTTCAGGGCCTCGTATTCGGCGGGGGTGAAGCCGTACTCGCGCAGCAGGATGATGCCGTCGTGGCTGTCGCCCAGGCCCAGCTCGCGTTCGGAGGCGCACATGCCGTTGGAGATGTGGCCGTAGGTTTTGCGCGGTTCGATGCGGAAGTCACCGGGCAGCACGGCACCCGGCAACGTGACGACGACCTTCTCCCCGGCCTTCATGTTCGGGGCGCCGCACACGATGCCGCGGGGCACCTTGTTGCCGTTCTCATCGACCTCGTTGTATTCCTCGCCGACGTCCACATGGCACCAGTTGATGGTCTTGCCGTTCTTCTGCGGTTCGGGCGTGGCATCCACCACGTAGCCGACCACGATCGGACCGGTCACCTGGGAGGCGTGAATCTCCTCCTCCTCCAGGCCGACCTTGACCAGGTCCCTGGCCAGCTGCTCGTACGTCAGATCCTCGGGGACCTCGACATGGTCCTTGAGCCAATCAATATCAACCATAGGCATGGGCTTCTCACTCTCCCATCACGAATTGCTTGCTGAATCGCACGTCGCCCTCGACCAGGTCGTGCATGTCGTTGATGTCATGGCGCAGCAGCAGCGTGCGCTCGATGCCCATGCCGAACGCGAAGCCGGTGTACACGTCCGGGTCCAGGCCGGCGGACTTCAGCACGTTCGGGTTCACCATGCCGCAGCCGCCCCATTCGAGCCAGCCCGCGCCGCCCTTCTTGTCCGGGAACCACAGGTCGAGCTCGGCGCTCGGCTCGGTGAACGGGAAGTAGCTCGGGCGCAGACGGGTCCTGGCCTCCGGGCCGAACATGGCCACGGCCAGCTTGTCCAGCACGCCCTTCAGGTCGGCCATCGTCAGATGCTTGTCCACGGCGAGCGCCTCGCACTGGTGGAACACCGGGGTATGCGTGGCGTCCAGCTCGTCGGTGCGGAACACGCGGCCCGGCGAGGCGATGTACAGCGGCACGCCGTATTCGAGCAGCGCGCGCACCTGGTCGGACGAGGTCTGTGTGCGCAGCACCATGTTCGAGCCCACGAAGCCCGCGGCGTCACGCGCCTGCGAACCCTTGACGTAGAAGGTGTCCTGCATCTGACGCGCCGGATGGTCGGGGCCGAAGTTCAGCGCGTCGAAGTCGAACCATTCGGTCTCCACCTCCGGGCCGGAGGAGATGCGCCAGCCCATCGAGATGAAGAAATCCTCCCAGTCCTCCATGACCTTGGCCAGCGGATGGCGCGCACCCAGCGGCTTGCGACGGATCGGCAGCGTCATGTCCACGGTTTCGGAGGCCAGCGCGCGGGCCTCCTCCTCGGCCTTCAGCTCGGTCTCCCTGGCGCCGAACGCGCGGCCGAAATCGGCGCGCAGCTTGCCCATAAGCTTGCCGGCGTCCTTCTTCTGGTCGGCGGGCAGCGCGCCGATGGCCTTGCTGGCCTGCGTCATCGCCGAATCGGCGCCCGCATACTGCGTCTTGATGGCTTTCAGTTCCTCCGTGCTGGAGGCGTTCTCTATCCTCGCGATGCCTTCGGCGACCGCCTCGGTCACCGCCTGAGCATCGAACACCGCTTGTTGTGCCACGAGCTCCCTTTCCTGCGTCTTCCTACATCGTCAACCGCGCGGCAAACCCGCAAAAGCGCGATTTACCGGCGTTTTACGACTTTACATTCTCCCAAAGCGACTCGACATAGCCATGCTCATCAGCATGACGGCAGCGCTCGTGCCCAGATTCAGCGACTCCGCCCGGCCGTAGATCGGAATCGAAACCACCGTGTCCGAACGCTCCAGCACGTCGTCCGGCAGGCCCCGCGCCTCGTTGCCGAACAGCACCGCCCGGTCGGTGTCGCGGCCGCCGTCACCGCCCAACAGTTCGGGCAGCGGCACCGGACGATTCCCGGGCGTGCCGTACACGTCGGCAGCCGTCACCGACAGTCCCCGCTCCGAGCACCATGTGAGGAATTCCCCGGTCGTCATCGTCAGCACCGGCAGGTGGAACAGCGAGCCGGCCGTGGCACGGATCACCTTCGGGTTGAACATGTCCACGCACTCGTCCACGAACACGACCGCCGCACAGCCCGCGGCATCGGCCGCGCGGATCACCGTGCCCGCGTTGCCCGGGTCGCGCACCTGCCAGAAGGCCGCCACCAGTGATGGGTGTCCGCCCGAACCTCCGACTCCCGGCGTTTCGGGGGCGGTGCCGGTCATCGCATCCCTTGTGGCCTGCATGTCCCCCACCGCCACGATGCCCTGCGCGTCACGGCTCATCCGCTCGACGACCCCGGCGCTGCACAGGTGCACATAGACGCCGTGGGACAATGCCTCCGCCACGATCGGGGCCAGCAACGCCGACACCGGGATCCCCTCGCATGACTCGTCCGGCATCCGCGCGTAGCCGTGCCGGGCGAGCAACGCCATATCGGTATGCCCGGCGCCGTCCGAATCGTCGACAGCCACGTACACGTCACGCACGACCTGCGGCACGCATCGCACGGCCTCGCGCACGGATTGCGGTCCCTCGATCACATACTGGCCGGTTCTGGCCCGGGACCGCCGGTTGGACAGATCCGCCACCCGGCGCACCCGTTCGGACTTCAGGTTATCGATGATGGTTCGCTGCATCGGCATACCCTCCACCCTACAGCCCGGCATGGCGTGGCCCGGTATCGCGCCGGAACGCGTGTCACCGACGACGGAACGGCGTGCGGCCTTCGGCGTCGTCGGGACCGGCATACGGCATACGCATGTACAGCACCCAAGTGCCGTCCTCCTCGCCCACGGACATCACGCCGCCGAGGGATTCGATCTCCTCCCGGTGCAGACGCAGGCCATTGCCGCCGGGCAGATCCAGGATGTCATCGATGTCGTCGCTGGTCTTCCGCTCGTCCGGAATCGGATTCATCTCCACGAGTTCGAGATGGCGTTCGCCCAAGGTGATCACCATGTTGTAGGCGTTCTCGCCGCGCACGGAATGCCGCATGATATTGGTGAACGTCTCGTCGATCATCGCCAGCATGCAGGATTGCCGTACGCTCGCATCCTTGCCCGAGAACGGTGTCGGGGCGCCGTTATGGTCGATCACGCGCACGTCGCCGTGGATACCGGACTCGGACAGCCGGCGTTCCCATACGCGCACGCGCTCGTTCAGCCGCTCCTGCGGTCCCTCATGCGCTCCGTCCGGATGCTTCTCCGCCGTCTCGGCGCTCAACTGGCGGATGACGGCATGCACGCCGTCGAGCACGCGGACGGACTGCTCGTTGATCTGACGCCAGGCCTCATGCTGTTCGGGATCGCCGCACTGACGCATCTGCCGTTGGGAGACCCGTGCGATGTTCGCCAGATCACCGGTCACCGAGTCGTGGATCATGCGCGCCACCTTCACGCGATGCATCAGGTCCTGCGCGCGTTCATCCCGTAGCCTGAGCTCCATCAGCTTGGACCGGTTGCGGTTGACCTGGCCGAAGTTCAGGATCAGCAGCAGCAGGAACGTGAGCACCGGGGCGCTGTTCAGGGCCAGATTCCAGCTGGTGTCCGGGAACCGCCACGCCTGCACATAGATGCCGACCAGCACCGGGACCGCGGCGACCAGACCCAGGCGCATGCTGGTGTCATACACCAACGTGCCCAGCGTGTACGCCATGCATAGCAGCTCGCCGGAACCGTGCAGGGGCGTCAGGCAGCAGGCCACCGAGAAGTACAGGGACAGGATCAGCGAGGACGGCACGGGGAACACGCAAATCGACAGATACAGCGCGAGGAAGATCAGGGCGACGATCATGTTCGACGTGTCGCCGGATGGCATCACCAGGGTCTCGATCAGCTGCACCATCGCCAATGCGCCCACCTGCCACAGGCGTGTGGGATGCCGCAGCGGATTGATGACGATCGGCTTGGTGCCGGCCAGGTGATGGTTGTCCGGGAATTCGGGGGTCTCGTCGAGCCTCAGGACATGGGCCAGCCGGTTCAGGCCTGCGAGTTGAGCCACATCGCCACCGCCTGCCATCGCGAGTTCGCGCCGAGCTTGTGCATGGCGCGCTGCCCGTGCTTCTTGACCGTCTCCGGCGTGATGTTCAGTGTCTCGGCGATCGCCTGGATGGACATGCCCGCGGCGAAGGAGTCCATGACCTCGAATTCACGGTCTGTCAGCACGGCGTTGACGGAGGTCTGGTTCTTCAACCGCACGTGCGCGGTCAGGGCTGTCTCGAATCCCTCGCCCCACGTGCCGCCGGAGGCCACGGTGCGGATGGCGGCGACGATCTGCCGCTCATCGGACTTGCCGACGATGCCCTGCGCACCGGCCATCGATGCCTTCTCGGCGTATCTGTCGATGGAGTAGGCGGTCATCGCCAGGATGCCGACCTTGCCGATGCGGGTGCGGATGCGGCGGCACACGGAGATGCCGGAGACGCCTTCCATCGACATGTCGGCCAGCAGCACCTTCGGGCGGGTCGAGGCGGTCAGGCAGTTGGCCACAGCCTGCCCGCCGTCGGACGTGGTCCAGATCACCTGCGTATCGTCGGACAATTCCTCGATGCTGGTTTTCAGACTCGGCAGCACGAATCGGTCATTGTCCACGATACCGACGGTGATTTCCCGACTCACTCGGATACCTCCCAACGCAAAATCCTCCCCGACGGGACTCGTCATACTTCCACTGATTGCATCCTAATGCAATTCCCCTTCCGAATTTGACGGGCAGCCAGGGCCTCTACTGCCCCAAAAACGAGAACGAACCCACGCAAAACGCTGCAATCAACGCGATTACGGGAATCATGAGACACCCGCACAGATATACCCAATCGAGGACATCCACGGTGCTGACACGCGCGTGGCTGCGCGGCCCGTCGCCGCCGAACCCGCGCGCCTCCATGGCCGTGGCCAGCGTGGTCGACCGTCTGATCGACAGCACCAGCAGCGCGAAGGTCTGCGGGAGGAACGCCTTGACCTTGTTCTCGTCGCCCAGGCCGCGCGACCTGCGCGACGCGGTCAGCGCCGCCCAGTCGTCATGCAGCACGGAGAACAGCCGCATGCCGGCCAGGCCGCCGTACACGAACCGGTCGGGCAGTCTGAGGATCTGGCTGAACGCGTCGGCCAGGTCGGTGGCGTCGATGCCGAGTACGGCGATGATGGCGGGGATGCCGATGGCCAGGATTCGTATGCCGGTGGCCACCGCCAGCTCGGCCGACCGGTCGGTGATGTGCATCAGCCCCCATTGCCACCAGGTCTCGCCGCCCTCCTTGCCGTACAGCAGCACGGCGAGGGCGGAGCCCGGGGCGCCGATGAAGATCGGCCAGGTGGACCTGACGACGCGCCAGGGCGTCAGCCCGATGCACCACAGGATGATGAACTCCAGCACCAGCGCCACCGTGGCCGAGACCCAATCCAAGCTCAGCAGCATCGGCAGCGAGGCCAGGAACGCGCCGATCAGCCGGTACGCGGGATTGCGGGCGGCCAGGAACGGCGAGCGGCTCGACGGCTTGGGGTCCTCGACGCGCTCGTTGACCGGGCTGACGGGGATGCGGGGGTCGGACGCGCCGGACGCCGTCCACTCCCCTGTCCGATCGGAGGGGGTGAGTTCCACCAGTCGGGCGCCGAGCGCGGTGACCAGTTCGCGGTCGTGCGTGACCACGATGATGCTCACGCCGTCGCCGCGCAGGCCGTGGATCAGGCGCACGATCTGCATCCAGGTGCGCCGGTCCTGGCCGAACGTCGGCTCGTCGAGGATGAGCACGCGCGGTGCCGCGGCCAGGGCGGAGGCCACGGTCAGCCGCCGCTTCTCGCCGCCGGAGAGCGTGTACGGGTTCTGCTGGGCGTATTGGATGAGCCGGAACCGCGTCAGCAGTTCACGCGCACGGCGCTCCGCCTCCGCCTCATCGCACCCGGTGCGCAGAGGCCCGAGCATGACCTCCTCCAGTACGCTGCCGCGCGCGAACTGGTGCTCGGGGTTTTGGAACACGTAGGAGATGCGGGAGGCCAGCTCGGTGGACTTCCAAGCGATCGGCGCGTCGCCGTCCGCGTCCGCGGCCAGCTGGGCCGAAGCCTGCACCTGCCCGCGCACCGGTTCGAGCAGACCGGCCAGCGTCAGCGACAACGTGGATTTGCCGGCGCCGTTCGCGCCGACCAGCGCGGTGATCTGTCCGGCGGTGAAATCGAGGTCGATATGCTCGGCGATGGCCTTCCCATCGCGGCCGATGGACAGATCCCGCGCGGACAGCAGCACCTGGCCAGTACCGACGGACGGATCGTATGGCGGCTCATCGTCGGTGTGGATGCGGACGATCTCGTCCTCGGGGCGGCGGTATCGCTCCGGCAGCCAGATGCCGAGTTCGGCGAAGTCGAGTCCGGGATCACGGAACACCTCGTCCGGGGTGCCGTCGGCGACGACGACCGTGCGTTTGAACCCGCCGCGGTCGACCTCCTCCTCATCGCCTTGCTGGGCGATGCGGGCGGACTGCTGTTCGTCGGTCTCCAACCCGAGCACCACCACGCGGTCGATCATGTCGATCCACGGTCCGGCGCGGTGCTCGACCAGCACCATCGTGGAATGATAGGTGTCGAGCACATCGCGTACCGCGTCCACGACCTGGGTGACGCCGTCGGGGTCGAGGTTCGCCGTGGGTTCGTCGAGCAGCAGCACGCCCGGACGCATGGCCAGCGCGCCGGCCAGGGCGAGTCGCTGCATCTGCCCGCCGGACAGGTGCAGGGTCGAACGGTGCAGCTGAACCCCTTCCAGTCCCACCGCACGCAGACCGTCGCGCACCCGCTGCCAGATCTGGTCCCGCGGCACGTTGAGGTTCTCGGGGCCGAACGCCACGTTGTCGCCGAGCCGCTGGAAGATCGCCTGCGCATCGGGATCCTGCAGCACCAGGCCGATGCGGCCGCGCGCGCGGGTGACCGGCACGTCGTCAACCAGCACGCGGCCTTCGGTCACGCCGCCCTCCGCGTCGGTGGTCAGCATCGTGCCGTCGGCCGTCATCTCGGTGCGTTCCGCGTTCTCCTCTCCCCCAAGCAGACCCGCGGCGCCTTCGAGGATCGTGGATTTGCCGATGCCGGACGCGCCGAGCAGCAGCACACGCTGCCCCGCCTCGATGGTGATGTTCAGCCCCCGTACGGCGAAATGCCGGCGCGAGGCGTGACGGTACCCCCAGTTCTCGAAGCGCAGCACCGCGTTGTCGGTATGCGTTGCGTCATGATTCGCCGGCGTGGGGTCGGTTCCCTGTCGCGCGGTGTCGATGCTCAGCTGTTCGTCCACGATTCCCCTTGATGGTCCTCAGCCGCATAGGCGGCGGTTCATACGACGTTGACGGCGCGGGCGTTGCGGCCCGCGCCATGCGTCAAGTTCAGCGGCCGCGCACCTCGCGACCGGAGGCGAACTTGTCGAGCGCGCCGGTTTTGGCGAGCGCGATGTACAGGTACCACATGAGCACGCCGGCGAACACGATGCCGGAGATCACCGTGGTGAGGACGTAGACCACGCCGTAGGTCTGGAACACGTCGATGGCCTGCAGGTTGGTCAGGAAGGAGTATCCCCAGCAGGCGACGCCGGAGAGGGCGCCGGACAGGATCGTCACCGGCAGGTTCCACTTGCGGTAGGCGAAGATCAGGAAGGCGATCTCGGCGAACAGGCCCTGCACCAGGGCGATCAGGAAGGTTTCGACGCCGCCCCACATGTTGCCCATCAGCGCTTCGAGCACGCCGGCCACAACCTCGGCGTAGACGGCGGCGCCCGGCTTGCGGACGATGATCGCGGCCAGCGGTCCGGCGAACAGCCACAGTCCGTTGAACACACCGGCCAGGCCGGGGATGACGGCCTCCAGCGCGCTCCACGGCGCGGCGGTGGCGATGGCGACGACCCAGTAGATCAGGGCGCTGGCCACGCCGATCACCGAGGCGACGGCGATATCGACGACACGCCATTTCAGGACGGCTTTGGATTCGGTAATAGCAGAAGACATGCGATGTGCCTTTCTCTCCCGCGCGCCGACTTTCGGCGCTGCGTCAAGGCACGGGAAAAGAGCGACGTCCGTGCGCCGGCATTACCCGGTATACGTTCAATCGGTCGAGGTAGCCCTCATCTCAGCCTCGCCGTTCCTGCGGATGCGGGAACCGGCGGCGAAGCCCCCGTGTCGGTTTCCGACCCTACCGCATCCCCTGTCCAAAACCGTGGCACGGCACGGCTTGCGGATACGACAAAGGGTTCCGTACCACTTGCACGCGGTACGGAACCCTTCCATATGCGCCCGTCAGCGGGCGAGCTTGTCGAGCAGCAGCGCCTCGGTGACGATGTTCTTCTTCAGGCTCGGCATCGAGATGGACTCGTTCGGGCTGTGCGCGTTGGCCTTCGGATCCTCCGGTCCGGTGACCAGCACCTGCGCCTCGGGGAAGATGCGCTGCAGATCCGGGATGAACGGGATCGAGCCGCCCTCGCCCTTGTTGACCGGGGCGACGCCGAAGGCCTCCTCCATGGCCTCCAGCGCGTCCTTGGTGGCCTCCGCGTTCGGATCCATGGCCCAGCCCATGCCGTTCTCGCCGGGGGTCACGGTCACCTCGCAGCCGAACGGCGCGTGCGCCACCAGGAAGTCGGCCAGCGCCTGTTGCGCCTGTTCGGGGCGCTGGTTCGGCGCGGTGCGCAGCGAGAGACGGAACGTGGTCTCGTGGCTGATCACATTGAACGACCCCTCGACCGGCTGGGCGTCGAAGCCGATGACTGTCACGCTCGGCTTGGTCCACAGGCGCGAGGCCAGCGAACCGGTGCCGGCCAGACGGTAGCCGGGCAGGATGCCGGCGTCGCGGCGCACATCGGCCTCGTCCAGGTCGCGCTGCAGACCGCCGACCGGCTCCTCGGCGGCGACGCCCGGAACCTGCATCTCGCCATCGCCGTTGTACATCGAGGCGATCAGCATGGCCGCGAGCGTGTTCGCGTCCAGGATCGGGCCGCCGTACTGTCCGGAGTGCACCGGGTGCTCAAGCACGCGCACATGCACGTCAAGCGTGGTGTTGCCGCGCAGCGACGTGGTCAGCGAGGGGATGTCGGCGGACCAGTTGCCGGAATCGGCCACGATGATCACGTCGGCGTCGAATTCGTCGCGGTGCGCCTCGATGAACGGGATGAAGCTGGGCGAGCCCATCTCCTCCTCGCCTTCGATGAACACCTTGATATTGACCTTGAGTTCGTCGCCGAGCGCCTTCAACGCACCGGAATGGATGGCGATGCCGCCGCAGTCGTCGGCCGAGCCACGGCCGAACAGGCGGTCGCCGACCTGCGTGGCCACGAACGGCTCGGTCTGCCACACGCTCGGGTCCGGAACCGGCTGCACGTCATGGTGTGCATACAGCAGTACGGTCGGGGCTGCCGGATCCACGATGCGCGAGCCGATGACCTCCCAGGCACCGGGGGTGCCGTCGGCGTTGTGCGCCTGAGCCACCTGGGCGTCGATACCGACAAGGCGCAGCTCCTCGGCCACGAATTCGGCGGAACGACGCATCTGCTCGCCGGTGATGCCTTCGGCGGAGATCGACTTCAACGCGATCTTGCGCTCGATCAGTTCAACGATGCGCGGCCAGTCCTTCTCAACGCGGGACCGGATCTCATCCACGTTCACGGATGCCATGTTTCTCCTTTATATCTGGGGTTCCTGGTCTTCCAGGGCGTAGTCCTCCGCCCGCCCCGGCCCTCCGCGTGCGCCGCTGCCGGCGAAGTGCCGACGAATGGCCGGAATCGAGCGTCTAGACGTCACCGTAACCTGCAAGCATGACATGGAACCCGTTTAAGAAGCAGGACGAGGCACAGGTGCCCGTCGAGGAATCCGCCAAGGCCGCCAAGCCCGAGCCCACCGCCGGCAAGGGGCATGCCACCCCGAAGCGCAAGGACGCCCAGGAGCAGAACCTGCGCCCGCTGGTGCCCAAGGACCGCAAGGCCAGCGCCAAGGCCGCCAAGGCGCGCCAGCGCGAGAAGGAGAACGCCGAGTACGAGGCCATGCGCACCGGTGACATCAACCATATGCCCAAGGCCGAGCGCCTGCCGTGGCGCGTGTACATCCGCGACTATGTGGACGCCCGCTTCAACCTCGGCGAGTTCTTCATCCCGGTGGCGTTCGGCATCCTCATCCTCTCGATGGTGGTCACGTTCTTCGCGCCGATGCTGTCGCTGCCGCTTATGCTGCTGCTGTATGTGTACCTGTTCGCCGCGATCATCGATGTGGTGATCATGTGGCGCAAGCTCAAGAAGAAGCTGATCGAGAAGTTCGGCGAGCGTTCGGTGGCCAAGGGCATGCGTTCCGGCTCCTACGCGTGGAGCCGCGCCATCCAGCTGCGCCGCTGGCGTCTGCCCAAGCCCAAGTACCCCAAGCGCGGCCACTGGCCCGAGTGACGGGGGAACCCGAGTCTCACGGGCCGTCGCACGATCGCACCGCCTGCCGGTCGCGTTCGTGCGGCGGCCTTCGTCGTATCCGGGGGCGGTGTTCGCCACGGTTTCCGCAACCGTTTCTACAATGGGACACGGCACTTCATTGGTTCACTATGCTTAGGAGGCATCGATGCCGCAGACATTCGATATCGTCGTCATTGGGGCGGGTCCCGGCGGGTACGCGACGGCGCTGCGTGCGGCGGAGCTGGGGTTGTCCGTCGCCCTGGTGGAACGCGACGCCACGCTCGGCGGCACCTGCCTGAACCGCGGGTGCATCCCCTCGAAGGCGCTGCTGACCGCCGCGCACGCGATGCACACGGCGAAGTGGGCACCGGTCACCGGACTGCAGGTGCAGGTGACCGGCTTCGATTTCGGCGCGTTACGCGACTACCGGATGCGCGCCGTGGACGCGATGGTCAAGGGTCTGGCCGGTTTGGTGGCGCATCGCGGCATCACCGTGTTCCGCGGTCAGGCTTCGCTTGCCGGCGCACGTCAGGTCACGGTCACGCCCTCCCCCGGCTGTGAGGCCGTGCTGCGGTATATCAAGGCGGGAGTGGCGGAACCGGTCGGCGACTGGATGCGGTTGGATGCGGCGAACGTGGTGCTGGCCACCGGGTCCCGCCCCCGTCCGCTGCCCGGCGAACCGTTCCGTGGCGCACTGATCGATTCCACGCAGGCGCTTGAGCAGGACACGTTCCCGGATAGCGCGATCATCATCGGCTCGGGGGCGATAGCCCTGGAGTTCGCCTCGTTGTGGAGCCAGACAGGCTGCGAGGTCACGCTGCTGATCCGCAAGGACCGGGTGCTTTCCGGCTGGGACCGCCGTACCGGCATGACGTTGACCCGCGAGCTCAAACGCGCGGGCGTGAACGTGGTGACCCGCAGCCAGGTGACCGCCGTGGACACGGGGATGAATCTCGGCGCCACCGTGCATTACACCCGCGAGGGCGAGGATGGCGAGCGGCAGGCGTACGCGCAGCTCGTGCTGGCTGCCGTGGGCCGCGATCCGGTCACCGATTTCGATTGGCTGGCGGCGGCGGGCGTGGCACTGGACGACCGGGGCTTCGTCGTCACCGATCCCCGGGGGCGCACGTCGGTGCCGGATGTCTGGGCGGTGGGCGATATCACCGCCGGTCACGCGCTGGCGCACCGCGCGTTCGAACAGGGCATTGTGGTGGCCGAATCCATAGCGGGTCTTGATCCGCGTCCGGTCGATGAGACGACGGTGCCGCAGATCGTGTTCTCCCTGCCCGAGGCCGCGAGCGTCGGCCTGACCATGGATCAGGCAAAGGCGCGCGAGGATCTGGTCGGTGTCGGGGAGACAGCGTATCCGATGATGGGCAACGCGCGCATGATGATGAGCGATGCCGCCGGCTCGCTGTCCGTGGTGACCGGTGCCGACGCCGACGACCCCGATACGCAGCGCGTCCTCGGCGTACACATGGTGGCGCCGGATGCCAGCGATCTGATCGTGGAGGCGCAGCAGCTGGTCGGCAACCGCGTGCCGCTCGCGCAGGCCGCCCGTCTGATCCATCCGCATCCCACATTCGCGGAGGCGATGGGCGAGGCGCTGCTCAAGGCCGACGGCCGCCCGTTGCACACGCGATAGACCGGTGTTGTCACCGTGCTGCTAGACTATTGGTTCTAGTGTGTCCACTCTCACAACGAAGAAGCGAGGAATGATGGCGTCCAAGGACGAGAAGCCACAGAAGAAGCAGAGTCTGTTCAAGCAGATCGCGCAGATCTACAAGTTCACGGTTACCGACGACAAGAAGCTGCCGTGGCTGCTGGCCGGCGCCTGGCTGGCCCCGGTGGTGCTGTTCGTGATTCTTGGCCTGGTGTTCCATTGGACGTGGCTGACGTGGATCTTCGTGATGGTGATGGCCATCATGGTCGGTGCGCTGTTCGCCACCATGACCCTGACCAACCGGGCCGACAAGGTCGGCTACGCGCATCTGGAGGGCAAGCCGGGCGCGGCCGTGAGCGTGCTGAGCAACATCAGCAAGGCCGGGTTCAACTTCCCCGAGCAGCCGGTGTGGTTCGACGCCAAGACCAAGGACGCGATCTGGCGCGGCACCGGCTTCAACGGCATCTATCTGCTCGGCGAGGGCGACTACGGTCGCGTGATGCGCGCGATGGACCGTCAGGAGTATGCCATCAAGGGTGTGACGGCCGGCTCCCAGATCCCGGTGTACCGCATCTGCGTCGGCACCGGCGACAAGCAGGTCAAGCTCAAGGATCTGCGCAAGACCATCGTCAAGCAGAAGGCGTATGTGCCGTCGGGCCACAAGAACAAGCTGATCGCCAAGATCCACCCGCGTTCCCGTTTCCTGCTCACCCAGCGTGAGCTCGACATCCTGAACGACCGTCTGCGCACGCTGCAGACCAAGCAGGGCATGGGCATCCCGAAGGGCATCGACCCGACCCGCCCGCAGCGCATCAGCCGTCGCGCGATGCGTGGCCGCTGACGGCCGCCGGCCTCGGTACATCCGGCATATGAAAGAGCCGCCCGATCGGGCGGCTCTTTTGCTATCATCCCAGTCCCGTTCCGCTTTCAGTTGCCTGCGCGGGTGAGACAGAAACTGGAAGCCGGTTAGGCGATCGAGACGACCTCGTAGCCGGCGTCGGCCACGGCGGCGGTGATCTGATCGTCGGTCATGTCCTCCGGCACCGTGACCTGGGCCGATTTGTCCTCCAGGCTGACCGACACGTCGCTCGCTCCCGGCAGGCCCTCCAGCGCGCGGGTGACGTGCCTGACGCAGTTGCCGCAGGTCATGCCCTCGATACCGAGTGTCTTCTTCATTGTGGTACCTCCTTGTTGGTTGGTGATTGATAGTACACCGTTCTGCCGAACCGGCGAGGACGATTCGGCGGTGCGGGACGCGTCCCGGCTGGTCTCAACACTCGTCTCGAACGTCGAGATCGCAACCGTCCCCGTCATACGGTCCGCCGCCCCGTCGGGCCCCGCCGTCTCGGACCGTGCGGCATGCCTTGGTTTGAACAGGCGCAGCCGCAGCGCGTTGCCGACCACGAACACCGAGCTGAAGCTCATCGCCAGCGCGGCGATCATCGGGTTCATCCTCAGGTCGAAGGCCGCATACCAGCAGCCGGCGGCGATCGGTATGCCGATGATGTTGTAGAAGAACGCCCAGAACAGGTTCTGCTTGATGTTGCGGATCGTGGCCTGGCTCAGCTCGATGGCGGCCGGCACGTCGTTGAGGTCGCTGCGCATCAGCACGATGTCGGCCGATTCCATCGCCACGTCGGTGCCCGCGCCGATCGCCAGTCCCACATCGGCCCGGACCAGCGCGGGGGCGTCGTTGATGCCGTCGCCCACCATCGCCACCTTCCGGCCCTCGTCCTGCAGGCGGCGCACCTCGCGCTCCTTGTCCTGCGGCAGCACGTCGGCCACCACGCGGTCCACGCCCACCTGCCGGCCGATCGCCTCGGCGGTGCGGGCGTTGTCGCCGGTCAGCATGACCACGTCGAGTCCCATCGCTCTCATGCCGGCGATGGCCTCACGACTGGTCGGCTTGACCGTATCCGCCACGGCGATCACCCCGAGCAGGCGGCCATCGACGGCGAAGAACAGCGGGGTCTTCCCCTCACCGGCCAACCGGTCGCGGACATGCTCGACCGGAGCCATATCGATGCCGGATGCCGTCATCATCGCCGCGTTACCGCCCAGGCATTCCTTGCCGTCGACGACGCCGCGCACACCCTGGCCGGGGACCTGCTCGAATCCATCGGCATTCGGACCGGTCAGACCGCGTCGTTCCCCTTCGCCCACGATGGCCTTGGCCAGCGGATGCTCGGACGGACGCTCCAGCGCGGCGGCGACGCGCAGCAGATCGTCCGCCGTGATGTCGGCGCGATGGACGACGTCGGTGACGCGCGGCTCGCCCTGCGTGATCGTGCCGGTTTTGTCCAGCACGACCGTGTCCACGCCGTGCGCGATCTCCAACGCCTCCGCGGATTTGATCAGGATGCCGTTCGCCGCGCCACGTCCGGTGCCGACCATGATGGCGGTGGGAGTGGCCAGGCCCAGCGCGCACGGACAGGAGACCACCAGCACGGACACGGCGATGGTCAACGCGAATTCGGGCGTCTGCCCGACGGCCAGCCAGACCGCGGCCGCGACGACGGCGATCGTGATGACGATCGGCACGAACACGCCGGCCACCTTGTCGGCCAGCTTGGCGATGGGCGCCTTGGAACTCGTGGCCTCGTCGACCAACCGGATGATCTGGGCGAGCGCGGTCTCATCGCCCACCTTGGTGGCGCGCATCGTGACGTAGCCGCTGCGGCTGGTCGTGGCCCCAATGACCGTGTCTCCGACCCGCTTGTCGACGGGCACGGATTCGCCGGTGAGCGCCGACTCGTCCACCGAGGCGGTGCCGGAGAGCACCACGCCATCCGTCGGAATCGATTCCCCGGTGCGGACGACCAGTACGTCGCCCACCTGCACCTGTTCTGCGGGGATCTCGCTCTCCACACCGTCACGCAGTATGGTGGCCCGCTTAGGGCGCAGATCCAGCAGCGCATCGATCGCATCGGAGGTGCGGCCCTTGGCGCGGGCCTCGAAGAACTTGCCGAGCGTGATCAACGCCAGGATCGTGCCGGCGCCCTCGAAATACAGGTCGTGGGAGAACTGGGAAACCGTCGCCGTGTCGCCGTGGCCCAGACCGAACGCGATCTTATACAGCGCGTAGATGCCATAGACCACCGAGGCGCCCGCGCCGAGGGCGATCAGCGCGTCCATGTTCGGCGCACGATGCCACAGACTGGTGAACCCGCCCTTGAAGTATTGCGCGTTCACCGCCAGGATCGGCAACAGCAGAAGGAACTGGGTGAAGGCGTAGATCATCGCGTTGCTGTCGCCGAGCATGATGTCCGGCAGCGGCCAGCCCATCATATGGCCCATCGCCAGGTAGAACAGGGGCACCGCGAATACGAAGGACCAGACCACGCGGCGTCGCATCGCACGGTACTGCCGACGCGCCCTGTCCGCAGGCGTCTCCGCCGGCCCCGACGTCGCCTTCCCCGTAGCCTCCCGGGCCCGGGGGGTGGCGCCGTACCCGGCCTGCTCCACCGCCTGCACGATCTGGTGGCTGTTCAGATCCGACTCGTCGTACTCAACGGTCATGCTGTTCGTCAGCAGGTTCACCGACACCTGCCGGACACCCGGCAGCGCGTTGACCGCCTTCTGGACATGCGCCTGGCACGCCGCACAGGTCATGCCGGTCACGTCGTAGCGTTCCTGGGTCATCGGCCCTCCTCTCCTATCCGGACCTGATATACCTCAAATTAGCATCGGATCGCCCGCTATCCGCCCTCGGCATACCCTCTTGCGCGCCGGCACGAAACATTCCCGTAACCCAATGGGCGCATACGCGAAACCATATCTTCTACACTTGGAACTCGTAACCATCCCATGTGAAAGGAGCGGTCCAGTGACTGCAATCAAGACCAAGGCCGATGCCGAGGCGCTGATCAACCAGGAGGGCGTGGAATACGTCTCCGTCCGTTTCACCGATCTCATCGGCGTCCAGCAGCACTTCACGGTGCCCGCGAGCGAGTTCCTCAAGGATGCCTTCGACGAGGGCATGCCGTTCGACGGCTCCTCGGTGGAGGGTTTCCAGGCCATCAACGAGTCCGACATGAAGCTCGTTCCGGATGTCGAGACCGCGTACATCGATCCGTTCCGCAAGCACAAGACCCTGAACGTGGCGTTCTCGATCGTCGACCCGCTGACCGACGAACCGTATTCGCGCGATCCGCGTCAGGTCGCCGCCAAGGCCGAGGCCTATCTGAAGGCCACCGGCATCGCCGACACCGCCTGCTTCGCGCCGGAGGCCGAGTTCTTCCTGTTCGACAAGGTCCGTTTCGAGAACTCCATGCAGCGCTCCTTCTACGAGGTCGATTCCGTGGAGGCCCCGTGGAACACCGGCAACGACGTGGAAGAGGACGGCACCCCGAACATCGGCTTCAAGAATCGCGTCAAGCGCGGCTACTTCCCGGTGCCGCCGAGCGATCATTACCAGGATCTGCGTGATGACATGGTCGCCAACCTGCAGAAGGTCGGTCTGATTCTGGAGCGCGCCCACCACGAGGTGGCGGGTGCCGGCCAGCAGGAGATCAACTACCGCTTCAACACGCTGCAGCACGCCGGCGACGATCTGATGAAGTTCAAGTACGTCATCCATGAGACCGCGTTCCTGGCGGGCAAGGCCGCCACCTTCATGCCCAAGCCGATCGCCGGAGACAACGGCACCGGCATGCACTGCCACCAGTCGCTGTGGAAGGACGGCAAGCCGCTGTTCTACAGCGAGCAGGGCTACGGCGGTCTGTCCGACATCGCCCGCTGGTACATCGGCGGCCTGATCAAGCATTCGTCGTCGGTGCTGGCGTTCACCAACCCGTCGCTGAACTCGTACCACCGTCTGGTCCCGGGCTTCGAGGCGCCGGTCAACCTGGTGTACTCGGCCCGCAACCGTTCGGCCGCCATCCGCATCCCGCTGGCCGGCACCTCCCCCGCCGCCAAGCGCATCGAGTTCCGTGCGCCGGACCCGTCCTGCAACCCGTTCCTGGCGTTCTCGGCCCAGCTCATGGCCGGTCTGGACGGCATCCTCAACCACATCGAGCCGCCGGCTCCGATCGACAAGGATCTGTACGAGCTGCCGCCGGAGGAGCATGCCGGCATCAAGCAGGTGCCGAGCTCGCTCGCTGAGGCGATGGACGCGCTGGAGGAGGATCACGACTTCCTGACCGCCGGTGACGTGTTCACCGACGATCTGATCGAGACGTGGATCGACCTGAAGCGCGGCGAGATCGATCAGGCCCGCCTGGTTCCGACCCCGCTGGAGTACGAGCTCTACTTCCACATCTGAGTTATATTACTCAGAATGGCTTTATCCTACCGCTTCCCAGAAAACTGGGATACGAATGGGATACATGCCTGATACAGAAACGCCCCTTGGCTAAGACCAAGGGGGCGTTTCTGATAGAACACTAAAACCAGCTGCCGGGAAGGGAATCCACCCAGTCGTCAAGATCGATACGTCGGATCCGGACCGTGGAGCTGCCGGCGTAGCATGCGGCGAGGTCGCCGTTCTTGACGGCGGCGTTGACGATCTTGTATGGGATACCGGAAAGGGCCGACGCCTCCGGCACGGTGAGCGTCAACTTGTCCTTGATCGGGATTTCAGGAATGACAATCGCCATGGCGCTCACGTCCTCAGCATTTCCATGAGCGATTTCCCGAGGATGCGCCGGCGTTCCTCCGAACCGCCTTCGCCACGCAGACGGGCGAGTTCGCCCACTCCCCATTGGTACGCATCCCAGCCGATCATGTATCCGCGGAAGCGAAGTCCCTTGACGATGGAGATCGTCACATCCTTGGGTATCCAAACAGACACCGGACGCACGACGGACAGTCTCGGTTGGCCGCAACGGTTGACCCGTCGTGCCTGACGAATTGCTCTCGCACGTCGAGCCGGATCCTTGACCATGCGGGCGTGGGCGCAACACCACTTGCGCACCTCCCGGCGGAACTGGTGGAATGCCCTCATGTCCATGGGCAGGATGTTGTCGTCGACGACCGGCAGATTCCTATCGTGTCCCCACATCGCGCCGGCACCGTCACGCCACTCATCCGGCATATTGACCAACGCCCGTTGGTAATGCTTGACACCGCGAATCCCGTGTTTGGCGACATAGACGAGCCATGCCTCGCTCCCGTCGATCAGCTGGACGTCTTGGGATTTGGAGGATACGTGCAGTCCCTCAGCCGCTGTCAGCTCCAACCACTTGATCACGATGTTGGCGACGACCCTGCCCTCGTCGTTGTCCCACACGACATACTGGCGCAGGCTCCGGTCCCATTCCTCGTACCGGTCGTTCATCCATATGCTCATGTGGATATGCGGCATCCGCTTGGCCGTGAACTCGACGATCCAGTGGAAGTGCAGCATCCCGTGCCGGCGTAGGTACTTCAGCATCACGTCGATGAGACGATGCAGCACGGTCGGAGTGACCTGTTCCATCTGCCATGCCGGCAGGGTCAGTGTCACCGCGTATGGCGTCCCGTCGACGTTCTCGAAGTCGATCCTCTGGAGGTACTGGCTATTTCTTCTTGCCACGGCGGCGGTCCAACCGCGATTCGCTTTCCGCTCCCCCGGCTTTTGGAGGCCTCCGGCAATGGGATGACGTGGAATCGATGCGCTTGCTCCGTGTTGCCGGATTGTCAATCTGGGCATGTCGGTTTACCTCCTTTCGGGGTTCACGGTGGAATTTGGATCTAATAATCAAGAGCGACCGGGTGTTGGAACTGTTTTGGTATGGGAGGGCCCCGCCGCCTATGCGGATATGCTCCGGCGGCGGGGCCCTCCCAAGGCGCTACGCGCCGATGTGCCGCAGATCGTCGTCGCTATACCATGGGGTACGGAAGTAGGTCACCGTACCGGCGTCGCGATTCCAGACGAATCCGCTGCCGGGTAGATCGGAGTCGATCAGCCACGGGGTCGCACCGCGTTCGACTGCCTCCGTACCGAGTAGCATCGACGTCTCCTCCGGCGAGTTGAGTCGCATGGCAACGCGCTGCGGGAATCGGCTGCGGAGCGGGATCGATTCGACTCGTGGATCTTGGCTGAACGCGACCACAATGACGTCGAGTGCGCGGCCACGTCGCAGGATGGAATCGAGCAGCTGCGTGAGACGGTCAGAGGTCTTGCGATCGACCTTTGAGTGCATCTCCGCGGCTTCGTCGATCAGCAGGACAATCCGTGGGTACGCCATGGACGGCGGGAGCTGACGGACCCGCCCCCGCATGACGTCCATCCGCCGGGCGCATTCGTCCGAGAGCGCTTGGAGCAGGGTCACGGCCTCGTCAGCGTTGTACGCATGGTGCGCATCGAACACGCCGTTATACAGGCTCATCTCAACGCCGCCCTTAAGGTCGACGCCCCACAACTGCACCGTGCCGTCAGCGACCATATCCATGACGGCATCTACGTACGCGGCCATGACCGATCCCTTGCCACTGCCTGTCAGGCCTACGACGAGTGTATGCTCGACGGCGCTGATGGCGACCGGCCGATGTCGCAAATCCAGTCCGATATTGATTCGCCCCGAATCTTTGTTGATGGGTACCTGCTCCGGTCGGACAGGTTTCATGGACGGGCGACGCAGCTGCAGCAGCCAGCGTGCCCGCGTCCCACGTCCCAGCAGTCTGTGCGTCGGGATCCAACCCGGATACGATTTGGCGATCTCCGCGAGCGCATCGATCACCTGTTTCTCCGTAACGGAGGTCGGCACCATCCAGTATCGACGTCCGGGAAGCGCGGCCGCGCGGCACCGCCAGTCGTCGCGGGATGTGACCACGGCCGGGAAATGACGCGTGATCGTCCTCTGCAGGTCCTCCAGTGACGTGAAGGCGATTGCCGCAACTCCGCCAATGATCAGCACCGCCATGATTACGAGGTTCAGAACCTCACGAGCAGTCATGTTGTTCTCCTTGCTTGTTGAGTTTGTCCGCGATAGCTTCCGAGATGTACCGACTCCGGTTGAAGCATCGGCCGAATCGATCGAACCCGTAGCAATCCAGACGATCCAGCAGATCGTCCGGGATGCGAACCGTGACATTCTTGCGTCGCCCGCTCATTGTTCACCGCCATCTTGGTGGAAGCCGGCAGCCGAAAAAGCGCGGCCGAAGGTCACATCGCGACCGTTGCGGCCGTCGTTTTTGACGAAAATGAACTGGGCGAAGTCGTCAAAGACAATTTCCTTGCCTCGGCGCACATCCGGTTCCTCCGGCATCGTGACCGTGACCGGTACGACCTCAGGCCTGTGAGCGGCGTCGCCCTCAGCCGGGACGAACAACACCTGCACAATCCATTGGAGAACACCGGCGGCGCTGGTTTTCTGCTTGGCACTGCGTGTCTCCGGGTCCCATTCGCCCACCTTCGGTTCGACGCTCTGCGCGACCATGCTCCAAGCGACAGTCTGCTGGTCGATCCGTTGGTAACGTTCCACATCCGTGAAACTAATCTTGCGTGGCATATGTGTCTCCTTCGATGTCATTGGGACCACTGGATGTGATCCCCGACACCATCCATGGTGACACTATGACGTAATTCCACATAGTTTTTAGGTATATATTCAAGTACTATACTTAGAAAGAACGGTTATCCATCATGCAAGGAGGAATAACATGGCAAGGCTGGATTCACAGTCACTGCATCAGTACGACAACGCCAAAAGGCTGAACGAAATCGAAACGAGTCCGCACTACCACGGGCTCGTGCATAACATGGTAGTCGACCTGCTCAATGCGACGGCAGACATGGTGGACAAAAAGGCGAAAGAGCTAGAGGCGGAGACATCGCAAACGAAAACCGAATGGACGGACACCGGCTGGATCAGGGTCACCTCCGCAAACAACGGTCTATGTCATCATGTCGGACGCGTCCTGCTCATTGCCGAGCTCCAAGCGGCCCTCGACCGGGAACTAGCTCAAGCTGCGGCGTGGGCAATCCACGTAGGCGACAGTAAAAACAGCATCGCGCGCGCCATGCACAAGAATCCAAGCAATCTCTTCGGGAAGCGAAACGGCGTCGGAGACGACATCAAGCGGCTACTCGCCGCTTACGAGGCGATGGAAAAGCACCCCGACGACCCCGCCTATGACGAGATCGATGTCAAACTGCATGACGGCTATGTATACACCGCCAAACGATCGTGACAGTCAACCTTAGACACCAGCCATTCGCAGATACGAGTCGAACAGCAGTTGCAGCCGCTCCTCGTTCGACTCACACATCTTCGACGCGCCGAACGCCACATCGACCACCCGATCCAGTTCGCAATGGGCCTTCCGCAGGTCGGCGGGCATGAAGGTCGGGTCATACAAATCAGCCAGCGACTGGCCGGGATGATTAGCACGGGCCACCAGCACCGTTTGACCGGCATCGATGACGTGCCGGCGGACGTCATCATCCAACGCGGGTAGGGGGAGATTGTTCCACACGACCGTATTACTGAAGTTGGGGTCACTCTTCAATCGTCCGCCGATTGCCTTCTGCCATGTCATGAACATCGACGACTCGATAACGGCGAAGTTGAAACCATCCGGATCGTCACATGTATACACTTTGTCACCGGCAATGATGTCTGGCGTATACCAGTCGCACGTCGCATACTCACGACGACCGCTAAATACACGAGGAATGGCAAGATATCGATCCCGCGGCTGGTGGTTTTCTCCGAATAGCCAAGGTGTTGCAGCTCGTTCCCTTGTTGCCGCACGCTTTGATTTTTCTCGAAACTCGCTAATTGCGGCAATACGAGAGGCGATGAACTTCGAACGACGCATGTCGCCGGGTTGGGCGTCCACAAGCCAGAGGCACCATCGGTCGATGTCGTTGATGAGTTCCTTGCCCATGCGGAACGGTCGCACGTATCGCGCGACTATCGGATCGGCCATAGCCTGCTCGTAGGTGTCACGGTCGTCGATCAGCAGGTTGCCGCCGTCCAAAGGCATGGAGCCGAAGTTGGTCAGGTTAAGCATCGGAGACAACGGGCCTTGTTTTTGGCTGCGGGCGGTCACGAACACGTCGGGCGCATCCAACAGGTAGCCATTGATGTGCGCCGGATGGGTGGGCGTGGGGTCGGCGTTGATGTCGTTGTAGGTGTACAGCGTGGGCTTGTCTTTGCCCCGGTCGAAGCCGATGACGACGACATGAACGTTCGCATTGTCGGTGGTCTGTGCGTCCCACCGGAACGTGCGATGCGCGAAACGGATACGCCACCCGCGGTCGGCGATATGCGAGAACAGAGGCGCGACCTGCTGGCCTTGCGTGATGCTGTTCGTGCTGACGAACGCGAACATGGCCGTCTTGTGCCGGTCGAGGTAGTCGACGGCCTTGAAGTACCATCCGGCCACGTAATCCAATGATCCACCGGCCTTGCCGCACACCAGCTCCATGTCATCCTTGACCTGCTGGGTGCGCTGCTGGTGGCCGATGAACGGCGGGTTACCCATCACGTAGGAGCATTGCTCGGAGGACAGCAGTTGGTTCCAGTCGTAGCGCAGGGCGTTGGCTTGGACGATGTTGCCAGAGTCGTGCAACGGCAGGTGGGGCAGGGACTGTCCGGCGATGCTCTCGGTGTCATCCAGCGCCTGCTGCTCCGCGATCCACAATGCGGTCTTGGCAACGCACACGGCGAAGTCGTTGATCTCGATGCCGTGCATCTGGTCGATCCGAACCTTAACAAGACTACCTGCGTCACCACCACCGTATTCCAGATACCCCTGCCCGTGCAGGCGGTCGGCGATGACCCGGTTCTCCAGCTCGCGCAGTTGAAGGAACGTCTCAGTCAGGAAATTGCCGCTGCCGCACGCCGGATCGAGGAACTGGAGGGAGGCGAGCCTGTCCTGATACGCGGTCAGACGGTTGTTCCTCGCCCGCTCTCCCAATGTCTCGTCATCCTCGATGGCCTTGAGCTCTACCTTCAACCCGTCGAGGAACAGTGGGTCGATGAGCCGGTGGATGTTCCTCACCGTCGTGTAGTGCATGCCGCCCTTGCGCCGCTGGTCATGGCTGAGGGTCTCCTCCATCAGCGAGCCGAAGATGACCGGGCTGATGTCCTTCCATGTGAAGGTCTCGCCCGCGCGGATGATCGCCTCGCGGATGTCGTCGGTGAACTGCGGGACCTCGATCCGTTCGGCGAACAGCCCGCCGTTGACATAGGGGAACCGTTTCAGTTCATCCTCCAGATACGGGTCGCGCGCCGATACCGGCGTATCCAGCACGTCGAACAGGTCCATGACCGCACGCCGCAGGTGTTTGGTGTCGTTGACTTGGATGAGGTCGCTGAACGCGTTCGTCGGGAACAGGCCGGCGTCCTCTGCGTACAGGCAGAACACCAATCGCACCGTCAACACCGCCAGCGAATGATGCGATGCCGGATCGTCGGGATTCGCATACTGAGATGCCAGCGCATTATGCAGGTTCGCAACCAGCAGGCCCGCCGTCTCGCTGAGCTTCTGCTGGACTGTGATACGCGAATGCTCCACACTGAAAATCGATGCCAGCGTGCCCAGATGGTCACCCAGCTCCTCTAATGTGAACTCATCGGCCGGCTCCCCGGTGGCACGCGGATCCTTCTCCAAGTCGTAGAAGCGGAACGTGTTGAAGTTGCACGTGCACAGCACCGCCGGCTTCATCGAGTACGGCAGCGCGTCCGCGTACCGGAGCGCCTGCTGCACGGGCGTGACCATCGTCCCCTGACGCGACTCAGGCCTGTCCAAGTCGATGTCGCCGCTCTTCTGCTCCACCAGCAGCCGGGCCTCCGGGCACAGCACGTCGATGAACCCGCCGCCCACCGTCCTATACTCGAACAGCGTCTGATTGATCGCGTCCCGCACACCCAGCACATTCTGAAGCAAATCCAGCCAGAACCGCTGCGTCTCCTGCTTCTCATCCCCGCGGCCCCGCCACTGCTCGATGAACGCCAACACCTTCGTACGCTGCTCCACAACACTCATGCATCAATCATCGCGTAGGATTCTCCTTAATCATGCATTCGACACCCGCAATGTATATCAGTCACCCTGCACCATGAGGCGTTCGATCTCCGCGGTGGCCTTCGCCATGTCGGCGGTGGAGACATGTGTGTACACGTTATTGGTCACATCGATGCTGGCGTGCCCCATGATCGATTTCCTTACCGCGTCGTTCAGTCCCAGATGCATCATGGCGGTGGCGGCGGTGTGGCGGGCCGAATGCGGGACATAGATATTGGGAAGCCCAGCGTTCGCCAATGCCCGTTTCCACGCCGGCTCCTCGTCGGCTTGTCGCCTCAGGTGTTTACCGTCACGGCCAACGAACACCAGATCATCAGGCTTCAACTGCCCACGAGCCGTGATATACGCAAGCAGCTCGACGGCGAGTGACTGCGGCAACGGTATGATGCGATATCCAGAATTTGTCTTAGGCGGTACGAGGTACGCGGAATCCTCAATATGCCGTACCTGCATGTCCGCCGGGAAGTCCCGCTCATTGCGCGCGAATTCCTGCAATTGCTGCCGCACGACGATGCACAACACGTCGTCGATTTCCTGTACTTCATCCACGGTCAAACCAAGCCGTTCCGCCTGCCGCATTCCCAGCTCGAACGCCAGCCGCCACATCAGATGCCACATGGGATCCTTTTCGGCATCGATGAGACGCCGGGCTTCCCCGGCTGTCAACACGTTACGCCGTTTTACAACGACTCGCGGCGCATCGGCACGACCACAGGGATTATAGTCAATCAGCCCCTCCTTGACAGCATCGTCAAGCGCTTTGTGCAGGGTACGCCACGCGCTTCCCGCAGTGCCAGATGACTTCGGACGACGCGGGGGCTGCGCGTCTGGATCACCTTTGGTGATCCACTGCTCCATCATTCGGAAATGCCTCGGTTGAAGTTGGTTCAGTCTGACACCCCCGATGGAGGGTTTAATATCAGCGTTCACCACACTCGCGTACGTCTTCCATGTCTTAGGCCTCAGGCGTGGTTTGACGAACTCATCCAACCATCGGTCCAGCCAATCCGAAAGCAGCGGCGACGCCTTCGACGGCAGTTTGCCCGTACGCTCGTACTCACGGACAGCCTGATCCAACCGCTGCCGCGCAATGGCCTTCGTCTTACCACGACGTTTCAGCACACGCCGCTTCCCCGTCGCCGGATCCGGCGGCAGCTCGTAAGTGGCACGATACCCATCGCCATCCGCACAACACGCATATTGCCTCATACCTGCATCGTACCCCAATGGGATACAAAATGGGATACATGACGAGTCATCCATAGCCACCCATAGCCGTCTACGGCTACCACACCGACTATCAATATCTTTGATATAATGCCATTTTCCTCAGAATGCCAGCTATCCTCCAAAGTGGATATATCAGATTCCACATCTGACCTGTAGCGTGATTCGCTCAGCAAAAGGCCCCGGCTGGATGAGCCGGGGCCTTTTGTTCGCGCGAGTACCCAATCCGATTCGCACCTATGCGAAGCCCGAACCGTAAATCATCTCACACTATGAGACAACCCGTTCGATGAACCACCGCTCGTGCGAGACGACGACCAACGCACCCGGATAGTCGGCGAGCACTCTGGCCAGCGCCTCCTTGGAGCCCAGGTCCAGATGGTTGGTCGGCTCGTCCATCACGATCAGCTCCGGCCGGTCGAGCAGTCCCAGGCAGAGCAGCAGCTTGCGCAGCTCGCCCGGCGAGGGGCTCTCCCCCGTCAGCAGCCTGTCCGGATCGGCGTTCAGCTGGGCGACCGACGACAGCACCCGGGCGCGCTGCTCAGCCGGCAGCCCTGTCAGTCGCGTCATCGCACGCCGTGCGTCGTCGCTGGTCGTGTTCTGGGCGATGCTCAGCGTCCGCACGTCGGCGGCCGCCCGCAGCAGCGCCCCGACGATCGTGGACTTGCCCAACCCGTTCGGACCGGTCAGACCGATATGGTCGCGCGGACCGACGCTCAGCAACGGGATGCGCACGCCCACGATGCCTCCGGCACGGTCATGGTCGTCGCCCTCCGCCGAGACGCGCCACAGTCCGCCATCGACGTGCAGATGCGAGCATTCCCCCGCACAATCGGGAGAGCCGTCCGGACGCGGTGTCCGGTCGTCCGCCAACGCCTCGTCATCGATGGGTGTCGTGTCCCCGAACCTCACGACGCCGGGGCCAATCCGTATCAGTTCCGCACGATGGCTGGGCGCGGCGTCCATCCAGATGTCGCCGTCGTATCGCTTGGCCGCGACGCTCAGCGATGCGGCCTTGCGTTCGGCGGCGGCGATGCGTCCGTCCAGCTGGGCGTAGGCCCGTGACGCGCCGGAGTCCAGACTCGTGGCCTTGGCCAGATGCAGGGCGCCGCGCGCATCGTGATCCTTGGGGTCGATGCGCCGGCCGCCGTTGTCCCTGGCCGCGTTCGCATGCTGGACCTGCCGGAAACGTTCGGCCTGCGCGCCGCGCAGCCGCTCGTGCTCGCGGCGGGCGGACCGCAGCAGCCCGGCGTCGCGCTCGTCGTTGGCCCGCCGCTGGGCGTTGGCCTGCGTGTAGCCGCCCTGATAGACGTTGGCCACGGTCACGTTGCGATGGTCGACGTGCCTGCGCTCGAATATCAGGCTCCGTCCGCAGGTGGCGTCGATCAGGTCCGCGTCGTGCGAGATGAGCACGCCGATGCCCCGGAATCCGCCCATCGCCGCGGCGATGGCGTTGCGGGTCGGCTCGTCCACATGGTTGGTCGGTTCGTCGAGCACCAACAGGTCGGGGCGCTTGGCCAGCGCGCAGGCGATCTGCACGCGTTTGGCCTCGCCGCCGGAGAGCGTGTCATAGCGGTACAGCCAGCCGTCGTCCAGATGCAGGGCCTGTCTGACCGACAGGGCTTCGGGCGACCAGTCGGCGGCAAAGTCCTCAAGGTTGTCGGGAACCTCATCGGTCGACTGCGGGCAGACCCCGATGACCAGTCTGACCGGTGCCGGCGAGACGCTCCCCGCGTCGGGGGTGAGGCGTCCGGTGGCGATGGCGGCCAGGGTCGATTTGCCGATGCCGTTGTCGCCGAGCACGGCGGTCCACCCCTGGGGGAAGGAGACCGAGATGTCCTCAAACAGCGGCTCGGGGGTACCCGGATAGGTGAAGTCGATATGGGATAGTGTCAGCATGATGGGTTGCGCCATGGTGTTCCTCTCAGGCGCGCCGCAAACGGATAGGGTCGATGGCGACTGCTGAAGGCATAGGATGGGTGCGGCGGCGCGCCACAATGCGCATCGCCATCCGCAACAGTCATCCTATCGGCTGAGCAATGTCCCGATCATCCTTCCGCTGAGCCTCCTTGGCATATGGGGAGGCCATCCGACATACCGCCCTCCAGTATAGCCGCCGATGACGGAATCGCCAATACCGGCCGGGCCAAGCCCCTAGGCCATCAGGCGCTCGGCCACGGACTTGAAGATGCGGCCCAGGCCGTCGGTCCTCAGGGAGCCGTCCCTGTTGAGCACGGCGGGACGCCCCGACTCGCCGGTCTCACGGATCTCGGGGACCAGCGGCAGCTGGCCCATCAGCGGCACGTCATAGCCCAGCGCCCGGGTCAGCTGATCGGAGACGCGCTCGCCGCCGCCGTTGCCGAAGATCTCCAGCCGCTCGCCCTTGTAGTCGAACCAGCTCATGTTCTCGACCACGCCGCGCACCGTCATCGGCACCTGCAACGCCACCAGTCCGGAGCGCACGGCCACGTCGGAGGCGCTGGGCTGCGGCGTGGTGACGACGACCAGTTCCGCGTTCGGCAGGGTCTGCGCCACCGAGATCGCCATGTCGCCGGTGCCCGGCGCCAGGTCGAGCAGCAGCACGTCCGGTTCTCCCCACCATACGTCGGACAGGAACTGTTCCAGGGAGCGCTGCAGTCTGGGCCCGCGCCACAGGATCGCCCGGTCGGCCCCGGCGAACATGCCGATGGAGATCAGTTTGACGCCCCATGCGGTCACGGGCATCAGCATGCCGTTGAGGTTGGTGGGCTGCGAGTGCACGCCGAACAGACCCGGCAGGGAGAATCCGTAGATGTCGGCGTCGATGGCGGCCGTGTCATAGCCGAGCGCGGCGAATGTGGCGGCCAGGTTGGCGGTGACCGACGATTTGCCGACGCCGCCCTTGCCGGAGGCGATGGCGAAGATGCGGGTCTTGCTGTCCGGCTTGGTGAACGGGTTCTGCCGCCGTTCCGCCTTGAGTCTGTTCACGAGCTCGGCGAGTTTGTCGTCGTCCATCGTGGAGACCTCGATATGCGGGATCAGATCGGCGTCCGGATAAGAGGCGACCGCCGCGTTGATCCGATGGGTGATCGCATCCGACAGCGGGCAGCCCTCCACGGTAAGTTCCACGTGCACGGTCACGTCATAGACGCCATCCGCGGCGGGCGTGACCTCAATCGCCGGGATCATGCCCAGTTCGGTGATCGACCGCCCCAGTTCGGGGTCGATGACCTTGCTCAGCCGGTCGTAGATGTCGGCTTCGATCCGTTCCATGGTTCCTCCTCGCGTCGGCCGCTGCTTGGGCATGCTTCCACCCTAGCGTGCGATCGCACGCCATGCCAGAGCGACGCCCCGCCGTGTCGGCCAGGCCGGCGGGAGCGCCGTGCGCCGGTTCAGTCGAAGCAGTAGGCGGTCACGATCGGCTCGCGGCCGGTGGTGACGTCGGTGAAGTATTCGTACAGGCTGATGCCGAGCATGCTGCCGCCCAGGTTGACCACATTCGTGAACCCGTGCCCCTGCAGCAGGCGGACGGCGTTGTAGCTGGTCTGCGAGGACCGGCAGTTCAGATACACCGGCCGGTCGGTGGGGATCTCGTCCAGCCGCCCGCGCATCTGCGTGAGCGGGATATTGACCGCGCCCTTGAGATGGCCCTTGGCGAAGGCACCGGGTTCGCGCACGTCGATGATCGTCGCCCCGGATTCCACGAGTGCGCGCGCCTGGTCCACGTGGGTCTGCCGGTAGTCGCCGCCCAGCAGGTTACCGGCCACGAGCGCGGCCACGTTGACCGGGTCCTTGGCGTTGGAGAACGGCGGCGCGTAGCACAGTTCCAGGTCGCGCAGATCGTCCACGACGGCGCCGAACTTGATGGCCGTGGCCACCACGTCGATGCGTTTGGCGGCGTCCCCCTGCCCGATGGCCTGCGCGCCGAGCACGCGTCCGGTCGGCACCTCGAAGATCAGCTTGACATGCAGCGGCCGCGAGTCCGGCATCAGCGAGACCTTGTCCTGTGGGATGACGTACGCGTAGTCGTAGCGCAGCCCCTCGCGCTCGCACTGCGCGGCGGTCAGCCCGGTGCCGGCCGCGTTCCATTCGAACACCTTGATGCAGTTGGATCCGATGTATCCGGTGTTGCGTACAGCGCGGCCGCAGATGTGGTCGGCGACCTGCCGCGCCTGCTTCTGCGCGGGGCCGGCGAGTTGGAGCGTCATCGGGCGATGGGTCAGCGCGTTCGTGACCTCGATGGCGTCGCCGATCGCGTAGATGTCCGGGTCGTTCGTCCGGTAGGAGGCGTCGGTCAGGATCGCCCCGCGCCCGTTCACGTCCAGTCCGGCGTCGGCGGCGAGCGCCGTGTCCGGCCGGATGCCGACGGCCATGACGACGGCCTGTCCCGAGACCACACGCCCGGAGGCCAGGGTCAGGTCGTTGCCCTCGCAGCGGGTCACTTGATCGCCGACGATGAGGTTCACGCCGTGGTCGAGCAGGGCCTTGTGCAGGATCTGCACCATGTCATGGTCGAAGGTGTTCAGGATCTGCGGTGCGGCCTCCACCAGCGAGACCTGATACCCCGCCTCGACGAGGTTGACCGCGGCCTCCACGCCGATGAACCCGCCGCCGACCACGCTGACGCGCGTCACGCCGCGTTCGGTCAGGAACGTGTGCAGACGGTCGACGTCGGTGACGGTTTTCAGCGTGAACATGTCGGCCTGGTCGATGCCGGGGATGGGCGGGACGATGGCCTGCGCGCCCGGCGAGAGGATGAGTGTATCGTAGGACTCGTCGTACTCGGTGCCGTCGTTGAGGTTCCGGACGCGGACGGTGTGCGCGGCGCGGTCGATGGCGACGGCCTCGCTGTTGACGCGTGCGTCGATACGGTACCGTGCGGCGAAGGCCTGCGGGGTCATCATGACGAGTTTGCCGGTGCTGTCGACGGTGTCGCTCAGGCGGAACGGCAGGCTGCAGTTGGAGAACGAGACGTGCGGCCCCTTGTCGAGCATGACGACCTCGGCCCGCTCGTCCAACCGGCGCAGACGCGTCGCCGCGGTGGCGCCTCCCGCCACGCCTCCGATGATCACGACCTTCATGGCAACCTCCTTGCACACCATGGGCTCATCCTGCGAGCCGACGTATTCCTTCAGCATAACCCGCGACCGTTGGCCGTGGCGGCGGCCCGCGCCGGATCGACTGATTCGGCACATCTTCTGCGGCGGTCACGCCTCGCCGGTTTCCAGCAGTCGCTTGAAGCCGTCCTCGTCGAGCATCGGCAGTCCCAGTTCCTCGGCCTTGGCGGCCTTGGAGCCGGCGTTCGCGCCGACGACGACGTAGTCGGTCTTCCTGCTGACCGATCCGGCCGCCTTGCCGCCGCGAGCGATGATCGCCTCCTTGGCGGAGTCGCGAGAGAAGCCCTCGAGCGAGCCGGTGACCACCACGGTCTTGCCGGTCAGGGTCTGCGGCAGGTCGTTGGTCTCCACAGTGGTGCCGACGCCGGCCGCGCGCCACGCCTTCAGGATCGCGCCGCGCCAGTCGCCGTCCTCGCGTGCCACGGCGAACCAGTGCACCACCGATTCGGCGATCTCCGGGCCGATGCCGTCGATCTGCGAGAGGTCCTCCGCGGTGGCGTTCGCGATCGCGTCGAGCGAGCCGAACGCGGAGGCGACCAGCCGCGCGGTGGGCGGGCCCAGGCGTCGGATCGACAACGCCACGAGCACGCGCCACAGGTCCGCGTGCCGGGCCTTCTCGATCTCATCAAGCATCTTGCGCGCGTTCTCCATCGGCCGGGTGATGATCGGCTGGACGCCCGTCCCCTTCGTCTCCGTGCGCACGACAACCGCATCGGATGGCACGTCATACCCCGGATACGCCGTCGCCCCTGCGGAGTCGGCACGGCTCTCCGCACCCGTCGGCTCCCCGACATGCCCGTCCGTGGTTTCCGACGCGCCCTCCCGTTCGGCCAATTGTTTGGCGGTGAGCTTCCGGGCGGGGGCCGGCGTGGTCCAGAACGCCTCGGTCTGGTACCACAGCCCGCTGCCGCCGATGCGCCTGCGCACCTTCTTGCGCGTGCCGTTCGCTCCGACGCTTTCGCGCACCTCGATGATCGGGATCTCGCGCCAGACGCGCACGTCGCGCAGGTCGTCCACGTTCAGGTCGAACAGCCCGGCCTCGCTGGTCAGCACGGGGGTCTGCGCCGGCGGCAGCGTCAGGCCCGGAACCGGCTCGTAGTCGGCCGGCTCCTCGCCGGGCGCCACCACGATCTCGTGCCGGGTGCCGCCCAGGTGCGGGGCGTACAGCTCCACCGCATCGGGGCGGTTCTCCTCGGGATTGGTCAGGGCGATGGCGCTCTGATCGCCCAGGTGCTCGATGTCGAAGGCCTTGCGCGAGGCCAGGTTGATGATGCGTTCGGTCAGCTGCGCCGGGCAGCTCTCCACATTCGGGCAGCGGATGTCCTTGTCGCCCTCCTTGGCCGGGGCGAGTCTGGCCCCGCAGGAGGGGCAGCGCTCCGGCATGACGAATTCGCGCAGCCGATCCTCGCGCCCTTTGCGGCGTTCCAGCACCGGTCCGACCAGTTCGGGGATCACGTCGCCGGCCTTGCGCACGACGACCGTGTCCCCGATGAGCACGCCCTTGCGTTTGACCTCGAAGGGGTTGTGCAGGGTGGTGCGGGCCACGGTGGAGCCGGCCACATGCACGGGTTTCAGGATGGCGACCGGCGTGACGCGGCCGGTGCGGCCGACCTGCACGGTGATGTCGAGCAGTTCGGTGTTGACCTCCTCCGGCGGGTATTTGTAGGCGACCGCCCAGCGCGGGGCGCGCGAGGTGGCCCCCAGCGCGCGCTGCAGCGCCAGGTCGTCGACCTTGACCACGATGCCGTCGAGCGCGTGTTCGATGTCGCCGCGGTGTTCGCCGTAGTAGTCGATCATCTCCAGGACCTCGTCGAAGGTGGAGACGGTGCGGTTATGCGGGGAGACGGGGATGCCCCACTTGCGGTACAGGTCGTAGGCCTGCGACTGGTCGTCGATCTCGTCGTGCGAGCCGGCGGCGCGTCCGGCGCCCCAGTCGAGTCGGCCGATGCCGTGCGCGTAGAAGCTCAGGCGACGCGTGGCGGTGATGCGCGGGTCCTTCTGCCGCAGCGATCCGGCCGCGGCGTTCCGCGGATTGGCGAACGGCGCACGCCCCGCGTCCGCGTTCTCATCGTTCAGGGCCCGGAAGTCGTCCCACCGCATGAACACCTCGCCGCGGATCTCCACGAAGTCGGGGACGTCCGAGGACTCGCCGCCCAGGGTCTGCGGGATCGAGGCGATGGTGCGCACGTTCAGCGTGATGTCCTCGCCGGTCACACCATCGCCGCGGGTCAGTCCCTGTTCGAGCACGCCGCCGCGGTAGATGAGGTTCAGCGCCAGGCCGTCGATCTTGACCTCGCAGCTCATCGGCAGCGGCCGGCCCTCGGGCCAGTCCAGGTCGCGGCGCACGCCGTCGTACCAGTCGCGCAGCTCCTCGATCGAGAACACGTCGTCCAGGCTCATCATGCGCGAGGGGTGCCGGACCGAGGCGAACTCGTTCGAGAACGTGCCCCCGACGCGGTGCGTGGGCGACTGCGGCGAATCCAGCGAGGGGAACGCCGCCTCCAACGCCTTCAGGCAGCGCATGCGCGCATCGTAGGCGGCGTCGGAGGACACCGGCGCATCGTCGATGTAGTAGGCGATCTGGTCGGACTCCACCCACGCGGCCACCTTGGCCCACAGCCGGGCCGCATCGTCCGCGTCCAATGCGGACGCATCCAGCGCGGACAGCCGCATCGCGTCCGCGTCGCTCGCCTGCAGCGCGCCGATCCAGGCCGCCGACCCGGGGGCGAACGCGGCCGCCCCGGTCGGCACCTCCGCTTCGGCCGGCGTCTGCTCCGAGCCGTCGACAACGTCGAAATCCCACGCCAGCTGTTCGGATTCAGGGCTGGAAGGCGTCCTGCTCATCGTTGCTCCCCGCGTCTAGACTGTTCGATACTCATTCGATTCTAACGACCCCCGGCCCGCCGGACGGCACCGGAAAGCCGCCCGACGTTCAGGAACTTAAGGAGCGCAGGAACTGGGCCTGAACCACGTCGATGCCGTCATGGCCCGTGTCGTCCATGCGCGCCGCCGCCACGGACAGTGTGCGGGCCGGCACGAACATGCCCTGGTCCACGCATACGCGGGCCGCCTTGCGCACGATCGAGGCGACCTCGGTGTGCGGCCATACCGGCAGGCCATGGTCGGCCAACGCCTTGGCCGCCTCCTCCACGCTTTCGGGCACGTTCAGGCACTGCGAGTGGGCCCGGGCGAGCAGCTCGTTCAGCTCGGCGTCCAACGCGCCGATCCGCCCCGGCGCGATGCGCTCGCTCATCAGGTAGGCAGCCGCGGCCACCTCGAACTGGTCGCGCATCCATTCGGCGTAGGCGAACCGGTAGTAGGCGAACGCGGCGTCGTCGCGGTCCAGGGCCACGCGCAACGCGTTCAGGCAGGCGGCGCGCGCCGAATCCCAATCCTCGTTGCGAGCCAGCTGCACGGCCAGCTTCATGTGCGACAACGAGTAGGCGGGCGCGTAGGAGACCATCGCGTTCAGATGCGGCAGCGCCGCCTCCACGCCCTTGAGCTGGGAGAGGATGTCGGCCAATTCCATATGCGTGTAGAACACGTTGTCCGGGATGAGCACCGTGCGCTCCCCCGGCGTGGCGAACAGGCGGTTGTACACCACACGCTCCGCATACGAGTTGAAGTACCGGGGCACGCCGTCCACCGCGGCGAACAGCGATTCGACATGCGCGAGCGCCGCTTCGGCCGTCCCGATCGCCTGCTCGGCGCGGCCGGAGAACAGCAGGTCTCGCGCCTTGAGCCGTTCGGCGTCCAGGTCGGACGACAGGCTGAACTCGAAATCGGGGGTGTCCGTGCCGTCGATCAGGGCGCTGGTCACCTGCGGGGCCAATGCGGTCAGTTCGGGGTCGTCGATGCGTTCGATCAATGCCATCGCCTGCTGCGCCTTGGCCACGGTCGGCATCGAGCCGTCCGCGGCGAGCCGGTGGAACTCCGCCACGCCGCGCTGCAGCAGGTCGGCGCGCTGGATCGACAGGCCCGTCACGTCACGGGTGCCCAGGATGCGGGCCACGGGCCTGGCGAACACCGCCTCGGCCAGTTCGGGCTCCTCCTGGGATCCGACCGGGGAGAACCGGCTGTCGCGCAGGTCGAACTGCGCGTCCACCGGCCGCAGTCCCCCATCGGCGTCGACGTCCAGCACCGCGTCGAAGCGCCGGTAGGTCTCCAACGGATGGTTGAGCCCGTCGCGGCGCAGCAGCGCGAGGAAATCGTCGCGTTCGAACGTGACCGTCACCAGGTTGCGCACGGTCGGATTGCTCCGCAACGCCTCCAGCGGATCGTCCCCGTCCCCGCCGTCGGCGATGTCGGTGGCTTCCGCCACGCCGCCGGCGTCCTGCACATCCTCGGGCGCCGCGAACATCATCTCGTCGATGTCCACGTCGCGCATCAGGTCCTCGAACTGCGCGTCGATATTCGACTCGTCCGCCCGTTGCGCCTCCTCGCCCTCCGCCGCCGGATGCTGGCCGGGGGCGTCGGCGGCGTCGGTCTGCTCCAGCGGATCGTCGGATTGCAGGATATGCCGGCGCGCGGGGTCGCCGTGCACGTCGCCGTCCTTCGGATCGCCCTTGGCGCCGCCCAGCCCGGCCTCCGAGGTGCGGATGCGTTCGAACATGTGCAGCGCCTGGCTCATCAGTTCGCTGATGGCGCTGTCCTGTTCGGCCACGGCCTCCTCCAGGCCGATCGAATCGATGTGCAGCGACACGCGTCTCACACGGCTGTCGGCGCCGAAGCTCAGCGCGGCGATCATCAGTCCCACGCGCAGGTTGTACGCGGAGCTCATCGCGGCGCGCTGGTGCTCGTCGATCGCCACCCAACCGTGCCGGTCGGCGTCATACCGGCTTTCCGGCATCATCGAGGCGCCGGCGGTCGTGAACGCGATGGCCACGTTGCCCTCGGCGAGGTTCGAGCGGATCTCCGCGTCGAACCGGTACGGCAGGCGCAGCCGGCGCAGCAGCAGCGACATGGTCTGCCGGTACACCCATTCCGATCCGTCGGCGTCCGTCGGTTCGGACCCCTGACCGGGTTCGTGGGCGGTCTGCGCGGGGTCGGGATGCTTCGTGCCGATCTCGACGGCGAGGGCGCGAGCCTCCTCCACCAGTCGCACGACCGCGGCGATGCCGTCGTCGCGCAACGGGTCGATGTCGATGTCGTCGCCGTCGGCGTTGTGCAGGGCGATGAGGGCCGGATCGTGGAGCAGCGCCATATCGATCTGCGCGGCCTGGGCCCGGGTGACCGTGTCCTCCGTGGGCTGCAGGCCCAGGCGGGCGTTGCGCTCCAGCCAGGCGCTCACCGCGGCGAACCGGTTGAGGTTGCCTTCGATCCTCAGGGATTTGAGTACCGGACCGAACGTCATCGTGGCGTCCCATGCGAAGAAGTAGCAGCCGGAATAGGTGGAGGTGTACAGGTGCAGCGGTTCGGCGCCATGCACGGCCTCCAGCCCCGTCGTGGCGTCCAGCACGCCGGCCTCGCGCATCAGGTCGGCGAAGTGGTCCTCCAGCCCGGAGGCGCGCAACCCGTGCGCGCGGGCCTCCATCGTGTCGCGCAGGGAACGGCGGATCGCCCCCATCGGCGCCTCGCGGTTGAGCCTGCGGAAGATGTTGCCCGAGCCGAATCCCAGCAGCAGCCCCTGCATCTGCGGCAGCATGTACGCGGCGAAGAACGCGATGGCGATCGCGTCCCGGTATTCCAGGTCGCGTCGCATGGACTCGGGCAGGTTCGCGCGCATCTGTTCGAGCGTGTACCGGTTGCCGGACTTCAGCCATGAGGCCAGCCACATCATCCGCCCGTGCGCGTCACGCCCCACGACGCCGCCGCGGATCGCCCTGCGCTTCCCGTCCCGTTCACGCCCCGGAACGGACGGCAGCGTCACATCCTCCTCCCGGCTGAACATGAACCGGGGCTCCATACCGTGGGTGTCCATCCTCGGATCGTCGCCCACGAACACGCGCCCCTGCGCGTCGGCGAGCGCGATCTGGCAGAACCGGTCACGCCCCACGAACACGCCGAGCGAAAACGACCTGGACCCGTTGCCGGGCAGTTGCGCCCAGCCCAGGCGCAGCGTCTCCGGCACGCCGTCGAAGCCGTCGAACAGCCGGCGTTTGACCAGCGGCGTGAGCGTCATCGCCTGCCGCTTCAACTCCCCCAGCATGTCCTCGGGCGAGCGGACCGCCTTGTCGAAGGCGTTGCCCTGCGGCGCACCATGCGGGCGGTTCCCCGTTACGGAGCCGGCCAGGGTACGGAGCATCTCAAGGACCGTGCGCACGCCATGACGCGCCCGCGCAAGGCCATGCGATCGGGAGTTGAATGAAGACATGGTTGTCATTCTCCCAATTCACTCAGACATGAAGCCGTTAGAATAATCAGGTGAACTCTTCCCGACACCGCCGCCCGTTGCTGGCCGTTCTGATCGTGGCCGTGGTCATCGCCTGCCTGGAATGCGTGGCGGCCAACCTGCCGTTCTGGACCACGTTGGCCGCCAGTACGGACACGGCGTCGGCGTCGAATGCCATAGGGCCGGGTCTGGAGCGCCGCGAGGACGGCATGCTGGTGGTCACCGACCAGACCCGGGCGTATCTGGATGTGCCCGCCGACGGCACGTCCTCCTACATCCGCATCGACCCGGTGCCCGGGGAGGTGCTCGCGGCGGCGGATGCGGCGGATACCCCGTACCGGACGGTGTACGTGCGCGCCGACGGCGACGGGCATGCGGGACGGATGACCTCGGTGGCGGTCAACGCGCCGCGCTCCCTGTATCTGAAGGTGCGGGCGAATGACACCGTGCGGCTGTGGATCGCCGAATCGGCCGGATCGGTGGTGCCGATTGCCGCGGTTCATGCCAATGTGCGTGTGCCGTTCTCCTTCGATTGGCTGCGCGTGGCCGTGATGGCGGCGATTGCGCTGCTGGTGGCGTTGTGGCGGCCCGGTTCGCGGCTGTGGCGGATCACGTTGGATCCGTCGAGTCGCAGGCAGCGGCTGGCGTTCGCCGCGGTGATGGCGGCGGCCGCGGCGGCGACGCTGGTGCCGGTGGCCGTGCAGCTGTCCGCGCAGTTGGCCTCGGATCCGACCGCGCTCAGTTTCAGCAAGCCGAACGCGTACACCTATGACTTCGAACAGTATGGCCGGGTGGCCGACGCGTTGATTCATGGGCGCGTATGGGTGGATCTGCCGGTGGATCCGGTGTTGCAGGCCGTGGACAATCCGTACGATGCGGCCACGCGCAGCCGGCTGCTGGCCGATGGCGTGCAGCTGTTCTGGGATTACGCGTATTACGACGGGCACTGGTACTCGTATTTCGGCGTGCTGCCGGCGGTGCTGCTGTTCGTGCCCTATCAGCTGGCCACGGGGCGGATGCTGCCGTCGGGCGTGGCCGAGCTGGTGCTGATGTTCGGCGTGCTGGTGTTCGCGTGTCTGCTGACGATCCGGCTGATCCGGCGTATCGCGCCGCGCACCTCGCTGGCCGCCACGTCGATGGCGATCGTGTTCGTGCTGGTGGGGTCGAATGCGCCGTATCTGTGGTTCCGCACCAATTTCTACTCGATCCCCTGCGCCGCCTCGCTGCTGCTGTCCACGCTGGGGTTGTGGCTGTGGCTGGGGGCCTCGACGCCTCGCCGTCGTCCGGCCCGCCCCGACGACGCGCCGTTGAAGCTGGGGCATCTGGCCGGCGGGGCGCTGTGCATCGCCGCGAACCTGGGGTGCCGCCCCACGTTCGCGCTGGTGGCGCTGCTGGGGATTCCGCTGTTCTGGCCGCAGCTGAAAGCACTCTACGACCGCATCCGGCAGCGGTCGATCGGCGTGTGGCAGGCGCTGCGTATGCCGTTGGCGGTGCTGGTGCCGGCGGTGTGCATCGTGCTGCCGCTGCTGGCCTATAACGCCGCCCGGTTCGGTTCCCCGCTGGACTTCGGCAACAGCTACCAGTTCACGGTCACCGATATGACGCGCTTCACGCCCGCGCCGGACACCTTCCCGCTGCTGGTGGCCTACTATCTGTTCCTGCCGCTGCGGTTCACGGCCGAGTTCCCGTTCCTGACGCTATCGCCCACGCCGCTGCCGTCCTGGGCGTATGCGGAGGAGATGATCGGCGGCCTGTTCATGCTCTGCCCGCTGCTGATGCTGGCCTTCGCGTCGCCGTTCCTGCGCCGCCGGCTGCGCGGCGGCGGATGTTGGGGCCTGCTGGTCTGCGGATTGGCGCTGGGGCTGGCGCTGCTGGCGTTCGACGCGTGGGAGGGCGGCCTCGGCTGGCGGTATATGATCGACTTCGCCTGGTTGCTGGCGTTGGCCGCGCTGCCCGCCTTCCTCGCCATCGCCGGTGCCGCGGACTCCCACGCTCCGGCGCTGCGTCTGCGCCGCCTGCTCATCATGCTCATCCTGCTGGCCACCCTCGTCGTCACCCTCCTCGGGTTCTTCGTGCCCGGGCGCGACGACGCCCTCATCGGCGTGAACTCCGGGCTGTATCACACCGTGCGCTCCTGGTTCACGCTGTTCTGACGGCGCTTCCAGCCTCGTATTGGACAATCGCGAGCGATTCGTCAGGTTATCGGCGTATAACAGTGCCACGTATCCAACACATCAGTCGTCATGTCAAGGAACGGAAGGCCAGTCATCCGATGAGCCGTTTCACCACACGCCTGCACCCCCGTACGCTGCGCTGGATCCTCGCCGCAATCGCGGTCATCGTCGTCGCACTGCTCTGCCTGCTGCCGCAGCCCGACGTCAACGCAACCGTCCGACAGACCCGCATCGAGCGGCTCAACGCGCTGGTCGAGAACGTCTACACCGCCGATTTCCAACAGATGCGGCAGGAACAGCTCATCGCCGAACGTGACGAGGAGCCCCGCACCATCGACGACATCTACGTCAAGGACGACCCCTACGCCACGAACACGCGCTCGCTGTACGTCTATTTCACCACCGAGCAGCCGGCGACCGTCAGCTACACGGTGGCGGCCGAGGGCTACCCGGACTTCTCCGCGGATGCCTACGAGGGCGTCGACGGGGCCACGACCGAGCACGAGTTCCTGGCGCTCGGCCTGCTGCCCGACGTGACGAACACGATCACGCTGACCATCACCGACGAGACGGGCGGCACCGTCGAACGCGTCATCGAACGCGAGGGATTGGGCCTGCTCGGCACCGAGGAGGTGCGGCTGGAACAGCCGGTCCAGCCGGCCGAGGGCGTCGACCTGGGCAACGGCCTGTACGCGATCCTGGGCAACGACAGCGACGATCAGGACTTCATGTTCTACTACGATGCCAACGGCGTGCTGCGCGGCGAGGTGCCGATCCTGTTCTACCGCAGCCACCGCCTGCTGTTCGACGACGACGGCCTGATGTGGTTCTCCGCATCCACCGAGAAGATGGCGGCGATGGACCGGCTCGGGCGGCTCGTCAAGATCCTGGACCTGGGCGACAGGCACATCCTGCACCACGACTACGCGTTCGACGCCGACCAGAACCTGGTGCTGCTGGCCACCGAGCTGAACCGCGGCGACGGCTGCGTGCAGGACCAGATCGTCAAGCTGGACACGGACACCGGCAAGGTGACGCCGCTGCTGGACATGGGCGACATGTTCCCCGAATACAAGATGTCCACCGACCACGCGGGCATCGACGAGTCGGATCTTTCGGCGACCGGCAAATGGGATTGGATCCATTTCAATACGATCCAGATGCTGCCGGACGGATCGGCGCTGCTGTCGGCGCGCGAGACCTCCACCATCATCAAGATCGACGATCTGGAAGGCACGCCGACGCTCGGCTACATGATCGGCGAACCCTCGGTATGGGCGGGCACGCCGCAGGAGGATGACTTCCTGACCAAGGTGGGCGACTTCCCCGACACCGGCGGCCAGCATTCGATTACCTACGTGGACGATCCGGCGCTGTCGGACGGCCAGTACTATCTGTATATGTTCGACAACAACTACGGTTCGGCGCAGACGCGGCCGGATTTCGACTGGACCGTGATCGACGACATCGTGACCAAGTACAGCATCGCCACCGAGGGGGCCTACTCGCAGTACCGTCGGTATCTGGTCGACGAGAACGCCGGCACCTACACCGAGGTCAACGCCTTCGACGTGCCGTATTCGCCGCTGGTCAGCTCGGCGCAGGAGCTCGATGGCGGGCATGTGCTCATCGACTCCGGCCTGCAGGGGCTGTTCGGCGTGTACGACGAATCGACCGGGGAGCTGCTGGCGCAGTACCGCATGAAGCTCAACACGTCCTATATTTATCGCGTCTACCAGTACGACTTCAAGGGCTTCTACTTCGCCTAGCCCGCAATCCTGCACATTCACGCAACCTTGCATCGGTACAATGGTCGCCTATGGGATTGTTTGACGCTTTGATGGGCCGCAAGCTGACCGCCCCCGCGCCGAGTGCGCTCACGTTCACGCTGGCCGATGCCGGATACACGTACGATGACGGCAATGTCGGTCTGGAACCGACCTCGTTGACCATCAGCGAACAACGTGTGGCCCTCATCGGCCTGAACGGGTCCGGCAAGACCACGCTGCTCAAACTGCTCGACGGCGCACTGACCGCCACGAGCGGCACCGTGAGCATCGCAGGCGGCGAGGAATCGCTGAATCCCGCCGTCAAGCGCGACCTGAAGCGCATCGAGGACATCATCGGCCGGGTGCGGCGCGAGGAGATCCCGAACAGCTACTACAAGGCGGCCACCATCGCCGAAGCCATCGACGAGCCGCTGAAGAAGCACAAGGTGCCCGAGTCGGAACGGCAGGCGATTATCGGCAACCTGTTCGCCCACTTCGGTCTGGCGGAAGTCTCGCGACAGCCCGCCTCGGCGCTGGATTCCGAGAAACGGCATCTGCTGGCCATCGCCTCCGCGTTGAGCTTCTCCCCCGCGGCTATTGTGGCCGACGAGCCGACCAAGGGTTTGGACGAGATCGGCACCGCGCATGTGGCCAGGGCCCTGTTCGGATACAACAAGCAGGTCGTGTTCGCCACGCATGACACCGAGATGATCGTGCGCCCCGAATACGCCATCGACCGCACGCTGGTGCTCGACGACCACCGCATCGTGTTCGATGGCGCGCCGGCGGACGCCGTGGCCTTCTACAACGAGCTGGTCCGGGCCAGGTTCGAGGCCGCCAAGGCGCAGCGGTAACCGCACCGGTATCCCCGCCGGACCATGCCGTCGGATGGGTTACGCCATCATATCGGCCACGGTATCCAACACCGCGCGGATGTTGCGCGCGAACTCGTCGGGCTCCGGCAGCAGTGAAACCGCCAGGTACCCGTTCGAAGCCATATCGAAGAAATATCCCGGCTGGCCGGTCAGCCGATGGTCGGCGATCAGCCGCAGCACCAGCTCGTTCTCATCGATGACGGACGGCACACGCAGCAGCACGTTCCAACCGCCCTCCGGTCGCAGCAGCGAGGTCACCCCCAGCGGGTCATCAGCCAGCAGGCGCCGAAGCGTGCTCAGGTTGCCGAGCACGCGTTCCCGCACGCGCATGGTCTGCACGGGCGCGGCCTCCAATAGCTCCGGAATCCGCCCGGCGATGATATCGCTCATCGGCAGGTAGTCGTCGGCGATCACATCCAGCCGTTTCAGCGCCTCCGCGACGTCATCCGCCGGGCCAGATACCTCGATCCACCCGACCTTGGCGTGCGGGGCCGCCAGCATCTTCGAGAATCCGTCGAGCGCGAAGGTGAGCGCGCCCAGCTCCCCCGCCAGCCGCGCGTTGCCGTCGAACGGCTCCAACGCGTAGTCGTAGAACACCTCGTCGGCGATCAGCGCCACGTCATGTGCCCGGCACATCGCCACGATGGCCTCACGTTCGGCCGGCTTGACATAGGAACCTGTCGGATTGTTCGGGTTGATCAACACCAGCGCGCGGATGCGGGCACCGTCCGCGCCGTCGAGCAGGGCTTCGAGCTCCGCCGTGTCGATGAACCAGGAGCCGTCGTATTGCAGCTGGTATGCGATCGTATCCACGCATTCCAGACGCGCGATCGATTCGATCAGCGGGTAGCCGGGTTTCGGTGCGAGCACCGCGTCGCCGGCGTCGCACAGCAGCTTGATAAGCCACGAATACGCCTGCGATGTGGAGCTGAGCAGATACACGTGGTCAGGGTCGACGGGGCGGGTGCCGCGACCGGCGATATCGTTCCGGTGTGTGGTGTCGGCTGCATCCGCAATGTCCGAGTGGACACCGGTGTTATCCGTGTGGCGGGTGTCCGTCTCGCCGCAACCGTCCGATGGCCCCCGAGTCAGGAACGCGGCCAGCGCCTCGCGCGCCGTACGGTCGCCGCGCGGGTCGGCGGCGTACGTTCCCGGCACCTGCGCCGGGGCCAGGCCGTGGCGTGTGGGGTTCGAATCGTTCAGCTTGCCGAGGGCGATGCCGTTGCGGCGCGCCGCGGCTTCGGCCTGGGCGATGGGATTGGGTTCGCCGATGTCGACACGGGATGAGAAACGCACGACTCCACTGTACACGCCGCAACCGGCAGCCATATGATAACGCCGCCCCGGATGAAGGGGCGGCGTTATCATCAACGTTCAGTGCGAAACGTTACTGCTTGGTGCTGGCGAAGTACGCGGCACCGACGATGCCGGCCTCATTGCGCAGCTTGGCGGGAACGATCGGGGTCTTGATGTCGATGTACGGCAGGAACTTGTCGCTCTGACGGCTGACGCCGCCGCCGACCACGAACAGGTCCGGGTTGAAGTACTTCTCCATCAGGCCGTAGTACTTGGTCAGGCGCTTCGCCCACTTCTTGTAGCCGAGCTCCTCGCGCTCGCGCACCGAGGAGGCGGCATACTTCTCGGCGTCGCCCTTGCCCTTCGGCAGTTCGATGTGGCCGAGCTCGCTGTTCGGGATCAGCACGCCGTTGTAGATCAGCGCGGTGCCGATGCCGGTGCCCAGCGTGGTGGCGATGACCAGGCCGTTCTGGCCCTGCGCGGCGCCGTACTGCTGTTCCGCCAGACCGGCCGCGTCGGCGTCGTTGACCACAACGACCGGACGGCCGCAGGCCTCGGAGAAGACGGCGGTCACATCCACGCCGATCCAGGACTGGTCGAGGTTGGCCATGAAGTCCAGCGGCCTGCCGGGCTTGATCGGGGCCGGGAACGCGATGCCGACCGGAGCGGTTTCGGGAACCTCGAAATGCTCGAGCTGCTGACGCACGATGGCGGCCACGGCCTCCGGGGTCGATACTTCCGGGGTCAGGATCTTCAGTCGCGGTTCGGCGAACTCGCCCTTCTCCAGATTGACGGGTGCGGCCTTGATGCCGGAGCCGCCGATATCCACGCCAAACGCCTGTGCTGTTTCAATCATCGTTGACCTCTCTCGTAGAAGGTTTGGTGGTTAACCCGGTACCCGCATTCTATCGCGTGCCCGCACCGACACGCACGCCAACACACCATACAATGCAAACGTATGCACGAACTGTCGTTCCAGCGACATAATCGGTCCGCCTCCGAGCCGGGAACACGATGACAGGGGCACCGGCCCGGCGATAGGATCAACCGTTGGCGAAACGCATCGCCAGCGATGCCGGCGCGCGATAATGGAACCATGGCAGAACATACACAACTCATCGATGCGGTCAACATCCGCACATCCATCCGCTCCTACGACCCCGACCCGATCGACGACGACACGGCCCGACAGCTCGATATGACCATCGACGCGGTCAACATGCTCGCCGATGCGCACATCCAGCTGGTGCGCGACCAGCCGGCCGTGTTCGCCGACGCCAACGCCTCCGGACACCTGAACAACGCCGCGAACTATCTGGCCGTCGTCGGCCCGAAGGACGACGACGGGGCCCGCGAGCGCGCCGGCTTCTACACCGAACGCGTGGTGCTGGCGGCCACGTTGCGGGGCCTGGGCACCTGCTGGGTCGGCGGCAGCTGGGACCGCAGCGAAGCGGCCCGCCATTGCCGGCTGTCCGCTGGCGAGGAGCTGTATCTGGGCGTGGTCATCGGGTATCCGGAACGGCATCTCGACCGCATGGCGAAGAGCTATGCCGAGCTGGTGGCGATCCGCGATGCGCACCGCGAGTCGAAGACATACGAGCAGTTCACCGCGCCGATGAGCGACGAGGCGCGCGCCGCAGCGCCCGACTGGTTCAAGGCCGGCGTGCAGGCCGCGATGAAGGCGCCGAGCGCGATGAACCGCCAGCCGATCGTCTTCTCATACAACCCCGACGATGACACCGCGGCGGCGATGATCGACCCGAATGTGGAAAGCGGTCAGGCGCTCAACGATCTGGGCATCGCCAAGCTGCATTTCCAGATCGGCGCAGGCTCCGGAACCTGGGCGTGGGGCGACGGAGGGTTGTTCATTCACCGGTAAGCGGAGGCATGGGCTGCCAGGTGGGGTCGTGCAGCAGCTTGCGCGAATCCCACCAGCCCTTGGCGATCTGCACCAGACCGGTGCGCAGATGCTCCCGGTCCACGGCCACCAGGCGGATGACCTCCTTGGCGGCCGTGGCCAACGTGCCCACGGCGAACAGGAACGGGCGGAAATCGCCGTATGCCATGAAATACCGGGCCATGTACCCGCGGTTGCGCATGATATGGTACCGGTTCATATCCGATGTGGAGTTCAGCTGGCGCACGCCGGCGATATCCCAGTTGCCGATCTCGCGCGTGCGGCGCAGCACCACGTCCGGCACGACAATCGGATTGGTGACCTTGCTGGCCCGATACCCGTACATCGTATCGTCCCAGTAGATGAAGAACCGCGGATCGGGCAGGCCGATCCGTTCCACGATCCGCCTGCTGAACAGGCCTCCCTCGAAGCACAGCGTGTTCATCACCCGATACCCGGCCTTGCCGAACGCGGCCGGGGCGATCGGGTTGGGGATGCCCAACGGCACGATGAACTGGTACTGCCAGTAGAACGGACCGCCGTCGTAGTCGTATCGGCTGCCCTGGATGACCTCGTGGCGCTTCGTCCATTTCGCCAGCTTCTCGATGCCGTCCGGCAGCACGGCCACATCGTCGTCCATCACCCAGAACCAGGCGGCGCCCAGCTCGTACGCCTTCTTCACACCGGCCGAGAACCCGCCCGCGCCGCCGAGGTTGTCGGATTGCGGCGCATACACCACGCGGCCCCCGTTGCCGCTCAGGTCGGGCACCGTATCGCCCCACTGGCGTTTGACATCGGCGGCGAACCCCTCGACCATGCCGCGCGTCTCGTCGCTGTGCTCATTGTCCACAATGATGATGCGCCACGGCGCCTGGGTCAGGTCCAGCAGCGACTTGAACAGGGTGTGCAGCAGCTCCTGCCGCTTGTAGGTCACCACCACGATCGCCAGCTTCTCGATCCCCGGCTTCTCGGCATGTCGCGCCTGCGAGCTGTTCTTCTTGCGTACAGTCATGTCATCCATTGTTGCACCCACCGTCGCCACCGGGCAACCGTCGCGCGCATCGTCCGGCATGCGGCCGCACCGCCGCCGTTCGTCCCGCGGTGGCTGTACGAATGGAAACGCAAGTTTCAGGGAAGGTGCAATTCCTTACTGGCGGTAACGGCGCAACCGGGGTTCATAACGGTGGCCGCCGGAGCCCGCGACCCGCGAATGCGGCTGATCCGGTGCGATTCCGGAGCCAACGGTTACAGTCCGGATGGAAGAAACGAGGTGCTCGCATGAGCGTGTCTTCGCATACCGATACCCATTCCACATCTGTCCCGTCCGCGTCGTCCGCTTCGACGCATGCCACCGGCGTGGCCGATTCGGGACGCTGGTCCACGCGCCGCATCGCCGTGTACGCATTGTTCGTCGCGTTGTCGATGGCGGTCAGTTTCATCGAGTTCCCGCTGATTCCGGGCGTGCCGTGGCTGAAGTACGACCCGTCCGGCATCGTGTGCTTGGTGGCCGGCTTTGCGTACGGTCCGGCCGCTGCGGTGCTGGTGAGCGTGCTCGGCTTCGTGCCGCATGTGTTCGCCGATCCGTGGGGTTCGCTGATGGCGATCGCCGTGGCGCTGGCGATGAGCGTGCCCGCCGCGCTGGTCTACCGCCGGCTGCGCACACGCCGTGGCGCGCTGATCGGCATCATCGCGGGCGCCGTGGTGGCGCTGGTGGTGGCGATCATCGGCAATCTGCTGGTCACGCCGATCTACGCGGATATGACGGTCGAACAGGTGGCGGCCATGATCGTACCGGCGCTGCTGCCGTTCAACCTGGCCAAACTGGCGGTGCACGGCGTGGTGACGTTCCTGATCTACAAGCCGATCTCGAATCTGCTCAACCGATGACCGCGCAGCCGACCGACGACGTCGCCGTGGCGTTGCGCGGCGTCCGTTTCAGCTACGACAACGGGGTGACCTGGGCGTTGGACGGCGTGGATCTGACCGTTCGGGCCGGCGAGCGCGTGTGCATCGTCGGCCCGAACGGTTCGGGGAAGTCCACGCTGTCGAGGATCGTCGCCGGGCTTGCGGCCCCGGACGCGGGCACCGTCACGGTGCTGGGCGAACGGGTGTTCGACGGCGATGCCGGGCCGGATCCGGATGCCTACCGCCGGGCGCGCCGCGGCATCGGCGCGGTGCTCCAGAATCCCGAGGACCAGCTCGTCACCACGGTGGTCGAGGACGATGTGGCGTTCGGCCCGGAGAACCTCGGCATCGCGCATGACGACATCGGCAGGCGCATCGCCGAGGCTCTGCAAGCGGTCGACATGACCGAGTCGCGAGCCGCGGATCCGACGGTGATGAGCGGCGGCCAGCAGCAGCGCATCGCCATCGCGGGCACGATGGCGATGCATCCGGCGATGGTCGTGTTCGACGAGCCGACCGCCATGCTGGACGGGGCCGCCCGGGCCGAGGTCATGGCGGTTCTCGACAGCCTGCAGGCGCGCGGCGTGACCATCGTGCATATCACCCACCATGCCGACGAAACGCTGCGGGCGGATCGCGTCATCCGCATGGAATCCGGGCGGATCGTATCGGAGGGGCGCCCGCGTCGGGACGACGCCGCCCGTGCCGCTTCAGCCGACCAACCGCGCCCGCACTCCGACGGTGGCGACGAACCGCAGCCTGATTCCGAACCGATCATCGCCGTCGAGCATGTCTTCTTCACATACCCGGGCCAGACGTCGCCGGTGATCGACGACCTGTCGCTGAACATCGCACGCGGCGAGACCGTGGCGCTGATGGGGCACAACGGCGCGGGCAAGACCACGCTGGCGCGCCTGCTGTGCGCGCTGGAACGGCCGGACGACGGATCGATCACCGTGGCGGGGGTCCCGGTCGCGCTCGCCCGCGGCGGCCGACGCACCACCGCACGAGAGCGCCGATCAGGTACAGCCGGAACCGGTCATGTGCGGAAACCGCGTACGGCCTCCCGCACGCAGCGGCGGACGCTACGCCGGCACGTCGGCTATGTGATGCAGCATCCGGAACGGCAGCTGTTCGCCGACACGGTGGCGCAGGACGTGGCCTACGGGCCGCGCAATCAGGGGCTGCCCGAGGCCGCGGTGCGCGAGCACGTCGAATGGGCGTTGCAGCTGCTGCGGATCGGCCATCTCGCCGACCGTTCCCCCTTCGCCCTGTCCGGCGGCCAGCAACGGCTAGCGGCCATCGCCGGCGTCCTCGCCTGCCGGCCGGATGTGCTCATCATGGACGAGCCGACCGCGGGGTTGGATGCCCGGGCCAGCGCACGGATCCATGATCTCATCCGCACGCTGCGCGCCCAAGGCGTCACCGTGCTGGTCATCACGCATTCCGCCGCCGAAGCCGCGGCGATAGGTGCCCGGATCATCACCATGGGGCAGCCGCCGCACACGCAGTCCACCCGCACCGGCGCGGAAGGCAGCGGACCGTTGGGAACCCTGGATCCACGGGTCAAGATGGTGACGTTCCTGGTGTTGATGTTCACGGCGTTCGCCATCTCGAACGCGTGGCAGCTGGGGCTGGCGGCCGCGCTGACCGTGGGGATCATCGCCGTCGGCAGGCTGAACCCGTTGCGGCTGCTCGCCGCGGTGCGGCTGATCCTGGGCATGCTGGTGGTGGTGGGACTGCTCAACCTCTTCTTCGCGCGCGGCGGCGACGTGCTGGCCGCATGGGGACCGCTGACCATCACGACGGGCGGCATGCAGACCGCGGCGCTGTACACGCTGCGATTCGCGCTTGTCATTGTTCTGGGCGCGGTCATGATGGAGACCACCACGCCAACCGCGCTCACCGATGCCATCGGGTCGCTGCTCTCACCGTTGCGGCGGTTCGGCGTGCATACCCAGGAGATCGCCCTGGTGCTGAGCCTGGCGCTGCGGTTCCTGCCCACACTGGCACGCGAGGCACATGCGGTCATCGACGCGCAGTCGGCGCGCGGCGGCGACATCGAAACCGGCTCCCCGGCCAAACGACTGCGCGCGCTGACGGCGATTGTGGTGCCGGTGTTCGCCGGCACACTGCGACATGCGGACAATCTGGCGCTCGCCTTGGACGCGCGCTGCTATGAGGAGGGCGCGCATCGCACGCACTGGCGGCGGATGCGCGTACGTCGGCGCGATCTGCTGTTCATCACCATGGCCGTGCTCTATCTGTTCGCCTTGATAGCGCTTCAGATGCCCTGACCGGTTCAGGGTATCCCCTGATGGCGAAGTACGGCGCCCGGTGCGTATGCTTAAGACATGAGACTCTTAGGCAACATCCTGTGGATCCTGCTGGGCGGCCTGTTCATTGCGATCGGCTGGGCGCTGGTCGGTCTGGTGCTGTGCATCACCATCATCGGCATCCCGCTGGGACTGCAATGCTTCAAGATGGCCACGCTGACGCTGACGCCGTTCGGCAAGACCGTGGACTACGGCGGCGGCATCGGTTCGACGCTTGTCAATATCGTGTGGGTGATCCTGGTCGGCTGGTGGATGGCGCTGGGCTATGTGGCGGCGGGTTTGGTGAACTGCATCACCATCATCGGCATCCCGTTCGGCCTGCAGTCGTTCAAGATGGCCAAGCTGGCCCTGTGGCCGTTCGGCGCCGAGATCCGCAATCTGTGATTCATACGCCATAGCGCGGGCCGTGCTCGGCTACACTGGTTTCCATGAGCAAGACACTACGTAGCATCGGTGCCGCGTTGTGCCTGACCGCCGCCCTGTCCACCGCACTGGGCGGCTGCGTCGGCCGCGACGACGCCACCGACGAGATCCTGCACCGCCTCGATACCATGCAACGTGAGATCGAGGACCTCCGGGCCGGTTCCACCGGCTCGTCCGCCAGCGACGGGACCACGTCGTCCGATTCCGGAACGGCCACGGATGGCGGTTCCTCCGCTTCGACCCAAGCTGCGCCGACCGATCAGGCCGGGTTCGAAGCGGCGATCGCCGATCTGGAGTCCCGTGCGTCCGACGCGGTGGCCACCGCCGATGCCGTGGCCGTGCCCTCTGCCCCCGCCGACCGTCCGCAGGCGTATTTCGACGCCACGCGACCGTTGGAGGCGTTGGACGATGAGATCGACCGACTGGACGACCAGATCGAGGACGCGCACCGGGCCAAGACCATCGACCGCAACACCATGTGGTCGTTGGAGGACCGGCTGGACGTCGTCGACGATCAGATCGATCAGGCCAAGGATTCGCTCGAACGCCGCATGGGCATCGACGACTGACCCGACATCGCCGCAGCCGGCACGGCATGATCATCCCCGGCTCATGACCGTGGCCCGGTGAACCATCCGATACGGTTCACCGGGCCGCATCGTGCCGGGAGGCATCGCGCACGGTCAGCGGTCCCATTCCGGCTTCCACGAGTAGTGCATGTCATAGGCGCTGGCCCAGAACATGTACTCGTTCTCCACACCGGTGACGAAGATGTCCACCAGCTCCTGCTTGCGCTCCTCCGGCAGGTCGGCGGCGAGCCGCTCGATGTGGTCGATCAGCCACACCGAGCCCTGCCAGAACTCGTCGGTCTTGTACATGTCGACCCAGCTCTTGTACGGGTTGGCATCCAGGGTGTCGGCGAACTCGCGGGCCAGACGCTGCCCGTAATCGGCATACACCCAGGCGCACGGCAGCACGGCCACGAGGATGTCGATCAGCGGTTTGGAATACGCGATGGTGAGGATGTTCGACGTGTAGGCGCGGGCGAACGCCGACTGCCGCACGTTGAGCATCTCCTCCTCGGTGACGCCATAGCCGGCCATGTAGGCGCGATGCACGCTGCTTTCCACGGCGAAGATGTTCGACTGCACCTGCGCCATGAACGCCATGATCTCCGGGTCGTCGGTTTTGGTGGCCGCCAGCGCGTGGACCTTGGCGTACTCGGTCAGGTATCGGAAATCCTGCAGCAGGTAGAACGCGAAGCGTTCGCGCTTCAGCGTGCCCTCGCCGAGTTCACGGATGAACGGCTGCCGGTAGCCCTGCTCCCAGACCAGGTCGGCGGCCTCGCGCATCCGCTGTGCGAACGGCGGCACATGCTCCGGGGTCATGGTAGCGATGTCGAATGATGATACGGCGGTGTCGGTCATATGATGCCTCCCTACGATGGTGTTAACCAACAGGTTCCAAGGGTCAGGTCCGAAGCCTTTCTCAACCCAAACGGGTTCCCCTGCATACCATCAGTATTATGGCATGCCACCAGGTACAACCGGCGGCCGTCGTATGTCCGAGTCGTTCGAAGCCATCCAAGACCATTCCCCAAACCATGAATCCGCCGCCGCGATTCTCCGCACCTTCGCGTACCGTAGATGGTCGGTTCACCGACGTGCAGTCGCATCAGGCAGAGGATGAAAGCGAGTCTTACATGGCATTGACGAAGAAGCAGATCAAGCAGCTCAAGGCGCTGGCCCACCATCTCAATCCGATCATCCAGGTCGGCAAGAACGATCTGTCCGATGCGGCCGTCAAGCAGGCCGACGAGACGATCGAGAAGCGCGAGCTCATCAAGTGCGATGTGCTGGACGGCTCCGGTCTGACTGCCAAGGAGGCCGGCGAGGAGCTGGCCGAGCGTCTGGGTGCCGAACTCGTGCAGGTGATCGGCAACCGCTTCGTGATCTACCGCGCCTCGCACCGCGACGACATCGAGAGGATCACACTCGTCCGCGGCTGAACCCACGCCGCAGGCCGCCCATGCCCGCGCCGCAGCCCCTGGCGGTTCACACCTTCAGCTGGGCCAGCTCCTTGCGGATCGCCAACATCTTGCCGTAGGCCACGTTGCGTTGTTCGGTGGTCCTGGCCCGTGCATGCGCCGCCTTGGCCTTGGCGTATTCGGATTCCAGGAACGTCGCGCGTTCGCGTGCCGCGATGCGCGCATCGATATCGGACCCATCGATGTCATCGGCGATGGTCTGCGCACACAGCGAGTCCCACAGCTCCTCCATCGTGGTCCCGTACACCGTCAGTCGCGACCCGGCGGCCGGACGCCATGCTCCGGCATGCACCTTGGTGATCGGCGTATGCCCCGGTTTGACCGGCACGTTCCGCCGGACCGCGAACGCGCACTGTTCGGCGTCGGACGCGATCGGCTCCCCGGTTTCGGCGTCCGGCAGCGGCCCGCCGTCGCGCACGCACACGAACACGATGCCGCCCTGCCGTTGGGCGGCGATATGGTCGATCACCTCCACCGGCACCGCCGCTCCGCTCGGCACATGCAGTCCCAGCACCAGGATCTCCGGGAAACGCCTGCTTTCCGCCAGACCCGTGGTCGCGGGACGCAGGATGGCCAGCATGCTGATCGATTCGATATCCGTGGCGAAGCGTTGTTTAGTCTTGGCCGATACCGCCCCTCGCCCGATGAACATCTGTTTGGGCAGCGCGCCTTTGGCGTCCGGCACGGCAGCCCGTGTCGGCAATCCCAGCGTCAGCGCGTTCAATGATCCACAGGATGCGGCGATCGCCATCGACATACCTCCTTGTTCGCGGCGGCGTTACCGGACATCGTAGCGCAGATCCGTCCCCGTGATCCGCCGTGTTCCGAATCCGCACGGCCAAACCGACCGTGCAGGTCCGTGTTCCCGCGGCGCGGTCGATGATTTCTTGGCTATGCTGGAACCATATTCCTCCGATGCATGACCGATCTTCACACAGGGAGTGGGTATGAGCGCACAACGTTCACCGAAGGGGTTCGCCGTCGTCGATTTCGAGACCACCGGCATCAATCCGTCGGGCGGCGACCGTGCCATCGAGGTCGGCATCGTGCATGTGGCGCCGGACGGCACCTTGGAGGATGAGGCGGAGACCCTGATTCGCGTGCAGCGCGACCTGGGGGCCAGCAACCTGCACCACATCCACGCCGCCGATCTGATGGATGCGCCGGATTTCGCCGGCATCGCCGCCGAGCTGCGCGATTGGCTCGACGGGTACGTGTTCGTGGCGCATAACGCCGTCTTCGATTCCCGGTTCCTGAACGCCGAGTACAACCGGCTCGGGTATGCGACGCCGGTGGACCGCACGACGTCGATCTGCACGTTGCGGTTGAGCAACCGGTTCCTGGGCTTGCGCAGTCTGGACGACTGCTGCCGCGAGCTGGGCATCCGCAACGCCGATGCGCACAGCGCACTGGGCGACGCGCATGCGACCGCGTTGCTGCTAAGCGGTTTCCTGCATGGTATCCCCGACTGGGAGGGCTGGCGGCCCGCGCTGCGAGCGGCGGCCGAGCTCGAATGGCCGCGGATCGAGGAGCGGCCCCGCCCGTGGATGCCCAGGCAGAGCCATGCCGCGCGCAGACCTGCGTCCCCGTTCCTGAATCGTCTGCAGTCGGGCAATCCCGGCGCCTCGGACGCCCATCACGCCGATGCGGTCATGCTGGATGCCGCGGCCGAATACGCGGACCTGCTGGATCAGTGCCTGATCGACGCCCGGTTGAGCGAACATGAGAAGAGCGCGCTGGTGGATATGGCCAACGCGCTGGGATTGACCCGGGAGGATTGCCTGCGCATCCATGAGCACTATTTCGCCGATGTGGCCGATGAGGCGTGGCTGGACGGACGGCTCACCGACGATGAGGAGCGCGAACTCAAGCAGGTCGGGGAGCTGCTGTCGATCGATGCGGACGTCATCGACGCGGCGATCGCCGGGACCACGGTGACGGATACGGCCACAGGCCGGCATGCGCGACGCCGCCACGATCGCGAGCCGTATGCCACGGACGGCGCCCATGACGGGTCCCGGACGGCGGATCCGGAACACCTGCAATCCGATGCCATTCCGCCGGCTGATACCCGTTCGCGCGCCACGCAGGAATCCGACGGCAAATCGCAGCGCAACCATGCAGGCGGCAGGAAGCATGGGCGTCACCGTTCCCCGGAGGTTGTCCCGAACGACGACGCGCAACGCGATATCGTCCTGGGCAAGCCGGTGGTGCGCTCCACCACGCCGATTCCCATATCCGGACGCACGCTCGACGGCAGCGGCCGATCGCGGTTCCGGCTGCATCGGGGCGATCGACTGGTCCTGACCGGAGCGATGAACCGTTCACGCGACGAGTGGATCTACCTACTGGAAGGATTGGGGCTTGTCATATGGCCCACCGTTACGATGCAGGTGCGTCTGGTGGTGGCCGCCGATATCGATTCCGAATCGACGAAGGCGCGCAAGGCCCGCGACTACGGCATTCCGATCGTCGACGAGGATTGGCTGGAACGCGCGTTGCGCAACGGTCTGGTCGAGGAGTGAAACCTGTCGTTCTCCCCATAGCCAAGGAGCGTCTGATATCATCCAGTACCTGACCCGCCAACCGTATACGGCCTCTGCCGCGGATGGACGATGGATCCAACCGGTCATGCTCCGAGCCGATTGCGGCCGTATACGCACCGATGAAGGAGAGTCATGAGACGACGTGTCAATTCGGCGCCCTCCCCCGGCAACCGCACGGCAGGACGCCGACGCGGCGGATTCCGTGCGCTGCTGCAGGAGATGGCGGCCGAGGTCCGCGAGCACCGCAGCACGGCGCTGGTGTATGTGACGCTGCGCGTGCTCGTCATCGTGACGATGGTGCTCCAATTCCTCAACGGCAACTATGAGAACGTGTTCCTGTGCCTGCTGACGCTGGTGCTGTTCCTGGTGCCCGCGTTCGTGCAGGTCACGTTCAAGGTGGAGCTGCCGTCCACGTTGGAGATCATCGTGCTGCTGTTCATCTTCAGCGCCGAGATTCTCGGCGAGATCAGTTCGTTCTATGTGCTGTTCCCGTTCTGGGACGTCACGTTGCACACGTTGAACGGATTCCTGGCCGCCGCGATCGGATTCTCGCTGGTGGATCTGCTCAACCGCAGCGACCGGGTGAAGTTCGACCTGTCGCCGCTGTTCCTGGCGATCACCGCGTTCTGCTTCTCGATGACGATCGGCGTGCTGTGGGAGTTCTTCGAGTTCGCGATGGACCAGCTGTTCGCGTTGGATATGCAGAAGGACACGATCGTGCATGCCATCCATTCGGTGACGCTCGACCCGACGAACACGAACACCACGGTCACGATCGACGGCATCACGGACACGATGGTCAACGGCGTCGATCTGGGCGTCGGAGGCTACCTGGACATCGGGCTGATCGACACGATGGAGGATCTGATCGTCAACTTCATCGGTGCCGCGGTGTTCTCGGTCATCGGGTTCCTCTACGTGCGTTCACGCGGGAGGAACACGGTGCTCAGCAGGTTCATTCCGTACCGCAAGCACGGGCGGACGATCGAGGACTGGAACAATCCGGCGAACGAACCGGCCGGGGATGACACGGACGCGGATGAGCTGGCCGAACAGGTTGATGCGGCCGAGCACGCTGTGGAACCGGATACACGCCCATAGGCGTGGTACGGAAGAGTGAAACACCCGCTGTACTGGTTTCCGTACCACGTAAACGTGGCACGGAAGTCATCAGAGGCCGCAACAAGGATTCCGTACCGTACCACACACGGTTGCACACAACAGAAAGCCCGGAAATTCAACGTTCCTATAGCGGCGATTTCGTTGTGGTACGGTACGAAACGATTGATTCGTGGTCCATCGTGTTCCGTACCAGGCAACGGTTTCGAACTCACTTTCATGACGAACCTCGCCTGCTCGGTCCTGCCGCAACCCGCGCGATACGACGACAGCTACAGGGCGGCGCAAAGCCTCGGATCCATGACCGCTGGCCGCCGGGCCTCAGCAGGTTATATAGTGGCCTCAACGCATACAGGAAGGGCGGTTCCATGGCCATCGACGCATATGAGATACGACTGGGCAAGGTGTTCTCCACCGACTACCGGTTCATCATCCCCTCATTCCAACGTCCCTATTCCTGGCGCCGAGAGAATATGCTCGAACTCATCGGCGATCTGGAGGACGCGGCACGAACACCGGAGCGCCCCTACTTCCTCGGCTCGCTGATCCTGGTCAAATCCGGTGGCAACGGCAGCCGCGCACAGGAGCGCCAGTACCAGGTCATCGACGGCCAGCAGCGCCTGACCTCACTGTCCATCCTGATCGCCGTGCTGCGCGACCTGGAGACCGATGAGGAGTTGCTGCGTGATTTGGACGCGCTGCTGCTGGAGCAGGGCAACAAACTGCAGGGTATCAAGGCCGAGCCACGACTCACGTTGCGGGAAAAGGACGCGGGCTTCTTCCGCGAGTACGTGCAGGAGAACAATCTGGAAGGCCTGTTCGCGCTCAAGGACACCGAGCTGACCTCCAACGCGCAGCGCAACATCTATGAGAACACCCGTGCGGCCTACGATGAGTTCTGCAATCGCAGCACGGACGAACGGCGGGCCTTCGCCCGCTATCTGGTGGACGGTGTGTGCATGATCATCGTCAGTACCGACGATCTGGCCGGAGCGCATCGTATCTTCAACGTCATGAACGTGCGCGGCCTGCCGTTGACCGCGCAGGACATGCTCAAGGCCAAGGCCATCTCATCGTTACCGCCCGCCGATCGCGACGACTACGGTAAACGTTGGGACGACGCCATCGACCTGTTGGGAGAATCGGCGGAACCATTCTTCGATACGCTGATCACAATCATTGATCATGGCGATATGAGGCATGGTGATTCGAGCCCATTCGCAGCCGGCGCCTTCGACCGGTACTTCAATACACATCCGGCGAACGAGTTCGTCGGTACCGTACTGGAACCCTACGCGCATGCCTGGCTGCACGTCACCCGACAGGCGCAGGATCAGCTTCCCGAGCCCGTCTCGGAAGCCATTCAGACGCTCTGCGACTACGGCGACGCCACCGAATGGTACCCAGCCGCCATGTGGATCCTGGTTCACAAACTCGACGTACAGGCGGTACACGTACCTGCACCCTCACCCAGCGACGACCAGATCACCGCCGTTTCGGCCATGCTCCGTGCTTTGGAACGCGTCACAGGCGTCGATAATCTCATCAACGCCACCAGCAGCGCACGCAAGGCACGGGTCGCGCGCATCGTGGCCGACCTGGATTCGGGAACGCCCGCGCAACAGTCCGCGGCGCTATCGGTGAACGACAACGAACGCCATCGCGCACTCCTACGGCTGCGCGGCGAACTGTACATGAACCCGAATCTCAAGAAAGTCCTACTGCTGCGTGCCAACGATCAGCTCAACGGGAGCCGTGTAACGCGTCCACGCGCCCTGTACCCCGTCAGGATCTTGCCGGAGCGAATCGGTCCGACCTCGTCGTTTGCGGCATGGCCGGAGTCCATCCGTGACCATTGGGTGGACCGAATCGGCAACCTGGCATTGAGTCAGACCAATGAGACGAAGATGGAACAGCTCGACGGTTTCTCCTCGCGACGAGACCGGATTCTCTCACAGTCCGGAGCGCGCCGATTCCCATTGTCGGAGCAACTGGCAGACATCCAGGAGCTGACGCCGGAGACGCTCAACGACCGACAAAATACCACGGTACGACTCATCGCGCAGTATTGGGATATCCAGTTCGACGCGGACCATACCGATCTGACCGCGGTCAGCGAGGAACGCCTGGCCCGCGGCAACGGCTCCCCATCCCGAGGTTCCAAACGCATCACCATAGCCCAGGTGGTGGAGGCTGGATTCCTGTTACCGGACGAACGCCTGGTGTGGAAACGTCCACGTCTGGGCGAGGAATGGTACGCCACCGTCACCGGCAACGGCACGCTCCGACTCGACAACGGCCAGGAATACGCCTCGCCGTCGGCCGCGGTCAAAGGGGTCACGGGCAAAAACGGCAGCAACGGTCTGGCCGTATGGCGGCGTGTCAGCGACGGAAGCAAGCTCGCGGACATCTGGAAGGCGTTCCGCATGAGCCATCAGGCCTGACGATTTCGCAGCACAGCGCATGCAGGGAGGATGACGTCATGGGATTGGATATTGTTCGCGGAGACATCACCACTATGGCGGTGGACGCCATCGTGAACGCCGCGAATCCGCAACTGCAGATGGGCGGCGGCGTGTGCGGGGCCATCTTCCGCGCCGCAGGAGCCCGTCGACTGCGGGAGGCATGCGACAGGCTCGCACCCATCACAACCGGCGAAGCCGTCATCACCGATGGATTCAGTCTGCCCGCACGATACATCATCCACACGCCCGGTCCCGTGTGGCGCGACGGCACGCGCGGCGAGGAAGACCTGCTTCGGGCCTGCTATCGCAACAGTCTGGCACTGGCCGCCGAACACGGCTGTGCCAGCGTCGCCTTTCCGTTGATCTCCGGCGGCATCTACGGGTATCCGGTCGCGGACGCGATCCGCATCGCCCTCGAGGAGATGCGCGCATTCCTTATGGACCCCGCGCACGCCGACATGACCGTCATCCTGGCGCTGTTCGACGAGACCACCTACGGCCTCGCACGGCATATCGACGAGCGGTACCCCGGGAGGGCGTCATGATCAACAACAGATGACAAACGCCAACGGTCCGGGGTCATCGGCGTCGCGCCAAGTCCGCGAGCTTCTCCCCATTCGCCTCGGGGTCCCCGGCAGCTCCGACCAGCGTATCAAAATTCGCCAACTCGACCTCCGCTCCCGCAACGCCGTCCACATCCTGAGTCCGCCCGGTCAGATGAAAGCCCATATGCTCGTAGAATGCGCAGGCGCGTGACCTTCAGCGCGAATGCCGGAGTGATGGCGTCGACCAGCTCCTGCGGCAGCATTCCGAATATGTCTCCCGCCACGTCCAGGCATGGATCTCGGCCTTTTGCTCAAGGAAGTTGGCCGTAAGATGCCTGATGCGAATTCCCTTCATGGGAGCGATTCTACCCGTTGTCCCGTCCGGAATCGTCCGGCATACCGCAGCGGCCGATTCACGGTTTTGACGGACTCGAAACCGTGAATCGAAATCACGCAGAACCACAAACATCCACACAACCCAATCGGCGTGATTCCGCCATCATGCAGTCCGAACCGAACATGATGGCAATTCACAGTTTTGTGAAGACCAAAACCGTGAATTACCTCGCCGTATGAATAATCACGTTGGCCCCAAACCCACTCACGCTATCGCCTGACAGTAGTATCGTATTGCGATAGTATATGATGGCATGCGAACACGAGACCAAGCACTCCATGAGTATCTCTACGGAGGCCCTTATCCGAGAGGCTTTCCGACCGGACTGGAAAAACAGGTGAAACGCAAACTGCAAATGTTGAAAGCCGCGCACGCGCTCCACGATCTGAAAGTACCGCCGGGAAACAGATTGGAACCGCTGCAAGGCAACCTGCTCGGACATTGGAGCATCCGCATCAACCAGCAATACCGACTCATCTTCCAATGGGACGACGACGCCAAGGAGGCATACGATGTCTATTTCGACGACTACTACCACTGATCAATTCCTCAGCACTCCAGGCGAGATTCTGAAAGAGGAATTCCTCGAACCTTTGGGAATCAGCAACTACCGCCTCGCCAAAACCATCGGCGTGGGGGAAACCGCAATCGGAGAAATCGTTCGAGGCAAGCGAACCATCAGCACGGCCATGGCATACCGTCTGGCGGCAGCGCTTGGCACCACTCCGGAATTCTGGATGAACCTGCAGCGAGACTACGACTTGCTCAGCTTCGACACCAGTACCCTCGGCGATATCAAACCTCTGATTCACGCATAAGTTTGAGAGACAACGTCATGACGCGACCATTGACCATCGCACTGCTGCAGATCAACCCGACCGGCACGCTGGACGGCAACCTAGCCAAAGGCATCCTGGCCTGCCGCCGTGCCGCGGAACTCGGCGCGGACATCGCACTGTTCCCGGAGATGTGGAGCAACGGGTACGCGCTGCACGGCTGGCCCGTCGAGGACTGGACGGCCGAGGCGGTTGACGTGGACGGCGACTTCGTCAGCGCGTTCGGCGAGCTGGCCCGCGAGCTGAACATGGCGATCGGCGTGACGCTCCTGGAACGGTACGAGGGCGGCCCGCGCAACACCTTGGTGCTCTTCGACCGGTTCGGCGAGCGCCAGCTCACTTACGCCAAGGTGCACACCTGCGATTTCGACGTGGAACGCCACCTGACCCCGGGGCGCGAGTTCCCGGTATGCGTGCTCGACACCGCCGTCGGCCCCGTGCGCGTCGGCGCGATGATCTGTTTCGACCGCGAGTTCCCGGAGAGCGCCCGAATCCTCATGCTCAACGGCGCGGAACTCATCCTGGTGCCCAACGCCTGCCCGATGGAGATCAACCGACTTGCGCAGTTGCGTGCGCGCGCCTACGAGAACATGACCGCGATCGCGACCTGCAACTATCCGGATTCCGTGCCGGGATGCAATGGCAACTCCACCGTGTTCGACGGCGTGGCCTATCTGCCCGACGGCCCCGGCGAGGACGGGTCCCGGGATATGTGCCTGCTGCAGGCAGACGGCACCGAAGGCGTGTTCGTCGCCAAGCTCGATCTGAATCAGCTGCGGAATTACCGGGAATACGAGGTGCAGGGCAACGCCTATCGGCATCCGGAACTCTATGGGATGCTATGCAGCGGGGCGGTCGACCCGCCGTTCGTCAGGCCGAACCGACGTGTCGTCCCCATGCCGGAACGCGGTTAGGAGGCTAGCAGGCGCATCACCTGTTCGGCGGTTCGTTCCAGGTTCCGCGAGGCACCGGCAAGCGCCTCCTGCAGGGATACGGCTCCAGGTTGGATGCCGAATATGGCAGCGAACCCCAAAGCGTTCAGTTGTTCGGCGTCCTCCCCGATGCTGCCGGCGAGTGCGATGACGTGGCATGCCGGAGCCACTTCATGCACCGCTCGTGCCACCCCCATCGGCGTCTTGCCATATTGAGTCTGCCCGTCGACGCACCCTTCGCCGGTGAAGCAGTAGTCGGCACCGACCGATCGCTCCTTAAGGCCGACGGTTTCGATGACAAGGTCGATGCCGGAACGCATGGTGGCGTCCGTGAACGCGAGGAACCCGGTGCCGAGTCCGCCTGCCGCGCCTGCTCCGGGGATTGCGTCCACGCTGCGACCGGTATCGTGACGGATGACCTCCGCATAGTGACCAAAGGCCCGGTCGAGTTGTTCGATCATGGCGGGCGTCGCGCCTTTCTGCGGCCCGAAGACCGCCGTTGCGCCGTCGGGGCCGGTCAGAGGGTTGGTGACGTCGCTGGCCAATACGATCGGCGCGCGCGTGACGCGCGGGTCGAGACCGGTGCAGTCGATGCGGGCGAGGTCGGCGAGCGCCGCTCCCCCGACCGGCAGATCGCGATCGTCGGCGTCGAGCAGTCGGATGCCGAGAGCTTGGGCCATGCCGGCGCCGCCGTCATTGGTGGCGCTGCCGCCGAGTCCGACGATGATGCGTTCCGCGCCATGGTCGAGCGCATCGAGGATCAGTTCTCCGACGCCGCGCGTGGTGGCGCGCAACGGGTCGGGCGTGGTGCCGACGAGATGCAGTCCCGCGGCTTCGGCCATCTCGATGACGGCCGTCGCGCCATCGCCGAGGATGCCGTATGTGGCGGCGACCGGTTCGCCCAATGGTCCGGTGACGCGAGTCGAGATCAGGCGGCCGCCGGTGGCGTCGACCAGGGCGTGGACCGTGCCTTCACCGCCGTCCGCCATGGGGATGGAGATGATGTCGACGTCGGGAGTCGCGCGCCGCACGCCGCGTTCGATGGCGTCCGCAGCCTGCCGCGCGGTCAGGCTGCCTTTGAACGAATCGGGCGCGATGACGATCTTCATGGATTCCATGCTCCCCCTGCGGTGCGACAGCTGCAGCATTGCGGTTTGACGGTTCCGGGAATGGAAACGGTTATCCGCTGATACCATCGAAGAGCACAAATCGGAAACGGATGGGAGTTGATGATGATCGTTCGCACCGCATCGGTGGATGAGCTGCCGCAGATTGAGGCGATGTACGCCGCTATCGTGGATGCGATGCAGAACACGCCGTTGGACGTGTGGTGGCAGATGGGATCGCATCCCTCGCACGAGATGCTGTTGGACGCCGTGTCCGACGGAAACCTGCTGGTGGCGGTTGACGACGGGCATGACGATGCCGACGATACCGCCGCGGAAACGGCGAATCCCGTGCTGGGCGCCTGCATCCTCAACGGGGTTCAGGGCGTGGATTACGGAATCATCGACTGGGATGTGCAGTGCGATGTTACAGAGGTCAACGTGCTGCATCTGCTGGGGGTTTCACCCGCCGCACGAGGCCGCGGCGTGGGACGTGCGATCATCGACGAGGCCTCCGCAATGGCGACGGAACGCGGTATGAAATCGCTGCGGCTCGACACGTTCGACAACAATGCGCCGGCCATCGCGCTGTACCGTTCCTGCGGGTTCACCGACCATGGCGTGTATGAGATCCACGTGGGTCGCGGGCTGATTCATGCCTCGCATCTTATGGAGATGGATCTGCGATAGATTCACACACGTTGTGCAATATTCTGCGCGATATGTCGTGCCAGTACCATTGCTTAGTCCAAGGCTGCGCATCCGAATTGTGTGCCGACTTCGATATAGCAGTTATGCTATATTCGATACATGGCGATGATTGACGATTTGAGGCAGGAGCGCATTCGCCGCGGGCTGAGTCAGGCGGCGGTCTCGCATGCGATGGGTACCACGCAATCGGCCGTGTCGCGCGCAGAACATGGCGGAAATCCAACGCAAGATTTCCTACAGCGGTATCAGAAAGCTCTGGATACCTATCCCAGTTCCAGCACGCTGGACATCGAAACCATCCGACTGCTGGTCAAAGATATTGCCCGGCGTAACGACGTCGCCGAATTGTATGCGTATGGATCGTTTGTGCAAGGCTGCCCCCGGCCAGATTCCGACATCGACCTGTTATACCGCAAGAACGCCGGTACTGAACACGGCCTATTCGAAACCGCGCACCTTAAGGACGAACTGGAATCGGCACTTGGCAGGACCGTGTCGCTGCTCTCCTTCGACGCACTGGAACACAAGGCCGCTCACAGCCGAGCCAGCAAGCGATTCCTGGAACACATCCGCCCCGATCTGGTGCGTGTAGCATGAACGCCCAACCCCACACCGATCAACGATTCCGCGACGAAACCACGTTGCTGCGCTTGGTGGAGCATCTTGGTTTTGCGGTCCAAGATGCAGCCAAGGCACCATCTGCAGCCGATCTGGAAGACAACAGGCCGCTGCTGAACTCAGTGGCCATGGAGCTTATCCAAGCCCAGGAAGCAGCGAACCAACTTTCCGATGCGTTCATCTCCGAAATACCCGACCTACCCTGGCCGCAGCTGCGCGGATTACGCAACATCATCGTCCATGAATATGACGCCATCGACGCCGACGAGCTCTATCGCACCGTCACCGTCGATGTCCCACATCTCATCGAATTGCTGCAACCGATTGTTAACGCTATCGAATAATCCACGAGTCTCTACGCCACTACTCGCCTCTAAGGCTGAGCGCAAACGGTAAGGAACATCCGCAGATGGAAAAACAGCAATCCGCGCACAGTTCAGCCAGCCACACTATTAAACAGTCATCTTCTACCCACGGCGCAAGGAGCATGCTTCCGATCAAACGCCTTATTTTCATTCCTTCATTCTTTCAAGTAAATCCTTCGATTCCTCGGTCAACGACCCATCTTCGGCAAGCATCGGGGTGTCCACCACAGTCTTGATGGAAATCGCAGTGGACACGACCGTACCGATGACGCCTTTGCTTTCGTCCGAATACACGGAATAGTCCTCGCCTTCGGTCGCGATGATGTCCTCCATCCGGCGGATCAGCGGCAGGAAATATGCATCGAGCCTGGTAAGCAAAGCATATAGCATATACGTACGTCGGCGAATGGCGATACATTGTTCGGCACCGGCCTCCATCTCCTCGCAATATTGGTCGGTCTGTGCGGCATATGCTTTGGCGTTCTCCAGATTCTTACCCGCTTTGGCTCCTACGATCATGCCCATGACAAGCAGCGCAGGCCCCGTCACCAACCCACCGAGTACCGCCATGCCGCCCGCGATTCCCATGCCGCCGGCGGCAAGCGATCCACCTCCGAAGAACGCCAGAGTGGCGTTCGAGGCGGCGACGCCGCTGAGAGTGCTGATGGCCGTGCCTGTTGATGCGGTCGCGAGCGCGGAAGCGGCGCTATATGCGCCGAATGCGGTCAATGCACCGCCCGCGACGCCGGTCACGCCTCCCTGCAACATCGATGAAGCGAATCCGTTCATCTTCTTCAATTCGTCGAAATCAGCCTGTTCCGCATGAAACCGCTTGGCCTCGAACAAACCTTCGGTCTCGGAGAATTCGACGTTCTTCAATCGCGTGAACGCACCGAGAAAACGGCCGATATTCCCTTCAAGGATGACGAGTTTTTCTCTACCGAGCTCCTCCATGGCATTGTTGCATTGTTTACGAAGCTCCTCCAGTCTTGACGCCGCCAGTTCGGAACGAGTTTTTGAATCGTCGTTGAGCTTTTTCGCCTTGCCATGGTCGCTCACCCCCTTAACGAACATCCCCGTGCCCGACATGGCGGATACGACTGCGGCTCCGATGAACAGCGGTACGAACACTGGCATGATAGTTTCCTCTCCCCTGACGGTTCTTTTTGTATGCTGTACGTTCTCTCCGAGACCTGTGCGTCACTTCTTGCCGAATAACCCGCCGAAGACGTTCTTGGCGGCGCCCAGCGCGTTCTTGGCCTGTTTCTGTACCTCATCGCCAATGGGATTAAGCGCTCCCTCGATGGCATGGCCCGCCGAATTCAGAGCGGAACCGGCCTGTTCAAGCACCGGCTTCGCCGCGCTGCCCGCGGTATCCGCAACGTTCGCGGCCTGTTCCTGAACCCAATTGGCCGCGGGCGCGATTCCCTCCTCGATCTTTTCCTTCGCATGGTCGATAATATCCTTCTCCGGCATTTTAGCCTTGCCCGGCTTCGGTGCCAGTTCGTCACCGATAAGCTGTTCAGCCGCGCGTTGGATCGCCGCACACCGCTTATTCATTTCATCGATGATGGGCTTGATCTCCGCATATGTGCCGTTGGAGGATTCCAAGTATCTTTTCTCATTAAGCACCGCGGAAGCGCTACGCATCAACTGTTCCATCTCTTGGAATACGTCCCTGTCGACCCCGCAATGCCGGGCGACGTGACGAATCATCTTCAACTCGTCTTCCGAAGCGCCGCCGTCCGCAAACGAGATGGAAAGCATATTCCACACCAGCAGTCGAGAACTCACCGCATCCTGAGCGTCCGTATCAACGGCGTGCAACGCATCGTCGACCGCTTCCACGAGCATTTCGAATCGATCCGTGGACAACGACGCCTGATTGACCGTGTTCCGGCACCCGTCCACCAGTTCTTCCCGGTAATTCCCGAACATCTGAGGATCGATGTCATTACCGATCGCGTCGAACATGTCGCGTTCCTCGTCGGTGACATGCTCGTCGACGGCAATCAGATAGTAATACGATGACAGCGCGTCTTTCGTCGAAACAAACATCGTCGCTCTCCTCCTATAGTTTCAGGCTCTCATCGGATGCCATCAGATCATTGAATTCGCTCATACTGCGGAATTGCGGTTTGCGTCCCAACACTTCGCAGATCTCGGCATTGCCTGCGATATAGCCGTCAGGATCCTGATTGATAATCGCTTGGTCCATCGCCGCGAATCCGGCTTCGAATGATGTATAGCAGCGCTCGAAATACTGCTTGGCGAGCGTGTCCATTTCCACGCGATACCGACGAATTGCCTCAATCGCTTCCGCGCATTCCTTTTCCATGCGGATGCGATCCTCACGGGCGAGCTCATATTCCTCAAGCGCCATGGACAATTCTCGATACACGGCGAGAGCGGCCGAATATCCCACCGTGCTGCCGGCGACGGAAAGCGCCATCGTCGCCATCGTCCCCATACCCGCACCGGAGGCGGCCGCCGCTGCCGCTGCGGCACCCATCAGGCTGCCAATCTGACCGACGCCTTTCTCCCCCAGTTCCTCCACGCACTGGGCCGGCGTGATCTTACCTTGGCATAGACGCACAACGCTTTTCCCTGCTTCGACACCCGCCGAAGCCATGCCGGAGACGACGTTGGTTTGAGAGACATACCGCACATACTCACTCGCCGAATTCTGCATGGCACCTTTGACCGCAGAACCGGCAAACGCCGTCACATATCCCATCGCAGCAGCGATGCCTACGGTTTTCCCGACGTTTTCCGCAGCTTCCTGCAAATCCTCTTCGCCCTTAACATAGGCGACGAATTCTCGCACCAGGGACATGGCACCGGTCACAGCGGCCACGTTCAATGCCTGTTGGACGCCGGCCTTGTGAGCGACGCCGATGACATCCTTGGCAGTGGCCCACTTGGGATGCAGAACAGCTTCCACAGCCTCGCCACGGGTCAGACCGCTTTTGCGAAGCTTGCTTTTGATGGTCCGCAACTTGTTGATTTTACCTTGAATCTCGGCTTTTTTATCCGACGAAGCATTCTCCAACAGTTCGTTCAGTTCATTCAATCGTTGATCGATAAGACCCGGGGTACCGTTATGTCCCATGAGTGCAGCGTAATCGTCATCGGCGATGTCAAGATATACACCGGCATCAATATATTTCTGGCAGCGTCTGCCTTGAAGCTTAGCCAGTAACTCCTCCGGGGTGGCACCTATGAATTTCATCTGTGATTCGCTGCCTGGTAAAGGTCGTCCTTGATTGTCAATCTGCATGAGATCGACTATTTCGTCATTGTGACCTTCTCGTGCGAATCGAATGTCATCACCTGTCTCGATATGATTCGCATTCCGTCTGGCGACTGCCTTAATTTCAGCAGCATATCCGCCACGCTGAGCAAGTCCACCCTTATGTCGATTGAGCTGTTTCAATGTATCGGTCTTTTTGGGATCTGGCGGAGTATTCTTCCCTGTGTACGCAGCGTAATGTTCACGAGCGGCACTGCCAAAACGCCGAATAATCTCATCTCTTTCCCTATGCAACGCAGCATTGGCTATCTCGCCATCCAGATTCCGTTCCTTTACCGGCGACTGATCCTCATCTTCCGACATCATATTCAGGTCCTTCATCTGAATTTTCGTTACGTCTTAATTTAAAGAATAACCCGTATCTCGTTGAAAAACATATATTCTTAGCTATGACGTCGTCATCCCCGTCAGGTGGCGGAACAACTCGGGGTCGAGCGGCTTCGCCAGACGCAGGTTAGCAACGGCTATATTCGTCTTCCTACCATCATCCTTGGTTCGGGCAATGGTGTGCAGATCACTGAATGCCGAAACATGCCCTACGTAGTAGTACCGTGCTTCGGCCGATTCCTCTTTACGCATCACGAACAACGGAATGAAATGGTCGTCCTGCCATTGCTCCGTACCGTATTCGTCCTTCATCCATTGGAATTCCGGAGAATTCTCCGTCCGGTCGTTCTTGCTGAAGTAACGCAGCTCCTGCAATCCCAAAAACCGGTCATCATACTGGCTGTTCGCGTATTTGACGAAAATCGGCATGGTGCCGGTTTCCCGATGGCAGAAGTAACCGCCGACGTTCTGCCCGTTCATTTCATCGGACCAGCCGAGCAGCCGCATGACATCGGCCAGCTTGTACTTCTGCTCGTACAGGAATCCACGGTCGAAGCCCCTACGCCCCGCACGGGCACGTTCGAACATCTCACGACACGCCATCAACCCGCACCGAATCGTATCGGCAAAGAAGATACGGAACGTACGGTTTCCGGACAGCATTGCAGTAAACTTCGCAGACAATCCCACACCATGTTCGTCGTCGACGTCAATCAATGGCGTTCCGCCGAACCGAGACCGATTCGTTGCCGTGAAATACGAATAGTCCAATACCCGCAACGCCGACTGCATCTGCTCCGCCGTGAGGTACGCATCCGGGAATCGCCGTGTAATCGCCGCGGCCAGTTCCGCCACGGAACGCGATCCAGCGGGATGCCACGAAACATCGTTCTCCCCCGCATCGCCGATCCGCTCCTCGCCGAACCGGCAGACTTCATCGAGGATGACCAGTTCGTGCGGCCGCAGTCCCGGCAGCAACAATTCCGTCGCCATCTTCAACATTGCCGACTCAGCGTCACTCACCGGATCCAAGCCATCGAGGAACGCCATGCCATCGCCATTGTTCTTTCCTCGGCTGAGGCTGCGCTCGCGCGACCTGACGAACGACAAGTAATCGCCGCTCTTCGACGCCATCGTCATCGGCAATGACGGGTCGTACGCGTACACATCCGTCAACATCGGAATGCGTGCAAGTTCGTAGCGCAGCTGGCGATAGTGTTCACTGAGTTTCTTCATCTCGGACCAGTCGGCATGGTCGAGCGCACTCAGCACACGTTCCCGCGCAATCCTGTCGAAACTGATCGAGCTCAACCCAATCGACCGCCGTTGCAGGTTGCGTCGCGCCACATCGCGATCGCCGGTGTTGCCGTACAGCGCCACCGGAATCAGATAATTGTTGGCGTAATTGCCGATGAAATCGATGACGGTAACGCTGTCCTTACCCGCGCACTTACGCAGGCCGCGCCCCAACTGCTGTGTGAACACAATGCTGGACTGGGTGCTGCGCAGCATGACAATCTGGTTCAGAGACGGGATGTCAATACCTTCATTGAACAGATCGACGGTGAAGATGTAGTCGAGTTCGCCTTCTTCCAGCCGCCGCACCGCCTGCTCACGTTCCGCTGCGGATACCTTGCCGGACAGAGCGATGGTGCGGTACGGCCGTTCCGTCTGCTGGTTGATCTGCGTATTGAACAGTGCGGACAACCGTTCCGCCTCGTCCACGCGACTGCAGAACACCAACCCGGTGACCTGCTGATGGTACGGCGTGTAGGTCTGGATTTTGTCGATGATATACCGCACACGCTCCGGCGTGGCCAGCTGGCCGATCTCGTAACGCAGCTGCCCGGTGTTCCCATCATCCGCCGTAAGTCGCGTGCCGTCCTCCCCGAGGTATTCGGCCACACCGTAATAGTGGAACGGGCAGAGCATGTCCTCGTCAAGCGCGCGCTGCAGCCGGATCTCGTAGGCGATGTTATGGCCGAAACAGGAGTAGATATTGAAACCATCGGTACGTTCCGGCGTGGCAGTCATGCCGAGCAGAAACTCCGGATTGGAGAAGTGGCTGAGAATCCGCTGATAACGTTCGGCTCCGACATGGTGCGCCTCGTCAATGAGGATGTAGTCGAATTCGCTGGACGCGAACCGTTCGAGCACGTCCGGTTTGCTCATAGTCTGGGCCATGGCGAACAGGTACCGGCAGTCAGTGCGCCTACTGGCGCCGGACAACAGGCCCAGTTCATCGTCCGCGCAGCCGAGCACTTTTCGGTAGGATGCCATCGCGTTCTTGAGGATCTGTTCGCGTTCGGCCACGTACAGCATGCGCCGTGGATTGCACTGCCGCACGTCGAACGCGGACAGGTAGGTCTTGCCGGTACCGGTGGCGGAGATGACGATGGCGCTGTGTTCGCCGTCCGCACGCAGCTGTTCCAGGCTGGCCAACGCTTCGCGCTGCATGGCGTTGGGTTCGATCTGCTGGCGTTCGCGCTCTTTGAGGATTGCGGAACGCGATGATGTCTGATGACGCAGCTCCTGTTCGTAGCGTTGGAAATCCTCTTCGTATTGGGTAATCCACGCCTCGGTGAGCGGTTCGGAATCGGCAAGCTGGGATTCCATCTCCGATTGGATTTGGTCGACGAGTTCGCCGCCTTCCAGGGACGAGACTTTGAGATTCCACTCGCGCTGGGTGTTCAGGGCCGTCTGGGTCAAGTTGGAACTGCCGACATACAGGTTGTAGTAGGGGCTGCCATCCTCCAGATGGCGGGCGAACACGTACCCCTTGGGATGGAATGGTTGTCCTTGCACATCCGAGTGCGCCGATTGGTCCGTTCCGCCGTTCCAGATGCGCACGTCGACGCCGGTGACATGTTTAAGCCGCAGCAGGTCCCAGAATGCGGCTGGGGTGTTGAAATGGTTCTTGGTGGAGGTGATGAGGCGACTGCGTTGCGCGCTGCCGTTGCGTTCGGCACTGGATTTGAAGTCTTCGAATAGGGATTTGACCGCTTCGGCGGAGACGAAGGCGACGGACATATCAAACGAGTCGGCGTTCTCAAGTTCCTCGCCGATGACGTCTCCCATGGTGTTGCCGGGATGGTTGGCGATGAGACGAGGCGCGTAGATGCCGGGAGCGTCGGGTCTGCGTTTGATCAGCCCGGACATGACGTCCTCGAGAACGGATGAGGTGGCGCCGGGTGCGTGTTCGATCAGCTCGGACGTGACGTTGTCAAGAGGGGATTCGGTTGCGTCGGTCATCGTGCTGCCTGCTTCCGCTCAAGGTTCATGACGGAAATGAGCTGCACGGCTTCAACGTCTGCAGGAGCCCAATCGAGCGATGGCATATCCTCAGGCCGTTCCCACCGGATTTCCTGATGTTCGGTCAGATGTGGTGTGCCCGATTCGAGATGGCAGATGAACGTAGTGAGTTGCACTGTGCCGAAATCGTAACGCTGGATGGATGTGCATACCTCATCGGCGATGGTGACTTCGCACAGCAGTTCTTCTTCGATTTCACGACGCAACGCCTCACGACGGCTCTCCCCCGGCCTGACCTTACCGCCGGGGAATTCCCAGTAGCCCGCAAGGGATTTCCCATTGCCACGGCGAGCGCACAATACCTTGCCGTCGCGTACGATGGCGGCGCCGACCACGTCGATCAGTTTGCCTGTGTCCGTGCCGACCGTTTCGTTCTCTTCCACCACGAATCCGCCCCTTCGCTCAAACGACTACTCGGAACAGATCCAGGATACAGCGAAATCTCACTTTTTCGACACGTCTGACTCGCAAGAAATATGATTCATATCAGGTATTCTGCAAATACCACTCGTTTAGAAAAAGGAACAAGCATGGCGCGTAAAAACAAAGATGTCGACCGCGATCCGGAACTCATCGCCGATATGACGCTGCTGATGCTATATCTGCTGTCCGGCAAGGTCGGACGCGGCCGCTCCGCACGTTGGGTCGCCCCGACTCATCTGGACGCAAATGCTCTGGACCAGCTCGTACGAGACAAACTCATCGAAGACAATGGCGACGGCTCCGTCACGTTCACCGAACAAGGACTGGACGGCGCGCAGTACGTCCACGACGTATTCCTCGAGACCGCGGACGTGGTGGATCTGCTCGAAGAACGGTTGTTGCTGCTGCTGGCATTGCAGCATACCGACCCCAAGGAACTTCTGAACGAATTGAGGGGAAAGAAGGGGCAGCCGGCAATCGCAGCCAAAGGCGATACCGCCGCCACGTCCCACGCGAAAAACGCATCCTCCAAAAGCAGCAAGGGCGCCGCGACCAGTGCAACAAATCCGACGGACGGCTACGACCCGGCGCAGGATCAACGCGCGTTCAGAATCCAGCTCACGTTACGTGGATACGGGAATCCGCTGTGCTGGCGACTGATAGAGGTGCCCGCCTCGTACACGTTCCTGGATCTGCACGTCATCATTCAGGAATGCATGCGATGGATGGACTATCATCTGTTCGATTTCCGCTTCACCAGCAACGGACAGAAGCGTCAGTTGGACGAGCACGGCGACATGTATGACGATTTCTCCGACTGGATGACACCGGAGGAACGAAAGCGACAGCCCGTCAAATCGTTCTCGCGCGACGTTCATCTGGGCGAGATATTCCCACGAACCCGGACCGCGGTGTACTCATATGATTACGGGGACGGCTGGGAGATCGACGTCAAGGTGGTCAAAACGATCAAGCATCGTGACCACGATGAACCCTTGGTACTGGACGGCGACGGCGCCGCACCGCCGGAGGATGTGGGCGGTCCGGCCGGGTATGCCGACTTCCTGCGCACCATCAACGGAGAGGACGGTCCCGAGCGGCAATATCTGCTGGAATGGTCCGAAGACCAGGGATATCTGGATCATTTCGATCTGAAGGACACCCAGGAACGTGTGGCCGATTGGCGGTTCCATCTGGAGGAGTTGACGAAGAATCTGGAACGAACTCGCAACCAAGTTGGATGAGAAAAACGCGCTCACTTCAGTCCTGAATAATAACTGTTTTTGGTAATGGGGTCTCCGATAAGTGGTATCGGGTGTAACCGGTGTTGGTGCCGTTGTCGTGTTTCCCGTAGCGTCTTTCAGTGAACGGCCCATGGTGGTGTCCGTTCATTGAAAGGAGGCCGATGATGGCCGTGCGTTGGAAACAGGTGATGACGATGCTGTTGAAGGGGGCGGGCGCAGTCGGGGACGGCGCGTGCCGCGCATTGTAGCAAGCGTGATGTGTCGCGTGCCGCCAGGGTCATCCGGGAGTGTTCGGTGGATTCCGCCCTGCTGGCGTCCCTGAGCGATCGCGAGGTCGCGGAGCGTTGGTTCCCGGCCAGGCCGCGGGAGCGCGCCGAGGGGTATCTGCATCCCGATCTCGACGCGTGCGTGGAGCGCAAGGGCGCGTATCGCAGGCTGCCGTTGAAACTGTTGTGGTACGAGTATCGCGATTCCGCCGGGCGGGAGGGGCTGAAGGCCCATGGCTATCAGGCGTTCCGCGCGCGTGTTCGCCGCGCGCGCGGCGCAGTTGGACGTGACCGCGCGTTTGGAGCACGTGCCGGGCGACAAGGTGTCCGGCGACTGGACCGGCGACTGCCCGCATCTGACCGATCCGGTCACCGGCCGGCGCATGAAGGCGCAGGTGTTCGTCGCCGTGCTCCCGTACTCGGGGCTGATCTTCGCCCAGGCGACGCCGGACCAGCACATGGCGTCATGGCTGGAGGCGCACCGAAACATGCTGGAGTGGTTCGAGGGCGTGCCGAACATGCTCGTCCCGGACCAGTGCGCGACTGCGGTCGACCGCACGCCCCGCGGGTTGATGGAGACCCGACGCCGACAGGCGGTATCTGGAATTCGCCGGGCATTACGGGACCGCGGTCGTGCCGGCGCGCGGGTTCAAGCCACGAGACAAGGCGCCGGTGCGGGGAGGCCGTGGACCTGGTCGAGCGGTGGATCGTCGAGCCCTCGCGGGATGAGACGTTCCGCACGATCATGGATCCCGGACGACTACATCGGCGAACGGGTCATGTGGCTCAACCGCCGGCACGCCACTCCGGGGCGGGATTCGAGGCAGGAACGGTACCGGGGCCGGGGAACGACAGATGCTGCCGCCTTGCTTCCCGCGGAGCCGTCCGGCCCCTGCCAGTGGAGGAAGGCCAAGGTGCTTAGCTGTTTGTGGTCGAATAAAGCTGTACGGTGCGGGGTGGTGACGAAATACACGTACGACGACGGCATCCGGGGCCGCCTCCCATTCTCGTCTTCATGGCGTCTACGGCCGATACCCGACCTGGCCGGGAACGCACGCCGCGGGAACCACAAGAACATGAAATCCCCCTGGACCAGGGAGCGGTTCGAGTCCTGGGCCGAGGCCATCGGCCCGGAGACGCGTGTGATGACCGCCCGTCTGCTGGATTCGGCGCCAGTGGTCGAACAGGCGTACGTGCCATGCAACAACATCCTCAATCTCCCGAGAGGAAATACGGGCCCGAACCGCTTGAACAGGCCGCCGGGGAAATCAACCAAGAGGATCGTACCGCGTCCCTGACGGGCATGCGCCACCGCATCCTCGCCATCCGTGACCGCAGGAGACAACAGGCGTCCCCGGCATCCGCCGCTCCAACCAGCGAGCGGATCGTGGACCGGGCCGGCGGCGCCGGCCGTGTCCGTGGCGCCGACGCCTACCGCAGGACAAAGGGAGGCGAGGGGCGATGATGATCCTGACCGATGACGATTTCGAACTGTCCGCGCGGTTCAAGATCCGCGCCATGGGCGACAAGCTCCACGGGGATCATCGACGACGAATCCTACGACCACGTGGGGTTCGAGGAGAAAATCAAACTCATGCTCGACGCGGAGACCGAGGCGCGCGGCGCGCGCAAGATCGCCAGGCTCATCCGGCAGGCGAGGTTCAAATACAAGGACGCGTGCGTCGAGGACATCGAAAATCCCACCCGAACGCAAGCCCGGCCGCGACAGGATCGAACGCCTCGCCTCCTGCCAGTGGGTGCGTGACAGGGAGACCCTGATCATCACCCCCGGCACGGGAAGCGGGAAAAGCCACGATCGGCCAGGCCCTCGGCAACGCCGCATGCCGCCGGGGAATCCCCACACGATACGCGCGCATGCAGGACATGCCCCGGGGAAATCGACCGCGCCCGGCTCGACGGCCAGGCCGCCTACTACAGGAAGGTCGACGAATTCAAGAGCATCGACCTGCCGGTCCTGGACGATTTCCCGGCCACGCCGGCCGACGCGGCGGACAGCATCCTCATCTCCCGGGATCATGGAGGCACGCAGCTCGGCCGGCGCCACGCCCGGCGCCAGCCAATGCGAACCCGAGCAATGGTACGTGAGGTCCGGCAGCGAGCTCATCGCCGACATAACCGCGACGCCGTGCGCGTCACAGTATGGTACGTGAGGTCCGGCAGCGAGCTCATCGCCGACAGTACCCTGAGCCGTCCCGCCGGCTCCGCCCGGTATCTCGAACCCGCATGGCCCCGACATGCGCCGACGCAACACCACACTCAGCGAAGAAAAAGGATGGAAGGAAGTGACCGCAGACACCAACGAATAACCCTGTCGACCAAACGTACCGCCGGTACCATCCACAGGTTACCGGCGGTACCACTTATCGGAGACCCCATTACCAAAAACGATTATTTTCCAAGGCAGATATCAGAGTCACCAATGATGTCAGAATCAAGGATGAGGGTTGTACCTGGTGTCTTGCGTAAGACACCAGGTACAACCATTCAATCCCTGTCCAGCAACAACACAAACGTCCCAAGATGCAACCAAAGACGAACAGTCATCTATTTAAAACAGTGAACTTCCATTGTCGTAAATTCACAGGAATCGAATTTATGAAAGAAGTATCATTCGCTGTCGCTGTAATAACATATTCGAGCGAAGTTAAATAATCGATTGAAATAACGTATGAATATTGTTCAAGAAATTCAACACATGAACTAATCTGTTCAAACCCAGCATCAACAGTGATTGACGCAATGATTCTAGAATTGTAAATTGGCACATATTGAGGAGCAACAGAAAGAATACCTTCTCTAAAACATAATATCCTATTCGGCAACAATGAAGATTGATTTTTAAATAATGCAGAATGAACTCTGACTGTCTTCGCAGGAAGAAATTGTTTATAACTTTCAAAAAAGAAAATAGTAGTTTTCAACACCGCACGTATATCATACGATAAGGTACCGCAATATCTTCCATATAGTTTACTTCCATTTGACAACAAAGCATCCTTCATTGACGAATAATCATATCCGTAGTACTCAGATGAAAACATTAACATAGGCAGAGAATCGTTCGAATTATGCTCAGCGACATCATATAAAAAATTGTTCCAGATTTCTTCAACAATTTCTGCTCCAAGATGTACACTTTCTTCGTCGGTTAGCTTTCTGTTTTCCTTTACTTGCATAATTCCAGTCGTTTTAACTTTGCCAGTCCAAAAGAAGAGACGTTCAAGTCGCCTAAACCATGATGGGCGATTTGAATCTTCTATTGTCAAAACAGTGTAGAAGAAGGCTTTTAACAACAGATCTGACTGATAACGCGTAGAAAGAAGATTGTCGTATTTACGTAAGTACTTATATAGACGTTCTTCTGTACGAACATCAATAGAATACTGAAATACATTATTGTGCTTATACAACTTTTGTTTATATTTTTTACTTGAATAAATAATCCCATATAAAACTAAATAACTAGCTGCAAGAAAGAATCCCGTTAGCACTTGCCACCCAATATTTGATTGGTCTAAAGATTCAATTCCTCTATTAGGAAATTGCTGAATCACAACCCAATCGAAATAAATAGAAACACACAATGAGACAAAAGCCTGAACAAATAAAGTCCATAGTGGATATATGCCAATTTTCGTTGAAGCAACAACTACGATTTGAATAACCCAATAGAACAATACTGGCATCCAGTATATTTCAAATTCCCACCGAACACCAATTATGCTGAATACAATAGATAAAACAATAATTATAAAATACGAAAATACTACGGGAGAGATTATTCTATAAATAATATTCAACACACTGATTTCATCATTAGAATATTGTTCAAGATTTGTATGATATCCACCAAGTAAAACCTTCGGCCCAGCGATACGAATAAAGCAAAAACAGAACACTCCAATTAAAAGATATACAATCATACACCATGGTTTAATAACAAATACATCGAACTCCGTTTCAAAAAAATTTATCCATTTATCATTCATGAATCTCATTCCTCACTGATAACTTGCATTTATATCCTAGAAACACTAGGGCTCAGTCAGCAATCAAATATATTGATAAGTAACCTCAAACGCGCGCACGCGGCGGAGCCGTTGTTGCCGGACTAGCGGATTGAGCCAGTTGCCGTCAAAGGGCTGGTAGATGTCCAAGCCACGGCCAAGAATGACCCGCCACCCCGTGTCGGTGACGATTGATCGGTCGTGTCCGGATTCATCGAACTCGTAAGTGAATACGATGCCAAGTTGTCCGAAGACGGTCTGCAGCGTATTGAGCCCATCGATCTGTTCATCGATGTACTGCGAATCCGTGTACCCGGTAATCAGATGTACGTGCACCTCATCAGAACGATCGGTGTAATTGAACACAGTTTCCAGGAATTCCGCAAAATTACGTACCTGATGCGGCTTACGGATATACGGATCCTTGATGGTAATCTCCTGTGCACCGGCAATATACGGGCCAAAGAGTTTGGCATACGTAACGCCACGCTGGTCCTCCCGAAATTCGAGATGCCCTTCCTTGGCTTGTGCCGCCCAACGTTCGATTGGGGTGAGTTTCCGTTCTCCCGATTCGACCGTTGACGTCCGAGCTGTTCCTCCATCTGTCGTCGGTACAGATTCCGCAGGTTCCGCCATCGGGGCTTCAGACTGTGCCGCACCATTCGATTGTTCCGTATCGCCAGATTGTGCTGTCTCGACGGACACCGTTCCACCGTCACTTGCGCCCATGTCCGCGCCAGCGCTCGCGTCACCCGACATCAGCAGCGAAGCGAACAACGTCGCATCCTCCGCGGCAATGGACGCGGCAGCATCAGGCCTATCACGCCAGTACAAATCCGGATAGTCGGTCTCTTCCAACGTCCGCACCGCAATCGGGTCGGCCGAGCCAGCACGCGTATAACTGAAATCGACTTCGGCCATGGTCAAGTCGATGCGACACAGCTGGTCTTTTACGCGCTTGCGCCCTTCGATGGCGCAGCGCAGCAACGGCTCCATCTGTTCCGGAGTCGCATTCCCGGAAGGATAGATGAGCTTCATCAATCCGGAGAAGGTCTTCCGTATGGCATCCTTATCGCGCGTGGACAGGGTGGGCGACAATGTGAAGTACCGTTCAGAAGCCGAACCATAGTCCACGTCACGCTGATTGTGCAGAATCTCCGCCAGATAATCAACCACAAACCCGTACCCGTGCGTGAACATCTCGGAGCGGATCTGTTCGAACTCCCACCCCGGCAGGTAGTAGTGGATACGGTCCAGGAATGCCGGATCATGGTACTGCGCCGGCAGTTCCTCGAACAGGTCCGAATTCTTGAGCATGTACGGCACGTTGTGTGACGTATTACCCACGAATACCATGCTCGCCTCGGCCTGCATGACACTCACGCCGCGGGAGAACGACTTGTTGGCCATGTAGTTCTTCATGATGTCGACCAGATCCTTGCCGGCCTTCTTCGCGCGCCCCGCGAACTCGTCGAAGGCCACGACATCCCAGAAACCTACAAGCCCCGGACGCCCGGTGGTGTTGTTGACGAACAGTTTGGCCACCGTCACTTCTCCGCCGGAGATCAACATGCCGTGCGGGGAGAATTCCGAATAGATATGTGATTTGCCGGTGCCTTTCGGCCCGAGCTCGATCAGATTGTAGTTGCGCTCCACAAACGGAATCATGCGCACCAAGTGCAGCAATTTGGCACGGTCGGAGAACAGGGACGGGTTGAATCCGACCGACTGCATGAGCAAGTCGATCCACTCCCCAGCCGTGAACCGTTCGCGTACGGCAAGGTAGTGTTCGCGGTCGTCGTGCGACATCTGCACCGGCATGAGGCGGTGCAGCCGCCAGGGAACCTCGTTCTTCTCCCCGGAATATGCGTACACCAGCATGCACAAACACCAGATGCCGGTAACCAGCAGTTTCGGGTTCTTCCGCACCGTTTCGGGGTCCACGATCACCCGGCTGATGCCCAGGTTCTCGAACGTGGCCTCATACTGGTCGGTTTTCTCGTTCAATGCGACCTGCACCTTGTCGATGACCTGGTACCGACCCTTTTCCCGGATCTTTGACTGGATGAGGTTCGCTTCCTCGCGGTGCACGTAATTGTCCGCAAGAATGGTGCGGACACGATCCACGCCCGCGTCGATGCTGACCTGATCCGTGGTTGTAGCGTACTTGCTCAGCAGGTATTCCAGCACGTACGTCGGCACCAGCGCGTTCCCTTTAACGGCACCGACCAGATCCTTACGTACCGTGTATTCCGGGCATACATCTGTAATGCTGCGGTCCAGCGTTCCCATATCCGTCATAGCATCCATGATTGTCCTCTCTCACAGAAAATCAAAGCCGTCATCGAAACTCAGCCCACGCCGAAGCGTGTACGCGGACTTCTTGCCTAGCGTTTTCATCTGCCCGGTGCCTTTGATCCGTTCGCGTACGCGCAGTTCCACCGTGGATCCGTTGTATGCGTCCGCTTCACTGGTAAGTACCAGCGTGGCGGATACATGCCGTTCCGTGATCTGATGGCTGGTCATATTCAACGCGACCGGTGTTTCGTTCGAGATCAAGGTGTCACCGCTCCACAGACCGACGAATACGGTCCGTGGAAGTACGCGTCCTTCCACCGGTTCATCCTGCACGAGTTCGACGGTGAGCTGGCCGGTGGTGATGCGATCTGTTTTCTGCGGAAGACTGAACGTCACCGGGCGGGCGTCGCCTTCCGAGGAACGCCCCTTGTTGATATGCACGACGGGGACCACGATCTCCTGCAATGCCGCTCCGCCGTGGACGTACCGCACGCCGGATCCTGGTTTACGCAGCCGCAGGATGGAGTTGGGGAACTGCGCGATGAGACCTGCGTCCTGTTCACCGGTTAGCGTCATGCCAAGCTGCTCCGCAGACAGGGTGAGGAACGCCGACTTCGGCTGCAGATTACTGCCGATGACGAATCTGTTGTGCAATTCCCACACGGCGTCACCCTGCGGTTGTTCGCTCAGCCATTCCATATCGTTGACGGCATGGTCTTGGTAGAGGAATCCGTGGTCCGCGGTGACGATCATGTTGCTGACATTTGCGTTGGCAAGTTTCTTGACTGCCTTGACCAGGTCCGCGATGGCGGATTCGCACGCGTCGAAGGTGTTACGTTCCGACACAGCTGCGTCGCCGGTTTCATCGATGCTGTTGTGGTAGATGTACAGCACGCTGCATGATTTGACGAGGTCTCGCGCCTGATTGCGATCAAGCTCCATGAAATCCCGGTACAGGATCGCCCGACCGTCATGCTCTGACAATATGGCGTTACGGTTATCGGTACCCGATGCACTGCGACCGTCAGCCAAGATGCCGTAGTGGTTTGCAGGATCGAATGACAATGTGCTGTGCGGCAGTAAAGCGGCCATGCCGAGTTGGGTGTACGACGGCAGGACGCCGCACTGCGCCGACAGTTCGGTGCTGTATCGATTCTCCGCAGCCATCGTCCTGGAGAATTCCTCGGCCACTTCGTAGCGCAAGGCGTCGGAAACGATGACGGCCAGTTTCTTCCCGTTCACAATACGTGGTTCGACCTGGCGATGGTAGAACTCCGTCTGTGCGGGAACATCCGGAACCGGCCAGGATTCCATGGAGTCAAGCTGTTTCTGCCATGCCTGACCCAAAGACCGCTGGAACACCGTGTAGGCACGTTCCAAATCATCCTTAATCGCCGGCACGTCATACTCCGTCTGCCGCCAGGCAGCCACAACATGCCGATATGCCTGGTCCACGCGGTACAGGCGGTCTCGGTACAGCTCGAAGCCCTGTTCCGGAGTGGCGATTGCATCGATTGTTTCCGACGCTTCACTCAGTTCATAGCGCAGTCTGCAGGCGGCCTTGATGGCCTGATATTCCTTCCGATACTCCTCATACCACAGGCTGGTACGACGCACGGCGATGATCCGTTCCGTCTGCTCCACGCTGAGCGAACATGTGCTTAACCGCTCATACATCCGGTGAACCAGAGCCTCATCCACCGCGCGGAATACATCACGATCCTGCAACTCATCGATGTCCATGTGCATGATCTCGTCACCGATGTCCAGTTCATCAGCCGCTATACCGGACAGTTCCTTGAATGTCTGCTCGAAGTTGCGTTCGTTGCGCCAGGATTCGAAATCCCTGCGGATATTCGCATAGGTATCCGTTCCGGAGGTGTCGGATACGAAGCCTTTCCAAGCCAACCGGAACAACCAGAGCACGAAGTCCTTCACCGAAGGAGAGACACCCGGCACCGTCTCGTAATGATAGATACGGCTTGTGCCGGTCCAGTGGAATTCATCAAGTCCCATCCGTTCAATGGTTTCAATTCCCGAGGTATCGCCATCGGCATATTGGGTCAGCAGTTCGCGCCAGATATCCTGCAGACTATGCCGGTCATTCTTGAGCTTAAGCAGCACGGCGATCATCTTGGCTCGGAACACCTGCGCATCATCGGCTACCGTCAGCCGAGCGGCAAGGGCGTCCGTGCGGGATTTGGCCTCGAAGAACAACGGGCAACGGCGTATCACGTCGAGCCACGCGGTACGAGTATCCGGGGATGCATCGGGCACCATCTGTGTGGCGATCATGGCAGACCTGTCGGAGGTGAACACCGGACCATATGCCAGTTCAAGGTCCAGCAGCCAATCATCCTTGGCATCCTTGATTTCCTCTTGAGCCAGGTACACCAGGAATTTCCCGTCCGGACGTTCCACGAACATGCGGTATCGCGCGGAGAACGGGTTATGGTTCAGAGGAATCAGTTCGATGTCTTGCAATTCAGGCACGGTTGCGGACGGTCCGACCAGACCTTCGACGTTGTTAATGTATTCGTTCTTCTCGTCTTTCCAGAAGACGATGCGCCCGTGTTCACCGGCACGGTTGAACCGTGCGATCAGCAGCTTGGAAATCTGGTCGAGATCACTCATTGCCGTTCATCTCCATTGTCGTTGGGAAGCACGTATCGGGTGGTCCGCCCGGCGCCCACCCGCCGGACCAATCCGGAATCCGCCATGCTTCTGATGATGCGCTGGGCCTGACGCTCCTGAACGCCCAACACCTCGATGATGTCCTTGATGCCAAGTTCATGCCGTATACGCAATGCGTCAAGAATCGATGTCCGCTGCTGATACGTCGTCTGGACCTCATCGTTAGTGACGGTCTCGCCGCCGGAGTCGGTTTCCCGTCGTAATCCCGTCGTAATCCCGACATCCGAGCCGGTTTCCCGTCGTAATCCCGTCGTAATCCCGACATCCGGATCCATTTCCTGTCGCGAAATTACGCTTTTCTCGACATCCGAGTTATTGCTCCCATCGTCGCTCAAGACCTCACCAAGTACAACGTCTTGGGTATTCCGATAAATATTGACGCGCAAATCGGTATCACCGCCGAGGAACTCCGGCTCCTCCAGCCCCGCTGCTGTTACCTCCTCGATAATGCGCGGGATGCCACTGCCCCAGTGCTCGATATACCCCATATACTCGAACGCCGAAGCCAAGGCCTCGTTGCGGATCTTCGAATACCCTTCCTTCATGCGCTCGATAGTCTGTCCCATCGGTAAACGCCCCGGAGACGTGATCTCAAGACGGTTGTCATACACCGCCACCTGAATACTGGAATGGTCGATATAGCTGCGGTGCACGATGGCGTTCACGATGAGCTCACGGATGGCGTCCGGAGGGATCTCATACACATCATGCCGATATACACCGTCAAACCGCACTCCCAGATGGATGTTGCGCAGCACATACTGGTAGGCCTGTTCGATGAGCTCCCATGCAGGTCCGGCGAACTGGCGCCGATCCACAAACACCGCCTTGGTATTCCCCTTGAATACCCCGCACTGCACTACTGAACGTACCGCTTCATTACCGGTCAGGATTGCGTAGGCATTGGTCGGCAGCAGCTCGCTGTCTCGCTCGATCAGCACTCCCCAAGACAGCAATTGCCTGCGTGTAACGGATTTGACATTCTCCTCGCTGCTGGCATTGCCTTTGGCAATGTCGGTCATCCGTTCGCAGAGTCGATTGATGTCCTCATCCGTAATGGTCAAGCCAAGGCAAGGTGCCTTATCGAAGCTTCGATTACTACCCTCGAACATCAATTCCCTGATCGTGGCTTCATCCGCCTGCCAGGTAGTGCCGGCGATACGCACGAACGTACCTTGTTCACGTCCCAAAGACTTGATGTAATACGGGCGTTGCATACCCGGCCGTATTGCCACATCGATGATGGTCCTGCCTTGATAGTCACGCAGTGAGATGTCCGGCAGGATCATCGGCTCGCAACTGTCGGTTATGGCATTGGCGATGGCGTCCTTGATGACGAACACCTGATCTTCGGGAATGCCCTTCGTCTGCCATGTATTGTTCTCCACACCGAAAATGATGTGACCGCCTTGGCAGTTGGCGAATGCCACCACTGTTTTGGTGTAGTTGATACTCTGTTTGGGAATCGTCAGCTTGTATTCCACATGCTTTGATTCTCCAGCCAAATATTGTTCAACGTTCATAACAGTTCACCGCCAATCCCCATCCAAGGGATGTACGGGCCAGGTCCAGGTGGCGACGTCCTTACGCTTCTTTTCGATGGGGTCGATCTTGCGGAGAGCTTGGCCCATGCGCAGGTAGTTGACGAGTACGCCGTCGTCGAGGTCGATTTCAAGGTTACGCGTGGCCAGCGGGTAGAGGATGTTGTCCTCATAGGCTTTGCACTCGGTGACGGCCTTGTGCAGCTTCTCGGCTTCACGTTTGTCCTTCGCGCGGTCGGAGCGTTCCAGCTGATCGGCCTGATCCGCGATCTTTGCGGTGAAGTCGCGCAGATACTCCAACACCGTATGCGTGGTGGCCGGCGTATAGCGATGCAAATAGATCAGAGCCTTGAACGTGCCCTGGTTGTCGGTTCGACTAGAATACTGCCAGTAGATCGGACGGTTCTTGTACATGGCCACATGGTCCTTGTAGAAATCGTTGACGAAATACTTGCGCAGCGGCTTGCTAAGCGTCCGTTCGATATACGCCAGATTCTCCGCCAGATGCTCCGAACCGAATGTGACCTCCAGGAACCGACGGAACCGGGAGACGATGTCATCCTCGAAGCAGTCAACCTCGGTGACAGGTATCACATTATCCTTGTCAGGCTCGAAACGTGTATTCGGTACACGTTCATGGAAATCATCCACGGTCTCACCCTGGGAGGCGAGAATGAGTCCCGGCTTATCGATGGAGTAACGTCCGAACATGCAGCCAACCGCATAGGAGATGAACTCCTTGACCACATCCCGTGCGAATAGCTCGTCACGTTCGGCCGACGTCTTATCAGGGTAGACGAACGCCGAGTTGCGCTTGAGCGACACCCGTTCCAGCGGTACATCACACGGCACATCGTTACGCACACCATATATATCTGCTATTAAGTCGTTATTAAGAGTTTCACATCGTCTTTGTTCTGCAGAACATTCTTTGCAATACTTAGTAAACGAAAGAATAGCATCCGAAAAAAGATTCACGGAATCCTCAATTAAAAATTGGGGTCTAGAAAAATCCAAGGAAGTTTCCTCTGAATCCCAATCATGTTTTGCACACAAAATAAGTTTGGTTGTATTAGCTTCAATACATTTCTCGGGTATGTCGCCGTCTGGCAATGGAATTGACTTCAAGTTCCCAACATTATAATCCAATGTCGCACTCATAAAAGTCAACAAGAAATCTATAATTGACGAATTAAAGATACTTAACAAGACAATCGAAGACTTCTTACTGCCAGGAAAAGCAGCCGCGCCCTTGCCAGAGAATAAATTACCTGAATTATTTATTCTAGCACTAAACGCATTACCTGTTGAAGACCAAGTAATTCCAGGATGAAAATAAAAGGTCCTTGAAGGCAAATGATTCCCTGACTTTGCAAGTAAATCATAGTTTATACGATCAAAAGCACATACTAAATCCTCATTCCCATACCACTTTCGATAACCGCCGCCTTTCAGATACACCGCGTACTTCGACTTACAACATAAATGAAAATCATCGATACTTGTAGCATCGCGACGCAGTTTTGAATTTGATACTTCGAACCAATAACGTAAGAATCTATCGTTATTACCTGTTTGAAAGCCTTGACGTATCGAAGCAACCGCACTCACTGTATTCCCAGTATTAAGAATATGGCGAAAAACATCAGGCAGCCAATACGCGATAATGCTCATTGGCACTTCATCAAAGTTTTTTTGCAGAACAAGATAATATGAGTGAGTTCTAATCTTGTTCTTCGCGGACTCCATCTTCTGACTTGAATCCTCTTTTTCTAAAGAAAAGAAAAGTGCATTTGTTGTATCAGACGGCTTTTCTCGTTGTAATACGAAAGCAGTTGTAGAAACAATTTCACCACTTATTGTATCAAAAGCTTTTGGCCCTAGATGTAGCATTGAAAGAATGCTCTGTTCTCTCAAAATTCTTTTTCTCAACTTTTCATACGATGACAAAAACATCCAACTTTGCATAGTAATCATACCCATTACACCTTTAGGTTCCAACATGATCGAACTATGCAACATGAATGCAGCGAATAAATCGCCCTTACCATCTTCGAAGTGGTTCTGTACGAACTGTTTGAGTTCGTCACCCATATTCTTGGACCCCATATAAGGCGGGTTAGCCACTACAGCCTTATATCGCCGCGCAAGGTAACGAGTATGAACAAATACAGTTTTAGCACGGTCGGCGAGACTGGCTCCGAATAGCGTAAGTGCGTCATCAGATTGCCTTTCATTAGGATCAATCTCACGCCAAACCGATTGGCTTCTTTCAATCACGGCTTCACCGCCATCGAAATCATCCATCTGAGATCCAACCAATTCAACAAGTTCCTGCGGCGGCAGAATCAATGAACCAACGATGTCCGCATTGTCGTACGTGTTCCACACATCCGCGTCCAATGAAGTCTTGTACAGCCCATTGAGCTCCCGCACCTCATCCGGAGTGAACCGCTCCTTGGTGATAAGCCGGATATGAGGCTGCACCTGCCGCTCTTTGCGGAAGAAGCGACGTGCCTTGGCACGCGCCTTCATGGTCAGGGCGAAGGCCGCCAGATTGGCCGCCCGCTCGTCGATCTCCATGCCATATAGGTTGTTGGCAAGAATCAGTCTGGGGATTTCGCTCGGGGAATACCCTTGTTCCTCGTAGATGCCGTACAGCAGGTCAAAAGCATAGGTGAGCATGTGCCCGGAACCGCACGCGGGATCACAGACGGTCAGTTCCTCCGGACCATCGATATGCAGGAATTCCGATTGGTGGTTCTGATCAGGTTCCGGCTGGATGTAGTATTCCCATTCCCGATACAGCTGGCTATCGGGATGATTCTGCATCCACAACCGTCCAACCGTGTTCTGCACCAGATACTTCACAATCCAGTCGGGGGTGAACAGCTGCGTGGCGGCGGGGATCTCATCGGCACCGGCTTTTTTCGACTTGCTGAAGCCGTTCATCACCTCGGTTTTGCGTTCCGCGATGTAGAACTGGTACAGCCAGCCGATAATCTCCACATCCTCACAGTTATCCGGAGTCATGGTGGCGACAGCCTGGCGCAGCACGGATCCTTCCGCCAGCAGATCGGCGGGCATCAGCAGTTCGTCGACCTTGCCTTGTGCCGAATCGACCCTCTCGAACATGAACGGCATGAACTGGCTCCAGTACCGGCACTCCGCCTGCAGCAGCAGGCCATACGCCTGTCCTTGCGGGTCATCGGATTGCAATGAGCCGTCGAACAGGGTTTCAACCGTATCACGCAGTTTGGCGTTGCCCATGGTGGAGGAGCCGCCGAACACGTCCTCGTCGTATTCACCACGTTTGGCCGCAACCAGTACCCCCGGCAGGCCATTGACATCCGTCAGTTCGACGGCCGACACCACCGGCACGGCGGTGAACCCGTGCACGTCCATGTACCGGAAGGCGATGATTCTGTTGAACCACCGGTAGGCATACCGTTCCACCACATGCTGTCTGCCTTGTTCGCCGCCGCCGTGCTCTTTAATTTCATGTTCCAGTCGTTCGACCGCGGAGGGAGTGTCCACTCGCGCCGAGGATCCCGGAGCCAAGGCGGCATCCAGTTTTGCGGACACCGCCCCCATCAGACGGCGGCGGGCGCCCGATGCGAAGCTCTGCAATGCCGAGGTGTTCACAGCAGGATCCTTTCTCCCTGTTCAAGAGCAGCAACAAGCGTGCTGCGGTATGCCTCAAGGAATGCGTCGATATCGGTTTCGGATTCCAGCATGGTTGCGGTGTGAGGAAGCGGGATGGATTTGATGTGCACGTTTCGCTTCACCGGCATCGCCGGAATAGGTGCGGGAGGCTCCGCCACGTCGCTGGGATTACTAGGGGTGACCGAAGGTGTTACCGACTGCGGCTGAGATTGCGGCACGGAAGCGGACAGCCTGTCCATCAGCTGGGGATACACCGCCTCTTGCGTCCGATTCACAATCTGGCGGATGTTGGCGATCACCGATGTCGCATCGACACTGTTCCGGATATCATGTATGGTCGATTCCGCTGCAGCACGTGCGTTATCCGCAGCATTCCCCCATACGTCAGAACCATGGACGGCGTCGAGAATCGCGTCCAACGATTCTGCCGCAGCCGCACGTTCCCGCTCCACATCAGCATCGACCGATCGTTTCAACGACTCGACGAGTCCCTTGAGCTTGGTCACTGCGCCGCCACGATACAGCGTCGGGCTTTCCGACAGCGCTGACGCCTGCCCGTACAGTTCCTGGGTCTCTTTGGACACCAGTGGCATATTGGCCTTGTTGGCGTTCAGCCATGAGCGGCAATCGTCGAAGATGACGCGCTGATTGCCGTTGACGAATCCCCTGATCGGATCGATAACGTCATCCTTGGCATCGAGCAGGGCTTCGGCGTTGCGTTCCACATCGGCACCGGTGAAATGATCCAACAACCATGCGGGACCTTTCCGAGCCGCGTACACCATGGATTCGATGGGCGCATCCAGTTGCGCGATAAACGGCAACGTTGCATACCGTGTTCTCATTCGGTGCAGCTTTTCCGCCTCGCTCAGCAATCCATCCTTGACTTTCTCAGCCAATTCCATTGGAGCGGACAACGAGTCCGTGTTCGGCATGTCAAGAAAGTCCTTGGCGAAATCACGCAACTTCTTAACCCGTACAGGGTCGTACACCTTCGGAACGGACACCACTATGGATTCCTGCTTCTTGGTGTTGCGCAGCAGTTGGGCGGCCTCGGTCCGTTGCACCGGCCTGCCGTCGATGCTTAATTCGATGCGCTCGGAACCATACAGGTAACCGATGCAGGCGAGAATCGCGGCGAACGGCCAGCCATATGGCGGCGCATCATACCGGGACATGATCGTCTTGACCGTCGGCGTGACATTGTTCCTGTGCTCGCGGGTAACAAAAGATAGCACATCATCAGCTGGACCATCCAACTGATTGCGCACGGCATCGGTACCGGGCAAGGATTCGGATCCGGATGCTGCGGCATCGGCGATGATCGCGGCCAGGTCTGATTCCTCATAGCGGACGCCACCCAGCATCGGGAAGTTGGTGTAATACCGTCCGATCAGTGTCTGCAGTCCTTCGATGATGCGTGACTGCGGATCGGAAGACTGCACGTCCACGGTCTCGCCGTTGTACACGAACATGCCGGTTCTGATGGCATTGCCCACACGGGTGCGCAGTTCCCGGTACAGACGTTCCTGAGCCGTGCGCTTGCCGGCGATGATGCGCTGGCGCGTTTCGGACTGATTGCCGGTATCCGTGCGCCGCAGATAGGTGGTGGTCTTCACATACATCCCGATGTCATCGAATAGCGTCGAATCATCCTGCCCCAACAGCAACGTGATGCTGTCACGGGCGCCCATGCCGGCGCGTCTGGCGTCCTCACGACCATCAGGGTCCAAAGCCGTTGACACATCCAGCCAAATCGGCCGCTGAGCGCCCTGCTGCACCTGGTCGATACGCAGTCCGAAATCAAAATCCTTCTTCTGCGGACCATACTGGACCTTGAGTCGTCCAATGACGTCATTGAGCAGGATATCCTTGAACTCGCCGACAACGCTGGTGTGGTCGATGTCGATATTCTTGATCTCCTGCTCGATATCCTGCTCCTCATTGGTGAGGTATTCGTAGCTATCCCCCACTCGCTGCACGTACGTCTCATGTTCCAACACCCGCAGCGTCTCACCGATGCGCCGTTCCAGGTCGATAAGGTCGGCATCGAAACCATCGGTGAGCAGGATGCGCAGGTTGTGTGTGTTGGCGATGAAGCCCTCCACATGCTTGACCAGCAGCAGCACCTTGAGCAACCGGACGGCGAGGTCCTTGATATCGGGGTCCAGCACGCGTTCGGCCTGAAGAATACGGTAGTTCGCCGTGCTCTGGATAGCATCGTGAATGCCGTCGTACAGCCTATCGAACGGAATGAGCTTGCCCACAGTCGAATCCTTGGATTGCTGCAGCGTGGATCCGACAACGGCCAGCATGGAACGTTCACCCACGGAAGCATGGCGCCCGTCGAACATGTTGTACTGGCTCATACAGCGCAATGCGGTTTGGAACAGTTCGAACTCGTAGTTCACCAATGGATAGCTGACCTCGAAATCCTCTTCGGTGAAAGCTTTTGAGGTGCTGAATTTCCGACTGTCTCGGGAAAATTCGAACATCGTGCGCAGGTTCGCCCCCTGTTCGGCCCACAGATCCTGCATCAGCGCCTCGTACTCGGGCTTCTTGGCGAGCAGGCGCTTCTGAATCACCTCGATCACGTCCGCGCTGTTGAGCTTGAGCTTGATGGCGAATCGCGCTTGGATCTTGGAGAAATCGTAGCCTTGCTGCTTGGTGCGGTCTCCGACGATGGTATCCATATCCTCCTGCGAGGTGACGACCACCCATGCACGGCCGTTGGTCTTCACCGCAAGATCCTCGGCAACGGACTGCAATTGCAACATCAATTCGGTGTTCTGACCGATGAACTGTCCAACCTCGTCCACAAGGAAGATGATGCGGTGATTACGGTCCGACTGCCGATCAAGCCACTGCCTCACATCATTGGCGAAATCCTCCACCGTGGCACGGTAACTGTTCTCGTAGCGTTCGGCAATAACATTCCGGTCGGATTTACCAGTTACTTTACCGTACGCACTGCTGATCTCGTCATCCCAGAGAATGAACTCGTCACGGCCTTCGGACCATGGTTTGCCCGCCTCTTCGGCAAACGCCTCCTTGAATGCCTCGAACTGGCCGTTGTTGTCCAGATCCTTCTCGAATCTCGCAACATACGGTGTTCTGCCGTAATATCCACGGGCCTCATCGAAGACGCGGATGAATGCATACAGCAACGCCGTTACACTGCCCTTATCGGATTTCTGATCGATGTTGAACAGAATGGACGTGGCCGGAATGGTCAGAGCACGCTCCAGCTCGCCAGCAAGCATGGAATTGTCTTGCTCGTTCGCCTTGGCGATGAACGAACGGACGATGGATTCCCTGCTCAACGGCTGCGTTTGCGCCTCGCTGTCAATCAGCCCACGCGGCACATCACCCAAAATATGCGAGAGCATCTTGAGCAGGTGGGACTTACCGGAACCGAAGAAGCCCGAAATCCACGCACCGTTCTGCGTATGGTTCGCTGGATCGTTGTACTCCTCAAGGAACGTCTCTAGGTTCTGCTGAATCTCCCCGGTCAGCACATACTCATCAACCTCATCAACCAATTCCTTCTCGTCATTGGCTTTGATGACGCCGTTGATCTTCTTGTCAATGTCCCTGGCGAACAAATCCGCGAATGTCACCTTCGACTGCTGCGATTCCATATCAAGACCCTTCTTGCTTGTTGTGGTGTTCTGGTTGAAGTGTTTTCCTGCGATTACGACCATTCGGAATCCATCCGGTCGCTCATCTCCATAAGGTCCCGGGCGCGGTAATAGTTGTCTTCCGGCAGACACCCGAACAACGTAAGTGTGGAACCGGAAGCCGATTTGCTGGCGTATGTTCCCGGATAGAACAGCACCAGAGGACAATCATCAATACGCCCCTGCAGCGTGTTCAGCAGCGTGTGGGCGCGAATATACGGGTAGACCTTGCCTACGCCGGTCAGGAACACGATATCGGCGTTGTTGTCTTCCCGTGCGTTCTCGTAATGTTTCGTAATCAGATCAGGCACCTGCTGGGCATCGGCACCCAGCATATTGTTCAGCAAGCTCAAGAACCTATCCTCGCGAACATTGGAGGACACTACCTGATGACGTTTTTCCTCGATGCCCAGCACTTTCTCGAGCACGCCTCGATTCCTTAGTGCTTCGATGGCCACATCATACAGGTCGATGACCAGCACCCGCGGCGCATAGTCATCGTCGGCCTTGGGCGTCATGGTCTGCAGCTGTTTGACCAGTTGAGGGATATGCTCGGCCACATCCAATTCCTGCTTTGGCGGATAGTCATAGATATAGAACGCCTGCTCCCCTGCCATACCCGTGCTGCGTCGGAACGACAACGACTCCATGATCCGGCGAAGCTTGTCGAAATCGGCATCGATATCCCGACGCTCGCCGGAAGTCACAGCCTCGGTCGCTGTTCCGCTCATCGGATTCCGCTCCTCTCCAACGCGCCAACCACGCGTCATGCCGAAATCTGTCCTCGCATCGGGAAAAACCCGAATGATTCCGGTCTTCTCATAAGAATACCGGTAACTTCCCTGCTGAGCAGCGAAGGGATGATGGTGTCGTCCGCCCTATTCACCAACCCGGCCTCAGCCATGGCCTTAAAGACGTTGGAACGCAGCTTTGCGCTCGTGGAGGTACTCAAATCATCTATCTCCGGATGCCACATGGCCTTGCCAAGCATGAAATGCTCGTAATCGCCATAGGAAATCGTGGGCGTGCCGATCAGAAAATGTTCACGCAGCACTTCCCGAGCGAATTCTCCAACCAAGGCGTAATATCGGCACATCGCCACCCACATCAGCGCCCGACGATCGGATTGCAATGTGTCCGCATCGGCAATACAGTGCAACTCACCCATCGTCAACGCGCTCAATCGCTTGATGACCTCGTTGACGATACGCACCCCGGCGGCATGCGTACGAATCTGCAGAACATTCTCCGCCACCGCATACCGACGGACGGACTCCAGCAACTCGGCAGGCGCGAACGCATCATCATCGCGGTCTGCGGACGGCAATGTATCGACAGCAGCAGCTACGGCGGTATCACCTACCATCAGACCGGCCACAGTCCGCCCCTGCTCAGCCAACAAACCGCCGACGGTAAAGGACAACCGGTACCGGCCACCATCCACCACCTCACAACCGTATGACGCCATGCCGAGTTTTCCTTCCTTCAACGACAGAAGAATATTTCATTCTACTCCAGGAAACGAATGGCCGCCCCATACCGCACTGTTTCATAACTCAAATTCAGCTCGACCGTGAGATAAGTTGTTCAATGAGCACCATATCCGTCCATGGAGCATACGTTTGCTCTTGACCAGGGATAAGCCGCCTGCGGCCCTTCGCACGTGCATCAGTGTTATGTCTTCCAGCATTCACAGCAGCTTCGGCCATGCGCCCATCAATTTTCTGAAAATCAACGTACTTGTTTCGATGACCTGTAGTGACGCCGAGATCAGCGGCGTAACGTTCAACAGAAGAAGTCTGAGTATAGCTATCCGGACACGCTCGCACATGGTCAATAAGCCATACCTCAAAGCACAGATTTGAAACAATCAACTCCATGCCATTATCCCGGCAAATCCGCTGCGCCTGCGCATGATTCTTGTACTCGTCAACGTCTACAACAACCCAAACACCCGCATAGGGGTCTATGCCATTTTCTGTATTACGAAGATCCTCTTGCTTCAATTTAGCCGCATGCTTTGCAAGGCCCTCCGGGTCGAGAGTCTTCGAAATAACGTTGAAACGCACTTCTCCATGCTGCCCTATACGTTGAAAATATTCCCGTTCCGTCACTTCGCCGCCGCATACGATGAGATACCGACAGTGCCGATGCCGTGCAGATCGCCGAACATTCCGACCATGAGCAGGTGCTTTAGGATTCTTCTTGGCCATCTGTGTCCTCTTCATTGACAATTTGCGCGAACATGGCATGAAAACTCGGTTTCGGTATTGCCCCATACACGCCATTCAGATAGTTCCTACCGAGGTTTTCCTCTCGGCGTACTTTCAAATCCGTCACCGGATACAACTCCGAGGATCCTACAGCGGTCTTTTCCACCAACCACATCTGATCTGGGCAGATGAGACGTTCTTCCGAACCGCTAGCAATAATCAACGAGGCATCGTGTGTAGTAAAAATCAACTGCGCACCATGTGGATTCGTCTCAGGATCAGTGAACAGCGCCACCAATTCCTGCACCAGCGCGGGATGCAGGCTGGTGTCAATCTCATCAACCAGCGTTACCGAAGCGCGTGTCAGCTGACGCAGCGCCAGAGAGAAGAACGACAAAGCGGCAAGTGTGCCGCGCGACTCGTCCCCCATACTCAGCAACGCTTTCCCGTCATCGCCCACATGCTCGAATCGTAGCTGCATCTGATGTCCCGAACCGAATATCTGCTCCACTTTGTCATCATCTGCGCCGAATTGCTCTCTCATCTGATTTTTAATCGATTCCAGCAAAGATTCCGGAATGTCAGCGGGGGCACTCACCACATTGTCGATACCAAAATCAGCGTACCGAATCAGTTTAGTCAGATGCTTCGCAAAAGTAGTCTCCTGACTGAACTGCGAAAGAATGAATGGTTGCTCAGATTCAAACGACAGGGCATCACAAAAAACCACGTTGCTGGCGAAGAACGAGTATGCTGATTGAATGCTAGCAATCCCCGCAGCAGCAGCAGCGGACAACGCCAAGGCGTTGGGACGCAGTTCGATGGTTTTCCGCACTTGAGCGCGAGGACCCTTAAATGCTGTTCCAAAATCAATATCCGTCGCCTCACGTGCGAAAAGCAGCGTTGCATGGGTGGAAAGACGATCACCCATCCACCTGTAGAATGTCAAATGCTCTTCCAAGATCTCACGGTCATTGAAACGGAACCAATACTGGTACCTCTGTCGATCTTCGGCTAAAAACTCCGAGAAAAACATGGAGTCGCTCCGCTCGGCCCCCGCACATAATGCAAAAGGCGTCCGAGACACTCCCGTATCAGCATTGCCTTGGCTGTAGCTTCCGCGAACCATATGGCACATATCCGAGAACGCACGAAGGAAGTTCGACTTACCCGAAGCGTTCGCACCATATATGGCGGCAATTGTGGATATACCCGGAAACGAACCATTATCAAAACGAGAATCGCGCTTCATGGAGAAGGATTGCTCATCTTTGAAACTTCTGTAGTTGGAAAAACTGAAGTCAATCAACATCATATCCTCCTCCGTTGCTGCCACTTATAACGTAACAGAAAGTACCTTTTTTTACAAGAATCTGCATATATTGTTTATTTCTCAATCATCTTTCTCGTATAAGAGCACAAGAAAAATCCGTTCGAACACTATACGAATCACATCGCCATATCTGTAAATAACTCCATATAACGCTATCCACAGATCGTAACCGCGGAAACGTATATCCTTGATATACATACATGCTTGCCGTCGAGCGGAGGTCATCATGGATACCAGTGCATTCTCGTGGACACGCGAGCCGAAGGACTACGTCATCGGCAACGATCGCATCGAGATCACCACCGCGCCGCACACGGACCTGTGGCAGCGCACCTATTACCATTTCCGCAACGACAACGCCCCGGTCCTGCAGATGGAGACCGCTGAGCGGTATTTCAGCTTTGTGGTGAAAACCGATTTCTCCGGAAGCCATCACCGTTTCGACCAGTGCGGCGTGGTGATGTATCTCGATAGCGAGAACTGGCTGAAGGGTTCCATCGAATACGAGAATGACGAGTTCCAGCACTTGGGCAGCGTGGTGACGAACAACGGCTACTCCGACTGGGCGACCACGGCCATTCCCGCCACCATCAAGTCCATGTGGTACCGGTTCAGCCGTCGCGAGGACGACTACTGCATCGAATGTTCGCAGGACGGCGTCAACTTCTCGCAGATGCGTATCTGCCATATGGCCAAGGGCGACGACACCATCCGGTTCGGCATCTACGCCTGTTCGCCGGAGGATTCCTCCTTCACCGCGGTGTTCACGGACATGCGGATGATGGAATGTCAGTGGCGGGCGCACGACGGGCAGCAGCCCGACGACGAGTGATTCCCGGTCCGTGACCGCGATCGCGTGCACGGACCGGGAATCACCGATGTTCGGGGAGATCATATGTTGTCGCCGTTGCTTGCATGTCCGCCCCGACCCAAAGCGGTAACGGACTCTCCCAAGGCCACAAGCCGGTCGGCGTCGATCCGGTAGTGCATCCAACGACCGTCCCGTCGCTGATGAACCAGTCCGGCGTCGACCAGCACCTTCATGTGGTGGCTGAGCGTGCTTTGGCTGACGTGGAGTCGGTCGAGCAGCTTGCACGCGCACAGTTCTTCTTCATGGGCAAGCGCACGGACGACGGTCAGCCGCGTCTCGTCGGCGAGCGCGCGCAACGCCGACACGTCGGGCCGGTCGTGGTCCCACCCGTCCGCCGCGCGGATTCTGTCCGCAAGGTCGTCGACGTTGCGTGCAATGGCGTCGATGCAGGCGTCATACGCTGCGTCCCCTTTGCCTGTCGGGTCATCGAGCCCCCAGTCCTCGCGATGCTGGCATGGCAGCGCGGGGCAGCTCACGCCGCACCCCATCGTCACCACGATGTCGGGTCCAGGGATCTCGTCAAGCGCTTTGCTCCGCAGCATGGAGACGTCGATTCCGCGTTTGGCCAGCAGCCGTAGCGCGTCCGGGTTCGGCGCGGCGAGTGGATCGGTGCCCGCCGAGTACGGCTCGATGACGTCGGATGCACGCATGCGCGCGATGGCCTCCGCGATCTGGCTGCGGCACGCGTTATGCGTGCAGATGAATGCGACGCGCACTTTGCCGGCGTTCACGACCGTTCCTCGACGAGGGTGCGTATCTCATCGGCCGTGAGGACCTTGCCCGCGCTGACGACCGAGCCGTCCATGACAAGGGCCGGCGTCGTCATCACTCCGGCTTCGGCGATTCGGGCCATATCGGTCACGTAGTCGACCTGGTCGGCGCCGAGGGCTTCGGTCGCGGCCTCGTACAGCGCGTGGCATTTCCGGCAGCCGGTGCCCATCACCTGTACGCGGGCGTTTTCATTTCCGCCAGTGTCTCGCTTCTTTGTGGATGTTCCGAACAGTCCCATGATGGTGTCTCCTTTCGTTGTGTTCGGCTGTTCCTGCCGACGCCCGTAATCCTCCGTTACAGGAAGGGTTGCAGGACGTTGAATGTGTACCCGCACGCCACGATGCCTATCAGGCAGATGCCGACGAATATGCCAAGCAGTTTTGGTTTGACGACGCGGGCGAGCATGATGAGGCTTGATATGGACAGCACCGTCACGCTCATCATGAACGACAGCACGGTGCCGAGCGCGGCGCCTTTCGCCAGCAGTGATTCGGCGATCGGGATGACGCCGAAGACGTCGGCGTAGATGGGTGCACCCGCCACTGTTGCCAGTATGACGGCGAAGGGGTTCCCGTCGCCGAGTACCGGTTCGATGACCTCCTGGGGGATCCAGTTGTGCACGAGGCTGCCGATGCCGACGCCCACGAGGATGTAGGGGAAGACCTTGCGGAAGGTCGATGCGGTCTCGCCGGCGGCGTAGAGCGCACGTTCACGGGGTGTGCGGCTCATGTCCTCTTCGACGTCCGCCAATTCCCCTCGTACGAAATCCATGACCTGATCATCCATGCCGAGCCGTTGGATCAGCGCGCCGCCCGCAATCGCGACCACCAGTCCGAACACCGTGTAAAGCACGGCCACGCCAGGCCCGAACGCACTCGTGATCAGCACCAGGCTGCCGAGGTCGACCATCGGTGAGGAAATCAGGAAGCTGAACGTCACGCCGAGCGGCAGTCCGGCGCGGGTGAATCCAATGAACAGCGGAATGGAGCTGCAGCTGCAGAACGGCGTCACCGTGCCCAGCAACGCCCCGACCGCATTGCCCTGGATGCCGCGGAAACGGCTGAGGATCCGCCGGCTGCGTTCGGGAGGGAAATAGCTTTGGATGTAGCTGATGACGAAAATCATCGTCACCAGCAGGATGACGATCTTGATCGTGTCATAGATGAAGAAATGGAGCGTCCCGCCCCAGGAGGATTGGGGGTCGATGCCGAAGCACGCGAGCGCCGAGGCGACGAGGTCGCTCAGCCACTGCATTTTCAGCAGCTGGTCAAGGATGAACGAGCCGATTTCCTGCATGATCCACCTCAGATCTCAGATCGATATCGGTCGATATGACACATCGCCATTATATATCGACATATATCGATATGTTGAGCCGGCGCGCCCAATGCATCGCACGAGATCAGGCGATCCCGGTCACATCGACTTTCCGCGATACCACGTCTCGCCGAACAGCCCTTCATCCACATGTCCGATGGTCCGTCCGTGCCGGTCGACCACGCGGGTATTGCATGTCACTGCCGCATGGAGGCGTCGTACAGGTAATACGCCATGGATCGACCATGGGCGTGGGCGACGTGCGTGATACGGCGATTCAGCCCCCGACGCTCATAGAAGCCCACGTTGCAGTCCGTATTGGTGTAGAGGAAATACCGACGTACGTCGGCGGCGCGGAATTCCCGTTCCATGTGGCCGAGCAGCCGTGCGCCGATGCCGGTCCCCTGCAGTGACGGATCGAGGATGAGCAGGATCACCTCGGCCTGATACGTCCGACCCTGACGGCGGGCGTCCGCGGACAGCATCATGCCCTCCACGCCCAGCTTGACGAGCTCCGATGCGCTTCGGCGCCCCTCGGCGCTGCGCAGCAGGCGCAGCATGGACCGGCATGCCGTAATGTGGTGCCGGTTGATCGGCAACGGCCTGGTGTCCCCGCCGTCGATGCGGGCCAGGCATACGCCCGCCGGCCGGCCGTCGCATTCGACGGCCACGGCAGCGGTGGCACGTGCCATGCAGAATTCAAGGTCGGCGCGGGCGGCGACGGTCTGCGTTCCGGGATCACCCTCCGCATACCAGACACGGCGCAACAGATCGGCCAGCGCATCGGCGTCGACTCGCTTCATCGTCCGTAAACGCACAACATTCGACGGCACGCAGGCTCCCTCCCCTGGAATCATCACACGACGACCGACCTCGTGCGGAAGATTACAGTTCTCGTCGAAGAACAATCATATCCACCAGACGAACCCCGCATTCGATAATCGGATGATCGTAATGATCCGTGAAGAAATGCTCGATCCTATGGGAGCGAACGAAACCGCACTTCTCATAGAACGGTATCGTCAGAGGGCTGTCGCCCGTGCCGACCTGCAGCACGGAATAACGCCCCTTATACGTTCTCGCTACAAAATCGAGCAAGGCCCTCCCGTATCCGAGCCCGTGACATTCCGGAACGACGGCGATGTTTTTGATCTCCAGAACGCCATCGCCCTCATCCGTTACCACGCATTCGGCTTTCACGCCATTATCGTCAAGCACATACATGACGCCACGCTCAAGATATCGGCCCACCATGCTCTCCTGTTCATCGGCGAGCAGCAGCAATGGAAGGAAACGCTTCCTATCACAGGTTATCTCTCTGATTTCCATAACGGTTCACCATCTCACGGACACATTCGATCAACAATCCATCATACGGTTCGCCAATCTCAGCCAGGACACGACTCAGTGGGCGGATTATGCGTTCAGTGGGCGGGTCATCATGGACGGCCAAAGTCCGAAGGCTCAGCAATCAAGCCATTCCGCCGGTTAGGCGACGGCGCATGTCGTCGACCACCCGCCCACTGAAGCGTGAACCCGCCCACTGAAGACCACAGTGTCCGACAGCAGCCGGTGGGGAATGCCCGATAATACAAGGATGCATTCGGCAGGAAACAGCTGACGTGATACGAACGGAAATGTCCGTCAGCGCAAGGATGTCCTCGGCGGGAAAGCATCCGGCACGATACGAGTAGGAATGTCCGCCAATGCGAGAATGCCCCGCAGCGCCGCCCTCACACATGCAGCGCGATACGATGGAAACAGTGATAATGGCAACGATTCGGCGAAGGAGCATGACATGGCCAAGCTGCGCAAGATGCTGGGCGATCCCACCGGGCCGCAGGCCAAGGCGCTGATGGCGCTGATCGATACGCAGAGCGCCTCCACGTTGGGTCGTTGGGCTGCCGCATACACCGAAGAACGGTATCTGCCGATACTAAGCCGCCACTGCTCAGGACAGCCCGTGGACGACCGGTTCGCCACGGCCATCAAGCAGGCGATCGCCTGTGCCGACGGCAACGCCACGCTGAAGGACGCCAAGCCCGCATTGAGAGCGGCGCTGGCCGCCGCCCGCGAGACAGGTGACGCCGACCCGGTGGCGCAGGCCGCCGCCCGTGCCATCAGCACGGCCTGCGGTGTGATTCAGACGCCGACGAATGCCCTCGGTTTCACCTTCTATGGCGCGGCGGCCGCAGCATACGATGAGGCCGGGCTATCCGCCGATTCGGCGGAGTATGAGCGTCTGGCGGATATGGAATTCGATCGGATCATCGCGTCATTGCGGCATGCGGCCGTTGAGAATGAGCCGCACCCTGTCAAGGTGCGGTGGAACTGCTGAGACGAGGTTGGCGACGCCGCTAACGCAGATAACCGCGCAGACGCACGGCAACTACAGCAACGCCGTCAATTCCAGTAACGCCGGACCGGCGATGACGCCGCCGACCAGCGTCAGCAGCATGCCCAGGAACACCATCGGACGGGCCGGCCCCTCCGACCAGCCTTGCTGATGACGGAGCGTCCGCACGCCATAGGCGATGCCGGCCACGCCGAATGACGCCAACCCCATCAGCAGCATCGGACCGCCCAACACCAGCAGTCCCATTTGAGAGAACAGATTGAGATCCAACATGGTCATGTTCCTTTCCTGGTCGTCGATGAGTCCGAATCGTTGCTGTATGACTTCAGCATCCCGCATATCGTGCCGATTCTCATTCATGCGTCGGAATGACCTTTCATATTCCGGCATGTCGCACCGCCCCACCACTCATCCTTAAGGATTACGGGTATCCCCCATCGCCCCGGTCCGCTCCGCTAGACCAAATCCGCACGTTCCATCACGAAACAGCACACGCAATTCACAAATGCCCCGACCAAACAACACATGATTCAAACACGACACGAATGAACATCACTTGTGTTTCGTTTTCAAAAAAGTAACACGATTTTTTGCGGCCCGAAATTCCGCGGAAAACGCGCGCCCACAGCTCCCGATAACGCAAACAATCGCATGTTCACTTAATTATCCCCGTCGCGAAGGTGCTATTGTTAAACACGTAAGCCATACGGCGGACACCACAGACTTCTTGTGAAGTTCACAACATAAAATGTTCGTTTCACCCGACGAAACGAACACAATACCAGTCATCGCGGCGACGCGATGACAGAAAGGCAAGAACCATGGCAGACGATAAGAAGGTCATCACCGTCAACCTCTCGATGTTCGGTCAGGACGCCGCCGCCAAGACCGCGGCCGCCAACAAGGTGGCCAAGGAGCTGGGCATCAGCGACGAGGCCCTGGCTCAGGTCGAGGACTTCAAGCAGCAGCTCACCCTGCATGACGCATGGGATCTGCCGTTCATGGGCTACGTGAACGAGGACGGCTATGGCTACGCCTATGTGCCGGACGCCGCCATCTGCACCGTGCCCTACTGGGACGCGCATCAGGCGTTCCTGGATCTGCCGTATGACGTGCAGACCGCGTTCGCGATCCGTATGCTCTTCACGCACCGTCCGGTCGACCGCTATGGTGCCGACATGTTCCTGCACTATCAGCGCGGCATCAACGTCAAGTGGGAGGGCGAAGGCGCCAACGAGTACTGATCCCGACGCCAAGGCTGCGGGCCAACACCCAGTCCGGGAGCCAAGGGCTGAGAGAGCAGAGAGATAGACGAGGGCCGGTTTCCGGCGCAATGGCGCGCTGGAAACCGGCCCTTACTTTTCGCCGCAGGCTACTCCGTCAGTGGGCGGAGCGGGATGCCCGGCCCCGCAGCCGGAAGGCCATGGCCAGGCAGACCACGGACAGGGCGCAGATGACGGTCATGACGGCGAAGGTCCAGGTGCCGCCGACCGCGGTGGCATGCATGAACGCGGGCGTCCCCTCTTCGCCGGCACCGGCCTGCGCCACCGACAGGATGGTGGAGAACAACGCGGTGCCGGCCGCACCGCCGAACTGCATGGAGGTCTGGAACACGGCGTTGCCGTCCGGGGTGAACGCCGGCGGCACCTCGCGCAGCGCGCTGGTCATGATATTCGAGAATTCGAGCGCGTAGCTCAGTCCGAAGATGAAATACAGTCCCGCCAGCAACGCCGGCGTCAGATGCATCGAGCACACGAGCAGCAGCACCGTGGCGATCGTCGCCACACTGAACGCGGTCAGGATCGGTCGGGTCGGACCGAATTTGTCATACAGCATGCCGCCGATCGGAGCGCAGAAGGCGCCGATCAACGCGCCCGGCAGCACCAGCGCGCCGGCCACGAACGCGTCGGTACCCAGCGATAGCTGCGCCAGATTGGTGATCACATAGCCGAATCCGATGCCCACCATCGGCAGGATCGCATACGGCAGCAGATGCAGCAGCACAATACGGTTGCGCAGGAATCCCAATCGGATCAGCGGCGAGAACGACCGCCGCGACGACCAGCCGAAGAACAGCAGCGAGCCGACGCCCACCACCAGGCTCACCACGGCGATCAGCGCGGGCAACATCACCTCGCCGCCGCTGACGGCCGCGCCAACCGCCACGCCGGCCTGGTTGAGGAACATGATCAGACCGCACAGCGCCAGCACGATCGACACGAACTGCAGCGGGTTGAGCACGGCATCCTCGGTCGGGTGCTTCTGCTGGATGCACTTCAGGCCGACCGGCAGCGAGATCAGCAGGATGATCGGGATCACGATCACGAAGATCGCCCGCCACGGCAGCACGCTGGTCACCGCGCCGCCGACGGTCGGGCCGATGGCCGGCGCCACGGTGATCACCAGCGAGCCGACGCCCATCAGCCGGCCCACCTTGGAGCGCGGCGACTGTTCCAGGATGATGTTCATCATCAGCGGCGTGGCCATGCCCGAGCCGATGCCCTGGATCACGCGCGCGGCGAGGATCAGCGGGAACGCCTGCGCCACGATCATGATCAGCGAGCCCAGCACGGCCAGCACCACGGCGGCCACGAAGATCGTCTTGTTCCTGAACCGTCGTTTGATGAATGACGACAGCGGCATGGTGGCCGCCACGGCCAGCAGGTAGATGGTGGTGATCCACTGCACGGTGGCGGTGTCCACGTTGAATTCCCGCATCAGCTGCGGGAACAGCACGGTCATCACCGTTTCAGTCAGGATGCCGATGAAGGCCAGCGACCCGACCGCCACGATGGCGCCGATCAGCTTCATCGGAATGCGTTCGTCACCCGCCGCTCCCCCAGCGGTGGTTGCTGCTGTTGTCTCACGCGTCTCCACGGTTTCACTCCTCTTATCTTGTCTCCCGCTCCCGGCGGGCCGACATATGAGTGTAATCGACCGCAGGACTATGTTTCATATGCTGGATTATATAAATGGACGGCCGCCGTGGCCGGCAAGCCGTCCGTTGCTGTCTACATGAATGCACAGCACCCGCACAACTAAAACGTCACCGTCCAAAAAACGGTTCATACCCGTGGACATGTTCACGGAAGGCACGGGCGAGCAGGCAACCCGCATCGTGTGCTATTCGATCAGCCCCAGTTCCTTGAGTTTATTGGTCAGCTGCGGATTCGTGGGTTCCACAAACACGGTGCCGTCCTCGAACAACAGCACCGGGATATGCTTCTGGCCGCTGATCTGCTCGGCCCGCTCGGCCGCACCCTCCTCGGATTCGATGTCATGGTGGTTGTAGACCACATGGTAGCGGTCCAGCACCTGCTTGGCGCGACGGCAATCACCACACCATTCCGCACCGTAGAATTCGATTGTCGATGCCATAGCTCCTCCTTGTCTCATGACGCATGCCCTGACACACCTATCATGGCGATGCATGCCATTCGTCACATGTCGTCCATCGTTCCGCCCCGGCGGTCAAACCCGCCATCGGCGGCGTTCCCGTTCATCGTACCCGCCGCCGGCCCCTTTGCAGCCACGTCATGCTGCCGGCGTAGCCATCAGCGGAGCGGCCCGCAGGGTCAGGAACGCGCCGCATCCACGAACGCCTTGAAGATCATGCGGCTGCGCGCATCGACCTTGTGCAGGAATTCGGGATGCCATTGCACGCCCCAGCAGAACCGCGATTCGGGGCGATACAGCGCCTCGATCACGCCGTCGTCGGCCTTGGCCATCACAGCCAGCCCACCCGCCACCTCACGCACCGCCTGATGATGGTAGCTGTTGACCGCGATGCGACGGCCCTCTCCGGAAGCCTCCATCAGGTCGGCGAGTGGTGTGCCGGGGACCAGATCGACCTCGTGCCCGAGCAGGTCGTACGGCGGGTTCGGCATGTGGTGCTCCACGTCGCTGGGCAGTTCGGTGGGCAGGTCGTGCCACATCGTGCCGCCGAGCACGGCGTTCAGGATCTGGACGCCGCGGCAGATGCCGAGCATCGGGGTGTCCGTGGCGATGATTTCGGGGATCAGCAGCGCCTCCATGCGGTCGAGTTCCGGGCTCAGTTCCGGATTCATCGCCAGGTATTCGGGCGACGCGGTCTCGCCGTACATCTCCGGCGCCACGTCCTGCCCGCCCGTGACCAGGATGCCGTCGCACAGGGCGACCAATTGGCGGATCACGTCCGGGTCCTCGGTCAACGGCAGCATGACGGGCGTGCCGCCCGCCTCCGTGATGCCGTCCATGTATCCGGGCAGCATCCACAGGCTCTCCAGCTTGTAGTCCACGAGCGGCACCACGCCGATCAGGGGTCGTTTGCTCATATGTCACTCCTTACTGTTTCCGGATGTCTCCACCGTTATCGAACGTCTCCCGTTCGGCATGCAGGATGGCGCGGATGCGGTCCAGCCTCGGCCTCACCTCATGCTCATAGCCGCGATCGTTCGGATGATAGTATTCGCGGCCCACGAGCTCGTCCGGCATGTACTGCTGCGGCGCCACGGCGCCCGGCCAGTCGTGCGCGTACCGGTAGCCCTCATGGTTGCCCCAGTCCTTCATCAGCTTGGTCGGCGCGTTCCTGAGGTGCAGCGGTACCTCGCCGATGCGCCCGGCGTCCACGTCGGCGAGCGCCTGGTCGATGGCCAGGTAGCTGGCGTTGGATTTGGGCGCGGTGGCCACGGCCACGGTGGCCTCCGCCAGGATGATGCGCGCCTCGGGCATGCCGATCATGGCCACGGCCTGCGCGGCGGCCACCGTGACCTCCAGGATCTGCGGGGCGGCCATGCCGACCTCCTCGGCGGCGGCGATCATGATGCGCCGGGCGATGAACCGCGGGTCCTCCCCCGCGCGGATCATGCGGGCCAGATAGTGCAGTGCGGCGTCGACGTCTGAGCCGCGCATCGATTTGATGAATGCGGAGATGACGTCGTAGTGGTCGTCGCCGCCCTTGTCGTACCGCACGGTGGCCACGTCCATGACCTGACTGACGACCTCGGGGGTGATGATCGGCCGACGCGCACCCTTCTTGCGGGCCGTATCGCCGGTCATCGCCCCGGCGGCGGCCTCCAGGATGGTCAGGGTCTTGCGTGCGTCGCCGCCGGCCATGCGCACGATCTCGTCGACGGCCTCGTCAGTGGCCCTGACCTCGCCCTTGAGCCCGCGCGGATCGTTGAGTGCCCGCTCGATGAGGGTTTTGAGGTCATCGGGTTCGAGCGATTCGAGTTTGACGACCACGGACCGGCTGAGCAACGGTTTGATGACGGAGAAGCTCGGGTTCTCGGTGGTGGCGGCGATGAAGGTGACGTCGCGGTTCTCCACGCTGGGCAGCAGCGCGTCCTGCTGGGATTTGGAGAAGCGGTGCACCTCGTCGATGAACAGCACGGTCTCCTTGCCTTCGGCCACGAGCCGCCGGTGTGCACGGTCGAGCACGGCGCGCACGTCCTTGACGCCGGAGGTCACCGCCGACAACTCCTCGAACACGCGACCGGATTGTTTGGCCACGATGTAGGCCAGCGTGGTCTTGCCCACGCCGGGAGGGCCGAACAGGATGATCGAACTGGGCGCGGTCAGCGAGCCCTTGGATGCGGGGTTCGCCAGACGGCGCAGCGGCGACCCCGGCCCCAGCACATGGTCCTGTCCCACCACCTCGTCGAGCGTGGCGGGGCGCATGCGCACGGCGAGCGGACGGGTCACATCCTCGGGCGCGTCGGTCGCGGCGAACAGGTCGGCGTCATCGGTCATAGCCATCAGTGTACTCGCATCATTCGAACTGTTGTTCGAATACGTGTCGGCGGCGCGTCAGTCGCCCACGTGGTAGTCATGGAAGACCACCTCGCCGGATTCCTGCGTGGCGTCCAGGTCCACAACGCCCTCGATGGCCCAATCGTGGTCGCCGTCGGAGTCGTCGATGATCTGCCGCACCTTCCAGGTGTGCTCGTCGCGCTCATGCGAGTCGTCCAGCATGAACAGCTCGGAGGAACGTGCCTGCGCGTCGGTGTTCACGTACTCGTGCGCATCGTAGTAGTCGTCGAGCGCATCCTCCCACTCGTGCACGCCGTAGCCCCAGTCCTTGTCGAGCGCGCCGAGATCCTCGGGTCGGTCCAGGTCCATGAGCTGCACGCGGCGGAACATCGCGTTGCGCACGAGTACGGTCAGTCCGCGGCGGTCCTCCACCACGGCATCCCTGGCACCCGGGGCGGCCGCATTGAGTGCGGCGGTCTCCGCATCGGCCGCGGCGCCCGCGTTCTCCCACTCGTCGACCAGACTGGAGTCGATCGAACGGACGACCACGCGCAGCCAGGCGATGATGTCACGCAACTGCTCGTCGCGCTTCTCGAACGGCACGGTGCGGGACAACGCGCGGTATGCGTCCGACAGGTACCGCAGCAGCGTGCCTTCGGACCGGGCGATGTTGTAGCGGGCGATGTATCCGGTGAAGTCGGAGGCGGTCTCCACCATGTCGCGCACCACCGACTTGGGGCTCAGCCAGTAGTCGTTGGCCCACGGCACGTCGTGCCGGTACTGGCGGAATGCGGCGTCGAGCAGGTTCTCAAGCGGCTTGGGGTAGGTGATCTCGGCCAGACGCTCCATGCGCTCGTCGTAGTCCAGTCCCTCGTCCTTCATCGCGGCCATGGCCGCGTCGCGCGCCTGGCGTTCCTGGGCGCGCAGCACCTGCTTGGGGTCCTCGAGCGTGGCCTCCACCATGGAGATCACGTCGAGCGCGTAGCCTTCGGATTCGGGGTCGAGCAGTTCGAGCGCGGCGAGCAGGAACGGGCTCAGCGGCTGGTCGAGCGCGAAATCCTCGGGCACGTCCACGGTGGTGAAGTAGTCCTTGCCTCCGTCGTCGCGATCCTCGGTTTCGATGACGCCGGAGTCGAACAGCGTGGCGAAGATCTCGTCGGCGCGCCCATGCAGCTGCTCCTTCTGCTCGGCGGTCTGCTGCGAGTCGTCGATGAGCCGGTCCACGCGGCGGCGTGCGTCGCCGCCCTGCGCCACCTCGTTGAGCACCATCGAGTGGGTGATCCGCAGATGCGGCACCAACGTTTCGGGTGCGGCGTCGATGAGCTTGTCGAACGTGTTCTCGTTCCACGTCACGAACCCCTCGGGCGCCTTCTTGCGCTTGATCTTCTTGAGCTTCTTCGGGTCGTTGCCGGCCTTGGCGACGGCGCGCGCGTTCTCGATCTCGAATTCGGGGGCCTCGGCCACCACCAGGCCTTCGGTATCGAAGCCCATGCGGCCGGCGCGCCCGGCGATCTGGTGGAATTCGCGGGCACGCAGGCGGCGCATCCGGGAACCGTCGAATTTGGTGAGCGCGGTGAGCACCACCGAATGAATCGGCACGTTGATGCCGACGCCGAGCGTGTCCGTGCCGCAGATGACCGGCAGCAGCCCCTGTTGGGCGAGTTGTTCGACCAACCGACGGTAGCGCGGCAGCATACCGGCATGGTGGATGCCGACGCCGGTTTTCAGCAGCCGCTGCAGGATCTTGCCGAATGCGGTGGTGAAGCGCGTGCCCTTCATCGCCTCGGCGATGGCCTCGCGCTGTTCGCGGCTGGAGACGCCGGTGGAGGCGAGCGCCTGCGCGGTGGTCAGGGCCGCGTCCTGGGAGAAGTGGACGACGTAGATGGGCGTCTCATGCCGGTTGAACAGCAGTTCGACGGTATGTTCAAGCGGTTTGTCGGTGTATTCGTAGGTCAGCGGGACCGGCCGGGGCGCGTCGGCGATGATGTCGACGTCGGTGTCGGTCATGTCCTCGAGTTTGTCGGCGATGGCGTCGACGTTGCCGAGGGTGGCGCTCATCAGCAGGAACTGGGTGCGCGGCAGGGTCAGCAGCGGCACCTGCCAGGCCCAGCCGCGTTCCGAATCGCCGTAGTAGTGGAATTCATCCATGGCCACGCAGCCGACGTCGGCGTGACGGCCCTCGCGCAGCGCCTGGTTGGCCAGGATCTCAGCCGTGCAGCAGATGATCGGCGCGTCCGCGTTGATATGCGTATCGCCGGTGATCATGCCCACGTAGTCGCGCCCGAATGCCTCGACCAGGTCGAAGAACTTCTCGGAGACCAGCGCCTTGATCGGCGCGGTGTAGTAGGAACGGCGGCCGGTGCACAGCGCGGCGAAGTGCATGGCGAGCGCCACCAGGGATTTGCCGGAGCCGGTCGGGGTGTTCAGGATCACGTGGTCGCCCGCGAGCAGGTCCATGATAGCCTCCTCCTGGTGCGGCCACGGCTGGATGCCCTTGACGTCCTCGACCCATCCGAAGAAGCGTTCATAGATCTCATCGGTGTCGATGCTGCGGTCGCCGTCGTACCAGTCGGGCGCCAACGCCCCCAACGACCCGTAGGCCGTGTCATGTCCCTGTTCCTCTGTCATATCTTCGAGTCTATCCGTCGGCTCCTACCGACGGAGTGGCTGACGATTCACTCGGCTTCGAGGCGACGGCGCACGGCATCGGGATCGACCTCGAGCGGCGGCCAGGTCAGGTTCATGTTCTTCAGCGTGGTGCGCAGCAGCTCGGAGACCACGGCCCGCGAATACCAGCGGTTATCGGCGGGGACCAGATACCAGGGGGCGGCGGGCGTCGACGTCCTCTCGAACACCTCCTGCCAGGCCGCCATATAATCGTCCCAGCGTTCGCGGGCGTCCAGATCGCTCTCGTCGAACTTCCAGAACTTGGTCGGATCCTCCAAACGCCCCAGGAAATGCCGCTTCTGTTCGTCGCGGCCCACCACCAGGAAGATCTTCAGCACCGTGCATCCATCGGCCGTCAGATCCCGTTCGAACCGGTTGATCTCGTCATACCTGGCACGCCACACCTCCTCGGGATAGGTGCCGTAGACATGCGGCATGACGATATCCTCATAATGCGAGCGATCGAACACCGCGATCCACCCGTTCTGCGGCAGCTCGCGCCTGATGCGCCACAGGAAGTCGTGCTTCAGCTCCTCCTCGCTGGGTTTGCCGAATCCGTGGTAGTGGATGCCCATCGGGTCGCCCTGACGGAACACATGGCGCACGATGCCGCCCTTGCCGGAGGCATCCATGCCCTGCAGCACGATGAGCAGCCGACGCCGTACGCCCTTGACGCCGTTGGCATACAGCAGTTTCTGGAAGCGTGCGATCTCGCTGGAGCTGATGTCGATGAACCGTTCGCCGTCCTCGCGGTCGCCTTCGAATCCGGGGGTGTCCGTGGTGTCGATCCCGTCCACGCGCACACCTTTGTGGAACATGAGCCGCTGCGCCGGCGGCAGCGACCACACCATGCTCAGCAGGTCGCTGGATTTGGCGGCGCGGGCCATGCGTTCGGAGAGCGTGCCGCTGTTGTCGATGCTGCTGACGCTGTCGAGCGCCGCATCCAACGCCCTGTCGATGAGACGCCGGTCGCGTCCCTCCTTGCGTTCCTTGCCGTCCCTGATGTCTTTGGCGTCCTTGCTGTCCTTGCCCATAGGACCAGTCTATCCGTGTCCCCGCCAGCCGCGGAATCCACGGGGGTGTGAAAAACGCCTGCCGTATGGGATGGCGGGCGCCGATCCCATACGGCAGGCGTAACTGAAGGCACACCCGATGACGGCACGTCGGAGGGCGGTTACCGCCCCACAGACATCAGTCAACGGGAACCAAGCAGATGCGTGTCACTCCCCCTTGGCCGATTTGCCGGACGTTCCGGAATCGGATCCCTTGGCATCCTTCGGCCTGGCCTTGAACAGTTCGCCCAGTTCGGGGAACTCCATGGTCGGCGGGTCGATCTGGCTTTCGGGATGCGTCTCGTCGTAACCCTGCATGTACCGGGTGCGACGCCATTCGCGGATCGAGGCGTTCGAGCCGCGGTGGTGCACATGGTACTGGCGCGGGCCGGCGCCGGCGGTGAACATCTTCTCGTCCACCTCCTTGGCCACGGCGATCTGGTTGATGTTGGAGGGGTCCATGATCGCGATCGGCGCCACGGCCTCGGCCTCGGTCGGCGCGGCCGTACGCTGGCGCATCTTCTCCGGCAGCCATTCGGCCAAGCGGGACAACAGCCAGCAGAACACGAAGTAGATCACCGCGGCCACCACCAGCGTCTGCAGGATGTTGAAGTACATCGAGCCGAGTCGGCGCGATTCCTGCAGCAGATCGGTGTACATGATGATCGAGCCGAGCGCGGTGTCCTTGAGCACGACGACCAGCTGGGTCACCGCGGCGGGCAGCATGGCGAACACGGCCTGCGGCACCTCGATCTGCATCAGCGACTGGGTCTCGGTCAGACCCAACGCCAGCGACGCCTCGCGCTGGCCGCTTGGCAGGTTGCCGACGCCGGAACGCACCAGCTCGGCCACCACCGACCCGTTGTACAGCACCAGCGCGAGCACCACGGCCCAGTACGACGAGTTGCCGATGCCCAGGAACGCAAACCCACGCCAGAAGAAGATCATCATCAGCAGCACGGGCACCGCACGGCAGAACTCCACGACCACGGCGGAGATGCCGCGCAGCAGCGGGTTCGGCAGCAGTCGCCCGATGCCGAAGACCAAGCCGAACGCCACGGCCCCGATGACGGCCAGGATCGAGGCCTGCAGCGTCATCCACAGGCCCGGCAGGTAGAAGTCGGTCCAGGCCTCGGGTTCGAGCGCCGGCTTCCACAGCTCCCAGCTCAGCTGGTTCTCGCCGTCCGGCGGTGCCGCCAGACGCATGAGGATGAGTACCAATACCACGGCGAACACCGCCGCGGCGATGATGTTGGCGATGCGGATGGTCCGCAGCCCCTTGGGGCCCGGCTGGTCGAACAGCACCGAGCTTTCGTTCTTCTTGGATGTGGATGCCATGGCGCTCACCTCCTCACCGCGAGCTTATTGGACAGATACGTGGTCAGGATGCCGATCGGGATGATCAGGATCACGTATCCGATGGCGAAGATCAGGAAGATCTCGATGATGGCGTCGGCGTGGAACTCGATCATCTCGCTCATCAACGACGAGGTTTCGGTGGAGACGGACGCCGCGGCGGCCACCGTGGAGTTCTTCAGCAGCGCGATCAGCGTGTTGCCCAGCGGCGCCACCGAGCCGCGGAACGCCTGCGGCAGGATGATCAGCCCGGCCGACTGCATGAAGCTCAGACCCAGGGCGCGCGCGGCCTCGGCCTGGCCGAGCGGCACGGTGTTGATGCCGGAGCGCAGCGCCTCGCAGACGAACGCGGCCGTGTACAGCGACAGGCCGGTCACGGCGAGCCAGAAGAAGTTCGTGGCGAACGTGTCGGAGAACGTGAGCTTCAGCTGCGCGTACGCGCCGAGCACCATGAACACCATGATGATCGTCAGCGGCATGTTCTTGAACAGTTCCACGTAGCCGCCGGCCACCGCCCGCAGCGACGAGATCGGCGAGATGCGCATCATGACGAGTACGACGCCGAGCACCAGCGAGAACAAGGCCGACCACAGGGTCAGCTCGATGTTCACCAGGAACGCGCCCAGCACGTCATACTCGCCGAACAGGGCAAGGAAATTATCCATCTCACTCCCCCTCCGTTGGCGTCGGCGGATTGTAGTCGGGGTTCGGGCTGTAGTCGGTGCCCGCGGTGTTCACCTCGATGGCACGCTCCCAGGAGCCGTCCTCGATCATCTTCTCGATGGCGTCGTTGATCTGGGCGGCGAAGTCGGACCGGCCCTTCTTGATACCGACGCCGTAGTACTCCTGGGTGAACGGCTTGCCCACCACCTTGAGCTGTCCGCGGGCGGCGGAGGCCAGACCGGCCAGGATGATGTCGTCGGTGGTCACCGCGTCGACGATGCCGGAGAACAGCGCCGTGGCGCATTCGGCGTAGCCGGGCTGCTCCATCAGCTGCACCTCGTCGGCGAACTTCTCCTTGACGGTCACGGCGGAGGTCGATCCGGTCACCGAGCACAGGCGCTTGCCGTTGAGGTCTTCGGGGCCGTTGATCTCGGTCTCGTCGTCGCGCACGAGCAGGTCCTGGCCGGCCACGAAGTACGGGCCGGCGAAGTCCACGACCGCCTTGCGCGAATCGGTGATCGAATAGGTGGCGATGATCATGTCGACGTCGCCGTTCTGCAGCATGGCCTCACGCTGCGCGGACGGCGCCTCCTTCCAGACGATCTCGTCACGGGTGTAGCCGAGCTCCTCGGCGATGTACGTGGCCACGTCCACATCGAAGCCGACGTAGGTGCCGGACTTCTTGAAGCCCAAGCCCGGCTGGTCGAACTTGATGCCGATGCGGATCTTGCCTTCCTCGCTCGCGCCGCATCCGGCGAGCGACACCGCGCACGCCAGGGCGCACGCGGCGGCGAGCGCACGGGTGATGATGTGTTGCTTCATACGCGCCTCCGCCGTCAGTGGGTCAGGATCTTCGAGAGGAAGTCCTTGGCGCGGTCGGTCTTCGGATGGTCGAAGAACTCGTCAGGCGTGCCGGATTCCAGAATCCGACCGTCGGCCATGAACACAATGCGGTCGGCCGCCTTGCGCGCGAAGCCCATCTCGTGGGTGACGCAGATCATCGTCATGCCCTCGTGGGCGAGTTCGACCATGACGTCCAGCACCTCGTTGACCATCTCGGGGTCGAGCGCGGAGGTGGGTTCGTCGAACAGCATGACCTTCGGCCGCATCGCCAGGGCGCGGGCGATGGCCACGCGCTGCTGCTGGCCGCCCGACAGCTGGGACGGCATCTTGCCGGCCTGCGAGGCCACGCCGACGCGGTCGAGCAGGTCCATGGCCAGGTCCTCGGCCTCCTTCTTGTCCATGTGGCGGACCTTGATCGGCGCAAGCGTCACGTTCTCGAGGATCGTCTTGTTGGCGAACAGGTTGAACGACTGGAACACCATGCCGACCTCGGCGCGCAGGTTCGCCAACTCCTTGCCCTCCTGCGGCAGCGGCTTGCCGTCGATGCGGATCACGCCCGAGTCGATGGTCTCCAGGCGGTTGATGGTGCGGCACATCGTCGATTTGCCCGATCCGGACGGTCCGACGACGACCAGTACCTCGCCTTTGTTCACGGTCAGGTTGATGTCCTTGAGGACGTGCAGCTTATCGTAGTGCTTGTCGACGTGGGACAGTTCGACCAGTGGATAACCGGCGTCCGACCTCCCCGTTGCCAGCGTCTCCGGCTGGCGCATCTGCGTTGTTACTTCATTCTGTTCTGACATAAATCGTCATTATACCGACGCGCTGTTACGAACCGATTGCCGTCGATCTCGTCCGCGCCCGTATATGCGGGAACCCCGGCCGAACGGCCGGGGTTCCAAGCGTTATCGCATGCGAGGAATATCAGTCCTCGTCCTCGTCGGGATCGTAGTCGACGCCGGTTTCGGCGCGCTGCTCGTCCGTGATCGGGGCCGGGGCGCCGGTCAGCGGGTCGCGGCCGCCGCCGGCCTTCGGGAAGGCGATGACGTCGCGGATGGTGTCGGTACCGGCCAGGATCGAGGCGGTGCGGTCCCATCCCAGGGCGATGCCGGCGTGCGGCGGGGCGCCGTACTTGAAGGCCTCAAGCAGGAAGCCGAACTTCTCGTCGGCCTCCTCCTTGGAGATGCCGAGGACGTCGAGGACGCGATCCTGGATGTCGTCGCGGTGGATACGGACGGAACCGCCGCCCATCTCCTCGCCGTTGCAGACGATGTCGTAGGAGTCGCTCATCGCGTGCTCGGGATCCTGGTCGAAGGTGTCGATCCAGTCGGCGGACGGCATCGTGAACGGGTGGTGCATCGAGGTCCACTTGGAGTGGCCGACCGCCACGTCGTCGTCATCCTCGTCCTCGGTGGACTTGAACAGCGGGAAGTCCACCACCCAGGTGAAGGCGAAGTCGTCGGGCTTGAGCAGGCCGGCGCGATCGGCGAGCTCCACGCGCACGGCGCCCAGCAGGTTCTGGGAGGAGGTGCGCGGACCGGCGGCGAAGAACACGGCGTCGCCGTCCTCGGCGCCCACGGCCTCCTTCAGGCCCGCACGCTCGGCTTCGGACAGGTTCTTGGCCACCGGGCCCTTGAGTTCGCCGTCCTCGGCGAACACCACGTAGGCCAGGCCCTTGGCGCCGCGCTGCTTGGCCCAATCCTGCCAGGCGTCGAACTGGCGACGCGGCGTGGCGGCGCCGCCCTTGAAGAGCACGGCGCCCACATACGGGGCCTGGAACACGCGGAACGGCGTGTCCTTGAAGTAGTCGGTGAGCTCGATCAGCTCGTTGCCGAAGCGCAGATCCGGCTTGTCGGTGCCGTACTTGTCCATCGCCTCCTGCCAGGTGATGCGCTGGATCGGCAGCTTGACCTCGTAGCCGGCGGCCTTCCAGATCGCCGCGATGACCTTCTCGGCCATGGCGATCACGTCCTCCTGGTCCACGAACGCCATCTCCATGTCGAGCTGGGTGAACTCGGGCTGGCGGTCGGCGCGGAAGTCCTCGTCGCGGTAGCAGCGGGCGATCTGATAGTAACGCTCGACGCCGGAGACCATCAGCAGCTGCTTGAGCAGCTGCGGGGACTGCGGCAACGCGTACCAGGAGCCGGGCACCAGACGGGCGGGCACGAGGAAGTCGCGGGCGCCTTCGGGCGTGGACTTGATCATCGTCGGGGTCTCGACCTCGGTGAAGCCCATCTCGTCGAGGGCCTGGCGGGCGGCCTTGGCCATGTCGGAGCGCAGCTTGATGTTGCGCTGCATGGACGGACGGCGCAGATCCAGATAGCGGTACTTCAGGCGCACGTCCTCGCCCGGCAGCTTGTTCTCGGATTCGTTCTCGAGCGCGGTGGAGACCTGGAACGGCAGCGCGTCGGACTTGGCGAGGATCTCGATGGACCGGGCCACCACCTCGACCTTGCCGGTGGCCAAATGCTCGTTCTCGTTGCCTTCCGGGCGCAGGCGCACGGCGCCGATCACGCGGACCACGAACTCGCTCCTGAGCGGTCGGGCCATCTCCTCGTCGTTGATGACCACCTGAACCAGGCCCGAGCTATCGCGCAGGTCCACGAAGGCCACACCGCCGTGATCGCGACGACGGTCGACCCAACCGGCGAGCGTCACCTGCTCGCCGACCAGCGCTTCAGTGACTTCGGTGGCGTGATGTGTTCTGTAAGCCGTCTGGCTCATGCTGCTTCCACTCCTTGAATCTCCACGGTTTGCCGGGCAACCAGCGTATCCGGCTCCCACGACTTGGCATCGGCCGGTTCCTGGTCGCCCGTCACGATGTTCTTGACCTCGTCCACGGCTTCCGGATCGCTCCGGTCCGCAGGGAACCACACGTACGGAATGCCGAGCTTGTCGGCATACTTGATCTGCTTGCCGAGCTTGGCCGCGGTGGGGGCCACGTCGGTGGCGATGCCGCGGGCGCGCAACCAGCCCGCGATCTCGTTCGACGCGGCGCGGTCCTCCTCGTTCCACACGGCCACCAGCACGGCCGCCGGGGAGATCCGGGAGGCCTTGGCGCCGGCCGTGTGCAGCATGTAGGAGACCAGGCGGGACAGACCGATCGACAGGCCGACGCCCGGGTACTTGCGGTTGCCCTGGGAGGCCAGGTTGTCATAGCGGCCGCCCGAGCAGATCGAGCCGAGCGATGCCGCGCCGTCGAGGAAGGTCTCGTATACGGAACCGGTGTAGTAGTCCAGTCCGCGGGCGATCTTCAGGTCCGCGATCACCGAGCCGGGGCGGATACGGGCCGCCTCGTCCACGATCATGGCCAGGGTGTCGAGCCCCTGACGGGCCAGCACGTAGGCGTCGGAGTCGGTGGCGATGCCGTGCGCGGTGCACAGGGCATCGAAGCGTTCGGCCAGTTCCGAGCCGTTCGCGGCGGTCAGGTTGGCCAGCTCCAGGCAGGCCGCGGCCTGCGCCTCGCTGGCGCCGCACTCGCCGATGAGCAGCTTGGCCACCTCGTCGGCGCCGATCTTGTCGAGCTTGTCGATCTCGCGCAGCACGCCTTCAATGTCGTTCAAGCCCAGACCACGGTAGAAGCCCTCGGACAGCTTGCGGTTGTTCGCGTGCACGGTGGCCTTCGGCAGACCGAACTCGCGCAGGGCCTCCAGCGCGGAGACCATCACCAGCGGCAACTCCACCTCGTAATGGTCAGGCAGTTCCCCATTGCCGATCACATCGATGTCGGCCTGCACGAATTCACGGAAACGGCCCTCCTGGGGGCGTTCGCCGCGCCAGACCTTCTGGATCTGCCACCGCTTGAAGGGGAAGGCCAGATCGTTGGCATGCTCGACCACATACCGGCTCAGCGGCACGGTCAGATCGAAGTGCAGGCCCAACCGGTCCTCCACCGGGGTGTCGTTCTCCTGACCGACCTCCTGCAGACGGCTCAGCAGGTAGATCTCCTTGCTGGTCTCGCCTTTCTTGAGCAGGCTGGAGCCCGGTTCCACCGCGCGTGTCTCGATGCCGATGAACCCGTTGAGCTCGAAAACCTTACGGAGCGTGTCGATGACACGCTGCTCCACAACACGTTCAGAGGGGAGCCACTCTGGAAATCCTGATAGTGATGCACCTTTAGCCACGGTTCCCTATAATACATAGAGGTTGGTGAAAACAACCGGTCGTGGCCGGCTGTTTTCCCGCCCCTCACTTACGACAAGCCTAAGGAGCTGGCCATGGCCGACGAGAATGTCACCACACCCGAGAACACCACCGAAATCACCGAGCAGGCAACGGCGCCCGCTCCCGAGGAGACCGGCGTCGTCGAGGAGACGACCGTCGTCGAGGAAACGGTGGCCGAGGCCCCCACGCCGGCGCCGACCCCGGCCGCAATGCCGAAGCCGCATGCCCCCTCCCCCGCGGCGTTCGCGAAGAAGACGCCGCAGCAGCATGCGCCCAAGCGGTCGACCGTCACCTATTCCCAGGCCGACGTGACGGCGGCCGAGGCGTTCGGCCGCGTGGACGACAACGGCACAGTGTTCGTGCGCGAGGGCGATGCCGAACGCGAGGTCGGCCAGTTCCCGGACGCCTCCAAGGAGGAGGCGCTGGCGCTGTACGCACGCCGGTATCTGGATCTGAAGGCCAAGCTGGACCTGTTCGCCAACCGTCTGAAGTCCGCAAACGTCAAGAACCGTGAGATCGACGACACGCTCAAGACCTTGGCCGAGGAGACCGCCGAACCGGCCGTGGTGGGCGACATCGCCGCCATCAAGGCGCAGTTCGAGGAGCTGAAGGCCGAGGCCGCCGCCAAGAAGACCGCCATCGCCGAGGCCCGCAAGGCCGCGATGGACAAGGCCGTGGCCGAGCGCACCGCGATTGTGGAGAAGGCCGAGGCACTGGCCGCCTCGCTGGGCGACAACACGAACTGGCGTTCGACCGCGGACAAGTTCCGCAATCTCTTCGAGCAGTGGCAGGAGCATCAGCGCACCGCCATCCGCATCGACAAGGCGGATGCGGACGCGCTGTGGAAGCGGTTCTCCCAGGCCCGCACCACGTTCAACCAGGCTCGCCGCAAGTGGGCGCAGGCCCGCGACAACGAGCGCAACCACGCCCGTGAGGCCAAGGAGGCGATCATCGCCGAGGCCAACGAGATCAAGGACTCGACCGCCTGGGGCGAGACCTCCCGCAAGTTCAACGAGCTGATGGATCGTTGGAAGCAGGCCGGCCGCGCCGGCCGTAACGAGGACGACGCCCTGTGGGCGCGTTTCCGCGAGGCCGCCGACACGTTCTTCAACGCGCGTCAGGCCGACCGCGACCAGACCAACTCGGCCGAGAAGGAGAACCTGGCCAGGAAGGAGGAACTCCTCAAGCAGGCCGAGGCGCTGGTGCCGGTGGCCGACGAGGCCGCCGCCAAGAAGGCGCGTCAGGCGCTGGCCTCCATCCAGGAGGAATGGGATCAGATCGGCTATGTGCCGCGTGAGGCGATGCACCGCATCGAGTCCCGCCTGGATGCCGTCGACCGTCAGATCAAGGCCGTGGAGGATGCCGCCTGGAAGCAGACCGATCCGGAGGCCGACGCCCGCAAGTCCAGCTTCGAGGTGCAGCTGACCGCTCAGCTCGCCGAGCTGGACGAGAAGATCGCCGCCGAGACCGACCCGAAGAAGAAGGCCGCTCTGGAGGCCGAGAAGGCCACCAAGGAGCAGTGGCTCAACGCGATCCGCTAAGCCTCGTTCCAAACCGGTTTTCACTGGTGCACCCCCTCTTAGGGGGGGGGGGCGCACCTTTTTCATATCCCGTGTCGGTTCTCCGGTGCTCGGCCACCACAACCGTAGCCTCGTTCGCTGATGGTATGAGGTGGCCCGGTCGCCATGGCAGAATCCATGACGCCCGGGCCACCTCCATCACCTATATCGTGTGCACGACACCGTCCGGCGTCATTCCGTGGGCTGCTCCGATTCCGCAGTGTCCTCGGCAGCGGACGCGGCACCAACGAGTTCGGGTTCCTCGAAACGCTCGCCGCGGAACGTGAACTCGCCGAGGATGCCTTCACCCTCCGCATCCACGACCACGCGCTGGCCGTCTTCGAGCTCGCCGAGCAGGATCTTCTCCGAGATGGCGTCCTCGATGTCGCGCTGGATGACACGGCGCAGCGGACGGGCGCCCAGCAGCGGGTCGAAGCCCTTCTGCGCAAGCAGGTCCTTGGCGGCGTCGGTCAGTTCGAGCGACATGTGGCGGTCGAACAGGCGGTCGTTGAGCTTGTTCACATCCAGGTCCACGATCTGGCGCACCTGCGGTTCGGTGAGCTGACGGAACACGATGATGTCGTCCAGACGGTTGAGGAACTCGGGACGGAACTGCTGCTTGAGCTCCGTGCTCACCTGATCCTTCATCCGCTGGTAGCTCGACTCGGTGTTCGACCCCAGGCTGAAGCCGGTATTGGCCGACTTGGCGATGTTGCTCGACCCCAGGTTCGTGGTCAGGATGATGATCGTGTTCTTGAAATCCACCTTGCGGCCCTGGCCGTCGGTCAGGTGACCGTCATCCAGCACCTGCAGCAGCGTGTTGAAGATGTCCGGATGGGCCTTCTCGATCTCATCGAACAGCACCACGGAGAACGGCTTGCGGCGCACCTTCTCGGTGAGCTCGCCACCCTCCTCGTAGCCGACGTATCCCGGGGGCGCGCCGAACAGACGCGAGGCCGCGTACTTCTCGGAGAACTCCGACATATCCACGCGGATCAGCGCGTCCTCATCGTCGAACAGGAACTCGGCCAGCGCCTTGGCCAGCTCGGTCTTGCCCACGCCGGTCGGACCGGCGAAGATGAACGAACCGGACGGACGCTTGGGATCCTTGAGCCCTACACGGGTGCGGCGAATCGAACGCGACAGCGCAGAGACGGCCTCGTCCTGGCCGATGATGCGCTTGTGCAGCTCGCTCTCCATGCCCAGCAGCTTCTTGGACTCGGCCTGGGTGAGCTTGAACACCGGAATGCCGGTGGACTGGGAGATCACCTGCGCGATGACATCCTCATCCACCACCATCTTGACGTCGGATTCGCCCTCACGCCACGCCTGCTCCTTCTGCTTGCGCTCCTGCTCCAGCTTCTCCTGGCTGTCACGCAGCTCGGCGGCCTTCTCGAAGTCCTGATCCTTGATGGCCTTGTCCTTGTCGGCGGAGATCCGCGCGATCTTGGCATCGAGCTCCTTGAGCTCCGGCGGCGCGGTCAGACGCTTGATGCGCAGGCGCGCACCGGCCTCGTCGATCAGGTCGATCGCCTTGTCCGGCAGGTTACGGTCCTGGATGTACCGGGCCGAAAGCTCCGCCGCGGTCTGCAGAGCGGCATCGGTGATCGTCACATGGTGATGGTTCTCATAGCGCTCACGCAGGCCCTTCAAGATCTCGATCGTTTCCGCGATGGTCGGCTCGGATACCTGAATCGGCTGGAACCGGCGTTCCAGCGCCGCATCCTTCTCGATGTACTTGCGGTATTCGTCGGTGGTGGTGGCTCCGATGGTCTGCAGCTCGCCACGCGCCAGCATCGGCTTCAGCATATCCGAGGCGCCCAACGCGCCATCGGCCGAACCGGCGCCGACGATCGTATGGATCTCATCGATGAACAGCACGATGTCGCCGCGGGTCTTGATTTCCTTGAGCACCTTCTTCAGACGCTCCTCGAAGTCGCCACGGTACCGCGAACCGGCCACCATGGAACCCAGATCCAGCGAGTAGACCTGCTTGCCCTTCAGCGTCTCCGGCACGTCGCCGGCCTGGATCTTCTGGGCCAGGCCTTCGACGACGGCGGTCTTGCCGACGCCCGGCTCGCCGATCAGCACCGGATTGTTCTTCGTACGGCGGGAGAGCACCACCATCACGCGTTCGATCTCGTTGGTGCGGCCGATGACCGGGTCCAGCTTGCCTTCCGCGGCCTCGGCGGTCAGGTTGCGGCCGAACTGGTCCAGGATCGCCGAACCGCTCTGGTTGCGCTTGTCGGCCACGCCACCGGCGTTCGCCAGATCGCCCTTGCCCTTCTCGCCGCCGGAATTGCCGCGAATCAGGTCGATGGTCGTGCTGCGCAGCTCGCCCAGGTCCACGTCCATCTTGATGAGCACCTGGGTGCCCACGCCCTCGCCCTCACGGATCAGGCCGAGCAGGATATGCTCGGTGCCGATATAGCTGTGGCCGAGCTGCAGGGCCTCCCTCAGGCTCAGCTCCAGCACCTGCTTGGCGTGCGGGGTGAAGGGGATGTGGCCGTTGGGGGCCGCGGTCCCCTTGCCGATCATCTCCTCGACCTGCTTGCGGGTGTCGTCCAAGGACACGCCCTTGGCGGTCAACGCCTTGGCCGCAATGCCCTCGCCTTCGCGAATCAGACCCAGCAGCAGGTGTTCGGTGCCGATGTAGTTGTGCTGGAGGGCACGAGCCTCCTCCTGCGCCAACACGATCACGCGCCGCGCACGGTCGGTAAACCGTTCGAACATGCTTGTCCTTCCAATTGTGATAGTCCACATCACTCTACCGATTCGCGGTGACGTTTATTTCCCGTTCCCCGCGAATTGCGCTGTGGACGCAAAACGTTGTCTCCTAGGCGTTCTGTGCAGTCGAATCGTCCGGATCCGCGGAATCGTCCGATTCGGATTCCGGTTCCGGCTCCACCCGCACGGACGTGTCAGTCTGGCTTCCGGACTCCCCGGCGGCATCCCGCGCGTCGGCGGATTCGGTCTCGGACTGTTCCGTGTCGGATCCGTCGGGCTCGTCATCCGTATGCTCCGCGGAGGGGACGACGTCGCCGCTCAGATCGATCGTCTCCTCGACCTGCGGCTGTTCCGCAGTCACCCCGGTCTCCTCCGTCTCGTCAACGTCGTCCTCGGCGGTCACGTTCGCATCGATGTCCTCGTCGGTGGCCTCGTCCTCGTCGCGGTCGTTGATCCTCTCGATGAGTTCGACCTCAGGGCTTTCCTCGCGCGGGGCGTGGGCGATGATATCGATATGCAGATCATCGAACGCCGGCTTGGACTGCACCCACAGATGCGTCGGCTCCGGCGGTTCGATCTCCGAGTGCTCGCCGCACCCGTGGTCCAGCGACACCACGCGTCCGTCATCCGGGCTCCACTTATTCGCACACACGCCGAACAGCAGGTTCAGCTCGCCCTTCAGCGGCACGAAGAACCCGCAGGTGGCGCAGGTATGGCCTCCGGCCGTCTTGGTCGACAGCGACTTGGGGCCACGCGGCCCCTCGTACCAGCGCTTGGCGGTCTGGGAGCGCCCCAGGGGACTCATCACATGCCTGCGGGACAGGTCGAACTCCTCCACGGCATCATCCACGTCGGATTGCGCGGTCGCCGCAGCCTCAGGGTCGTTCCCCTCCCCGGACTCGGCATCGGAGGGCGTCGGCACGTCCTCGGACGAAGCCACTTCATCGCTCGCCGGCACAGCTGCCGCATCGTCGGCGCCATCCTCCGGCTGCGCCTGTTCGCCGACGGCCCCGGTGCGGCGGAATCCCTCCTCCAGCCGCGGATCATCCGGATCGGTGCCAATCGAGTCGGTCACCGACAGATCGGTCGGTTCCAGACGATCCTTCCACGGCACCCATTCCGGCGGACGCAACGCCTGATCGGTGGGCACCAGCGACGATTCGTTCACCGTCCAACGGTCGAGCTCCTCATCGTGGAAAAGCGTCACCGACCACTGCCATCCCTCATACCCACGGTATTCGGTGGCGAACCGGAAGTCGGTCACGCCATCGCCCATGTCGATGGCTTCCACGAACGCGCCGACCTGATCCGGGTCATCGGCCATCGCTCGGGCCACGCTACGGGCGATCGTCTGTGGGTCCAGCATCATATCGGACATGTCCGCTCTCAGTCCTCCACGTCGAAGTTGTCGGCTACCGCGCGCAGCAACGTCGCCAGCTTCTTGCTCTCGGCGGCGGACGGGTAATGGTGGCGGCGCAGACCGTTGCCGGCCGCGTCCAGCAGCTTGATCAGGTCCTCCACAATGGCCGCCATGTCGTCAGGCTTCGGGCGGGTGGCCTTGACCAGGGACGGCGCGGAGGCGATCAGATGCACGTTCATGGCCTGCGGCCCCCTGCGGCCGTCAACCACTGAATACTCGACCTTGGCCCCCTTGCGCAGCGTGGTCACGCCCTTGGGCAGCGCCGACGCCGACATGAAGACGTCATCGCCCTCCTCGTTGATGATGAAGCCATATCCCTTATTCGCATCGAACCACCGCACACGTCCGCTCGGCATCTCACACCTCGTCTCTGCTCTATACCTCTGGCACGGGCCCTCTGCCCGTGCCATCAAACCGACCTCTTATTCTACCTCACGCCATACCTATGCGGCCTATGGCGTAACGGCCCGCACTACGGCTTGCGTTCGGCACCTCGCCTGTCCGGCTTATCCGGTTTGGAGGGTTTTGCGGATTTGGCGGATTTCGGGGCGAACAACGATTTACCGGACTTCTGCTGCTTGGCACCCTTGGCCGGTTTGCCGCCCGGCGCGCTCATAGCGGGGATTTCGACCGGAGCGATCGGCAGCACCACAACAATGGTCAGGCCGCCGCCGTCGGTCTGGCAGGCGCAGATGAACCCGTGGTGCGCCTTGACCACCGATTCCACAATCGCCATGCCCAGTCCGGTACCGCCCTTCTGCCGGGCGCGCGAGGGATCGGCCGTGTAGAACCGTTCGAAGATGCGCGCCCGCGATTCGGCGGGCACGCCCGGTCCGTGGTCGCTGAAACGCACGACGGCGTACCGCATGCCCACGTGTACGGATTGGCCGACCTCGACGGCGTCCAGGAAATGCCGCAGCGACTGCTCCGTAGCCGGCATGCGGCCGAGCGAATCGCCGCCGATGGAGGCGATGACCTCCCCCATCGACACCTCCACTGGCGAATCGGCCGGGGTGTACCGGTGGATGTTGCCGACGATGTTCGTCACGACCTGGCGCAGGCGCGATGCGTCCCCATGCAGGGTGATCGCGGGCAGATCCTTGAGCTCGAACATCAGACGCGACGGTTCGTCCCCCTGACGCGGCATGAATCCCACCGCACCGCAGGTGATGCCGCGTTCCGGATCCAGCGCGTGCAGGTCATCGGCGGCGTCCTTGACGATTGCGGTCAGGTTCACCTGCTGCGTGATATCGATGCCACGGCCTTCATCCAGCCTGGCCAATGACAGCAGATCCTCCACCAGCACGGTCATGCGGGAGCTCGACGCCTCGATGTGCGCGATGGATTCGTCGGCGCGTTCCAGGGCGCCGGGCATGTCACGCTGCATCTTGTACAGTTCGGCGTACCCGTGGATGGCGGCCAACGGCGTGCGCAGCTCATGGCTGGCGTCGGAGACGAACCGTTTCATCTTGTCGGTGGTCTCCTGCTGCTCATGGAAACTTCGTTCGATCCGCGCCAGCATGGCGTTCAATGATGCCGACAGCGAGCCGATCTCCGTATTCTCCGGCATGGCCGGGATGCGCTGCTTCAGATCGCCAGCGGCGATTTTGGCGGCGGTCTTCTCGATGCGCTTGAGCGGGGCGAGCGTGCCCTGCACCACCAGCATGCCGAGCACGCCGCCGAGCAGGACGACCGCCGTGCCGACCATGATGCAGTACCGTGTCAGGCTGGATATGGTGTCGATGGAATCGCCCAGCGGCAGTCCGATGAAGACGATATTGACGAAATTGTCGTTCTGCATGACGCGCATCGCCACCACGCGCCAGGGGGCACGGGCCGTCGACAGCGTGGAACGGCTGGGGATCTCCCCGCTCAGGTGGACGATGGCCGAGGTGGTGAACGGTTCGCCGAACACCACGTCGCCCATGGTGCCGCTGGCCGGCAGGATCGGCTCCGATACCACGCCTTCGGCGATGGTCGGCTTCAGCGGCGTGGTCAGGATGTTGGCATCGGTGTCCCTGATCTGCAGGAAATAGCTCGTCATGCCGGACGAATTCGTATCGCTGTCACGCAACGAGTTGATGTTCTGGAACACCAGGTTGGCCTGCTGGACGATCTGGGCGTCCACCTTCTCCAGTAGGTAGTTGCTCACCAGCTGACGGATCGAGAACGAGATGCCGGCCACGCCGATGGTCAGCAGCACCAGCAGGGTGGTGACCAGCTTGGTGCTCAACGAGATGGCGTTCCACCGCTGCCTGACGATCCGCCTGAGCGCGGACTCCTTGCCCGGGGTCTTGGAAGGTTTGCCGCTCCCCGGCACGGTCGGCGGCACGGAGGTGTCCGCCCCGGTGCCGTGGGCCGCAGCGCCTTCCTTGATCATCAGGCCCCCTGAACGGTCTTGGGCGCGCGGATCATATAGCCGATGCCGCGCTTGGTCTCGATCAGCGGCGCAACCTTATGCTGCTCGCCGTTCTCGTCGGTGACCATGATGCCGTCGACCTTCTTGCGCAGATAGGAGATGTAGGACTCCACGATGGCGGCGTCCCCGCCCCAGTCGTACTGCCAGACGTGGTCGAGGATCTGCGCCTTGGACAGCACGCGGCCCTCGTTGTCCATCAGGTAGCGCAGCAGCTTGTATTCGGTCGGGCTCAGGTCGATCGATTGGCCGGCGCGGGAGACGTCGTGCGAATCCTCGTTGATCTCCAGATCGCCGACGCGGATGATTGGGTCGTCCTCCACCTGCTCGCGGGTACGCCGCAGGATGGCACGGATGCGGGCCACGACCTCCTCCAGGCTGAACGGCTTGGTCACATAATCGTCCCCGCCCACGGTCAGGCCCATCACCTTGTCCTGGGTATCATCCCGAGCGGTCAGGAACAGCACCGGGGCGTCGATGCCCTCCTGGCGGATGCGACGGGTGACGGTGAATCCGTCGATATCCGGCAGCATGACATCCAACACGATCAGATCCGGCTGGGCCTTTTCGATGACCTCGATGGCCTCGGACCCGGAAGCGGCGGTCTGCACCTCGAATCCGGCGAAATGCAGCGACGCCACCAGCAATTCCCGGATGGACGGCTCATCATCCACAACAACAATCGATGCTTCAATGGTTTTGCTCATGCTTCCAGCTTCATCCCTTTGACTGACGTTTTCCTGAATGTTCGCTGTAGGTTGAGGTCAGGCGCTGTGACGGCCACGCGGTTTCCTGCGCAACGGCCAGCGGGATTTCTGAGAAGCCGGCTCGGGTTCCTCAATCGGTTCCGATTCTTCGACCGGTTCCGTCTCGATCGGCTTCGTCTCCTCCACCGGTTCCGATTCGGCCGGTTCCGTCATCGCCTCGGTCAGTTCTGCTTCTGCCTCGGACAGCGCCGTATCCTCGGACAATAGTGCCGTATCCTCGGACAGTCCCGTGTCCTCGGCAACGGTTTCGGTCGTCTCCGCGGGTTCCGTCTCGTCGGACGGCTGCCGCCGACGGCGGCGCCGAACCAGCATGACGACCACGACGATCGCCAGAATCACCACCACGCCACCGAGCGCCGCCGCACCGATCACGATGACCGACGGCGAGGTGGCGGTGCGGTACACCACATTGATCTGTTCGATCATGTCCAGCGCCGAAGCGGACCAGTCGGGGGTGTCGTTCTCCACCAGCGGATCGAGTGCGGCCTGGGAGAGTTCATCCACCGTGCTCTGACGATGCAGCCATTCATCGGAGTTGGCCGACACCGCAACCACCAGGTTGCCGTCGTGCGAGGCCACGGCCAGCAGCACGGTATTGGGTTCCGGGTCGGTGGATTCCAGCACATCGCTGGCCCATTGATCGACCTGTCCCTCCCCTGCGCTGAACGACGACAGGTACAGCAGACGGACCGATACGCCCGTCTGTTCATGCAACTGGTCGATGGCATCGGTCACCTCGGTCACGTTGGATCCCAGCAGGTTCTCCGTATCCGTGATGGAGCTGGTGAGCGCACCGCCGTCCAGGTCCGGATCCGTGTCCTCCCCGGTTTCGTCCGCAAGGCCGACGGGAGTTATCCACATGATCAGCGCAAGTGTCGCAGCAAGTGCGAAAACCAGCCATTTGCAAGGATTGGACACCGCAGCGGACAGCCTGCGCGCCGTCAACCGTTCGACCACAATACCCGTTTTCCCATCCGCGTTATTCGATTCCGACATACCCTCCACCATAGCGGTCGGCTGAGTCAATGTCGTCCGCCCACGTCAGCCAGCAACCCCGAATACGGAAAGGAACATCATGGCACAGTATCAAGTGGATCCGGAACGAATCCAATCCTCCAGCGCGGCGGTCTCGGCATCGATCGCCTCGATCAGGGAGGCCACCGGAGGCATGGTCGCCAATCTCAACGCGCTGCAGGACGCCTGGCGCGGTACGGCGGCCACCCAGTTCGCATCGGTGTTCACCCAATGGCATGCGGCGCAGCAACAGATGGAGGCCTCGTTGGAATCCATCCAGAACGCACTAACCCAGGCGTCCATGGTCTATGCCGATGCGGAGATGCAGGCCTCCCGGCTGTTCGCGGCCGGATGATGGGCGGCACTCGCCCCGGAACGCGCATCTGCAGACGCACATAATGCAGAAGGGAGACACCCGTTACGGGGTGTCTCCCTTCCGTTACGCTATGCGCATCCGCTGCCCCTCACCGGGGCGGCCGGATCAGTAGCCCATGTCGGCGTTGGCCGGAGCGGCTGCCGGCGGTTCCGGCTTGTTGGCCACCACGGCTTCGGTAGTCAGGAACAGACCGGCGATGGAGGCGGCGTTCTGCAGAGCGGAACGGGTCACCTTGACCGGGTCGGTCACGCCGGCGGCCAGCAGATCCTCGTAGGTGTCGGTGGCGGCGTTGAAGCCCTGGCCCTCCGGCAGCTCACGGACCTTGTTGAAGACCACGTCACCGGAGACGCCGGAGTTCTCGGCGATCTGCTTGATCGGGGCCTCAATGGCGCGGAACACGATGGCGGCGCCGGTGGCCTCCTCGCCGGACAGCGAGGTGATGGCCTCGTCGCTCTCGGCCTTCTTGGCGGCCTGGACCAGGGCCACGCCACCGCCGGGCAGCAGGCCTTCCTCGATGGCGGCCTTGGCGTTGCGCACCGCGTCCTCGATGCGATGCTTGCGCTCCTTGGCCTCCACCTCGGTGGCGGCGCCGACCTTGATGACGGCCACGCCACCGGCCAGCTTGGCCAGGCGCTCCTGCAGCTTCTCACGGTCGTAGTCGGAGTCGGTGTTCTCGATCTCGGCGCGGATCTGGGCCACGCGGGCGGCCACATCCTCGGCGGAGCCGGCACCGGAGACGATGGTGGTCTCGTCCTTGGAGACGATGACCTTCTTGGCGGAGCCGAGCACGGACAGGTCCACGGAGTCGAGCTTCAGGCCCAGCTCGTCGGACACCACCTGGGCGCCGGTCAGGATGGCCATATCCTGCAGCATGGCCTTGCGGCGATCGCCGAAGCCCGGGGCCTTGACGGCGCAGGAGTTGAAGGTGCCGCGGATCTTGTTCAGGATCAGGGTCGGCAGCGCCTCGCCGTCAACGTCCTCGGCGATGATCAGCAGCGGCTTGCCGGTCTTCATCACGAGCTCGGCGATGTGCACCACGTCCTGCTGGCTGGAGACCTTGCCGGAGGTCAGGAGGATGTACGGATCCTCGAGCACGGCGGTCTGGTCCTCGGCGTTGGTGACGAAGTACGGGGCGATGTAGCCCTTGTCGAAGCGCATGCCCTCGGTGAACTCGAGGTCCAGGCCGAAGCGGTTGTTGTCCTCGACGGTCACGACGCCGTCCTGGCCAACCTTGTCCAGGGCCTCGGCGATCTTCTCGCCGACTTCCGGATCGGCGGCGGAGATGGTGGCGGTCGCGGCGATCTGGTCCTTGGTCTCCACGTCCTTGGCGGCGGCGATGAGCTCCTTGACGATGACGTCGGTGGCCTTCTCGATGCCGCGGCGCAGCGCGATCGGGTTCGAACCGGCGACCACGTTCTTCAGACCCTCATGCACGAGGGACTGGGCCAGCACGGTGGCGGTGGTGGTACCGTCGCCCGCGACGTCGTCGGTCTTCTTGGCGACTTCCTTGACCAGCTCGGCGCCGATGCGCTCGTACGGATCCTCGAGCTCGATCTCCTTGGCGATGGACACGCCATCGTTGGTGATGGTCGGGGCGCCGTAGGTCTTGTCGAGCACGACGTTGCGGCCCTTCGGGCCCAGCGTGACCTTGACGGTGTCCGCGAGCTTGTCGAGACCCGCGAGCATGCCCTGGCGGGCTTCCTCGTTGTATGCGATGATCTTTGCCATTGTTCCTCCACATATGGCTACACGGTACTGTTCCCACTCGTGAAACCGCGGAGGACATCCAGCCGTCAGCTGCCGGTTATCACTCTTGGCCTCCGAGTGCTAATTGGGACATTAGCACTCTCGGGGCCCGAGTGCCAACCTCGCCACGGCGATTGCGCTGTTGGCATGAAAAACATCACTGTGCGGCGATGTACACCACCACGATCGGATCCGCGATGCCGGCGGCCTGCTCCACCGTGGCGATGCCCAGGGTGTCGGCGATGTTCTGCGCGGTGGCCAGATCGGTCTCGTTCTGGTACCACACCACGTTCACGGACGGCAACGCGCCGCCGGAGGGGTTGGCCGCGATGACGCTCGTGTATCCCACCGACTGCAGGACGCCCGACTGCTGGGCGGCGTACCCGTTGACGCCGGTGGCGTTGATGACCCGCACGGACGTGTTGTAGTTCACCGTCTGCTCAGGCTGCGATTCGGGCTGCTGCTCGTCCGCGGTGGCATCATCCGGCTGTGCGGCGCCGTCGGTGTCCTGCCCGTCGGCCTCCCCCTGGTCGGCGGCGTCGTCCTGATCGTCCGCGTCCGCCTGCGTGTCATCGCCGTCATCCGCGGCGGCATCATCCTGGCGGTCCTGGTCGCCCTGCGCGGTCTGCGCGGACTGCTGCGCCCACGGCCAAGGCACCTTGTTCAGCTCTCCCGAGGCGATACCCCATGCCAGCAATCCGGCGAGCGCCGCCACCACGATCACCATCAGGAACGGCGCCACACGCACCGCCAGCGACCGGCGGCCGCGGTGCACCCCCACAGGTCCGCTCGGCGGGTTGTCAAAGGCGTCGGTCGGGTACGATCCGTAGGTTTCCTTCTCAGTGTGCGCCATCAGAGTTCCCTTTCATCCGCATTCCAAGCACGAGTGTAGCTGTCGCCATCGCCAGAGCGTGGCAATGGCCGGCAGCATGTGCCGGATGTGCACAGGATCATCGTATGGGCCTCCTACAGTGGGATCCATGAGTACCGCACATGTCAAGCCGCTATCAGAACTGATCGACCCGGGTTGGGCCGCCGCGCTGGCGGATGTGGAGCCTGTGGTGCACGCCATGGGCGATTTCCTGCGCGCGGAGCTGGCGGCGGGCAGGCATTACCTGCCGGCCAGCCGCAATATCCTGCGCGCGTTCACGATTCCGTTCGACTCGATCAAGGTGCTGATCGTGGGGCAGGACCCCTACCCGACGCCGGGACATCCGGTGGGGTTGAGCTTCTGCGTGGCTCCCGACGTGCGGCCGCTGCCCAAGAGCCTGATCAACATCTACAAGGAGCTGGTCAGCGATCTGGGTGTGCCGGCTCCCGCCAACGGCGACCTGACCCCGTGGACCGAGCAGGGCGTCATGCTGCTCAACAGGTGTCTGACCGTGCAGGTCGGCCGTCCGAACAGCCATCAGGGCAAGGGCTGGGAGCAGGTCACCGACGCCGCCATTCGCGCGTTGAACGCGCGCACGGATGAGCAGGGACGCCCCAAACCGCTGGTCGCCATCCTGTGGGGGCGCAACGCGCAGACGTTGGAACCGCTGCTGACCAACGCGTTCATCATCAAATCCCCCCATCCCAGTCCCCTGTCGGCGTCACGGGGGTTCTTCGGCTCCCGTCCGTTCTCCCGGACCAATCAGGCGTTGGCCTCCATGGGCGCGAAACCGGTAGATTGGGCGCTTCCCGCAACCGCCGTTCCCAACCAGCCGCTACAATAGCTGACCTAAGCGAGTACAACCAGCCGATCGGAAGATATCATCATGCCGCTTTTCCCCATCCACCAGTCCGTCCCGCAGCAACCGACGCCCCCCGCAACGCCACCTACCACCGGCCTGCTGGCCAAGGACGAGGTGGCGCGGGCCCGTCAGCTCGCCGACCTGCTGCGCGCACGGTTCGCCCAGACCCTGGTCGGCCAGGACAATCTGCGCGAATCGCTGATCGTCACGCTGGTGGCCGGCGGCCATATCCTCATCGAGTCGGTGCCGGGCCTGGCCAAGACCACGGCGGCGCAGACGCTGGCCACCGCGGTGTCCGGCACGTTCAAGCGCGTGCAGTGCACGCCGGACCTCATGCCTTCGGATCTGGTCGGCACGCAGGTCTTCGATTTCGCATCCCAGCGCTTCGCTACGCAGATCGGCCCGATCCACGCGAACTTCGTGCTGCTCGACGAGATCAACCGTTCCAACGCCAAAACCCAGTCGGCAATGCTGGAGGCCATGGCGGAGGGCGCCACCACCATCGGCGGCGAGCGCATCGAACTGCCCAAACCGTTCATGGTCATCGCCACGCAGAACCCGATCGAGGAGGAGGGCACGTTCAACCTGCCCGAGGCCCAGATGGACCGTTTCATGATGAAGGCGGTCATGACCTACCCCTCCGCGGATGAGGAGCGCCGCATGCTGGCGTTGCTCACGCAGCGCGGTTCGGACGTGGTCGATGTCAACGCGCTGAGCCATGACGTGCTGTCCATCGCCGATGTGGAGTTCCTGCGCAAGTCGGCGCGACGCGTCCATGTCTCCGATGCGATCATGCGGTATGCGGTCGATCTGGCCGCCACCACGCGCGGCGCCGGCTCCCATCCGCTGCAGGGACTCGATTCGCTGGTCCGTCTGGGGGCCAGCCCCCGTGCCTCGATCGCGCTGATCCGCATCGGACAGGCGTACGCGCTGCTGTCCGGCCGCGACTATGTGGTGCCGGAGGATATCAAGGCCTTCGTGCACGAGGTGATGCGCCACCGCATCATGCTCACGTTCGAGGCGCTGGCCGACGGCGTCTCCACCGACCAGGTCATCGATTCGGTGGTCAAGGCGGTTCCCGTCCCATGATCCAAGGCACCCGTTCCAACGATTCGATCCGCGCCAGGATCGAGGCGCTGGGCACTTCGCTGAGCCTGCCCACCGTGCGCAAGGCACTCGGGGTGCTGGAAGGCGAGCATGCCTCGCAACGCCGCGGCGGCGTGGACGAGCTGATGGATATCCGCGTCTACGAGCCGGGCGACGAGGCGCGCCATATCGATTGGCGCACCAGCGCCCGTGTGGGCCGCCCGATGGTGGTCCAGCGCGAACGGCCATCCACCAGCCGGGTCTGGCTGCTGCTCGACGTCGGCCGGGAGATGACCGGTTCCTGCCCGTCCGGCGAGCCCGCCTATGAGGTGGCGGCCAACGCGCTGCGCATGTTCGCCGCGCTGAGTCTGCGCCGATCCGATGATGTGTCGCTGGTGTTCGGCGATGCCGCCAGCATCACCCGCGTGCCGTTCAACGGCGGATTCGCCCAGTTCGAGCGCACGCTCGACCAGGCGTTGCAGCGCTCATGGGACCGGCCGCGCAACATCGATGCGCTGCTGGACTACGCCCGGCGCATACGGGACCGTCAGGCGCTGATCGTGCTGGCCACCGACGAGCACGCGTTGCGGCAGCGTCATCTGGAGGCGATTCGCCGTCTGGCGCAGACGCATCCGATGGTGTTCATCGATGTGGCCACGCTCAATCCGTTCGATTCGCGGACCGGGCGGAACTGTCCCGTGTATGACGGCACGTCGCGCCGCGCGGTGCCGGCGTTCCTGTCGAACGCGCGTTCCCGCGACGAGGTCGCCACCCATCGCGCCTATCTGGCGGCCGCGCTGAACCGCGAGCTGACCCGCTGCGGATCGCATATGATCCGTTCGGATTCCAGCGCCGCCATGTTCGAGGCCTTCGTCCGTCTGGTGTCCGTGACGTTGGCACGGTCAGGCCGGAACCAGTTGCGTTCCGCCGCCATGCCGGAATTGCGGATCGGAGGTTGATATGACGTCGTCCCTGAACACGGATGATCTGACCGTCATCCCCCAGCTCGATCTGACCGTGCCGCTGGTTGCGGCGCTGCTGGTATGTCTGGCGGTGATGATCGCCGCGATCGTACTGGCCGTGGTGTTGTCCCGTCCCAGGCGCAAGCCGCGTGTCTCGGCTGCGCGGGGCGTCCACGCCGCCGCAACCGGCAAGTCCGTCTGGCGCAACCGCATCAACGCCATCGTCGAGGATCACGACAACAACGTCATCGACCGCGAGGAGGCGTTCCTGCGTCTGGCCGCCATCGCCCGCGACTACGCCTCCGCCGTCAGCGGCCGGGATATGAGCGCCCAGACGCTGTCCGATCTGCACCGCGGCGACCGGGACGCGCGCCACCGCGACGGACTGAACCTGTTGCGGCAGACCATCGAGGCCCTCTACCCCGCGGAGTTCGCCGACCCGCAGTTCAATAGCGCCGCGCGGCAGACCGATGTGAGGCAGGCCGCCGAATGGGTGTCGACGTTGGTGGAAAGGTGGCGGTGATGACATTGGCTTGGCTATGGCCTTGGGCCGCCGTGGCGCTGCTGGTGGCTGCGGTGGCGCTGGTAGTGGTGATCGTGGCGGTTTCCGTCCGGCGGCACCGCCATGACGAGGGGCTTCGTGTATTCAGCCTTGACGATGACCTGGAGACGGAGCACGCCTCGAAGCTGTTCCATCAGTGGCGGCTGCTCAACCGCGGCGCCGTGGCGCTGCTGACGGTCGCGCTGCTGTTGGCGGTCGCGCTGTCGGCCCGCCCCGCCCAGGTGGATGCGGACAGCGAGCGGGCAAGCAGCCGCGACATCGTGCTGTGTCTGGATGTCTCCGGCTCCGCGTTGCCGTATGACCGCCAGGTGATCGGCACCTACCGGGATCTGGTGCGCAGCTTCGAGGGCGAACGCATCGGGCTGAGCATCTTCAATTCCACGTCGCGCACGGTGTTCCCGCTCACCGATGATTACGAGCTGGTGACCGCCCAATTGGACGAGGCCGAACGTCTGCTGCGCGGCGTGCAGTCGCAGGACGATATCGAGGCGATGAGCGACGAGGATTACCAGCGCATCTCCGACTGGCTGGACGGCACGCAGAACCGCACGAACGCCACATCGCTGATCGGCGACGGCCTGGTCAGCTGCGCCGCCATGCTGCCGGGATTCGCCTACGGTTCGGCCCCGCAGACCGACGGTGAGCGCAACCGCGCCGCATCGATCGTACTGGCCACCGATAACGTGGTGTCCGGCGATCCCACGTACACGCTTGGCGAGGCGTTGGACCTGACGGCCGCGGTCGGCATCGGCGTGGACGGCCTGTATTCCGGCCCGCGGGAAAGCGAGGACGGCGCCGAATCCTCGGATATGCGCACGTTGGTGGAATCGCACGGGGGCGTGTTCCTGACCCAGTCGAGCGGCGATTCGATCGACGACCTGGTCCGCAGGATCGATGAGCGCCGGAGCGACGAGCAGGATGAACAGACGCGCTCGGCGCTGGTGGATGCGCCCGGCTGGTGGACGTTGGCTCTGGCCATCGCCGCGGGCGCATGGCTGGTGGTGTCTTGGAGGTTGCGGCGATGAATGCACTGACGTTCTCCCCCGCGCTGGGTTGGCCGGTCGGCGGCGCGTTCGCCGCGGTTATGGCGGTGTTGGCCGTGCTGGAGGTGGCGCTGTATGTCCGACGCCGCGGTTCGAGTGACGAAACGTTGACGGCCTGCATCCGACGGACGGTGATAGCGCTGCTGGTGGGGGTCATGGCGCTGACGCCGAGTGTGGTGACGCCGACCACCAGTCGGGCGGTGAACGCCACCGACGTGGTGATTGCGGTGGACGTCACCGGCTCGATGGCCGTCGCCGATGCCCGGTACGGTTCCGATGAGCCGGTCAGCCGGATGGACGCCGCCAGGCAGGCGGTGCACGGACTGACCGCGATGTATCCCGACGCCAGTTTTGCGGCCGTGCGGTTCGGCGCTTCGGGCACGCTGGATGTGCCGTTGACGCCGGACAGCATCGCCATCGGCAACTGGGCCGATACGTTGGCCGTGGAGGCCACATCGGTGTCGTCGGGTTCGAGTCTCGACGCCCCGCTCGACCAGCTGCTGCTGACGTTGAGGGACATCCGCGAGCAGCATCCGGACGACGCGCTGCTGCTGTACATGATCACCGATGGCGAACAGACCTCGAACCGCACGCGGCGCACGTTCTCCACGCTGCGTCGGTATCTTGACGACGCGTTCGTCATCGGCGTGGGGTCCGCCGAGGGCGGGAACATCCCGGTTGTCGCCGATGGCGTGGGCGATTCGCCGGACGGCGAGTGGGTGATCGATCCGGCCACCGGACAACCCGGGGTATCCGTGATGGATACGGGCAATCTGGAGGAGCTGGCCGACGAGATGAGCGGTACGGCGCTGCTGATGGATGCCACGCGCACCATCGACTCCGGTGCCTCCGAGGAGGCCTCCCACCGTTGGAGGGTGACCGAAACCGCCAAGGAACGTACGCGACTGACGCCGTTGGTCTGGCCGCTGGCCATGGTGCTGGTGCCGCTGCTGGTCTGGGAGCTCGGCGCGTGGCTGGCCCTGTCGAGGAGGCTGATATGAGTCCGAAGTCCGGAAACGCCCGCGCCCCGCTTGCCGTCCGTGTGGCGATGGTGGTGATCGCCGTGGTCATGGCTGCCGCCACCGCATGGGCCGCCATCAACCTGTACGCGGCGGTGTCCTGCAACGATGCCGCCCGAACGCTGGAACAGAACGTGTCCGATGCCTCGCAGGACGCCGCGGATCTGGAGATGCTGCGCATCCGGCAGCAACAGGTCGATGACCAATTGGATGACATGCAACTGTTCTCCGCGCTGCTGTTGCCGCAGATCCGGCATGCCGTGGAGGGCAACCTGAACACCTCCCGGCAGTTGACGCAGCGTACTCAGAAGGAGATCGACCGGCAGCAACAGGGCGGTACGGACGATCAGCAGGCCGACCAGCCGATTGACGGTCAGGATGCCGAGGAACTGCTGTCCGGCGGCGGTCTGACCGAGGAGCAGCGCCAACGCATCGAGGAACTGCTGCAGTCCAACCAGTCGTCGACCCCGTCCGAGTCCACGGAAACCTCCGAGGCGGAGGATTCGGACGCCACCGGCGACGGCAACGAGCAGACCGAGGTCAAACCCTGGTGACGGTGACGGTGATGCTCGCCGCACAAGCGCCGCTCCGGGACGACACGCCCGAATGTGGATAACCGGGCATCGTTCGACCACATTGCTTCCCCGCGCTGGACTGTCCGCATCTCCGGCGCGTTCAATGGGGATATGAACACCACCACATTGCTCAGTACCCCGGTGCCTGCGGATGGCCTGCCGGCCTCGCCATCGCTTCATGCCCTGGCCCCGGCCGATGCCTCGCCGTTGGGCACACTGCCGATGGCATCGATCACCCCGTTCGCCGCCCAGGTCTGCCGGTGCCGGCAGGCGGCGGCGGACACCTACACGCTGGTGCGCACCGCGGCCCAGTCCAGCGCCAACGCGGCCCAGTCCACCGCGGTGACGGTGGCCACAGCCGAGCGTCTGAACTGGATCGGCAATGCGGCCACGATGTTCCGCCAGCGGCTGCGTGAGCTGAATGCCCGGGCCGGACTGTTCGCGGACCGTGCACAAAGCACGCTGCTCGAGTGTTCGGCAGGTGCGCCATGAACTGGCAGGTCACATCCACGATCAGCGGCGGGCATGCGCACTCCGCCGCCACACTGGAGGAGTACTCGGGCTGCGCCGCCGCATTGAACGACGCCGCGCGACAGTGGAGCACCCTGGCCGCCACGTGGAACACCACGATGATGCAGGTCGGCGGACTGCGCATGAGCGCGCCGTTGTGTCCGGCGCTGCAGTCGGGGAACATCGCGGCCGCGGGACATGTCACGTTGCCGTTCCAACGCATTGTTGACGATTGCGGCGATCATATCCGCCAATGCCGGTTGTTCTCCGACGAGCTCACCGAGATGGCCGAACTGTTGATCCGCGCATATTCGCTGTATTCCGAGGCCGAGCGCACCACGCAACGAGTGGTGACCGAGCTCATCCAAGTCGGCGCGGCGCTTTTCCCCGGTTATGCGGCGGCCGCCACCGCGGCCATCGCGGTCGGCGGGTTCATCGGCGGGTCACTGGCGGAGGGAGGGACGAACGGCATCCATGCGCTCGATGCCACGGCCTGGGCCCAGGAGGGGCTGATGTCGGGGTTGGCGTCGAAGGTCGCCGGCATCGGCGGCTTGAAGGGTGCGCTGTCCACCGACGAGGTCAATCGGGCGGCGGGAGGCATCGCCTCGGTGACGGCGCCGTTGTATGGGGCGTTCCAGGGTGACGCGCTGGAGGTCAAGCAGGTGTATTCGCGTACCGAAGTGGTCCGCGAATCGCACTCGGTGGCCGAGGCGATGGAGAACCTGCGCAGGTTGGGCGAGGAACGGTTGGGCAAGATCGATCTGAACAGCGGACTCGAATACGGCACCATAGCCATCCAGGAATACCGCAAGGCCGACGGCTCGTCGTCATGGCTGGTCACGATCCCCGGCACCGACGGCAAGCTCGATTCGCCGTTCGGCTGGCCGCAGAACGTGGAGTTGATGAGCAGCGACCCGGAACAACGGATGCATGCCGACAGCGCCCGCATGGTGCTGGAGGCCATGGAGCGGGCCGGCATCGGCAAGGATGAGCCTGTGGCGCTGATCGGGCATTCGCAGGGCGGCATCGTCGCCGCAGCGATCGCCTCCGATATGGCCGACCAGTACACGTTCGAGCATGTGGTAACCTGCGGCTCGCCCGTCGCCAACCATCCGATCCCGGAGAGGACCTGGGTCACCAGCGTTGAGATCGACGACGAGCTGGTGGCCGCGTTGGATGGCGCGGCCAATCCGGCGACCGAGAACTGGCTGACCATCAGCGGCAGCGTGCACAAGGCGCCCGGCAGCCTGACCACCAGCGTCAGCGAAGAGGGGTACTGTGTGCCGGGCATCGGGCCAGGCGCCGAGGACCCGTTCACGGCGGCCAGCGTGCGCGATACCGGCGAGGACAAGGAGATCACCCACTGGCTCAAATACCATCAGGCCGCCTACCAAAACGCCACCGATCTGGGCTCTCCCGCCGTGCAACGCCATGAGGCGCACTTCCAGGAGGTCCTGGACGGCGAGCTGGTCTCCACCACCTACTGGCAAGGCCGCATGACCAAATCCGCCACCATGGCACCGGGCGAGCTGGTCAACCCACCCCACCTGTGATTGCCGTTCCCGATCAGGAGTGGTTTCTTGTATATAAGAAACTGGCGGCCATTTCCGCAATGTCTTCTTGTATACAAGAAATCAAAGCAGCCGCCGCAGTATCGCGAGGTGATGAGGGTGTGCAGCGCCGTCACGATGAGCGTCACGGCGACGACGCCGAGGATGTTCAGTCCGGCCAGCCGCCAGTATTGTCCAAGCGGTTCGGGGTCGGCCACCCGTATGCCGAAGACCGCGAACGCCAATTCGGTGGAGGCAATCACAACCAGCGAGTACCACGCCGCCAGCAGAGCGGCGAGCACAAGGTGCGACGCGTAATAGCCGATGCGACCGGCCCTGCCGGCGAGTTCGGCCTTGACGAACCCGTGTTCGTGGTCCTCCGCATAGGCCAGCGTCGCGATGATCGAGACGAGCAGGCCCGCCATGCCGCCTTGGAAGAACCCCATGAACACCAGCAGGAACGAGTGGTTGGGCACCGTCCGGTCGACGAACATGCCGAGCAGGGCGGCGTCGTCCGCATCCATCTCGACACCCGCGTACCGTTCGCCGCCCACAGTGAGATGGACGGTTCCCGTGCTCACGGTGCCGTCGACGTCCACCATTCCCATGGTCACGAACATCAACGCCATCACGGCGAAACACAGCGCCGCCGCCAGCGCGGTGCCGATCCAGAACTTGCGCCCGTGCACCAAACGGTACACACCGGATCGCAGGAACATCAGCATCACCGGCTCCCTTCCATCAGCGTGACGAAATACTCCTCCATGTCCCGCGACTGCATCGACAGTTCCAGCACCTCCTGGCCGGTCCGGTGCAGCAATGCGGAGACTTGTGCCGGATCGAAACCGCCCGAGACGACGATCGACCCGTCCGGTTCGGCGGCGAAGCGCACGCCGTCACCGAGGGCGGCGTCCTCAAGCAGCGCGAGCGTGCGGGAGGGGTCGGCGGTGCGCACGCGCAGGCTTTCGCCGCATTCGTGCTGCACCTGTTCGGCGGTCATCTGCCGTACCATCCTGCCGTTGGCGATGATGCCGTAGTGGGTGCACATGCGTTCCAGCTGGTCGAGCACATGCGAGCTGATGACGATGGTGATGCCACGCGTCCGGTTGAGCTGCACCAGGTAGTTGCGCATGTCGCGTGCCGCCTCGGGATCCAATCCTTCGTATCATGTCTGCCGCCGCGCACGGGGTCTTCCCGCGCCGCGGCCGTCCCGCGTCCCTCCGGACCCGGCATCTGCCAGACTACGGAGCCGTTCTTGCCCAACACTCGCGCAAATCTTGCGAATTCGTGACGTTCCGTCCCGCCCGCGTCCTTGCGCTCCGGAACAGGGTCCGAGCCACCCGAGGCCGGGGCGAGACCCGCGTTCAGCGAGGCACGGCGAGTTTGACGCCCAGTCCCCATACCGTGCGGATGTATCCGTCGGTGCCGTTCGCCCTGAGTTTGGCGCGGATCTTGGAGATATGCGCGGTCACGGTGTTGTCGTCGACCATGTACGGCTCGCCCCAGCACAGCTCGCACACCACCTCGTTGATGTCGGCGTCGTCCTCCACGACGAGAATCCGCGTGTCGTCCATCGTCCTCCCTCCGGCCGCCCCGGCCGCTTCCGGGTCCGCGTACCCATCCACGCCGTTTCGCGGGGTGCAAGTACTCTGGTAAGCATGAAGCTTACCGATATCTCCCCCGCAATCGCATTGACCCCCCTGGATGGCCGTTACCACAAGCAGACCGCCGACCTCGTCGAATATCTGAGCGAACCGGCGCTCAACCGCGAGCGCATCCACGTCGAGGTCGAATGGATGATCCTGCTGGCCAACGGATTCGACGGCAACGGCAACCAGCCGATCGTCGAGGGCGTCCAGCCGTTCACCGAAGCCGAGATCGCGTTCCTGCGCGCCATCCCCGAACAATTCGGCGCCGAGGGCATCGCCGCGCACGCCGCGCATGAGGCCGTCACCCATCATGACGTGAAGGCCGTGGAGTACTACATCGACGACCAGATCGACAAGGCCGCCGCCGTACTCGGCCCGGACACGCAGCTCAACGAGCGCATCAAGACGCTGGTGCACTTCGCCTGCACCTCCGAGGACATCAACAACCTGTCCACGGCGCTGTGCGTCAAGCAGGCGATGGAACAGGTCTGGCTGCCCGCGTTCCGCGCGATCATCGACCATCTGGCCGCCAAGGCCGAGGACTATCGGGACATGCCGCTGCTCTCGCTGACGCACGGCCAACCGGCCACGCCGACCACGCTGGGCAAGGAGCTCGCCGTCTACGTGTACCGTCTGAACCGGCAGCTGAAGCATCTGGAAACCCAGGAGTACCTGGGCAAGATCAACGGCGCCACCGGCACCTTCGGCGCGCATCTGGCCGCGCTGCCCCAGGTCGACTGGATCGCGGTGTCCCGCGAGTTCGTGACCAACCGCATGGGACTCACCTGGAACCCGCTGACCACGCAGATCGAAAGCCACGACTGGCAGGCCGAGCTGTACTCGACCGTCTCGCACGCGAACCGCATCATGCACAACCTGTGCGTGGATGTCTGGATGTACATCTCGCGCGGCGTGTTCGCGCAGGTGCCGGTCAAGGGCGCGACCGGCTCCTCCACTATGCCGCATAAGGTCAACCCGATCCGCTTCGAGAACGCCGAGGCGAACTTCGAGCTGTCCTGCTCGCTGCTGGACACGCTCTCGGCCACACTGGTGGAATCCCGCTGGCAGCGCGACCTGACCGATTCGACCACGCAGCGCAACATCGGTTCCGCGCTCGGCTATTCGCTGCTGGCGCTGAACAACCTGCTCGGCGGCCTGAACTCCATCCATCCGAACGCGGCCGTGATGGAGCATGAGCTCGACGCCAATTGGGAGGTGCTGGGCGAGCCGATCCAGACCGCCATGCGCGCCTGCGAGCTCAAGGGTCTGCCCGGCATGGACAAGCCTTACGAGAAGGTCAAGGAGCTGATGCGCGGCCACGAGATCAGCCGGCAGGACGTGGAGCAGTTCATCGACGGACTGGCCTTCGATGACGAGACCGCCGCACGCCTGAAGGCGCTCACGCCCGCCTCCTACACCGGCGTGGCGAACAAGCTGGTCGATTTCGACCGCTGACCCGAATCCGTTCGATAACCACCGACCTCCCGGCATTCCCACACCGGGAGGTCGGTCCGTCCCAAGGTAGGTGGATGGATGAGCGAGGAACACACGAAGCGCGGCAATCCGGAAACGGATGTCACAGCCGATGGGGATGCCGTCATCGATGACATCCCGCCTCGGCGTACCCGGGATTTCGCCGATCTGATGCACGCCGCCGGGGCGTTGGTCGTCGCCGCGCTCATGCTGTTGGCCGCGGTGTATCTGCGGGGGCTCACGGCAGGCGTGGAATCCGACGTGCACAACGCCGGACAGGCGATCGGCTGGGTGATGGATGTGCCGGCCTCGCTGCTGCAGCAGATCGTCACCATCGCCATTGTGGTCAGTGTGCTCTTCCAACTGCTGGCCAACCGGGAATGGCTGCAATCCGCGGTCTCCCTGGTTGCCATGTTCGGCGGGTACGCGGCCGTCTGGGCCCTGTCGTCCATCATCACGCTCACCGGATTCCAGCCGTTGATCCAAGGGCTGGAATCCCCCGGCGCGCTCAGCGGTTCGGGGCTCATCCCGGATTTCTATGCGGGGTTCGCCGCCTTCCTGACCATGGCCGGCCCACGCCGCATGCGCTCCGCCGTGAAATGGAGCTGGAACATGCTGTATATGCTGGCCATCCTGCTGGTGGTGCTGTCCTGGAATTCGGTGCCGGGCGTGGTGTTCTCGTTCGCCGTGGGGCGGATCGTCGGCATGGTGTTCCGTTTCACCATAGGCACGCGCAACCAGGGTGTCTGGGGGCAGCGGATCGTGGAGGCGCTGCGGAGCATCGGTCTCGACGTGGCCTCGCTGGTGCGCCGTCCCGAGGCGCACGCCGAATCGGGAGTGCTCCGGACCACGCTGGATGACGACCTGTCGGAGAATTCGCGCATCTATGACATGCTCGACGGGCGCGGCCGGCGCTTCACCGTTTCCGTCATCGACGGGCAGTCGCATAACGCCGGGTATCTCAACCAGCTGTGGGAGTGGCTGCGGCTGACCGGCGTCACCATGCGCCGCGACCGGTCCGCGTCCGACGCCGTCCATCATCATCTGACAATGCTGCTCGGTCTGAACAACATCGGGCTGTCCGCGCCGCGGCCGTACGGCATCGTGGACAGCGGCGAATCGTCCCTGCTCGTGCTGGACGCCGATTCCACCGCCCTGCCCTGCAATCTCAACACGTTGAGCGACGACGATGCGATCGCGCTGATGCGCTATCTCGATGTGGCGCACCGGCGGGGATTCTCCCATCACCGCATCACACCGGATACGCTGGGCCGGCTGCCGATCGGCACGCCGATCATCGCCGGATGGCATAACGGCGACTGCACCAGCACCAACGCGAATATGGACATCGACAAGGTGCAGCTGCTGGCGCTGCTGGCGGCGCTGATCGGCGTGGATCGCACGGTGTCGGCCGGCAGACGGGTATGGGGCGACGAGACGATGGTCTCCCTGCTGCCGTTCGTGCAGAAGGCGGCCATACCGGCGGCCACGCGAGCCCTGAACCCGTGGAACAAGCAGCTGCTGGACGCGCTGAGGGACGCGCTGCGGGCCCTGGCCCCGCAGGAGGTGTCCGAGGCGATGGAACCGGTGACGATCTCCAGGTTCAACATCCGGTCGTTCGTCACCATCGTGCTGCTGATCATCGCCGTGTCGGTGATCTTCACCCAGCTGCGCCCGGATGAGGTCATCGATGCGGTGTCGAACGCGAACCCGGTGATGGCGGTGCTGTGCGTGGCGTTCGGGCTGATCGCCTGGGCGGGTTCGGCGGTCACGCTGGGGGCGTTCATGGATCCCGAGCGGCGCGATGTCCTCGGCCTGTTCTGCTCGCAGGCGGCCTCCGGCTTCACCGCGGTCTCCATGCCCGCCGGCGTGGGCCCCGCGTTCGTGAACCTGCAGTTCCTGAGGAAAAGCGGGTACCGCAATACGGCGGCCACGGCCATCATGAGCGCGGTCTGGGCGATTCAGGGCGGCACCACCATAGCGATGGTGCTGCTGATCGGCATCTTCACCGGACGCAACATGCTCTCGGGCATGATTCCGACGAATACGCTGATCATCGCGATCGCCACGGTGGCCCTGCTGGCGTCGGCGGCTATGGCCATTCCCCCGGTCCGGCGTCTGCTGGCCGAACGCTATCTGCCGATCGTCAGGTCATACGCGCGGCAGCTGGTCAACGTGCTGACGCAGCCCAAGCAGCTGGCGATCGGACTGGCCGGTGCGCTGGTGCTGAACATCGCCACCGGATTGGGGTTCTGGGCGGCTCTGCTCGCGTTCGGCCATGCCACCAACCCGGTGGAGACCACGTTCGTGTTCCTGCTCGCCAACGCCCTGGGCTCCGCGGTGCCCACGCCGGGCGGTCTGGGCGCGGTGGAGGCCGCGCTGACGTTCGCGTTCACCTCGGTCGGGGTGCCGCCCGCCGTGGCCCTGTCGGCCACGCTGGTCTACCGCGTGGCGTTCTACTGGCTGCGCATCCCGATGGGCGCCCTGGCCATGAAGTGGTTGGATCGGCACAATCTGATCTGAAATTGTGTCCCTTTTTGTGCAAAGTATGGCGAAAACCCCTGAAATATGCGGTTCCCGCCAGTTTTCTGCGCTATCATCGGTGATGAACGTTGGATGTCGTATCAGTATCGGCATCCCCTGACCCAAGAAGGATGCTGTATGGCATACAACAAGTCTGATCTCGTGTCGAAGATCGCCCAGAAGTCGAACCTGACCAAGGCTCAGGCTGAGGCTGCTGTCAACGCTTTCCAGGATGTGTTCGTCGAGGCCATGGAGTCCGGCGAAGGCCTGAAGCTCACCGGCCTGTTCTCCGCCGAGCGCGTCAAGCGCGCCGAGCGCACCGGCCGTAACCCGCGCACCGGCGAGACCATCAAGATCCCCGCCTCCTATGGCGTGCGCATCTCCGCTGGCTCGCTGCTGAAGAAGGCCGTCACCAAGTAATCGTCCTTTTCGAAAACACTGGTGCCATGTGGGCCCCGACCATTGACGGTCGGGGCCCACATGCGTGTTATCGGCCTATTGCAACGCCTCCTATTGCAACGCCTCCATCAGGGACCGGAAATCAGCCGTCGGCGAATCGTCGAAGGGGTCGAGCAGCACCGATTCCCTCCGCACCGGAGCGGTCAGCGTCAGTCTGGTCCAATCGCAGGCGTAATGCGCCCCCGCGGCCTGCGCCGCATGCACGAACCGTCCGCGCAACGCGGCACGCGTGCCTGCCGGCGGTTCCAGCACCGCCTGCTGGACGGCCTCGTCATCCAGCAACGTCCGCATCGCCCCATGGGACACCAGCGCATCGTATGTCCCGCCGTTGGCGATGTCGTGATAGTCCAGATCGATCTGGGCCAGACGAGCCTGCGATACATCCGGACGCCGCGCGGCCAACGCCTCCAGCAGACGGCGCTTGGCCACCCAATCCACCCGGTCGGCCAATGCGTCGAACGCCCCGGCCGCCACGGCGTCGAGGATCTCCCGCCACTGCCTGACCACCATACGGGCACGGGTGCGTCCCAGCGAACGGTCCACGGCGTCGCCATGCGTCTCCAGCCAGCGTTCCACCACCATGCAATACCGGTATTGCAGGGCCAGCGCGCTCACGCCGTAATCCGCTCCCCCGTCCGCACGCGCGGCGTCGCGGCGGAATGCCGCGGGATCCGCCAGTTGGAGCCGTGCGCCGCGGCAGCTCAGGTCACGGCTGACGGCGCGGTTGGCGGCGTTCGGATCCGCCATCGCGCAGGATTCGAATCCGGTGGGCCTGCCATGCCGGAGCGCCGATTCCATCACGCACAGCACCAGATGCGTGGTGGCCAGCTTCATCCAGGTGGCGAACTGGGAGCGGTTCGAATCCCCGATGATCACATGCAGACGGCGGTAGGCATCCGGATCGGCATGCGGCTCGTCACGCGTGTTGACCATCGGACGGGCACGCGTCGTGGCCGACGAGACCCCCTCGTCGAGGAAGTCCGCACGCTGCGTGATCTGGAATCCCTCGGATGTCATCCGTCCCGCACCGGTGAAGATCTGGCGGGTGATCAGGAACGGCAGCAGCTGCTGTTCGATCATCGTCAGCGGCACATACCGGCGCACCAGATAGTTCTCGTGGCAGCCGAAGGAATGCCCGGCGGAATCGGCGTTGTTCTTGTACAGATGCACATGTAGGTCGGTCCCATGCCGCTCACGGAGACGTTCCTGGGCGCGCAGCGCCAGCCGGCGCATCACCCTCTCCCCGGCCAGGTCCTGCGCCAGCGCGTCCATGGGGTCGCGGGCTTCGGCCGTGGCGTACTCGGGGTGCGAGCCGACGTCCAGATACAGCCGGGACCCATTGCCCAGATAGGTGTTGGTGGACCGTGTGCGGGACACCACCGGCGCGAACATCTCCATGGCCACCAGGCCCGCGTCGTCGGGGGCGTCGCCTCCGGTCACGCTGACGCCGTATTCGGTTTCGATGCCGAAGATCCGGTCGAACCGGTCCGGACGGCCGGACGCGATGCCCGACTCCTCCGCGCTCCGGGTCGGCGCCGTCCCCGAGGTGTCCGATATCGGATGGTTGCCGCTGTCGCGCAGCTGGGGCATCACTCGCCGCCTTTTTGCACGAAGCTGTTCACGTATTCCTGCGCGTTCTGCTCCAGCACGCTCTCGATGTCGTCCAACACCGCATCCAAGGCGTCCACGGCCCCGTCCGTCTGCGACGTGTCGACGGCGACCGCCTGCTCCTGCGGCTGCTGGGCCGCCTGCTCCTGCGGCTGTGCGAATTCCTGCGGCATTTGTGCCCCTTTCCGCGTCCGTGCCCGCGCCGGACCCACCGGCGCACGATTCAGGCGACTGCTCAGTTCTCGATCAGGTACGGTCGCAATTCGTTGATGATGATGCCGTTCGAGGCGACCACGTCATTATCGCTGCGCCAATGGATGTCGGTGCCGTTCCACTGGCGCAGCTTGGCCTGCGACTCCCACACCACCACGGCGCCCGCCGACACGGCCGGCACATCCCAGGTGTGCAGATGCGGCTCGAAATAGGCGTCATAGGTGCCGTCGGCCACCTTGCACAGGTCCAGCGACACCGGCCCCACGCGCTTGATGTCGGTCGGCCGGCCCGCGATCGCCGACACCACCTGCAGGGCGCGCATCGATTCCTCCTGCACGTACGACATGCCGAAGCTGACCACCGACCCGTCCAGCGAGGGGGTGGTCGAGGGGATGATCTTCTCGCGCTTGTCCCCGATCGGCGTCTTGCGCACGCGGATCGCGCCCATGCCGCGCACGGCCATATACGTCATGTCCAGCGCCGGGGCATGGACCACGCCGAGGATCGGCTGGGCGGAACCGTACTCGTTGACCTCGAACAGCGAGATGGTGATCGACCATTCCGGCATATTGCGGATGAAGTTCACGGCGCCGTCGATATTGCCGGGGCACCAGTAGCGTTCACCGGGGCGGCACTCCTCCGGACGGTCATTCCACAGGCCGTTGAACGGTTCGAGCTGCATCAGCCGCTGGCCAAGGAAATCCATCAGCTTGTAGTTGATGTCCAGGTCGAACTGGGTGGATTCCTTCGGCACCTTCAACCGGTTCAGCTTCCGGGGCGTGGTCTGTTCGCTCAGCACGTGCTTGCCCGCGTCCACCGCGATGCGGGCCACGGCCAACGTCATTTCCTGCAGTTCCATCGTCATCTCGTTTCGTCCTGCGCCGTGTTCCTGATTCCGGCGGTTTCTCATTCGTTACTTCCAGTGGGGCGATTCTACCGGGTATTCCCGGTATCCGCACACAACGCGCCGAACAGTCCGGCCGCATCACACGATTCCTCCACGGCCTGTTCGCATCGATCACGGGTATGCGCCAACGGGTCCGCACAATCCAGTGTACGCAATCCCGAGGGCAGGCTCGCATCGCGGACCGTCAGCCGGGACCACGATGCGGCCACCGTCTGTTCGGGGTAGCGCCGCACCAGCGCGGCGCGCAGCCATGCACGGGTGTCGGCGGGCGGTTCGTCCGCCGCCCGCGCCACCTGTTCCCGTCCGTCCAGATGCGCCATAGATGCCGACAGTCGTTCCGTCAGCGATGTGCCGGGGTCCAGCGCCGCCCAGGCCAGGTCCAGCGCCGCCAGCCGCGGATCGTCCCAACCGTCGGCCGCGCCCGCCATGCCGGAGCATACGGCCGCCGCACCCGCCGGGGCGCCGCCCGTATGCCGCTTACGGCGGTAGCGTTCCATCAGCTGCCATTTGAGCAGCCATTCCAACCGCGACGCCTCGTCGCGCATCGTCAGGCGGGCGTCGTCATCGGCGTGGCGCACGGCGGCCACGTCGGCCAGGGCCTGCCCCCACATCGCCATGACCCGCGCCGTCGATTCGTCCGGCCACAACGGCTCCCCACGGTTGTCGGTGCCGTACACCGTGGCGGCAAGCGCGTACACCGCGCCACGCAGGCGCACCTGCATATTCCACGCGTCGGTCGACTCCCCCGATTCCAGCGCCAACGGGGCGGCGCATGTCAGGTCACGGGAGACCGTATGCAGCGCCCCGACCGGATCGGCCAGCGCCAGCCCGTCCATCAGCGCCTCGAAGTCGAGGCCGCCCTCCTCCGCGTGTTCGAGCAGCCACAGCAGCATGGAGGTCGTGCCGAGCTTGAGCAGCTGCGGCACGTCCATCCGGTTCGCGTCGCCGACGATGACGTGCAGGCGGCGGTATCGCGCCGTGCTGTGCGATTCGTCACGGGTGTTGATGATCGGACGGTCGAAGGTGGTCTGCAGTCCCACGCGCATATGGATGTAATCGGCGCGCTGGCTGAGCTGGAAGCCCGCCTGCTCGCTATGCTCGCCCAGGCCCACGCGCCCGGAGCCGGCGTAGATCTGGCGGCTGACCAGGTGGGCGGTCATCAGCGCCGTGACCCGGTCGAACGGCACCGCGCGGTCCATCATATAGTTCTCATGCGTGCCCCAACTGGCGCCCTTGCCGTCCACGTTGTTGCGGTGCAGCTCGATGACGGTGCCGGTGTGCGCGCTGGCGCGGCGCGCCGCCGCGGCCATGATCAGATCGCCGGCGTGGTCGTAGCGCACCGCGTCGAACGGGTCCATGGTCTCGGGCGACGAGTATTCGGGGTGGGCGTGGTCGACGTAGACGCGCCCGCCGTTGGGCTCGATCACGTTGACGATGTGCAGCTGCGGCTCGTCGGTCAGCATATCCGGGTGCGCGGCGGCACGCGGCAGACGGTGGCCGCGCGCGTCGTTGACCGGATCCTCGCCCCGGTAGTCCCATCGGATATGCGAGGTGCGGGGGTCGGCCGCGGCCGCCACCACGTCGAAGGACAGACGCACCGGATTGTACCGGTCCACGCCGCGTTGGGAGACGGCGTACTCGGTTTCCGTGCCCATCACACGACGTACGCTCATATCGACTGCCTTTCCTACGCGGTCCGTGCGTCGCCGGCCGGACGGATGCGGGTCACGCTGCCGGATTCGAATCCGGCGATCCGCGACCATTGCACCGGGTCCGCGTCCAGGATGGCGTCCACGCTCTCCCGGAACTCCTCCTGCGCGGCCATGGCCAGCATGTCCACGCTCAGCGCGGCGGCCGCGCCGGTTTCGATCGAGGCCTTGACCGCACGGGTTTTGGCGCGGTCCACGATGTTCTTCAGCATGGCGCCGGAGACCACGTCGGACATGTGGACGGCACGCCATTGGCCGTGCTCGTCGCACACGTCGCACACATGCCGGTGCTCGTCCTGCGCGTAGATGTCGCCCACCAGCACGCGGGCCAGGGCGTGCGCGTCCACGCCGTGCTCCAGCGGCAGGTCGTCGGTCAGGTAGTGGCGGATGATGTCGTCCGCCTGGCGTGGTCCGGGGCGGTCCACGCGGATCTTCACGTCCAGACGGCCCGGGCGCAGCACGGCGGGGTCGATCATGTCCACACGGTTCGAGGCACCGATGACCATGACGTTGTCCAGCTGTTCCACACCGTCGAGTTCGGCGAGGAACTGCGGCACGATGGTGGTCTCCACGTCGCTGGAGACGCCAGAGCCTCGGGTGCGCAGCAGCGAATCCATCTCGTCGATGAACACGATGACGGGGCGCCCCGAGGCGGCGCGTTCGCGGGCGCGCGCGAAGATCAGGCGAATCAGTCGTTCGGATTCGCCGACGAATTTGTTGAGCAGCTCGGGGCCTTTGACCGACAGGAACACGCCGCCGGATTCGGTGCCTTCGGCCAGCATGTGGGCCACCGCCTTGGCGATCAGCGTCTTGCCGTTGCCCGGGGGACCGTACAGCAGCACGCCCTTGGGCGGGTTCAGATTGTAGCGTTCGAACAGTTCGCGGTGCAGGAACGGCAGCTGCACGGCGTCACGGATGCGTTCGATCTGCTCGTCGAGGCCGCCGATGTCCGCGAACGTGACGTCGGGGGTCTCCTCCAGCACCAGGTCGGCGTCGTCCTCGCCGGGCAGCAGTTCCAGCGCCAGCCGGCAGGAGGGGTCCACCGTCACCCGGTCCGAGGGGCCCAGGCTCACGTCGGCGAGCGCCGTCGCGCGGCGGACCACTGTGAGGTTGCCGGCGTTGTCCTCGACGATCAGGCGACCGTCGTCCAGGACCTGCGCCACGCGCCGCACCGTTCCGACGCCGTCCACGTCACGCTGGTCGACGAGCACCATGTTCTCGTTGAGCAGCACGGTCCGGCCCGGTTCGAGTCCGGCGGGGTTCAGCGACGCGGCGATGGGCACGATCATGCGGCGCGTTCCGGCGATGACCTCCGCGCTGGCGTGACGTACGCCCTCGTCGTCGATATGGCTGCCGTCCACGCGCACCATGGTGGCGAAGGTCAGCGGCGGCCGGGTGATCTGACTGATCTGCGCCTTGGCCTTCGCCAGCTCCTTGCCCGCCCGGCTCAACGCTTCGGCCAACGCATGGTTGCGAGCCATGAGCCGGTCGTTCAGGGCCGCCAGATCCTGGGGCGACTGCGCATCCTGCGTCATTCGGACCGTTCGCCTCCGTTCCGTTTGCCCTTCATCAGGTTGCGGACCCAGCGGATGAGCAGCAGGATGACGGCCACGACGGCGATGACGATGACGATGTTCTCGAAGGCGTCAAGCACGCCGAGGATGGAGCACCATTGGTCGCCGAGCAGATAGCCGGCGCAGATCAGGATGGTGTTCCAGACGGCCGAGCCCAGCAGGGTCCAGCCGCTGAACGTCAGGAAGTTCATCTTGTTGAAGCCTGCCGGTATCGAGATCAGCGAGCGGACCACCGGGATCACGCGCCCGATCAGCACCGACCAGTGGCCGTATCGGGTGAACCACCGGTCGGCCTTGGCCACGTCCTCACGATCGACGCCGGGGATTCGGTCGACGATGCGCTGGATGCGTTCCAATCCGATCCATCGGGCGATGCCGTACAGGGCCCACGCGCCGAGCAGGGAGCCCACGGTGGCCCAGATGATCGCCTCGATCACGCCGAAGCTGCCGCGCGCCGCCGTGAAGCCGGCCAGAGGCAGGATGACCTCGCTGGGGATCGGGGGGAAGATCGATTCCAGTGCGATGGCCAGCGATACGCCGATGCCGCCGACCGCATCCATGATCGACACCAGCCAATCCGTAATGGATCCGATGATGCCCCCCTCGTTGGTCTCGCACAACGGGGCGGCTGCGGATAGTAGAACAGAAAAACCCATACCTGACATTGTTCCATATTGTCCCAGCGATTACCGAAAATCAACGGTATGCCCGAAGAAACTTTGCAGCCCCTTGACAAGCCGACGCTGACGCGGCCCGGATTGCTGGTCATGGATGTGGACTCCACGCTGATCGATGAGGAGGTCATCGATCTGCTGGGAGACGCCGCCGGAGTGGGCGATCGTGTGGCGCGGATCACGGCTCGCGCCATGGCGGGGGAATTGGATTTCGCCGAGGCGCTGCGCGCCCGTGTGGCGTTGCTGCAGGGCCTGCCGGCATCCGTGTTCGCCAGGACCCGCGCCGCCGTTCATTTCACCACCGGCGCCTTGGAGCTGATCGACGCATTGCACGGCCACGGGTGGACGGTCGGCGTGGTCTCCGGGGGATTCCATGAGGTGGTGGATGACCTGGTGGCCGACGCCGGCATCGACCATGCGTTGGCGAACCGTCTGGAGGTCGTCGACGGCGTGCTGACCGGTCGGATCGTCGGTCCGATCGTGACCCGTGATCTCAAACGGCAATCGCTGGTCACCTGGGCGCAGGCCGATGGCGTGCCGATGAGCCAGACCGTGGCCCTGGGCGACGGCGCGAACGACATCCCGATGATTCTTGAGGCCGGGCTCGGCGTGGCGTTCTGCGCCAAGCCGGCCGTACGGGCCGCGGCACCCTATGCCGTCGACGAGCGCGACCTGACGCGCGTGCTGGATCTGCTGCGCTGAACCGTGACACCGTCCGACGCCGCCACACAATACCAATGACGGACGGTCGTGCTCCCTCAGTCGCAGTATGCGGTCTCGCCCAGGCGTGCGCCGCGCGCCCAGTCGGCGGCGCGCATCGCCTTCTTGCCCTGTGCCTTGACCTCAATCAGTTCCAGCGGGTCGCTGGCGGTGCCGACCCAGACGTTCTTCTTGCCGACGCGCAGCATGCCCGGCTTGAGGTCCGTCGGCACGGCAGGATGCGTCATATCGGCCGGGCGGGCGGACAGCACATGCAGGACGACCGGCTCGGCATCGCCCTGCGCATGCAGTTCGCACCAGGCGCCCGGGTTGGGCGTGCAGGCGCGGATCTGCCGGTCCACGGCGAACACCGGCACGTCGAAACGGATGCGGGCGTCCTCCACGGTGATCTTCTCGGCCTTCTCATAGGCGCCCTGCGGCTGTTCGACCGGCACGATCCGGCCCTCCGCCATGCCCAGCAGCGCGGAGGCCAGCAGATGCGCGCCGTCCTCAGCCAGACGGGCCAGCAGCTCGCCAGAGGTCTCATGGGCGCCGATCGAGACCGTGGATTGGGCCAGGATCGGGCCGGCGTCCATGCCGCGGGTGATGCGGAACACCGTGGCGCCGGTCACGTCGTCGCCCGCCCAGATGGCGCGCTGCACCGGTGCGGCGCCACGCCACTGCGGCAGCAACGAGAAATGCAGGTTGTACCAGCCCATCGGCAGCGCGTCGAGCACATCCTGCTTGAGCAGTCTGCCGTACGCCACCACCGCGGCGGCTTCGGCGCCGGTGGCGGCCAGTTCGGCGATGAAGGTCTCCTCGCCCGGATCGGATTCGATAACCGGCAGCCCCAGTTCCATGGCCGCCTGCTTGACCGGGCTGGGCATCAGCCTGCGGCCGCGCCCGGTCGGCGCGTCCGGACGCGTCAGCACGGCCACCACCTCGAAATGCTCGGCATCCCCGGCCAACGCCCGCAAGGCGGGCACCGCCACATCGGGGGTGCCGGCGAACAGCACCTTCACCATCATCGACTCCTTAATCATGCTCCACTTCGCTGCCGCTGCACGCCATCAGGACGTGCCGCCGAAGCCTTCGGTCACTAGGCCACCGCGGGGATGTTGACGCCCGCCTCGATCAGCAGTTCGCGCAGCCGGCGCGGGTCGCTGAACCGGACGCCGCGGATGCCCGCGGCGTTCGCCCCGACGATGTTCATGGCCTTGTCGTCGATGAACACGGCGGTTGACGGGTCGATGCCGAACTCGCGCAGCGCATACTCGTAGATGTCGCGGTGCGGCTTGCGCAGCCTCACGTATCCGGAGACCACCTTGCCGTCCAGCTGCTGCAGGATCGGGCAGCATTCCTCGGCGATCGGGTAGAGCTCCCTCTCCCAGTTCGACAGCCCCCACACGCCGACGCCCGCGGCCTTCAGATCGTTGACCAGCACACGCGCGCCGGGCACGACGCCGACCAGCGAATCGCGGAAGTTCGCCACGTAGTATTCCAGGATGTCGGCCCATTCGTCCCCATGCGTGCGGCGCATCCACGCGATGGCCTCCTCGTGAGAGGCACCGCCGTCCATCATGTCGTTGGCGTCATAGAATCCCGAGATGTCGTTGTCGAGGAATTGCTCCACGGTCCGCTCGCTGTACCGGGGCACCAGCACGGCGGCCGGATCCCAGTAGATCAGCACATTGCCGAAATCGAAGATCACGTTCTCGATCGGCCTGCCCGCGGCCGCGGCCGCCGCATCGTCGGCCACCATCACGTCGTAATCCATCTCCGGCTCGCCCGGCCATCCCTTCACGGCGTCCTCCTTGCCATCGGTCTGCGTCGTCGTCCGGCTGAGGCCGCACGGCGGTATCCATCCCCAGTCTAGCCGAGACGGCTCCCGTCAGATCAGATCCTTGGGGTCGAGCTGGAACCGCAGCTCCCCCGGCTCGCGTGCGGCCACATGCCGTGCGACCTCCGCACGCAGCCGTCTCGCCAGTTCGGCGCGTTCGGACAACGGCACCCGCACCACCGCCTTGACCCGGTCCTGCGTGGCCTCAAGCTCGCGAGCGTCGATCGTGCGCGGCTGTGCGATCGGCACGGGCCCCCATACCGCCGGCACACCTCCTTGACCGGTATCGATGACGGCGAGGTCGCCGGTGAACGCGCCGATATGCTCCAAGGCCGCACGCACCACATCGCGTCGTCCCCACACGCATGCGGCGCCGACGACGGGCGGCAACCCGGTCTCCGCGCGTTCGGCGAGCTCCTGCGCAGCCAGGACCCGGCCGTCCCACAATGCCAGCGACCGGGCGATCACCGGGTCCGTCTCCCCCAGCAGCAGCGCCTGCCCGCCCCGGGAGCGCGGCGCGCACATCGATACCACGCGCATCCACGCCGTCAACGTGTCCTCGCGGGCGTCCACCCCGGTGCCGTACAGGCTGGTCCAGGCGTCCAGAATCGCCACGGCGCGGTATTCCGTATTGCCGGTGCCATCCCCGCGGACCCGCGGCTCGGCGCCCAACGAGGCGATCACGATCATCGGGGCGCAGGCCACGTCCTCCACGATGCCGCGCGGCTGGCTGGGGCTGGACACCACGATCGGCACATGACGGAACAGCCCGCGCAATTCCTGCGCCGTGCCGGCGGCGCCGACGCGCACCACGCGCATCCGTTCGCCGCCGCATCCCGGGCACCGCCACTGCACCGCCGCCGCGCCGCACCACAGGCAACGGGGCGTGCCCTGCCGCAGTCCGGCCAACGGCCCCGTACAGCGGGGGCAGCGGGCGCGGCGATGGCAGGCGGCGCAGCTCAGCGTCTCGTCGATGCCGTCATGGGGCACCGACAGGAGCACCGGCCCGCTTTCCAACGCCTTGGACAGGATCGTAACGGCGGTATGCGGCACGCGGGCGCCCAGCGTCGTATCCCCCAGCCGCCCCAGCTCCTCGCGGTTGAGCCAGCGCACCCACGGCAGCCGTTCCTTGATCACCGACGGCAACGGTCTGATGGACGTGCTGAACCCGCTCACCGGGGTCTGCGCCACATGGTTCGCGCCGCATTCCCATTGGCTGATCGGGCTGCGCGCCTGCGCCATCGCCACGAACACGCCGTCATGGCTGCGGGCGCGCAGCCGCAGCACGCCGCGGGCGTGGGCGTATGGCATCATCCCGTCGGCATACTGGTAATCGATATCCTCCAGGATCATGAACAGCGCCGGGCCCTCGACCGGCGCATACATCGCCGCCCGCGTGCCGATCACGCAACGGACCGTGCCCGACGCCACCGCAAGATACGCCCGATACCGTTCCGCCGGTGCCAGCGAGGCGTTCAGCACGGCCACGTCGCCGTCGTATCCGCCGTTCGCGGCACCGGTCCGCTCGAACATCCGCAGCCCCAAGCCGGTCAGCTCACGGGACAGATCGTTCACCTCGCGCATCGTGGGCAGCACGATGACCACGGCCTTGCCCGCCGACATCGCGGTCAGCGCCATCCAGCCGGCCAGACGGCACCATTCCCCCACCCCGGGCAGCGGATCAACGGCGAATGCACGGAACCGACCGCCGTGCAGCGCATCGTCGAGTCCCTGCAACCCATCATAGGAGGACGCCAATACCCGCCGGTATTCATCCGGCATCCGCCGCAGCGCCTCGGCGGCGGCACCGCGGCGGGTGAACGGCGCCACCATCTGCTGTTCCTGCTCCACACGGGCCACGCGCGGTGGCACCGCCAGCCGCAGGATGTTGGCGCGGGTCCCCCCATAGGCGTCCGCGATCCGGGTGATGTCCTCGCGCATCGAAGCGGGCACCACCACCTGGGGGCCGAGCACGCGCTCCAGATAGCGCAGCGACGAGGACGGCGTATCACTGTGGTCGGCCCGTTCCCAGACCACGCCGTTGACGCGCCGGCCGCCGAACCTGACACGGACCAGAACGCCGGGGCGGACCGATTCCGACTGCCGTTCGTCGATCAGGTAGTCGAAGGTCTGGCCCAGATGGGTGGCCTGCACATCGAGCACCACCCGGGCGACCGGATGCTCCGACGCGGCGGTCCGTTCCGCAGGCGCGCGTTTGCGGCGCTTGCGCGGCGCCAGGCCGTCAAGCGCCAGCTGTTCGGCGTCCGGTGTACTCATGCACTCCAGAGTAATGCAGCAGCCATGCGGATGCGACTCATGACTTACCGGATGGCGGCCTGCAGCGCCTCGACCCGGTTCGCGCGCTCCCAGGTGAAGTCGGCGTCCTCGCGGCCGAAATGGCCGTAGGCGGCGGTTTTCGCATAGATCGGCCGCAGCAGGTCCAGTTCGTCGATGATGGCGGCCGGGCGCAGGTCGAACACCTCGCGCACCGCATGCTGGATCTGCTCGCGGTTCACGCCGATCTCGGTGCCGTACGTGTCCACGTTGATGCTCACCGGGTCGGCCACGCCGATGGCGTAGGCCACCTGCACCTCCACCTTGTGCGCCAGACCGGCGGCCACGATGTTCTTGGCCACCCAGCGTGCCGCGTAGGCGGCGGAACGGTCCACCTTGCTCGGGTCCTTGCCGGAGAACGCGCCGCCGCCGTGGTGCGCGGCGCCGCCGTACGTGTCCACGATGATCTTGCGGCCGGTCAATCCCGCGTCGGCGGCCGGCCCGCCCAGCACGAACGAGCCGGTGGGGTTCACCAGCAGGCGGTAATCGTCATGCGCCACCGTGCCACCGCACACCTCGTCCAGCACCGGGCGGATCACATGCGCGGTCAGCTGGTCGGCCAGCCATTCGCGGGTGGCCTCGGGATCGTGCTGCGTGGAGACCAGCACAGTGTCCACACGCACCGGACGGTCATGTTCGTCGTACTCGATGGTCACCTGCGTCTTGCCGTCCGGACGCAGATGGGGCACGATACCCTGCTTGCGCACCTGGGCCAGCCGGTACGACAGCCGGTGGGCCAGGTGGATCGGCAGCGGCATCAGCGCGTCGGTCTCGTCGCAGGCGTAGCCGAACATCACACCCTGGTCGCCGGCGCCTTGCGCCTCGTAGCGCTCCTCGCGGCTGGCGGTCGACTCCCGTTCGCGATTCAGCCGTTCCACACCCTGGTTGATCTCCGCGCTCTGTTCGGTCAGCGACACCAGCACGCCGCAGGAGTCGGCGTCCAGACCGATCCGGGAGCTGGTGTACCCGATGCCGCGCACCGTGGAGCGCACGATGCTCTGGATGTCGCTGTAGCCCTCGCTGGTGACCTCGCCGAATACGAAGAACTGTCCGGTGGTGGCCGAGGTCTCCACGGCCACGTGGGAGTGCGGGTCCTGGCGCAGCATGTCGTCCAGGATCGCGTCCGAGATCTGGTCGCAGATCTTGTCGGGGTGGCCCTCGGTCACCGATTCCGCCGTGATCAGCCGTGGTTCATTCATCCGTAAGCTCCTTCTGGCAGTCGGTGGCAAGCCCTCCTCGGCCCAACTCCGAGAGGGCCCGACACCGACTATCCGCCTCATACGCAACGTCCCGGCCGGCCCCGTGTGCTGCACGGTTCCCGGTCGGGACGCGCTCATGGCCGCGAGCGTTTCGGCATCAAGCCTCGGACACGCCCGCCGACGATGTACCGGTTCAGTTGCCTTCGCTCAGGTCGTCCTCGCCGAGCGTCTCCTCGAGCAGGCCGCTGTCGATCTCACGGAAGGCGATGGACAGCGGCTTCTCCTGGTTCTGGTATTCGACCAGCGGGCCGACGTTCTGCAGCAGGCCCTCGTTGAGCTGGGTGAAGTACGAATTGATCTGACGGGCGCGCTTGGCCGCGAAGATGGCGAGCGCGTACTTGGAGTCAGCATGCTCCATCAGATCGTCGATGGGCGGATCCGCCAGACCCTGCGGGGTGGGATCGGTACCGAAAGCCATATGATGTTCTCCCATGCTTGAGAATACGTATTCCAACCGTGCAAGTATACCCCACTGCCCCGATATAGCGGCCCGTTCCACGATGTGACCAGCGGCGGGCGGCTGTCCCCTCACCTCACTTGAATGGTGAGCATGGAAATGCGTTCTGAAAAACTGATGAAGGACCGCACCTTCGCGGGTGCGCGCGCCCTGTATCGTGCCGCTGGCGTCGACGCCAAGGATTTCGGCAAGCCGATCGTGGCCATCGCCAACTCGTTCTCCGAATTCGTGCCCGGCCACGTGCACCTGCAGCAGGTGGGCCGCATCGTCTCCGAGTCCGTCAAGGCGGCCGGCGGCATCCCGCGCGAGTTCAACACCATCGCCGTGGACGACGGCATCGCGATGGGCCACACCGGCATGCTGTACTCGCTGCCGAGCCGCGACATCATCGCCGACGCGGTGGAGTATTCGGTCAACGCGCATTGCGCGGACGCGCTGGTGTGCATTTCGAACTGCGACAAGGTGACCCCGGGCATGCTGATGGCCGCCCTGCGCCTGAACATCCCGACGATCTTCGTCTCCGGCGGCCCGATGGAGGCCGGCACCACCGTGCTGCCCGACGGCACCGTCAAGAAGAACACCGACCTGATCGACGTCATGTACGCCACGGCGGACGATAACGTCTCCGAGGAGGACCTGCTGGCCTACGAGCGGACCGTGTGCCCGACCTGCGGCTCCTGCGCCGGCATGTTCACGGCGAACTCGATGAACTGCCTGACCGAGGCGATGGGCCTGGCTCTGCCCGGCAACGGCACCACGCTCGCCTCGCACGCGTACCGCAAGCAGCTGTTCGAGAAGGCCGGCCGCGTGATCGTGGATCTGGCCAACCGCTACTACCATGAGGACGACGCCTCGGTGCTGCCGCGCTCGATCGCCACCAAGCATGCGTTCGAGAACGCGATGACGATGGATGTGGCCATGGGCGGCTCGACCAACACCGTGCTGCATATCCTGGCCGCCGCGCAGTCCGCCGACGTGGACTTCACGCTGGACGACATCGAGCGCATCAGCCACACCGTGCCGTGCATCTGCAAGGCCAGCCCGTCCGGCGAGTGGGAGATCTCCGACGTGCACCGCGCCGGCGGCATCACCGGCATCCTCGGCGAGCTCGACCGCGCCGGCAAGCTGCACCGCGACGTGCATTCGGTGGACTATCCCTCGCTTGAGGCCAAGCTGGACGCCTGGGACATCATGCGGCCCACCTGCACCGACGAGGCCAAGCGGCTGTTCCATGCCGCCCCGGGCCATATCGTGTCGCCCGATCCGTTCACGCACGAGACGCTGTTCGACTCGTTGGACACCGACCGCGTCAACGGCGCGATCCATGACATCGATCACCCTGCCGTGACCGAGGGCGGCTTGGCCGTGCTGCGCGGCAACCTGGCGCCCGACGGCTGCGTGGTCAAGACCGCGGGCGTGCCCAAGGAGATCTGGAAGTTCCATGGTCCGGCGTTGGTTGTGGAATCCCAAGAGCAGGCCATCGAGGTCATCCTCAATGACACGCTGAAGCCCGGTCAGGCGCTGATCATCCGCTACGAGGGCCCGAAGGGCGGCCCGGGCATGCAGGAGATGCTGTATCCGACCTCGTTCGTCAAGGGCAAGGGCATCGGCAAGGAGGTGGCGTTGATCACCGACGGCCGTTACTCCGGCGGCTCCTCCGGCCTGTCGATCGGCCATGTGGCCCCTGAGGCGGCGAACAAGGGTCCGATCGCGCTGGTCCGTAACGGCGACATGATCGACATCGATATCCCCGCCCGTACGATCAACGTGGAGCTGAGCGACGAGGAGCTGAACGCCCGCCGCGCCGAGATCGAGGCCGGCGACGGGTACGTGGCGCACCGCGACCGTCAGGTCTCGCAGGCGCTCAAGGCGTACGCCGCGTTCGCCCGTTCGGCGGACAAGGGCGCTACGCGCGATCCCGAGCTGATCAACAAGCTCAGCGGTCTGGCCTGAGCATTCAAACCGGGAACCCGCTGAACCACAACGGGTTCCTGGTTTGGCAGCAGATGGGCTGGGGGCAGACGGAGTCATTGACACTCCGTCTGCCCCCAGCCCTTAATGCAACACTCCACGCCCCATCTGTGTACCGGACAACGCCGCTCGCGTCATGTCTCAGCAACCGATGGAACCGGGCGGATTCGACGCTCAGTCCAAGCCGTATTCGCGGGCGATGACGGACCACAGTTCGCCGGCGGCGCGGTCGACGTCGTCGTTGACGATGACGACGTCGAATTCGGATTCGGCGGCCAGCTCCACGCGCGCGGTCTCAAGACGCCGGTTGCGCTGCTCCTCCGTCTCGGTGCCACGGCCGACCAGTCTGCGGACCAGTTCGTCGAAGCTGGGCGGCGTCAGGAACACCGTCACGACCTCCATGCCGAGTTCCGCGGCACGTTCCTTGACCCGGCGGGCTCCCTGCAGATCGATCTCCAGAATCGTAGGGACATGGGCGTCCAGATGGTCAAGCACCGGCTGCAGCGGCGTACCGTAATGCGCCATGCCATGCACCACGGCGGTCTCCAGGAACCGGCCGGCCCGTTCCTCGGCGAGGAATTCCTCTTCGGTCACGAAATGGTAGTTCACGCCGTCCACCTCGCCCGGACGCGGGGCGCGGGTGGTGGCCGACACCGACAGCCAGATCTCCGGATGGTCGGCGCGCAACTTGGCCTCCACCGTACCCTTGCCCACGCCGGCCGGACCGGTGAGCACGATAAGGCGACCGGTGCGTGGTCCTGCCGGAGACGAATCGTTCATCCAGGTTGTGTCAGTCGGATGCGTCGCGTCGGTCGAGAGCGGAGTTCCGGATTCCGCAGGGGTGGATGTCTGGTAGTTCACTCGGCGTCATCCTCCGTTTCAGCGGTCCCCTCCTGCGTGGCCTCCATCAGCGCCTGGCGCACATCCAGCGCGATGGCCTCGGTGGCCTGCGACAGCGAGGCGATGTCCGGGCCGTGCGCCGCGATGAATCGGGACACGGTGACCAGCACATTGCCCTTGGTGCCCTTGAACACGGTGCGCAGATCCTTGGCCTCGGCACCCTGCCAACCGTAGCCGGGAGACAGGATCGGGCCGGTGAATTTCGCCGGATCCACGCCGCTGTCATCGATCCACTGGCCGATGGTGGCGCCGATGATCAGCCCGACCGAGCCCATGCCGTTGATGCCCTTGTTGAACTTCTGCGCGGTGCTGGCGATGCCGTAGGCCACGGTCTTGCCCTTGTACTCGCCGCTCTGGCGGATGGCGGTCTGCATGCTCGCGCCCTCCTGGTTCGAGGTCAGCGAGGCCACGAACACGCCGCGGCTGTTGTTCAGGGCGTCGTTGATCACGCCCTGCAGGGAGCGGGCGCCGTAGTACGGCAGCAGGGTGATGGCGTCGGCGAGCATCGGCGCCCCCGGCTTGAAATAGGCGTCGGCGATGGCCGAGATCGTGGTGGGCAGGCCGCCGTGCAGGCAGTCCACGATGGTGATGATCTCCATCTGGCGGGCCGCATACAGCACGCGTTCGAGCGCGGCGAATCCCTTGGACCCGTACCGTTCGAACATCGGCACCTGGAACTTGACCGCGGCGGCGCGACCGTTCGCGGCCTGCAGCATGCGCATCGCGAACAGTTCGGCGCCGTCGGCGTCCACGTTGTACCCCCAGTCGGTGAGGAGTTTCCGGTGCGGATCGATGCCCACACACAATGGACCATACTTGTCCATGGAATTCTTCAATCGCAGACCGAAATCGGACCTGCGCATCTGAATCTCTTCACTGCTGACGGTCTCGGCCATCGTCATCACGACCTTTCCAAGTCGAACAACTGCTGAGCATGCTCCTGGATGCTCATGATCTGATAGTCGTTGCGCTTCACCGCCTCAATCGCCATCAGCACGGCCGAGAACTCGGTCATGGTGGTGAACTGCGGCAGGTCGGCGGCAATCGCCGCGGCGCGGATCGAATAGCCATCCGACCGCGATCCGCGCGAGTTCGGCGTGTTGAGCACCATGTCGATCTTGCCTTCTTCGATGAGCTCGACGACGTTCTTGCCCACGCTGCCTTCGGCATGCTTGATCTCCACCTGGGCGTCGGCAGAGGTGTCCACACGAGCGGTGATCTTGTCCACGATCTTCGATTCGATGCCGTACCGGCGCAGCACCGAGGCGGTGCCTTCGGTGGCCCACAGCGTGAAGCCGAGCTCCACCAGACGCACGGCCATCAACGGCAGCTGGCGCTTGTCGGAATCGTTGACCGAGATGAACACGTTGCCGCTGGTCGGCAGGCCACCGTCATAGGCGGCTAGCTGGCTCTTGGCGAACGCGTGCGGGAAGTCGCGGTCGAAGCCCATGACTTCGCCGGTGGAACGCATCTCGGGGCCGAGCAGGATGTCCACGGTCTTGCCCACCGGGGTGCGGAAGCGCTTGAACGGCAGCACCGACTCCTTGACCGCCACCTGCTGGCCGACATGCATGACGCCGCCGTCGCCCTCGGGAAGCAGCAGCCCGTTGGCGCGCTGCTGGGCGATGGTCTCACCGGCCATGATGCGGGCCGCGGCCTTGGCCAGGGCCACGCCGGTGGCCTTGGAGGCGAACGGCACGGTGCGCGAGGCGCGCGGGTTGGCCTCGATGACATACAGCGTATTGGCCATGAACGCGTACTGCACGTTGATCAGGCCCTGCACGCCGCAGCCCTTGGCGATGGCGTAGGTGCCCTCGCGCAGACGGCGGATCTGGTCGTCGGACAGCGTGGACGGCGGCAGGGTGCAGGCCGCATCGCCCGAATGGACGCCGGCCTCCTCCACATGCTCCATGATGCCGCCGATGTACAGCTCCTCGCCGTCGAACAGCGCGTCGACGTCCACCTCGATGGCGTCCTGCAGGAACTTGTCGATCAGCAGCGGCGAGGGCAGACGGCCGGAGACCACGGTATCGGCCTGCGCCTCGGCCAGCGCGCGGTTCACGTACTTCTCCAGCTGCGCATCGTCGTAGACGATCTCCATGCCGCGGCCGCCGAGCACATAGCTCGGGCGCACCAGCACCGGATAGCCGATCGAACGGGCGGCCTCCTGCGCCTCCTCCAGGCTCAGCGCGGTGCCGTACCGCGGGGCGTTCATACGGGCCTTCTTCAGCACCTCGCCGAACAGTTCGCGGTTCTCGGCCAGATCGATCGATTCGGGCGTGGTGCCGAGGATCGGCACGCCGGCGGCCTTGAGTCGGGCGGCCAGCGACAGCGGCGTCTGCCCGCCGAGCTGGACGATGACGCCCTTGACCGGCCCCATCTTCTTCTCCGCCTCGTAGATCTCCAGCACGTCCTCGAAGGTCAGCGGCTCGAAGTACAGGCGATCCGACATGTCGTAGTCGGTGGAGACGGTCTCCGGGTTGCAGTTGACCATGATCGTGTCATAGTCCTTGCCGAGTTCCTGCACCGCGTGCACGCAGGTGTAGTCGAACTCGATGCCCTGACCGATGCGGTTCGGTCCGGAGCCCAGGATGATGACGGCCTCGCGTTCGCGCGGACGCAGTTCGGTCTCGTCGGCGTAGCACGAGTAGTAGTACGGCGTGACCGCGTCGAACTCGGCGGCGCAGGTATCCACGGTCTTGTACACCGGACGCAGGCCGAAGGCCCAGCGCAGCTCGCGCACCGTGTTCTCGCCCTCGTCGCCCAGGCCCCGCAGATGCGCGATCTGCAGATCGGACAGGCCAGCCTGCTTGGCCTTCTTGAGCAGCCGGAAGCTCAGCGTTTCGGCGTCGCGCACCTCAAGCGCGGTCTCATTGATGAGAGTGAACTGCTTGAGGAACCACGGGTCGATCTTGGTGGCCTCGAACAGCTGCTCGATGGTGGCGCCGCCCCAGATGGCGCGCTGCAGCTGCAGGTAGCGGTCCTCGGTCGGGGTCTTCATGGCCTTGAGCAGCTCGTTCACCTCGGCCTCGTCCGGACGCTCGCCATCCCAGCTGAAGCCCATGTGGCGCTTGTCGATCGAGCGCATGGCCTTGCCCAGGGACTCCTGGAAGTTGCCGGCCAGCGCCATCGCCTCGCCCACGGACTTCATCGACGTGGTCAGGCTCGGGTCGGCGCCCGGGAACTTCTCGAACGCGAAGCGCGGCACCTTGGTCACCACGTAGTCGATGGTCGGCTCGAAGCTGGCCGGGGTGGACTGGGTGATGTCGTTGCGGATCTCGTCCAACGTGTAGCCCAGGGCCAGCTTGGTGGCGATCTTGGCGATCGGGAAGCCGGTGGCCTTGGAGGCCAGCGCCGACGAGCGGCTCACGCGCGGGTTCATCTCGATGACGATGATACGGCCGGTCTCCGGGTGCACTGCGAACTGGATGTTGCAGCCGCCCGTATCCACGCCCACGCCGCGGATGATGGCGATGCCGATGTCGCGCAGCTTCTGGTATTCGCGGTCGGTCAGCGTGAACACCGGGGCCACGGTGATCGAATCGCCGGTGTGCACGCCCACCGGATCGACGTTCTCGATCGGGCAGACGACCACCACGTTGTCGTGCTTGTCGCGCATCAGCTCGAGCTCGAATTCCTTCCAGCCCTCGATGCCCTCCTCCAGCAGCACCTCGTCGGTCGGCGAGTAGTGCAGGCCCGCGCCGGCGATGCGGTGCAGCTCCTCCTCGTCATGCGCGATGCCGGAGCCCAGGCCGCCCATCGTGAAGCTCGGACGCACCACGATCGGGAAGCCCATCTCCTCGGCGATGCGGTCGACCTCCTCCATCGAATGCGCGATCTCGGAGCGTGCGGATTCGGCACCGGCGTCCTCCACGACCTTCTTGAACAGTTCGCGGTCCTCGCCGCGGTCGATGGCCTCCAGCGAGGCGCCGATCAGCTCGACGTTGTACTTCTTGAGCACGCCGGCCTCGCCCAGCGCCATGGCGGCGTTCAACGCGGTCTGGCCGCCCAGCGTCGGCAGCAGCGCATCGGGGCGCTCCTTGGCGATGATCTGTTCGAGGATCGGCGTGGCGATCGGCTCGATGTACGTGGCGTCGGCCATCTCGGGATCGGTCATAATGGTGGCCGGGTTGGAGTTGACCAGGATGACGCGGATGCCCTCCTCGCGCAGCACACGGCATGCCTGGGTGCCCGAGTAGTCGAACTCGGCGGCCTGGCCGATCACGATCGGGCCGGAGCCGATGACCATGACGGACTTGATGTCGGTGCGTTTAGGCATTGCGGGTTTCCTCCTTGGACGAACGCATGAGATCGACGAAACGATCGAACAGATACGAGGCGTCATGCGGACCGGCCGCGGCCTCGGGATGGTATTGCACGGAGAACGCGGGGATGTCGACGCACTGCAGGCCTTCGACCACGTCGTCGTTCAGATCGATGTGGGAGACGAACACCCGGCCGTACCGGCCGTCACCGTACGGGGACGGAACCGTCTCGCCGATCGGGGCGTCGACGGCGAAGCCGTGGTTGTGCGCGGTGACCTCGATCTTGCCGGTGGTCATGTCCTTGACCGGCTGGTTGATGCCGCGGTGTCCGAACTTGAGCTTGTACGTGCCGAACCCCAACGCGCGGCCCAGCAGCTGATTGCCGAAGCAGATGCCGAAGAACGGGTATCCGGCGTCCAGCACCTGGCGCAGCAGCTCCACCTCAGGCTCGGCCTGCTCCGGGTCGCCGGGGCCGTTCGAGAAGAACACGCCGTCCGGGTTCAGGGCCTGCAGCTGTTCGAAGGTGATGGTGGACGGCACCACATGCACGCGGCAGCCGCGTTCGGCCATGCGGTGCGGCGTCATGGCCTTGATGCCCAGGTCGACGGCGGCGACGGTGAACAGCGGCTCCTTGCCCTCGTACTCGCCGCACGGCTCGATGGTGTAGGTCTGCTTGGTGCTGACCTCGTCGTACAGGCTCAGCCCCTGCATCTGCGGGGTGGCCTTGACCTGGTCGAGCAGATCGTCGATGGCGCGCAGACGGCCGTTGGCGTCCTCCAGGGCCTCACCTGAAAAAACACCCGCACGCATCACGCCTGCGGAACGCAGATGGCGGACGAGCTTGCGGGTGTCGATACGGCAGATGCCGACGATGCCGTTGGCGATCAGATCATCATCCAGACTGCCGGTGGCACGCCAGTTGCTGACGTTGGGACTGGGTTCGCGGACCACGTACCCGGCCACCCAGATCCTGGAGGATTCCGGGTCCTCGCCGTTGATGCCCGTGTCCCCGATGTGGGGGAACGTCTGCACCACGATCTGACGGTCGTAACTCGGATCGGTCAGCGTCTCCTGATAGCCGGTCATGCCGGTGGCGAAGACGATCTCACCACAGGTGGAGCCACGCGCGCCGTAGGGCTCCCCCACATAGACCTGCCCGTCCTCCAGCACGAGAACGGCATCGTCCTTGGAGAACATCACGGCTCCGGAATCGGTCTGGTTCACCAAAACCCCCTTTATCCTTGGGTCGAATCTACCCCTTAGGATACCGGCCGGCTGGGACTCTCAACCGGCCGGAATCCTTGCAAAATCAATCGTTTTCTACGGACTCGCCGGACTGTTCGGCGGTGTCGGCATCGGACGGAGCCCCCGCGGGCCCATCACCATTGGCGGACGTATCGGCCACGGTCCGCTCGGCGGCGTCCTCCTGCGGCGCGATCTGCGACTTGTCGGCGCACACGGCACTCAGCAGGCCGTGGATGAACGACGGGGCGTCGTCGGCGCACAGCGTCTTGGCCAGGCCCAGGGCCTCGTCGATGGCCACCTTGTCCGGTACATCGTCGTTGAACAGGATCTCCCAGGCGGCGATACGCAGGATGTTGCGGTCCACAACACCCATGCGCTTGACCTTCCAACGGGTGGAATGCTCATCGAGCACGCGATCGATCTGACGGCGGTGGTCGGCCACGCCGCGCACGATCTCGATGGCGTAATCGGGCAGCGGGGTCTGGGCGCCGGGCAGGGCGATGCGCTCAGCAAGAAGGGACAGGATGTCCTGTCCCTTCTCGTCCGCTTCGTACAACGTGTTCAGAGCCCTCTTGCGGGCGGTGGAACGTGCCATGAAGCTCTCGATGTCCCTTCTTCAGGTCAGTTGTTCTCGCGACCCAGGTAGGAGCCGTCGCGGGTGTCGACCTTGACCTTCTCGCCCTCGCCGATGAACAGCGGGACCTGGATCTCGGCGCCGGTCTCCACGGTGGCCGGCTTGGTGCCGGCGTTGGAGCGGTTGCCCTGCAGACCCGGCTCGGTGTGGGTGATGGTCAGCACCACGGAGGCCGGCAGTTCCACGCTCAGCGGGGTGCCGTCATGGAAGCTGACGATGCAGTCGGTGCCTTCGAGCAGGTACTTGCTCTGGTCGCCGACCAGGGTCTTGGGGATGTAGATCTGGTCATAGGTGGTCATGTCCATGAAGACGTAGTTGTCGCCGTCCTCGTAGGAGTACTGCAGGTTGCGGTTGTCGACGGTCTCGAACTCCATCTTCATGCCCGCGTTGAAGGTCTTGTCCACGATCTTGCCGGACAGCACGTTCTTGATGGTGGTGCGCACGAAGGCCGGGCCCTTGCCGGGCTTGACGTGCTGGAACTTGACGACGGTCCACAGCTGGCCGTCCAGGTTCAGGACGGATCCGTTCTTGATGTCATTGGTAGTCTGTGCCACTGTTGTTCACCTATTCACTCGATGGTTGTTGGCAACGTTCAAAATGAGCCTTGCCTATTATGCCACCACGTCTATACAGGAGCTTCGAATCGGCCCATATCCGAACCGTATGTCGGCATATGACCCGCCAGCGAGGGTGCCCGGATATGCGTATGCCCCGGAACCGCTGGGGTTCCGGGGCATACGCTACGCGCTAGTTCAGGCGCACCGAGTCATCGACTGATGGAAATCAGGCGAGGATCTTGGTGACACGGCCCGAGCCGACGGTGTGGCCACCCTCACGCACGGCGAAGGTCAGGCCCTCCTCCATAGCGATCGGCTGGATCAGCTCGACGGTGAAGGTCGCGTGATCGCCCGGCTGGACCATCTCGACGCCTTCCGGCAGCTCGATGACGCCGGTGACGTCGGTGGTGCGGAAGTAGAACTGCGGACGGTAGTTCGAGAAGAACGGCGAGTGACGGCCGCCCTCGTCCTTGGTCAGGACGTAGACCTCGGACTCGAACTTGGTGTGAGGGGTCACCGAACCCGGCTTGGCCACAACCTGGCCACGCTCGACGTCGGTACGGTTGATGCCGCGCAGCAGCAGACCGGTGTTGTCGCCAGCCTCGCACTCATCCATCTGCTTGTGGAAGGTCTCGATGGAGGTGACGGTGGTGGACTGGGTCGGGCGGATGCCGACGATCTCGACCGGGGTGTTGATCGGGAGCTTACCACGCTCGACACGGCCGGTCACCACGGTGCCACGGCCGGAGATGGTGAAGACGTCCTCGATCGGCATCAGGAACGGCTTGTCCAGATCGTGGACCGGGGTCGGGATGTACTCGTCGACAGCCTTCATGAGCTCCTTGACGGCCTCGACCCACTTCTCGTGGTCCGGAGCGTCGTCGTGCAGAGCGCCGTAGGCGGACACGTGGATGACCGGGCAGTCGCGATCGAAGCCGTTCTCGTCGAGCAGGTCACGGACCTCTTCCTCAACGAGCTCGATGAGCTCCTCGTCCTCGACCATGTCGCACTTGTTCAGGGCGACCAGGATCTTCGGAACGCCGACCTGACGGGCGAGCAGCACGTGCTCGCGGGTCTGGGCCATCGGGCCGTCGGTGGCGGCCACAACGAGGATAGCGCCATCCATCTGGGCAGCGCCGGTGATCATGTTCTTCACGAAGTCGGCGTGGCCCGGGCAGTCCACATGAGCGTAGTGACGCTCAGCGGTCTGGTACTCGATGTGGGCGATGTTGATGGTGATACCACGCTGCTGCTCTTCCGGAGCGGCGTCGATCTGGTTGAAGTCGTAGGCCGGGTTGACATCCGGGTACTCTTCGTGCAGCACCTTGGAGATGGCGGCGGTCAGGGTCGTCTTGCCGTGATCGACGTGGCCGATGGTGCCGATGTTAACGTGCGGCTTAGTACGCTCGTACTTTGCTTTTGCCATTGTGTGTTGTCCTCCTGGACGTCTCGTAGTACTCCCCGGGTTTGCGGCCCGAGGCACTCGCTACATTGTACTGGGTTGCTGGGTTGTGTGCCACTTTGGTGCCCCGAACCCAGTCAGCGCTACAAAATTCTAGCGCTGACTGGAGACAGAAGCGACCATTATGGCTGCGCGTGTCACTCGCCGCGCTGGGCCTTGATGATCTCGTCGGAGACGTTCTTCGGAACCTCGGCGTACGAGTCCATCTGCATGGTGAACATGGCGCGGCCCTGGGTCTTCGAACGCAGATCGCCGATGTAGCCGAACATCTCGGACAGCGGGACCTTGGCGTCGATGACCTTGACGCCGGTGGCGTCGGTCATGGACTGGATCTGGCCACGACGGGCGTTCAGATCGCCCATCACGTCGCCCATGTACTCCTCCGGGGTACGCACCTCGACGGCCATGATCGGCTCGAGGATGACCGGGTGGGCCTTCGGGGCCGCCTCCTTGAAGCACATGGAGCCGGCGATCTTGAAGGCCATTTCCGAGGAGTCGACGTCGTGGGTCTGGCCGTCGGTGACGGTGGCCTTGACGCCCACCACCGGGAAGCCGGCGAGGACGCCGGATTCCATGGCCTCCTGCACGCCCGCATCGATCGAAGGAATGAATTCCTTGGTGATGTGGCCGCCGGTGACCTCGTTGTGGAACTCGTAGGTCTCGCCGTTCTCGGTGTCGAGCGGCTCGAAGTTCATCAGGACCTTCGCGAACTGGCCGGAACCACCGGTCTGCTTCTTGTGCGTGTATTCCTGGTTCATGACGGCCTTGCGGATCGTCTCACGGTAGGCGACCTGCGGCTTGCCGACGTTGCACTCGACCTTGAACTCGCGGCGCAGACGGTCGACGATGATGTCGAGCTGGAGCTCGCCCATGCCGGAGATCAGGGTCTGGCCGGACTCCTCGTCGGTCTTGACCTGGAAGGTCGGATCCTCGTCGGAGAGCTTGGCCAGGGCGATGCCCATCTTCTCCTGGTCGCCCTTGGTCTTCGGCTCCACGGCCACCTCGATGACCGGATCCGGGAAGGTCATGGACTCCAGGGAGATCGGGGCCTTCTCGTCGCACAGGGTGTCACCGGTGGAGACGTTCTTCAGGCCCACGAAGGTGTAGATGTTGCCTGCGGAGGCACCGTCGACCGGGTTCTCCTTGTCGGCGTGCATCTGGAAGATCTTGCCGACGCGTTCCTTCTTGCCCTTGGTGGAATCGAGCACGTTGTCGCCGGGCTTGACGGCGCCGGAGTACACGCGCACGAACACGAGCTTGCCGTAGAACGGGTGGGTCGAGATCTTGAAGACCAGAGCCGAGAACGGATCGGAGATGACCGGCTTGCGGTCGATCTCGATGGACTCGTCCTTCGGGTCGAAGCCGACGATGGACGGCACGTCCTCCGGGCTCGGCAGGAAGTCGACCACGGCGTCCAGCATCGGCTGCACGCCCTTGTCCTTGAACGCGGAGCCGCACAGCACCGGGTAGGCCTCACGGGCCACGGTCAGCTTGCGGATGCCGGCGCGGATCTCGTCCTCGCTCAGCTCGCCGGACTCGAGGTACTTCTCAAGCAGCTCCTCGTCGGACTCGGCGACCATGTCCAGCAGCTCGGCACGGTACTGCTCGGCCTTGTCCTGCAGGTCGGCCGGGATGTCCACGGTGTCGTAGTGGGCGCCCATGTCGTCCTTCACGTCGTTCCAGACGTAGGCCTTCATGCGGATCAGGTCCACGACGCCGACGAAGTCGTTCTCGGCGCCGATCGGCAGCTCGACGACCAGCGGGGTGGCGCCCAGCTTGTCCTTGATGGTCTGGACGGAGTAGTAGAAGTCAGCGCCCAGCTTGTCCATCTTGTTGATGAAGCAGATGCGCGGGACACCGTACTTGTCGGCCTGACGCCACACGGTCTCGGACTGCGGCTCCACGCCCTCCTTGCCGTCGAACACGGCGACGGCGCCGTCGAGGACGCGCAGCGAACGCTCGACCTCGGCGGTGAAGTCCACGTGGCCCGGGGTATCGATGATGTTGATCTGATACTTGTCCTCGGTGTCGTGGGTCTGACGGTTCCAGAAGCAGGTGGTGGCGGCGGACTGGATGGTGATGCCGCGCTCCTGCTCCTGCGCCATGAAGTCCATGGTCGAGGCGCCGTCATGGGTCTCGCCGATCTTGTAGTTCTTGCCGGTGTAGTACAGGATACGCTCGGTGGTGGTGGTCTTACCGGCATCGATGTGGGCCATGATGCCGATGTTGCGGACCTTGTTCAGGTCAGTGAGCACGTCTTGTGCCATGAGTGTTTTCCTTAGCTCTCGTTATCGAGTGATTACCAGCGGTAATGAGCGAACGCCTTGTTGGCCTCCGCCATCTTATGAGTATCCTCGCGGCGCTTGACAGAGGCGCCCAGGCCGTTGGATGCGTCGAGGATCTCGTTGGCGAGACGCTCGGCCATGGTCTTCTCGCGACGGGCGCGGGAGAAGTCGGTCAGCCAGCGCAGCGACAGCGTGTTGGCGCGGGCCGGCTTGACCTCGACCGGCACCTGGTAGGTGGCGCCACCGACGCGGCGGGAACGCACCTCAAGGCTCGGACGGATGTTGTCCAGGGCGCGCTTCAAAACGGCGACCGGCTCCTGGTCGGTCTTCTCCTTGACCATATCGAGCGCGGAGTAGACGATGTCCTCGGCGATCGACTTCTTACCGTCCAGGAGGATCTTGTTGATGAGCTGGGCCACGACGGTCGAGCCGTAGATCGGATCGGGCAGCAGCTGATGCTTCTTGGCAGGTCCTTTACGCGACATATCTCTTACTTCGCCTTCTTTGCTCCATACAGGGAACGACCCTGCTTACGGTCCTTGACACCCTGGGTATCCAGCGCGCCACGCACGATGTGGTAGCGCACGCCCGGCAGATCCTTCACACGGCCGCCGCGCACGAGCACGATGGAGTGCTCCTGCAGGTTGTGGCCCTCACCGGGGATGTAGGCGGTGACTTCAACGCCCGAGCTCAGGCGCACACGAGCGACCTTACGCAGAGCCGAGTTCGGCTTCTTCGGGGTGGTGGTATACACACGGGTGCACACGCCGCGGCGCAGCGGGCTGCCCTTCAGGGCCAAAGTCTTCGACTTCTTCGGCTTGGCCTGACGTCCCTTACGGACGAGCTGTTCAATCGTAGGCAACTGAATTCTCCGATTCGTTGGTTGTTCTTCATCTGTGGAGCCGCCACACTGCGCCCACACTTCCCTTGAATCGGAAAGACAGCCCAGTCCACCGGCCCGATGGCCCCTTGTCCTCCTGCCGCCGCATTACTGCGCGCATTCCCGCGGACTCGGGGATGTCCCGCCCGCCCACGCCTGTCACATAAGGCATGCCGGCGGCACACACAAATATCTAGGATAGCAGCACACCGGACAGCGCCCTGGCCTGCGTGTCGTGACCAGACCCGGATAGTGCTATGGCAAAGGCCCCGCCGAAGCGGGGCCTTGCTGGGGTGGATAACGCGGCTCGAACGCGCGACCTGCTGAACCACAATCAGCTGCTCTACCGACTGAGCTATATCCACCATGTGTGTCATCCGGTCTCCCGGATTCGCACAACAGATGGATACTATACAGGATTTTCCCGACAACGCGAATTCGGCGCGTCGCGCCGGTCCCGCACGACGGGAAACGGGGTCGATCACCCAGCCGCGTACACCAGAAACGCACACCGTCAACCAAGACATGTGCTGTTTCGTTCGCTGCAACCGTATGCAATGAGCGCTACGAAACATTGGGTTTTCGCGGCACGAACAGGGTGGACAATGTGCGTTTTGCCGGGTATACTGAAAGCGGAGGCCGGAGTTATGGTCGGATGGGAATCCATCAGGCGGTAACGAAGCACCGATTCCTTAAGGTTCGTGCAACGCCTCCAATAATGTAACAGGCAGTGCCGGCGGACACGATGGAGATGGACGAGCAGGCAAGGTGATAGCAACGGCAAGGTGGCCGGAACGTCTGCCGGATGATGTGGATGATAGTGGTATCGAGTGATGGTATTGGTTCCGCGCAGGGCGGCGCGGCAGAACTGAAGATGATGACCTCCTTTCGCGGTGAGGGCCCGGATCCCAAGGCAGGGATCCGGGCCCTCACCGTATATGCCGGGCGCATCGGAGGTCATAGACCGGCTTGAGTAAGGGAATATAGACCGGCACATAGGCCAGAGTCATAGGCACAGATTGTGCATCCGGAGTCGGCCGCCGTATTGGCGCTCGGTGGCGATACACTGCACCTCGGTACCGCTTCTATCCACCGTCAATCGACAAGGAGTCGACCATGCTGTCCTTCGAAAACGACTACTGCTGCGGCGCGCATCCCTCCATCCTGGAACGCCTCGCCGCCACCAACGCCACCCAGCATCCCGGATACGGTTCCGACGACGTCTGCGCCGCCGCCGCGGAGAAGATCCGCCGGGCCTGCGCCAGCCCCGAGGCCGACGTGCGGTTCCTGGTCGGCGGCACCCAGACCAACCAGACCATCATCGACGCCATCACCCCGCCCTACGCCGGCGTGGTGGCTGCGGACACCGGCCACGTCAACGTGCACGAGGCCGGCGCCATCGAGGCCACCGGACACAAGGTGCTCACGCTCCCCCACCACAACGGCAAGATCGACGCGGCCGAGCTGCGCGACTATTGCACCACGTTCTATGCGGACGGCAACTATGAGCATATGGTCTTCCCCGGCACCGTCTACATCTCCCACCCCACGGAATACGGCACGCTGTATACGCTAAACGAGCTGGAGGCGCTGCGCGCGGTCTGCGACCGCTTCGGCATGAAGCTGTTCCTCGACGGCGCGCGTCTCGGCTACGGCCTGACCGCCGATGGCACCGATGTCACGCTGCAGGACATCGCCCGCCTGACCGACGTCTTCTACATCGGTGGCACCAAGGTCGGCGCGCTGTTCGGCGAGGCCGTGGTCTTCCCGAAGAACGATGCGCCGGCGCATTTCCTGACCCTGATCAAGCAGCACGGCGCGCTGCTGGCCAAGGGCTGGCTGCTCGGCCTGCAGTTCGACACGCTGTTCGAGAACGACCGCTACATGACCATCGCCCGCCATGCCAACGAGGCCGCCGCCCGCATCCGCACGGTGCTGCGCGAGCGCGGTTACACGCTCACGATGGAGACGCCGACCAACCAGATCTTCATCACGATGGACAACGAGACGATCGCCCGTCTGCAGGAACACGTTCGCCTCGGCTTCATGGAGAAGGCCGACGACACGCACACGGTGATGCGCATCTGCACCGCCTGGTCCACCACCGACGAGCAGGTCGACGAGCTGATCGCCCTGCTGTGACGCTGCCATGACTCCGCCGTGGCGCCGCCGAGCGGCGCACTGGCACTGGGCCGGTGACGGATCCGCCGCCGGCCCTATGCGTTCCGTGCCCCGGAACGTCCGGCGATGACCTCGCGCTCCATCGCCACGAACCGGCGGACGCTCGCCTCCACCGAATAATGCGTCCTGGTGTGTTCGGCGTACCGCGCGCCCCATGCGGACAGCTCGTCCGGGTGATCGATCCACCAGTCGATGCGCTGGGCGAGCGCCGCCACATCCCCCACCGGGAACAGCGACTCGTCCAACAGCGAGAACTGTCCGGCCGCGCTCAGGCTCGACGCGGCGATCACCGGCACCAGGCCGCTGGCCATGCCCTCGATCACGCTCACCGATTCCAGGTCGGCGATGGACGGGTGCACGAACAGGTCGCCGGACCGCAGCAGCTCCGGCATCTCGGTATTGCGATGGAAGCCGATCTCCACCTGCCCCGGCAGCAGGCGATCCGCCGTCCGCTGCAGTCGCCTCTTCAACGGTCCGGTGCCGGCGATCGTCAGCCGGATGGAGGAGGCGTGCCGGCACATCGCCACCGCACGGATCAGCGTGATCTGGTCCTTCTCATTGCTCAGACGCCCCGAGGCCACGATATGGAACGGCGCCGGCGCCGGAACGCCGGCGGCACGCTGAGACTTGGGCGTGAACCGCGGCTCGTAGCCGTTCGAGATCACCGTGATCGGGGTCTTGTACCCATGCGAGCGCAGCAGGCTCGCACCGAGTTCCGTGGGTACGTGGATGCGGTCGACCTTGGAGAACAGCCACCAGTCGAACAGACGGTAGATGATCGCATCGATGCCGGGCACATGCTTGAGCGGCCCGGCGGAGTAGGTGATGTTCTCGGGCTGCACGTGGTACCCGGCGGTGACGGGGATGCCCATCTGCCGGGCCATCCGGCAGGCGTGCTGGCAGAACCGGAACGGCGTGTACAGGTGTACCACGTCCACGCCGAGGAACGCGGCACGGAACAGGGTGTCGCTCGGTTCGGCGAACTGCATCTGCTGCTTCTTGGCCACCCAGCTGACCAACGGCACATGATTGACCCGCGCGGGGAAGTCGGGGGCGCCGATGCCCACCAGACGGACGCGATGCCCCTGCCGTTCGAGTTCGTCGGCCCATTGCAACGCCGAATTCGATGTGCCGTTGCCGCGGTTGCCTGAGGTGTCGACCACCATGGCGATGGTCAGCGGCCGTTCGCCGTCCCCATACCCTTGCTCGTTCATCCCCTCATTCTATCGCCGCGCGCCGCTGCCGCCGCAACATCGCCGGACGATGGCAGAATGTGAGTATGACGCACAACACGATCGACCAGTCCGCCAACCAGTCCACCGCCGCCGTTCCCGTTCCCGACGCCGGGAACGGGACGGACCGTCCGCTTGGCACGCCGCTGGGCAGCCGCGCCACCCGCGTGCTGTTCCTGGGCGCCGGCGAGTTGGGCAAGGAGGTGGTGATCGAGCTGATGCGGCTCGGCGCGTGGGTGTGCGCCGCCGACTCGTACGCCGGCGCCCCCGCCCAGCAGGTGGCGCATGAGGCGCGCGTGCTGGATATGGCCGACGCCGCGCAGCTGCGCGCGTTGTTCGACGAGGTGCGCCCCGACATCATCGTGCCGGAGGTGGAGGCCATCGCCACCGGCGAGCTGGCCGAGGCCGCGGCCGCGGGGATGCAGGTGGTGCCGAGCGCCGAGATCGCCGCGATCTGCATGGACCGCGAACGGCTGAGGGTGATCGCCCATGAGGAGCTGGGGCTGCCGACCACGCCGTACCGTTTTGCCGGCACATTGGATGAGCTGCGTGCCGGCGCCGAGGCCGTAGGGTATCCGTGCGTGGTCAAGCCGGTGATGAGCTCGTCCGGACACGGCCAGTCGGTGGTGCGATCCGCCGATGGCATCGACGCGGCGTGGGTGGAAGCGCAGACCGGGCGCCGCGCCGCGGGCGAGGGCGACGTCTCACGCGTGATCGTGGAGGCGCTGGCCCCGTTGGATTACGAGCTGACCGTGCTGACCGTGAGCTCGTCCGCGGGCATTGTGACCTGCGCGCCGATCGGACAGCGCCAGGAGAGCGGCGACTACCGCGAGTCCTGGCAGCCGGCGGCCACCGATGCCGCGGTGCTGGAGCAGGCCCGCCGCATCGCGCGGACCGCCGTCGAGGGGCTGGTCGGCAAGGCCCACGCGACCGGCGAGCACGGATGGGGCGTGTTCGGCGTGGAGCTGTTCGTGCTGACCGACGGTTCGGTGCTGTTCAATGAGGTCTCACCACGCCCGCATGATACGGGCATGGTGACGATGGCCTCGCAGCGGCTGAGCGAGTTCGCATTGCATGCGCGCGCGATCCTGGGCATGCCGGTGACCGAGGCGCATGCGGCGCTCTCGGTTCCGCAGGGGGCGGCCGCGGCCAGCCATGCGATCGTGGTCGAGGGCGAGGGCGAGGCGGTGTTCTCGAACACGGCCGAGGCACTGGCGGAGCCGAACACCGATCTGCGCATCTTCGCCAAGCCCGAGGTGCATGGGCACCGGCGCATGGCGGTGGCGCTGGCGATCGGTTCGAGCGCCGACGACGCGCGCGCACGGGCCGGACATGTGGCCGATACGCTGCGCGTGGACGTGCGCTGAATCTTCTGAATCGTTTTCCGGACCGTGACGCATCCCGGTTGTGGATGTGTCACGGTCCGTGGCACCGATGCGGGAGTGCGGCATGTCCTGAACCGTGTCGGATGTAGTCGGCGCTTGGTAGCCTGTACCTCGTACCATTCACCCTTGATATCCCGCGATTTATTGCGGTTTGCGAAAGGTAGACCATGGAGAAGCTGGAGAAGCTCTACGAGGGCAAGGCCAAGAAACTGTATGCCACGGATGACCCGGACGTGCTCTGGGTCGAGTACATGAACCAGGCCACTGCGGGCAACGGCGAGAAGAAGGCCCAGATCGAAGGCAAGGGCTCGCTGAACAACCGCATCACCTCCGTGATCTTCGACCTGCTCAAGGCCCGTGGTGTGGACAGCCACTTCGTGCGCCGCATCTCCGAAACCGAGCAGCTGGTCAAGAAGATGAACATGTATCCGTTGGAGATCATCATGCGCAACACGGCCGCCGGCTCCTTCGCGAAGCGCTACGGCGTCGAGGAGGGCACCGAGCTGAAGAAGCCGATCCTGGAGTTCTGCCTGAAGTCCGATGCGTTAGGCGACCCATTCATCAACGAGGACGGCATCGTGGCCCTCGGCCTGGCCGATGAGGATGAGATCGCGGAGATCTCCCGTCAGGCCCGCGCCGTCAACGCCGCCCTGCTGGACATCTTCGCCAAGATCGACGTCAAACTCGTCGATTTCAAGATCGAGGAGGGCAAGACCTCGGACGGCGCGATCCTGCTCGCCGACGAGATCACCCCCGACACCTGCCGCCTGTGGGACCAGAAGGATCACAGCGGCAAGATCGAGCATCTGGACAAGGACCTGTTCCGCCGGGATCTGGGCAACATCATCCCCGCGTATGAGGAGATCTACGACCGTCTGATGGCCCTGGCCGCCACCGAGGGCGTCGATTCCGCCGAGTGACATCCGCAAGGCCCGCATTCGCAAGGATGCGGGCCGTATTGACTATCAAGGAGCAACCAATCGTGGTTTTTCGCGTATATGTGGAGAAGAAGCCCGGATTCGACGTCGAGGCGCAGCAGCTGTGCGGCGAGTTGAGGACCATCCTGGGCGTCGAGGCGCTGGAGGGCGTGCGCATCGTCAACCGGTATGACGTGGAGGGCATCAGCCAGGAGCTGTTCGACCAGGCCACACCCACCGTCTTCAGCGAGCCCCAGGTCGACACGGTGAGCGCCGATCTGCCGGACTTCGGCGGTGCCGCCGTGTTCGCCGTCGAATACCTGCCCGGCCAGTTCGACCAGCGCGCCGATTCGGCCAGCGAATGCATCCAGCTCATCAGCCAGGGCGAACGCCCGACCGTGCGTTCCGCCAAGGTGTATGCCCTCTCCGGGGCGCTGAACGACGCCGACATCGAGGCCGTCAAGCACTACGTCATCAACCCGGTCGAGGCGCGTGAGGCGTCGTTGGAGACGAAGACCACGCTGAGGATGGAAGTCGCCCAGCCGGGCAAGGTGGAGGTCATCGCCGGCTTCAATGATCTGGACGACGCAGGCCTGCAGGCGTTCATCGATGAACGCGGCCTGGCGATGGATCTGGCCGACGCCCGATTCTGCCAGCAGTATTTCCGCAGTGAGCGCCGCAACCCGACGATCACCGAGATCAAGGTCATCGACACCTACTGGTCGGACCATTGCCGCCACACGACCTTCGGCACCCGCTTGGAGCATATCGAGATCGATGACGCCGTGGTCAAGGCGGCCTTCGACCGGTATCTGGCCATGCGCCGTGAGCTGGGGCGCGACGAGCGCCCGGTCACGCTGATGGACATGGGCACGATCGGCGCCAAGTGGCTCAAGTCCAACGGCATCCTGAAGAATCTGGACGAATCCGACGAGATCAACGCCTGCACGGTGAAGGTCAAGGTGGACGTGGACGGCGAGATGCAGGACTGGCTGTTCCTGTTCAAGAACGAGACCCACAACCACCCCACCGAGATCGAACCGTTCGGCGGCGCGGCCACCTGCATCGGCGGCTGCATCCGCGACCCGCTGTCGGGCCGCTCCTACGTGTACCAGGCGATGCGCGTGACCGGCGCGGCCGACCCCACCGTGCCCGTCTCGCAGACGCTGGAGGGCAAGCTCCCCCAGCGCAAGCTCGTCACCACGGCCGCGGCCGGCTATTCGTCCTACGGCAACCAGATCGGCCTGGCCACCGGCCAGGTGGACGAGATCTACCACCCCGGCTACGTGGCCAAGCGCATGGAGGTCGGCGCCGTGGTGGGCGCCACCCCGGCCGACCATGTCCGCCGCGAGGAGCCCGCCCCCGGCGACAAGATCATCCTGCTCGGCGGCCGCACCGGCCGTGACGGCATCGGCGGCGCCACCGGCGCCTCCAAGTCGCAGAATGTGGAGAGCCTGGAGGATTGCGGCGCCGAGGTGCAGAAGGGCAACGCCCCGATCGAGCGCAAGCTGCAGCGTCTGTTCCGCCGCGGCGACGCCTGCCGTCTGATCAAGCGCTGCAACGACTTCGGCGCCGGCGGCGTGTCCGTGGCCACCGGTGAGATCGCCGACGGCCTGGACATCGACCTGAACACCGTGCCCAAGAAGTACGAGGGCCTGGACGGCACCGAGCTGGCGATCTCCGAATCCCAGGAGCGCATGGCCGTGGCCATCGCCGCCGAGGATGTGGACGAGTTCCTGGGCTACGCCCGTGAGGAGAACCTGGAGGCCACCGTCATCGCCACCGTCACCGAGGAGAAGACCCTCAAGATGACCTGGAACGGCGACGCGATCGTGAGCCTGTCCCGCGAGTTCCTCAATTCGAATGGCGCGCCCAAGCATATGGACGTGCATGTGGAGTCCGGGGCCGGCTACACCAGCCCGTGGATGTCCGGCTCGTTGGCGGAGCGCATGCACACGCTGGTCACCGACATCAACGTGGCCTCGAACAAGGGCCTGTCCGAGCGCTTCGACTCCACGATCGGCGCGGCGACCGTGCTGATGCCGTTCGGCGGCCGCAGGCAGCTGACCCCGAATATGGCGATGGTTGCCAAGTTCCCGGTGTTCGGCGAGACCACCACCGCCTCCGCGATGGCCTGGGGCTTCAACCCGTACATCTGTGAGCGCAACCAGTTCACCGGCGCGTACCTGTCGGTTGTCGAATCGCTCTCCAAGCTGGTGGCCGCCGGTTTCGAGCATGAGAAGGCGTACCTGAGCTTCCAGGAGTATTTCGGCAAGCTCAAGGATGATCCGACCCGCTGGGGCAAGCCGGTGGCCTCGGTGCTCGGCGCGCTGATGGCGCAGGCCGACCTGGGCGTCGGCGCGATCGGAGGCAAGGATTCGATGAGCGGCAGCTTCGAGGATCTCGACGTGCCGCCGACGCTGATCTCCTTCGCCGTGGCGGTGGGCGACATGCGCCACGCCACCTCCCCCGAGTTCAAGAAGGCCGGCCACCGCATCGTGCGCATCGCGCCGCGCTATCTGGACGACGGCCTGACCCCGGACAAGGACGGTCTGCTGGCCGCGATGACGATGGTCGAATACCTCGTCGACTTCCATGACGCGGTCGCCGTCTCCACGCCGGGCTACGGCGCGACGGCCGAGGCGCTGTTCAAGATGACGCTCGGCAACGGCATCGGTGTGAGGCTCGATTCGTCGATTGCGATCGACGACCTGTTCACCCCGGCCTACGGCTCGTTCCTCGTCGAACTCGACGACTACGCCGAACTGCCCAAGGTCACGAACCTGGTGGAGGTCGGTCAGATCGGCGTGACCTGCGAGGACTACGTGTTCGAGGCCTGCGGCGAGACGTTGGACCTGAACGACCTGCAGGACGCATGGGAGGGCGGCATCGAGTCCGTGTTCCCGTACCGCAGCAAGGACGACGCGGCCAAGGCCCCGGTCGAGACCGTGTCGTTCGAGGCGGCGAAGAAGACCGTGTACACAGGTGCGCCGGTGGCCAAGCCGCATGTCATCATCCCGGTGTTCCCCGGCAACAACTGCGAGTACGATTCCGCCGCCGCCTTCGAGCGTGCGGGCGCGGATGTGACGACGCTGGTCATCAACAACCTGACGCCGGCGGCCGTGGCCGAATCGACGCAGGCGCTGGTCGATGAGATCCGCAGGAGCCAGATCGTCATGATTCCGGGCGGCTTCTCGGGCGGCGACGAACCGGACGGTTCCGCCAAGTTCATCACCGCGTTCTTCCGCGCCCCGGCCGTCACCGAGGCGGTGCGCGATCTGCTCAAGAACCGCGACGGTCTGATGCTGGGCATCTGCAACGGTTTCCAGGCGCTCATCAAGCTGGGTCTGGTGCCGTTCGGCGACATCGTGCCGATGACCGCCGAATGCCCGACGCTGACGTTCAACACGATCGGCCGTCACCAGAGCCGTCTGGTGCGCACCCGCGTGGCCTCGAACCTTTCGCCGTGGCTGGCCAAGACCGCGGTCGGCGATGTGCACACGGTGGCCATCTCCCACGGCGAGGGCCGTTTCGTGGCCTCCGATGAGGTGCTGGCGCAGCTCAAGGCCAACGGCCAGATCGCCACGCAGTACGTGGATGAGTCCGGCGTGCCGTCGATGGACCTGGGCGCGAACCCGAACGGCTCGCTGCTGGCCATTGAGGGCATCACCAGCCCGGATGGCCGCGTATTCGGCAAGATGGGCCATTCGGAGCGCTCCGGCAACGGCCTGTACGTCAATGTGCCGGGCAACAAGTACCAGCCGATCTTCGAGGCCGGCGTGGAGTACTTCACCGCCTGAGCTCGGTCAACCGGTCATATGGAGGGGCGGACGCTGACGGCGTCCGACCCTCCATTCATATTCCGGGTGCCGCAGTACCCCCTCCCTCGTGTCCGTGTCGTCATCCCCATGCGACAACACGGCATCCCAGCCATCACCTCGCGTCCGTGTCGTCGTCGACCCGCGACAACACGGCATCCTGGACGTCGTTCCATGCGCGTGTCGTCGTCGCCCCGCGACAACACGCCGGGCAGGATACCAGAAATCAACGGAAGTACAAGTCTTGTTTTTCGGTCATGCCGCTCATATGTTGGGAGGCATGACCGTTATGGACACCACACCGCCGGCCGGCCCCGGCACCGCGACCCCAACACGCGGCCCACGCACACTGGCCGGCTGCCGGGCCGGCGACACCGTCATCGTGGACGGCATCGACCTGGATGAACGGCATCGTTTCCGGTTGATGGAACTGGGGTTGCGCGCCGGTGTCGTCATACGGGTCGTGCAGCGCAGCGGCTTCGGTGGCCGCGTCGTGGCGCGGGGTCCCGAGCGCATCGCGCTGGACGGCGGCACCGCACGCGCCATCCGCGTGAGAATATCCGATGACACCGAGGAGACGACGCGATGACCGCACCCATGAACGGCCTTCCGCCTCACACGGCCGAACACGGCGATCATGCCCACCGGCGCGGGTTCGGCGCGCTGTTCGCCGGCCGCGGCGACCAGACCGTGCGCTTCGACCGACGGGATACGGACCGCATGAGCGTTGTCGGGCGCGATGGCGGTGCACGCACGGAGGCCACGGACGGCGAGCACGAAGCGGATGCGCTGCGGCATGTCGTGTTCGTCGGCAATCCGAATGTCGGCAAATCCTCGCTGTTCAACACGCTGCTGGGCGCCCGCACGAAGGTGATGAACGCCCCGGGCACCACCGTGCTGCTGGAGACCGGACGGCTGCATTATCGGGGTCCGGATGGCAACGGTCCCGCCGAGATCTGGGACTGCACCGACACGCCCGGCACCTATTCGCTGCTGCCGCTGAGCCCCGATGAGAAGGTGGCCGCGGACGCGGTGATGGGTGCCGAGGGGCTGCCCCGTCCCGATCTGGTCGTCGCCGTGCTCGATGCGACGAACATCGCCCGCTCCCTGTACTTTCTGGCCATGGTGGTCGAGCTGGGGGCGCCCACCGTCGTCGCGCTGACGATGAATGACCTGGCCGAAGCCCAGGGTTGCGGCGTCGATGCCGAACGGTTGTCCGCACTGTTGGACGGGTTGCCGGTGGTCGCGGTCGACGGTCGCACCGGCGCGGGGACCGACCGGCTGGTCCGGGCGATCGCCGACGGGTTTCGGGGCACACCGGTGCCCGAGGGGTTGCATCCGCTCACCGGCACGGCGAATGTGCGTGCATGGGTCGAGGATCATGCCGATGCGCGCTTCGATTGGGCGGCGCGTATCATCCGCGGCCTTGACCTGCAGATGCGGGACCGCGTTACCCTGTCCGACCGGATCGACCGCGTGCTGCTGCATCCGGTGTTCGGCATCGTCATGTTCCTGACGGTCATGTATCTGGTGTTCCAGGCCACCACGACGCTGGCCGGTCCGATGCAGGACTGGTTCGACGTCACCGTGCGCGGATGGCTCGCCGCCGTGGTCGATACCGTCTTCTCATGGTTCGGTCCGGCGGCGTCCACGGGCTGGGCGCATGCGCTTGTCGTCGACGGCGTGCTGGACGGCGTGGTGACCGTACTCACGTTCATCCCGCCGATGGGCATCATGTTCCTGCTGCTGTCACTGTTGGAGGATTCGGGGTATCTGGCGCGCGCGGCGTTCGTGATGGACCGCGCGATGCGGACGATCGGTCTGGACGGCCGCGCGTTCCTGCCGATCATCGTAGGGTTCGGCTGCAATCTGCCGGCGCTGGCGGCCACCAGGACGCTGCCCGACTCCCGGCAGCGTGTGCTGACCGGCATGCTGATCCCGTTCTCCTCCTGCTCGGCGCGTCTATCGGTGTATCTGGTGCTCGCCTATGCCTTCTTCCGCGGCCATGCCGGGCTGGTGGTGTTCCTCATGTACGTGCTGTCGGTTGCGGTGATTCTGCTGGTCGGCCTGCTGCTGCGGCATACGAAGTTCCGTGGTCTGAAGCCCGAACCGTTCGCGATGAGCCTGCCGCCGTACCAATGCCCGCGGCTGGTCATGCTGATCCGTTCGGTGCTGGGGCGGCTGTGGGGCTTCGTGCGCGGGGCCAGTTCGGTTATCGTGACGATGATCGTGGCGCTGTGGGTGTTGCAGGGCATCCCGGCGACGCCCGGAGCCGGGTCGTTCGGCCAGGTCGAGGATGTACACGATTCGGTGTACGGCGTGGTGGCCGACGCGGTCGCACCGGTGTTCACACCGGCGGGGTTCGGCGACTGGCATGCCTCGGCCGCACTGATCACCGGATTCGTGGCCAAGGAGGTTGTGGTCGGTTCAATGTCGCAGTCGTACAACGTCGCCGGCGGGGATGACGCAACGGAACAGCGGCAGGGCGAGGGGACGCTGGGCGCGCGGCTGCGCGAATCCTTCGACGCCTCCTCCGGCGGGCATGGCAGGGCGGCCGCGGCGGCGTTCCTGCTGTTCGTGCTCGCCTACACGCCGTGTCTGGCGACGGTGGCCGAGCTGAAACGCCAGTATGGATTCCGGACGATGCTGCAAACGGTGGGGTTGAGCCTGACCGTGGCCTATGTGCTCGCCGTCGTCGCCTTCCAACTGCTGAGGCTCGTATGGTAGGCGCGCAATCAAGCCGATGGCGGCGTGCCGGCAGTTCAGGCACCATGCCGCCCGACCGTCGGCATGCGGATGACAATGCCGACACCGTCACGCAGGTGATTGCCGATTTGGAATCCGGCATGACGCTTGAGGCGTGCGCCCGGCACCACGGGCTGCCCCGCGAATTCGTGGCGATGATCGCCGACCACGCACGTAGGACCGGCAGGCTGCGGGTGATGGATCTGTCCCCGCGCGCCGCCTGCGGCGAGGTCTGGTGCAATCCCGACCCCGGTTCGCTGATTTGCGCCGGTTGCCCGCTGTTGCCACGACATAAACCCGCCCCGCAAAAGCAGGACCTCGACCGGGACCGAGATACCGGATTGCCGCGCACACTGCGGGATGGGCTCCGCGTCGGCGGCACGGGCTCGCCGCATGGCGGATTGTTCGCCCGTCTCCGCAGCCGCCGCAGCTGAATCCAGGGCTTAGGCCGGCACCCAACCTTCGGCCAAACCGTCGACCGGGGTGTCGGCCACTGCCATGTCATGCTCGTTGCTGCGGGCGGTCTCCGCAACGACCTGGTCGTAGCCGGCCACCGCGGCGAACGGCATGAACTGGGCGGCGCGGTTATGCCGCGACATCGGCGGATGCCGCCGCGAGACGTGATGCGGCAGGTTGATGATGTCGTCATACCGGTGTGTGGTTTCAAGCGCCATGGCGTCCTCCGTTCATGCGGCGTGCCCTCCGATCTGCCGGTTGCGCTGTTGTCCGGTGGCACCGGGCTCCATGTTCATGGCCTTGATGACGGCGTTTCTGCCGAATTTGCGCTTGACGTCCAGCAGCGTCTGTTGGATGTCACGTTCGCGGGTCGCCGCCGATTCCCCCGCATTGCCAGGCCGTCCGCCGGAATCGTCCGTGCCCCGTCGCACCCCGTCGTTCCGACGATCGCCGACCTGGCCCACGGCAACGGCGTCCTGCGGTTCCCCGTCCGCAGCCAGCACGGAAAACAGGTCGGGTTGTTCATACCCGGCGTCTCCCGTCTTCGATTCCTCCGCCGGATGCAGATCGTCGGCGACCACGGTGATCCGACGCACCATCAGCGAGGGATCGACCAGCCGGTTGAACAGTTCCGTCATCGCCTCACGCAGCCGGCTCGCCGAATCCGTCCGCTTCCCCAACGGTATGGAGCCGTTCGCGGGTTTGGGGACCGTGCGTCCGTATCGGTCCTTCTTCACCGGTCCGGCGTATACATGCGTTCCCCCGCTCTTACCCGATGGCGAGCATTTCAGTTTGGACGGGTCCACATTGCCGATGTCATACCCCACGGCCAACCCCACGCGGCCGGCCAGCACCCCTTGGGCGGTCAGGTCCAGGGCCAGTGTGTCGGCCATCTCCTTGGCGATCAGCCGTGCCGTGGCGAAATCGGCCGGCCCCTGCAGCACCTGGCCGGAGCTGATGCTGTGGCCTTCCGGCCGGTACGCCTTGATGTCGGCGATCGTGCACGGCTCCCACCCCCAGGCGTGGTCGATGAGCAGTTCGGCGTTGACCCCAAACATCCGATAGAGCAGGTCCTCGTTGTAATAGTCGGAGGCGGAGCCGAGCGAGCAACGGGCGATATCCCCCATGGTCAGCAGCCCCTGCGCCTCCAGCTTCCTGGCATACCCGTGTCCGATCCGCCAGAAATCGGTCAACGGGCGGTGATCCCACAACAGCCGCCGATAGGACATCTCATCCAACTCGGCCACACGCACGCCGTCGGCGTCGGCGGGGATGTGCTTGGCCACGATGTCCATCGCCACCTTGGCCAGATACAGATTGGTGCCGATGCCGGCCGTGGCCGTGATGCCGGTGGCGGCCGCGACGGCGCGCACGATCGCGGCGGCCATCTGCCGTGGGGTCATGCCACGCGCGCGCAGATACCGCGTGGCGTCGATGAACACCTCATCGATCGAATACACGTGGATGTCCTCGGCGGCCGCATACCGCAGATACACACGGTAGACATCGCCGCTGCACCGCAGATAGTGCGACATACGCGGCTTGGCGATGACCATCCCGGCCGCACGTTCCGGATGGTCGGCCAGCTCGGCCGCATCGAACGACTCCCCCACCAGCCGCCGGCCCGGCGCCCGCAGACGGCGCTCCTCGTTGACCGCCCGCAACCGTTCACGCACTTCGAACAGCCGGCACCGCCCCGGCAGCCCATACGCCTTCAGCGACGGCGAGACGGCCAGGCAGATGGTCTTATCCGTGCGGGACTCATCCGCCACCACCAGATGCGTGGTCAACGGATCCAGACCCCGCTCCCGGCATTCCACGGAGGCGTAGAACGACTTGAGATCGACCGCGATGCATGTGCGTGTCGTCATCACACCCCCTTTCACTGTTCCGATACGCATATCCACGGCGAGCCGTTCAACGGCTGCCGTGGGGTACAGCATACCAAACGATTCGAACATTTGTGCGAATAGAGTCTTCGCAAGAACAACGAAAGACCGTGCCTCCCGCGGATTCCAGGGGGCACAGTCTTGACCGATACCGTCATCATCGGCCGCCATACGTCAGCGACCCGAGCGCCTTCAGACGGATCCGTACCGTATCAGATTCCGAACTCGTGTCTGCAGATGTCCGCCACCGCAGTCACGCATGATTCCGCGATGAGTCTGCCGCGTTCCGCACTTGAGCCGCTGGGGTCGGCCAGGCCGCCATACGCGGGCACATCACCGTCGCGCACCGGATACCGCACATACGGTTTCGGCTCAACGACATCCCGGTATGTCATGCGATCCATGTGTACCAATTCCGGCGCGTAGTGCAACATCAGCGATGTCTCGGTAACGGCCGCATGTTCAAGCGCCCACCCGGGGAACGTCAGACCGTCGAAAACCTGATCGACCACGCCCTGTGGCAGAGGATCCCACCAATTCGTCTCGATGATGGTCGCTTTGCCATCCGTCTCCCGTGTCACCAGATCGATGGCTTCCACGATGAACGCCTCGTTCTCGAAATGAGCATTCATTACAACGATTCTGGTGAATCCGTCATCGATGATCTCGCGCAGCACGTCATGCATCTGCGCGACTACGGTTGCACCGTTCATATCGATGGTACCGGGAAACAATGGACCACCACCCGATAACGGTTTCGACTTATACCCGTACACGATTGTCGGCATAACGGTACCATCCACCGCTTCGGCCAGATCCGTTGCCAGACGTTCTGCCAGCAGCGCGTCAACGCACATCGGCAGATGCTGACTGTGCTGCTCGGTCGATCCGATCGGCACGATTACCGGTTTATCCTTGCGCGCCGCAAACTCCGGCCACGTCATTTCACCCATACGATATGTCATCAGAATTTCCCTTCCATACCATTTGTTTACGACATGTCCCACATGCCGAACCGCACCATTCACGTCCGGCCGGCTCCGTCCACCATCAGATATCGGCCAATTCCTTATCGGTGTTCTCATGGGACAAGATCATCGCGATCAGCGCAACCACGGACACCCCGACCATGTACCAGGCAGGTGAAAGAGTGGAACCCGTAGCCCAAATCAGCCATGTGGCAATGAAGGGGGCTGTGCCACCGAATACCGCGTTGGCCAGGTTGAAGCTCACGGCAAAGCCAGTGAACCTCACACTGGTGGGGAATGTCTCAGTCAGATAGCTCGACAACGTACCGTCGTTCGCGGTCAACGTGGCGCATAACGCCAATTCGACCAGCAGCACAGGCCAGAACATACCGGTGTTAAGAATCATGAACGCCGGCACGGTGAGCACGATGAACGCGACACATGCCCCGATCAGCACCTTCTTGCGACCGAACGTATCGGATATATGCCCCATGCCGAACACCAACAGCACATACAGCACCAGGCAGATCGATGTGATGATCGACGACTGCGTGGAATCCATGCCGACGGTTTCGGACAGATACGTCGGCAGATAGGTGAGCACCGTGTAGAAGCCGACGGCGTTCAGCATGCTGGCACCAAAGCTGATAAGCAGCTCACGGGTATGATTCCGGAAGAGCATCCGCAACGGGGACGCACCCGTGCCCTGAACAGCCGTTCCCTCTTTGCGCTGCAGCTTCTCGTTCATACGTGCGTAAACCGGCGAATCGGCCAGGCTGGTTCGGATGTAATGCACGATAACCCCGAGCGGACCGGCAAGCAAGAACGGGATTCGCCAACCCCATCCGGCAAGCGCAACCCCACTGAGGTTCGCCGTCATAATACTGGCGATGGTGGAACCCGCAAGCAAACCGATGGCCGTTGATGCCGGAATCAGCGAACAGTACAGTCCACGTCGGGATGTCGGCGAATACTCGCCGAGGAAGGTAGCAGCCCCGGCGTATTCGCCGGAAGCCGAAAAGCTCTGCACCATCCGCAGCAACAACAGCAATGCCGGCGCGGCCAGCCCGATGACCTCATAGGAAGGCAGGCAGCCGATGAGGAACGACGCGCCGGACATCAGGAGTATCGAAGCCGACAACGTGCCTTTACGGCCGTGCTTATCGCCGAAACTCCCCCAGAACAGCGCACCGACGGGCCTGAGGATGAACGACAGCGCGAACACCCCAAAGGTCTGCATCAACGCCACCGTCCGGTCCGATGCCGGGAAAAACACCGTGGCAATCGTCGTTGCGAAATATGAATATGATGCGTAGTCGAACCATTCGATGAAGTTGCCAAGGAACGAGGAAACCGCCACCTTCCGCACCATTCTCGTCTCTTCATTCACCGGGCCGCGGCTCAAGTCCCGCGGTCGCTCCTGGACCTCCACTGCATAGCTCATTTGGAACGCCCACCTTTCCTGATCACCGGAGTTCAGACTCCGGCGCTGTACGGTACAGCTATCCGTACTATCGGAAAGCAGTTTTACACGGCGATGAATCAGTCGTTACGAACGTCCGCATCCCGGTTGGACACTCCGTCCATCCCTCGATGAGGATTCGGCATATTCATCGTGCGCGCGAGTTTTGCGGCGAATAGCATCAACGACCACGTTTCCCCGTCTTCCCGGGCCACTCCTGTCATATGCGCCACTTTGTCCAACCGGTTATACAGCGTTTGCCGGCGAATCCCCAATCTGGAACATGCCTCGGTCTTGTTGCCCATCACATCGAAATACACCGCCAACGTTTCCAGCAACACATCGTCATCGGACAAACCGCCCGATAACATCAACCCGGTCAACATAGCGCAGGATTCGGCGGTCGATACGCCCGCCGCAAACCACGGCAACACCGTGTCAATACAATCCGACGCATAGCCGTATACCGGTGTCTGCATATCCAGAGCCGTTCGCAGTAGCCCTATGGAGTTCAACAGCGACCGTGCATCCGTGGCGACCTTGCCGGCAAGCGTCCACACATCTTCCCGTCCGCTGATTCCCCGCAACCAATCATGGCATCGCAGGGAAAACTCTCCATCACTTCCAGGATCACAGTCCGCAAGCAACCCGACCACACGGCCGCCCTCCAACATGCATACCGGCACGCGTACCCCGTTGTTCTCAGACAACCCTATCAAACGGGATACATGCACCAGAGATGTCGCCGGCGAGCGCATGACCATGGCAAATGGAAAGAACACCGAGCACCCGTCAACGCCCAACGCTCGCAGCAGCGCCGAGGTCTCAGTTACTTCCGACCGCACAGCATACGACCGGTTCGGCCCATGCATCAAACGTGCGGCCACGGCCGCTTTGGCGTCCACGTGCATAATGTGTGGCAATTCCTGCTGCAGTATCTTCGCCACCATATCCCGCACGCCGGATTCAAAAATCTGCGTACGCTGCGTCATCTCGACACCTGCCAACGGCACGCCACGACTTCTGACATCGAACACCAACGTAGGGCCATCTACCATCCCCATTCCAGCATCAGAACGTTCTTTGCCCGCGACCGCAACCGACCGACACCCCGCATCGAAAATCGTCACGTTCTCACCGAATACGCTCGACAGCACCAAAGCGAAAGCATCCGCATCCTTCGTTTTGGACAACCGTCGGTGCAAATCATTGGACAATATGTCAAGTTGTGCACGATACAGGAATCGCCCACGCACAATCGCGGTATTGATCGATTGACACAGGTCCACGAACGGACGCCGCACCCGCATTCCGATCACGGGAAGACCCCTGGCATCCGCCTGCCGCACCATGGCTGCAGGCACTTCCCGAATACCCTGAACCAGCTCGATCGCGACACCACTGACCCCTGCGTCAACCAACGTATCCACGTATTCCACGATTTCATCGTCATTCATATGCGCGAGCAGCGCACGCCCTTCAATGATCAGCAGTTCGCCTCCGGATAGGAACGAGGCGACATCGTATCGTTCATTGGTGTACGCCCAGCGCACAATGTTATCCAACCCAGAGACTCCAGCGGCCAGCTCTGGTCTGGTACGGGAGAACTCCGCGTCATCCAACACATCACGTACCGTCGGTGCCATACAAAACGTCCATTCTCCACGAAATCCAGCTCACAGGTGCTTTACCTGCCCGCAAATCCTGAATCGGATACTAACGAGCGCACGTTACGGTCCGCTTTACGGCCACATTACGAACCAGACCGGAGGCGGCGCCTCACCATGGACAAGGAGCCATTATGGACACGCTGTATGCCAACGCCCGGATTGCAGGCACGGACAAGCCTCAAGACCTGCTCGTCGAGGAGGGCAGATTCACGCGAATCGGCGAGGGACTGGCACGGGAACTGCCCGCGCAGGGATACGACATGACCGGCATCGAGACGGTGGACCTGAACGGCAAACTGGTCTGTCCGCCGTTCTGCGACACGCATCTGCATCTCGATTACGTGTTCACCGCGCGCAAACCGGGCGCCGCCAACGAATCAGGCACGCTGTTCGAGGGGATCCAACGCTGGAGCGACACCAAGGCCGACCTGACCGTGGATGAGGTCAAAACCCGCGCCCGCAAGGCCGTGGCGATGGAACTGCGGCATGGCGTGCAGTATATCCGCTCCCACGCGGACGTGACCGACCCGAATCTCACCTCGCTCAAGGCTCTGCTGGAGCTCAGGGAGGAGCTCAAGGACGTGGTGACGATCCAAATCGTCTCGTTCCCGCAGGAGGGCATGTACTCCTACCGCGGTCCTCACGGCGAAACCGGCGCCGAACTCGTGGAGGAAGGTCTGAGGATGGGGGCCGACTGCGTGGGCGGCATCCCCCATTACGAGGCATGCCGTGAATTCGGGGAACGCTCGATGCACACCGTGGTCGATCTGGCCGTCAAATACGGCAGGCTCATCGACGTGCACTGCGATGAGACCGACGATCCGAATTCACGGTTCGTGGAGCTGCTGGCCGCGCTCGCCCACGCCGAGGGCATCGGCGAGATGACCACGGCCAGCCACACCTGCTCGCTCGGATCCGCCGATAACAGCTACTTCTTCCACCTGACCAAGCTGCTCAAAGCCGCGCGGATCAACTTCGCGTGCGCGCCGACCGAGAACCTGTATCTGCAGGGCCGTCAGGACACCTTCCCCAAGCGCCGCGGCATCACGCGCGTCAAGGAGCTCACAGACAATGGCATCAACGTATCGCTGGGCCAGGATTCGATGCAGGACCCCTGGTATCCGCTCGGCAACGGCAATATGATGATCATCCTCGACTACGTGCTGCATCTGGCGCAGATGATGAGCTTCGCCGAACTGGACGACGCGCTGAAATTCCCGACCGTCAACGGCGCCACGACGATGCATCTGGGCGACGGCTACGGCATTGCGGAGGGCCGCCCGGCGAATTTCATCGTGCTCGACGCGACCACCCCGTTCGAGGCGGTGTACGAGCGCGCCGATGTGGTGCGGTCGGTGCGCGCAGGCTGCACGCTGTTCACCGCGGAGACGACGGTGGACAGCGACCTGCCGATCATGCGCGGCTGATGCTACGACGGGACAGTTCTAGAACACCACGGTCTGAAACAGCCATAAATCATCACGCGCCACTGGAGTGAACGTTCTCGACCATATGTGATATCCGGGATCGTACGAGTCAACACCCTCATCACGGAAACCCATATCGGAGAACAGCCCGATACTCGCAGCGTTAGCGGCGTCGATTTGTGTGGCCACATACGGATTACGACCGCTGATCGCCGCATCGTTGGAGATCCATCGAAGTACGCAATCAAGCAGCATATGTCCCAGCCCATGACGCTGATATTCCAGTCCCACCGCTATGAACGATATGGCATAGCCGCTTTCAGGTCCGAGCGAATCGTCATAACCGAACTCGCAGAACCCGTAAATGTCCGAAGTCCCCTGGCAGTACAAAACCATGCGATATACACCGGGAATGGCGTTCTTGAGGTCAAGGCTACGAATATACCGTTGTACGTCCAACGTATACGAAGGCGCTCCGTGCCCACAGCACACGAAGCGCCTTAACGCGATCTGATCGTCCGTACCAATCTCACGGCTGCTTATCTGGCAGATGTTCATCATCGATCTTCTTGCGCATGGCACGGTTTGGACGATCGGCAAGCATCCGGTGAAGCCTCATCCATTTCGCATCCACGGCATCACGAGGTTTCCCACCGCTCGGGGGCGCGTATGCCGTCATCGGTTTCACGCCACTCGTCATCACGGTCATCGCATCCTCCTTCCGCTATTGCATTGCACTCGTTTTAGGGTACCAAATAGATAATTTACTGTTGTTAACGACGTCAGGCAATATGGCGTGTTATACGCAACGACCCGCAATCATCCCGTTCCAAGAAGAACCGCTCTTCGAGGTCAAGTCGTGACGCATCACCACAACATGGACACCAAACCAAGCCGAACGATCAGGCCCGATACGATCCGCAACACCCCGGGATGTAGCCCTTGATTGCTATCGTTGTGATGTAATGCTCCACGCCTTGACAAGGAGGCATCAGGCTTGTCCGCCGAACTTGAAGACATCCACGAGGAATGCGGCATCTTCGGCGTCTGGGGGCACCCGGACGCGGCCCGACTGACGTACTTCGGCCTGCACGCGCTGCAGCACCGCGGACAGGAGGGCGCCGGCATCGTCTCGAACGACCATGGCCATCTCATCGGGCACCGCGGGCTCGGCCTGCTCACGCAGGTGTTCTCCGACGAACGCGAGATCCAGCGTCTCAGGGGCGACCGCGCGATCGGCCATGTGCGCTACGCCACCGCCGGCTCCGGCTCCACCGACAACATCCAGCCGTTCATCTTCCGCTTCTCGGACGGCGATATGGCGCTGGCCCACAACGGCAACCTGACCAACTGCCCCACGCTGCGGCGCGAACTCGAATCCCAGGGCGCGATCTTCCGCTCGAACTCGGATACCGAGGTGCTCATGCACCTGATCCGCCGCTCCGAGCAACCCACGTTCGTGGACAAGCTCAAGGAGGCGCTCAACACCGTCCACGGCGGGTTCGCCTACCTGCTGATGACCGAGAACGCCATGATCGGCGCCCTCGACCCGAACGGGTTCCGACCGCTCTCCCTGGGCCGGATGACCAACGGCGCCTATGTGCTCGCCTCCGAGACCTGCGCGCTGGACATCGTCGGCGCCGAGCTCGTGCGTGACATCCGCCCCGGCGAGATCGTGGTGGTGGACGACGACGGCTACCGCATCGACACCTACACCGACCAGACCCAGCTGGCGATCTGCTCGATGGAGTTCATCTACTTCGCGCGTCCCGATTCCAACATCTACGGCGTGAACGTGCATTCGGCCCGCAAGCGCATGGGCGCCCGGCTGGCGCAGGAGTCGCCGGTGGACGCCGACATGGTCATCGCCGTGCCGAACTCCTCCCTGTCCGCCGCCTCCGGCTATTCCGAGGCCGCCCATCTGCCGAACGAGATGGGCCTGATCAAGAACCAGTATGTGGCACGCACCTTCATCCAGCCCACGCAGGAGCTGCGCGAGCAGGGCGTGCGCATGAAGCTCGCCGCCGTGCGCGGCGTGGTCAGCGGCAAGCGCGTGGTCGTCGTCGACGATTCGATTGTGCGCGGCACCACCTCCAAGCGTCTGGTCCAGCTGCTGCGCGAGGCCGGCGCCTCCGAGGTGCATATGCGCATCTCCTCGCCGCCGCTGAAGTACCCCTGCTTCTACGGCATCGACATCTCCACCACCAAGGAGCTGATCGCCGCCAAGAAGTCGGTGGAGGAGATCCGTGAGTTCATCGGCGCCGATACGTTGGCGTTCCTCAGCCTCGACGGCCTGATCGAGTCGATCGGACTGAACGCCGACGCCCCGTACGGCGGCCTGTGCGTGGCCTATTTCAACGGCGACTACCCGACCGCGCTGGATGACTACGAGCAGGAGTTCCTGGCGTCCCTGACCCCGGAGGACCGTGTGCGCCTCCCGAAGTTCGCACTGGACAAGAGCGACTACCAGGGCAACGAGTTCTCCTGTCAGAAGGGGCTCAAGCCCGGCGAATGGCCGCCCAAGCAGTAACCCGCAGCACCGCCCCGTCATCATCATCCCATCGTCCATCCGCAACCCAACCAACCATCGCAGCGGCAGCTGCACCAAGAAAGGGAGATCATGCCCAAAGCGTATGAGAACGCTGGAGTCAGCGTCGAAGCCGGCTATGAGGTCGTCAAGCGCATCAAATCCCATGTGGCACGTACCGAACGCCCCGGCGTGGTCGGCGGCATCGGCGGCTTCGGCGGCCTGTTCGACCTCGCCTCGCTCGGATACCGCGAACCGGTGCTGATCTCCGGCACCGACGGCGTGGGCACCAAGCTCGTCGTGGCCAAGATGGCCGGCAGGCATGACACCATCGGCATCGACTGCGTGGCCATGTGCGTCAACGACATCGCCGCCCAGGGCGCCGAGCCGCTGTTCTTCCTGGACTACATCGCCTGCGGCAAGAACGACCCGGCCCTGTTGGAGCAGGTCGTCTCCGGCGTGGCCGACGGCTGTGTGCAGGCCGGTGCCGGTCTGATCGGCGGCGAGACCGCCGAGATGCCGGGCATGTATGCCGAGGACGAGTACGATCTGGCCGGCTTCGCCGTCGGTGTGGCCGAACGTTCCGCCATCGTGGACGGCTCCGGCATCACCGAGGGCGATGTGCTGATCGGCCTGCCCTCCTCCGGCGTGCATTCCAACGGCTTCTCGCTGGTGCGCAAGGCCCTGTTCGAGCAGGCCGGCTACACGGTGGACACCACGCTGGACGAGCTGGGCGGCAAGACGCTCGGCGAGGTGCTGCTGGAGCCCACCCGCATCTACGTCAAGGCCTTGAAGCCGCTGTTCCAGGCCGGTGTGGTCAAGGGCGTGGCGCATATCACCGGCGGCGGGTTCATTGAGAACATCCCGCGCATGATTCCCGACGGTCTGGCCACCCGCATCGAGCTGGGCTCCTGGCCCGTGCCACCGATCTTCGATGTGATCGAGCGTGCGGGGAACGTGGAGCACACGGAGATGTTCAATATCTTCAACATGGGCGTGGGCATGGTGCTGGCCGTGGCGGCCGATCGCGCCGACGAGGCGATGGCGCTGCTCTCCGGCAACGATGAGCCCGCCTACCGCATCGGCGCCGTGGTGCGCAAAACCGTGGACGACGTGGAACTGGCCTAGGTTTTTTGAGGAGGTATGACTATGAAGGTTCTGGTTATCGGTTCGGGCGCCCGTGAACATGCCATCGCCCACGCGCTGCTGCGTGGCGGCAGCGTCGACGAGGTGACCGTGGCCCCCGGCAATCCGGGCATGGAGCTCGACGGCATCCGCACCCAGCGGATCAACCCGTCGAACCACGCGGCGATGATCGACTTCGTCAAGGACAACGAATACGACTGGGTGTTCGTCGGTCCCGAGGTGCCGCTGATCGAGGGCATCGTCGACGATTTCGAGCAGGCCGGCATCAAGGCGTTCGGCCCGACCAAGGCCGCCGCGCAGATCGAGGGCTCCAAGGACTTCGCCAAGCGCCTGATGGCGCGTCACAACATCCCCACTGCCCAGTACCGCACCTTCGACGAGCTCGAACCGGCGGAAGCGTACGTGCGCGAGCATGGCGCGCCGATTGTGATCAAGGCGGACGGCCTGGCGGCGGGCAAGGGCGTGACTGTGGCGATGGACGAGGCCACCGCGCTGCATGCGCTGGAAGACATCTTCGTCGATCACCGCTTCGGTTCGGCCGGCGCCAAGGTGGTGATCGAGGACTTCCTGGAGGGTCAGGAGTTCTCGCTGATGAGCTTCGTGCACGGCACCGACTTCTGGCCGATGCCGATCTCCCAGGATCACAAGCGCGCCTATGACAACGACGAGGGCCCGAACACCGGCGGCATGGGCGCCTACAGCCCGGTGCCGCAGATCGGCCAGGATGTGGTCGACGCCGCCATCGAGACGATCGTGCGCCCGACCGTGGAGGCCATGGCCGCCGAGGGCACGCCGTTCACCGGCATCCTGTACGCGGGCCTGATTGCCACCGCCGACGGCCCGAAGGTCATCGAGTTCAACGCCCGCTTCGGCGACCCGGAAACCGAGGTCGTGCTGCCGAAGCTGACCAGCGACCTGGCCGCCGGCGTCGACGCGATCCTCAACGGCGGCGTGCCCGAGTTCACGTGGGATGAGGACCATGCCACCCTGGGCGTGGTGCTGGCCGCCGACGGCTACCCGAACAACGTGATCAAGGGCGCCGCGATCCCGCAGATCCCGGTGGACGAGTCCAGCCATGTGTACTACGCCGGCGTATCCTCCACCGAGCACGGCGGCCTGATGGCCTCCTCCGGCCGCGTGCTGCTCGTCGAGACCACCGCCGACGACCTCAAGGCCGCGCAGGACAAGGTGTATGCCATCATCGACAAGCTCGACACCTCGGGCATGTTCTACCGTCACGACATCGGCGCCAAGGCACTGAAGGCCTGACCCCGCCCTTGTGCCTATCGTTTGAGCCCTTAGAGGACACGTCCCGTATCAGGGAATGTCTTCTAAGGGCTCAAATGTTACGAGGAACCGTTCGCCGTCTACACCAGCTTGCCGATGATTGCGATCAGCTTCTGACGCAGATCGTTGAACGGCGGGTAGATGAACTGGAGCGTATCCGGGAACAGCGGCTTGGAGATCACGGTCTTCTTGTGGCTGAAGATGCGGAAGCCCTCCTTGCCGTGGTAGGCGCCCATGCCCGATTCGCCGGTGCCGCCGAACGGCAGTCGGCTGGAAATCAGATGCCCCAGCGGCAGCGAGTAGCCGATCGCGCCGGCGTTCACGTCACGCTCGAACACGCCGCGCGTCTTCGGATTGCGCGAGAACACGTAGGCGGCCAACGGACGGCTGCGCGCGTTGATGAACTCGATCGCCTCGCGGGCGTCCTGCACCACGATGACCGGCAGGATGGGGCCGAAGATCTCCTCCCCCATCACCGGGGCGTCCGGCGAGGTGCCGAACAGCACGGTCGGCGCGATGTACCGGTCGACACGGTCGGTCTGCCCGCCGCAGACGATCTGGCCGGCGGGGTCGTCCGCGTCGCCCTCCTGCGGCAGCAGCCGGGACAGCCGGTCGAAATGACGCTCGTTGATGATGCGGGCGAAGCTGTGCGAGGCCTGCGGATCCTCGCCGTAGAACTCGGTGACGGCCAACGCGATGCGTTCGGCCAGCACCTGGGCCACGTCCGGCGTGGCCAGCACATAGTCCGGTGCCACACAGGTCTGGCCGGCGTTGGTGAATTTACCCCACGCGATGCGACGGGCCGTGGCGGCCAGCGGCACGGTGCCGTCGACGAAGCAGGGCGATTTGCCGCCCAGTTCCAGCGTAACCGGGGTCAGGTGCTCGGAGGCGGCCTTCATGACGATGCGGCCGACGCGTCCGCCGCCGGTATAGAAGATATGGTCGAACGGCTCGGCCAGCAGGTCGGTGGTCTCCTCCGGGCCGCCTTCGACGACCGCGATGGCACTGGTGTCCATGTACCGTTCGATGAGTTCGGCGGTCAGATGGGAGATATGCGGCGAGAGTTCCGACGGTTTCAGGCAGACCGCGTTGCCGGCGGCGATGGCGTCGACCATCGGTTCCAACGACAGCAACAGCGGGTAGTTCCACGGCGAGATGACCAGGACCACGCCCTTGGGCTCGTTGATGGTCCAGCCGACGGCGGGCTGCAGCAGCCAATGCATCGGCTTGGGGTGGCGCGCCGACCACCAGCGCATACGGCGACGGACGAAGTTCGCCTCGCTCAACACCAGGTCAATCTCCATCAGCAGCGTCTCCGAGGCCGGCTTGCCCAGATCCGCGGCGACCGCGTCGATGATGGCCTGCTTGTTCTCGGTGATCATGCGGCGCAGCGCGTTGAGCTGACCGCGGCGCCACGCCAGCGGCTTGGTGACGCCGGTGGTATAGGCGTCGCGCAGCCGGTTGAATACTTCATGGGTCATGTCGAACGACTCCTTGTCACTTGCGGCCGGTGAAATGGTCCATGCCCTCGTTCAGCCCGAAGATGCCGTAGATCGGGTCGGCGATCTTCGGCGGCAGCGCGGCCACGAATCCGGCCACGGCGGCGAACGGCGGCATGATCAGGCGTTCACGTCCCTTGGCCACGGCCTCCACGATCCTGTCCGCCACGGCCTGCTCCTTGAGGATCGGCAGCAGCAGCGGGAACTTGGTGGTCACGCCCTCGAACATGCCGGTGTCGATGTAGTACGGGCAGACGGTGAGCGTGCGGATGTGCGAACCGGCCTTCTTCAGTTCGCTGCGCAGCGAGTTCGTGAAGCCGACGGCCGCGAACTTGCTGGCCGCATAGTCGGTCTGGCGTGCCACGGCCACGATGCCGGCCGCGGAGGCCACGGTGACGATCGCCGCGCGCTGCTGCTTCCTGAGCGCCGGCATGAACGCCTTGGTGGTCCAGAACAGGCTCAGCACGTTCACGGCGAAGGTGCGGCGGATCTGCTGCTCGGTCAGGTCCTCGAACGGTGCGCCGGAGACCACGCCGGCGTTGTTGATCAGCACGTTGACGCGGCCCAGCGCATCGATCGTGTCGGCGGCGGCCCGCTGCACGGCCGCGTTGTCGGTCACGTCCACGGTGAAGGCGATGGCCTTCGGGGCGGACGGGTCGGCACCCACCTGCGCGTTGGCCATGTCGGCCGTGGTCCGGGCGGCCTCGCCGTTGATGTCCCAGATCGCCACGCGCCCGCCTTCCTCGACGATGCGCAGCGCCATCAGTCGTCCGATGCCGGACCCCGCGCCGGTGATCACCACACAGGCACCCGCATAGTATTGGTTCGCTTTCATGACCGCTCCTCCTTTGCAACAGTGCCGAAACTATGCATGATGCCGACCGGAACAGCCGGTCGGCATCATCCTTACTATGTATCGTAACGCGTCACGTCACGGGACAGCGCCTAACGCTCGGGCGCGTCCATGAATCCGAGGTCCTTGAGGTAGCCGTCCCCGGCGGTGACGTCGTACTGGATGAGCTTGTAGTCCTCAAGCAGCTGCCGGGTTGCGGCGTCCATCTCCGACTCGACCATCGGGTTGCCGTCGGCGTCCAGATAGATCGGCTGGCCCTCCGGGATGCGGTCCCAACCCTGGATGTTGTTCACCACCGGCGGCTCCATGGCGCTGACATGCTCGTGCATCTGCGTCAGGAACGCCAGGAACGGCGAGACCTTGGCGTTCATGTGCTCGGCGGCCTGCGCGATGAAGTAGTTCGGCGAGGTGTAGTCGCTGTTCTCGTTCTTCGTGCCCTGGCTGCTTGATGCCTTGTTGGACCAGATGAAGTAGTCGGTCAGGTGCAGGGCCAACGAGTTGTTCTGGTCCTCGCCGGCGGTCGAATAGATGCCGGGCAGGTGGTCGCCGTAGAACACCACGGTGATCGGCTTGTCGATGGCATCGAGTTCGTCGAGGAATTCCGCCGTGGCCTTGTCGGAGAGCGAGACGCCCTTGGCATAGGTCTCGATCTCCCGGGTCTCGTCCTCGCCCAGCGGTTCGGCGCCGTCCGTGTTGGTCACCGTGAACTCGTTGTCGGAGTACCAGTCGTTGTACGGCATGTGGTTCTGCATCGTGATGACGGAGATGAACTGGTTCGCGTCGGTCGATCCGACCTCGTCCAGCACGCTCCGGTAGGTCGCCGCGTCGGACACGTACGGCGACTTGTCGATCGTATCCCGGTGCGCGATGACGTCGTCGCCCTCCAGCGTGTAGAAATGCGAGAACCCGAACTTGCGGTAGTTGGTGGCACGGGAGTACATCGACGGCTCGTACGGGTGGAACCCCAGCGAGTTCTCCGGGTCGCCCCACATCTGGTTGATGCTGGTGGTCCACCGCTGGCTGGGCACCAGCTGCTGGTACGGGCTGGTCAGCGACGAGTTGAAGTTCGCCATGCTCATGCCGGTCAGGCTCATGTACTCCAGGTTGGCGGTACCTCCTCCGTAACCGGAGGAGAGCATCAAGCCGCCGGTGGTCTGCTCGCGGATCGCGTCGACCTCGTGGGTCGCCTCCTGGTTCAGCTCGATGCCGGGCACGCGGGAGGGGTCGGAGAACGATTCGTTGAGCACGAAGATCACGGTGCTCTCGTCCAGGTATTCGGAACGGGTCTCGTTCATCGCGTCCGCCGCATCGGCATACCGGGCGGCAACCTCGCGCATCGTCTCCTCGCTGTAGCCCTCCGGCTCATCCATGACCTTCGGGTTGAGCTGGCGGACGAATGCGACGACCGGACCGTTGCGCTGCGCGTCATAGACGGAATCCCACATCGAGGGGATGTCGCCCAGCGCCGAGGAGAATACGTTCGCCCAGGAGCCGACGGTGCCCACATGCATGGTGTACACGCCGAGGAACAGGGCCGGGCACAGGATCAGCAGCAGCCGGGTCACCGCGGCCATACCCGGATTGGTCGCGCGGATCATCCGCCCGTGACGGGCGTCGATGCGGTTGAGGCTCACACACAGCGCCACGATCGCCGCGAACACCGCCACGGCGCCCAGCACCACCCATTGCCATCCGGCCGGCACGAAACTCATCAGGTTGCCGGTGTTCGACCCCAGGAAGCCCAGGTCCGATGGCAGGATCGCCTCATACCGGATGCCGATCTTGAAATGCTCGATGACCGCGATGACGATCGCCACCGCCAGCAGCACCGGAGTGGCGATCCAGAAGCGGTTGAACAGCATCAGCAGCATCATGTAGATGACGCCGACCAGGATCATGTTGAGCACCAGTACGAAGTTGGCCTTGGTGAACATCTTCACGATCAGGTCACCCAGTCCCACCAGCGGGCTGGAAAGCTCCACGCGCGTGCTGGACATCGTCACGCCCCATTGCAGGATGGCGACCGCCGCGAAGTCGAACACTAGGAACAGCACCGCGTACAGCCACCCGGGGAATGGCTTGCGCTGACGTTTCGTCCGCGGCTGCGCGCGTTTGATATCCAGTTCCTCGATGTCGACCATGCCTGTAGATTCGCTCATATCCTGCACCATGGGGTCCGTGCCCGCTCCTTCCTTGACGCATACAGCCACCATTGTGGGGTGCGGCACGCGTGTCCTCCAAGTGAACGGACGGTTTCTTTACGATTGTTTCCAAACCATACGATAGTAGACGCCGCCGCGGTCATCGCACCGGGTTCACCCTGAAGATTCCCTGATTCTTCCCCGACCGTTCGGGGGGGGGACTTGGCCCGCAGACGCCGCGCAGGACCTCCGGTGTCAGCCCAGCAGCTCCCGGATCCGATCGACCAGCGTCCCCATCCACGCCACCACATCGTCGCATCCGTCGGGCAGCTGCTCCCCCACCTCCAGCACGGGCACATCCGCGGCCCGGGCCGCGTCGGACAGCTGACCGCCAGCGGCGTCGCCATGCTGGCTGTTGACCACCAGCAACCGGGCGTCGCCTTCCGCCAGCAGGTCAGTGAACGCCTTGAGGTCGGCGGGTCCGGGCTCGCTCTCGTTCGACACCGCCTGCAGGTACCCCTGCGGCGTGACGTCCTCCATACCCAGATCCTCGAACAGGTATGCGGCGACCGACTCGGTGGCCGCATACGGCGCGGACGCCGAAGACTCGCGGATGGCGGCGATGTCGTCGTCCAGCTGCCGCTCGCGCTCCTGCCACTGGGCATTCAGCCGCCGGTAGTCGTCCGCGTGTTCGGGGTCGGCGGCGACGTAGGCGTCGGTGATCGCATCGGCGGCGGCCGTTCTGGCTTGCGCGGAGAACCACAGGTGCGGGTTGTCGCCTTCCTCGACCCCCGCCAACGCGCCGACGTCGATCGTTTCGACGTCGGCGCTCCGTGCCGCGGTGCACGCCCAGGTGTCGTATCCCGCGCCGTTGACGACGGCGATGTCCGCCGACGAGATGCCCGCGATGTCGGCGGTTGTCGGTTCGTAGTCGTGGGGATCGGCCGCGGCGTTGGCGATCGCCGACGTCACCGTGACATGTTCGCCGCCGAGCGCCTGGGCCATCGTGCCCCATTGGCTGACCGACGCGGCGACGTCCAGCGTGCCGCCATCGGCGGATCGGGATGCCGGGGTGCAGGCGGTGAACACGACGGCCGACAGTGCGGCGGCCAGCACCGCGCCGATGCGGCGGGCATGGCGGCGGAGGGTGCGGGAGTGGCGGAACGATGACATGCTGTGGTCCTTTCTGCGGTTCCTGTCTGGATTCATGCCCATACCCTATCACATATTGATAATCATTTTCAATAAGAGTGTCGCAAGACACCCGCAGCCATCGCTTCGACCCGCACTTCATCGGAACTTCGCCGATTCGCGGCATTCCCCGCAGCCATCGGCCCATCGTCGAGCATGCGAGCCGTCATCGGCGCGGCCGCTCTCCCATGGCCGCATCAGGCCCCATCTCGACATATGCGAAACCGGCGGAACTGACGCGTAACGTCCATCCCGCCGGCGGAGACGATCAGTTATACAGACCGGCCACATTCGGCCAGCTATACACGGTCAGCGGCAATCGGGGCACAGGCCGAACACCTCAAGCGTGTGCGATTCGACCGTGAACCCGTGGGCGTCGGCGATGCCGCGCAACCACGATTCGCTGGGCGGCTCGATCTCCACGGTTCTGCCGCATCTGACGCACACCAGATGGTGATGATGCCCGTCGTCTCCGCACAGCCGGAACAGCTGCTGGCCGTCCAGCCGGATCGTATCGGCCAGGCCGGCGTCGGCGAGCGCGTTGAGCTGCCGGTACACCGTGGCCAGCCCGATATGCGTGCCGTGCTCCTCCAGCCAGCGGTGCAGGTCCTGCGCGGAGATGAATTCGTCGTTCTCGCGCAGGGCCTCGCGGATGGCGTCCTTCTGCCGGGTCTGCCGCTGCACCATGACCGATTACCTCAGATCATCCCAGCAGCCGGTGGATTCCAGGGCGTCCACACAGGCGGCCGTGTCATCGGTCAGTACGGTGATGTGGCCCATCTTGCGGTCCTGCTTGACCTGGGCCTTGCCGTAGTCGTGCACGTTCCACTCGGGATGCTCGCCGATCAGCGCGCGGGTCGGCGCCACATGCTGGCCGAGCACGTTGACCATCACCGCCGGGCTGAGCAGCTTGGGCTGCGGCAGCGGCCAGCCGGCGATGCCGCGGATGTGCGCGTCGAACTGGTCGATCGAGCAGGCCTCGATGGTGTAATGCCCGGAGTTGTGCGGGCGCGGGGCCAGCTCGTTGACCAGCACGCGGCCGTCCCGGGTCACGAACAGTTCGATGGCCAGCGTGCCGGCGAGCTTGAAGCCGTCGGCCAGCGTGCGGGCGAGTTCATGCGCCCTGGCGGCCACCTCGTCGGGCACTTCGGCCGGCGCGATGGTCATGTGCAGGATGTTGTGCCGGTGCACGTTGCGTACGATCGGGAAAGTGACATACCGCCCGCCGTCGCCGGAGACGAGGATCGAGGCCTCGAACGCGAAGTCCACGAAACCTTCCAGAATCGCCGGCGGGAAGCCGTCGTCAGCCCAGACGCGTTCCAGGTCGTCGGCGGAGCGCAGCACGATCTGGCCGTGGCCGTCATAGCCACCCTCGCAGGTCTTGAGCACCGCCGGGTATCCGATCTCGTCCAATGCCGCCTGCAGGTCGGCGCGGGAGTTCACCGCCCGCCACGGCGCGGTGGCGATGCCGTGATCGTTGATGAAGCTCTTCTCGGCGATGCGGTTCTGCGTCACGCGTAGCAGATCCGTGCCCTGCGGCACCGCGCACTGCCCCTCGCCGGAGCCGCGCACCTCGTCGAGCGCATCGGCGTCCACATTCTCGAACTCGTAGGTGAGCACGTCGCTCTTGGCCGCGAGTTCGCGGATGGCGGCCTTGTCGTCATACGCGGCGACGATCTGGAAATCGCCGACCTGCGCGGTCGGACAGTCCGGGGTCGGGTCGAGCACGCCGACGCGGAAGCCCATGTACTTGGCGGACAGGGCCATCATGCGGCCCAGCTGGCCGCCGCCGACGATGCCGATGGTGGCGCCGGGCATCAGACGCGTGACCGCGCCGCGGGTTTCCTCAGACAAGCTGGGCATTGGATTCGGCCACCTTCTCCTTGAGTCCGTCACGGTACGACTGCAGCTTGCCGGCCAACTCCTCGTCGGTGGTCGACAGGATGCTCACGGCCAGCAGACCGGCGTTGGTGGCGCCGGACTTGCCGATGGCGGTGGTGGCCACCGGGATGCCGCCGGGCATCTGCACGATCGACAGCAGGGAGTCCCACCCGGACAGGGCGTGGGACTGCACCGGCACGCCGATGACCGGCAGCGTGGTCTGCGCGGCGACCATGCCGGGCAGATGGGCGGCGCCGCCGGCACCGGCGATGATGACCTTCAGGCCGTTGGCGCGGGCGTTGTGCGCGAACTCGGCCATGAGCTCGGGCGTGCGATGCGCGGAAATCACCTGCTTCATGTACGGCACGCCGAACTGGTCGAGCATCGCGCACGCATGCTTCATGGTCTCCCAGTCGCTTGACGATCCCATAATGACCGCAACCTGCGGTGTCACATCTGCCATATCAGCCTCCCGAAATCAGTGGCAAAGAATACGACCCACTCTAGCGGCGGGCGGGGTCAAGTCCGTCTTCCGACCGCCATACCCCAACACGCCCGGCTTCTGCGGACTCTGATCTATCGTGACCGTGACACAAGTTCCAGAAATGGCGGAATTATGCCGTTTTGTGGATTCCTTGCACGGTCGCAAAGTGTCAGAGTCCGCAGAAGCCGGGTGTGTTGGTGAACGGTCAAACACGCAGTACCAGTTTGCCGAAGACGTCGCCGGCGGCCATGCGGGCGAAGGCAGCGGGCGCCTCGGCCATCGGGTAGGCCGCGTCGATCACCGGATGCAGGTCGGCGTGCTCGACGAAGCGCAGCAGTCGGGCGAAATCCTCACGGCTGCCCATCGTGTTGCCCTGCACACGGATGTCCTGGAAGAACACGCGGGTCAGTTCGGCCCCGGGCTGATCGCCGGTGGTCGCCCCGCAGATCGCGATCGTGCCGCCGGGCCGCACCGATCTGACCGAATGGCCCCAGGTGGCCGCCCCCACCGACTCGATGACGGCGTCGACCTTGCGCGGCAGGCGGGCCCCGGACTCGAACGCGGCGTCGGCGCCGAGCTCCATCGCCTTGGCGCGCTTGGCCTCGGAACGTGAAGTGACGAACACCTCCAGCCCGGCCGCGTGGGCCAGCTGGATCGCCGCGGTGGACACGCCGCCGCCCGCGCCTTGGACGAGGATTGTGTCGCCGGGCTTGACGTTCGCGGCCGTGAACACCAGCGAGTAGGCGGTCAGCCAGCTCGTGCCGAGCGCAGCCGCCTCATCCATCGTCAGGTTCGTGGGCTTGGCGAACACGTTCGCGCTGGGCACCGCGGTCTTCTCGGCCATCGTGCCCGGATAGTACTCGGACAGGATCGTACGGCGCTCCCCCGGCATGACGCCGTGGCCGTCATTGCCCACAAACGTGTACAGCACCACCTCGCTGCCGGCCTTGAGCCCGTGCCGGCCGGGGATGTCCTCGTCGAGGATGCCGGCGGCGTCGGTGCCGAGGATCATCGGCGTCTGGGATTCCGCCAGTCCCACGCCCTGCAGACTCCACAGGTCGTGATGGTTGACGGTCGCCGCCTTCACGGACACCGTGGACCAGTACAGGCGCGGCTCCGGCTCCGGCATGTCGCAGACGTCCAGCACGGACAGCGGATTGTCATGGTTGATTCCTGCGGCGATTACGGCCTTCATCGGCACTCCTTACAACGGCGGACGGTTCCACCTGCCATTGTGCGCGAACGACGAGACCGCCAGGCCGCGGCGAACAACCGACGGACACGGCCGCAGCCCGCAGCCTGGATGGACGGCGGCAGATGTGAATCACGGCCGGGCGTCGGGCCATGCGGGCACAGGGCACGCCCATGCGGCACGACACGCCAGACACCCCCTGATACGGAGAACTCGGGGACATTTCCGGGCGCTGCGCATCCTTTCCCGCAACGTCGTCTACAATTTCGCCGGTACTCATCGGAAGAAGGAGTGTGTGCATGAACGGCGAACTGTTGGGACGGATCGGATCCCCGGCCGATGTGAAAGCCCTGGATCCCGCCGAACTCCCGCAGTTGTGCGCCGACATCCGCTCCACGCTCGTCACCTACGGCAAGGCCCATGGGGGGCATATCGGGTCCAACCTGGGGGTGGTCGAGCTCACCGTGGCGCTCCACCGCGTCTTCGACTCGCCCCGCGACCGCATCGTCTTCGACGTCTCGCACCAGAGCTATGTGCACAAGATGCTCACCGGCCGCGCGCAGGCCTATCTGGATCCCGACCGGTACGACGAGGTGACCGGATTCACGAACCCCGAGGAGAGCGTACACGACCAGTTCGTGCTCGGCCACACCGGCACCTCGATCTCGCTGGCCTGCGGTCTGGCCAAGACCCGCGACATGATGGGCGGTTTCGACGGCGGCAGCGGCATCGGCAACGTGATCGCCGTCATCGGCGACGGCTCGCTCAGCTCGGCCATCGCCTTCGAGGGATTGAACAACGCCGCCGAACAGGGCGGCAACCTGATCATCATCGTCAACGACAACGAGATGTCGATCGCCGAGGATTTCGGCGGCATGTACGGGCCGCTGGCCCGGCTGCGCGAATCGGGCGGCACCGCCGAACCCAATCTGTTCCACGCCTTCGGGCTGGATTACCGCTATGTCAAGGACGGCAACAACGTGGCCGCGCTCGTGGAGGTGCTCGAACAGGTCAAGGACATCGACCATCCGATCGTCCTGCATGTGCACACGCTCAAGGGATTGGGGCTGGACGCCGAGGACGCGGCGGCCGGGCTCGTCGAGGGCCGTTGCGAGGCGAACCACTGGCAGGATCCGCTGTCCGCCGCCGACCGCCTGCCCGGGGCACGTAAATATTACGGCGAGATGGCGATGCGGGCGCTGGAGGAGCGGTTCGCCACGGAGCCGGGCCTGGTCGTCATCTCCCCCGCCACCCCCGGGTCGAACGGCATCACCCGGGCGTTCCGCGAGCGTGCCGGCGCGCACTACGTGGACACCGGCATCGCGGAGGAGCATGCGGTCGCCTTCGCCTCCGGCATCGCCAAGGCCGGCGGGCGTCCGGTGCTGGCCACGTCGGCCACGTTCTTCCAGCGCACCTACGACCAGCTGCAGCAGGAGCTGGCCCTGAACCGCACGCCGGCCACGCTGCTCGTGTTCGGCGCCGGCATCTCCGACGCCGATAACACGCATTCGGGCGCGTTCGACATCGCGATGATGTCCAACATCCCGAATCTGGTATGTCTGGCACCCACCAGCGGCGAGGAGTTCCTGCGGATGCTCGCCTGGTCGACCAGCGCGGAGAACCACGATCCGGTCGTCATCCGCGTGCCGGGCGACATGATCCTGGACGGGGAGCGCGAAGGCCATTACCCGGCGTTCCGGGCCGACGAATGCCCCGAATCGTTCACCTTCATCGGGCAACGCAGCGACCTGCCCACGCCCCCGGCGCCGGATTGCCCGTGGAACCGGTACCGGATCAGCCATCTGGGATCAGAGGTCGCCCTGATCGGCCTCGGCGATGCCTATCGGATCGCCGAACAGGTCGCGGCCGAGCTGACCCGGGACCCGAAGAATCCGATCGACGCCACACTCATCGACCCGCGGCGGTATGACGCGTTGGACTACCGGACGTTGGACGCAATCGCCGCCGGGCACCGCATCGTCGTCACAATCGAGGACGGTCAGCTGGACGGCGGTTGGGGCGAGAAGATCACCGCATACTACGCCTCGCTACCGTCGCTGTCCCGGGACCGGCAGACCCACTACCGTGCGACCATTACGCCGCAGCATGTGCTCAACTTCGGCGCGGACAAGGAGTTCACCGACCGGGTCCCCATGGAACGGCTGCACGACCGGTACGATCTGGCCCCCGGACGCATCGTGGACCGCATCCGCACCGCGTTGAACGGGCACCTCTAGGCGACCACCATACGGTCCGATAGGGCAACGGCCGGCCTGCATGCGTTTCCGCAAGCCAACACTCATAAAGAAGTCTTCGACCGGGATGACGTACCCGGTCGAAGCCGTGATCCGGTGACCCCGGGGAGGCTCGAACTCCCGACCTTGAGATTAGAAGTCACATGCTCTATCCAACTGAGCTACGGGGCCAAAACAACCACTAACTATACCACGCCAAGGCCACCCCTCGACATGCGGCGCAAACGGCACCGCCGCGCAGGTACCGCATGCATTCGGTAGGGGATTTTCGCGTTCAGTTGGGAACCTTTCGTTATCAGACGACGCCGCTGACGCCATTTTCGAGGACTACAGGCCCGAAAAACCGAGACATGTTTCCAACCGAATGCAACAATCCCCTACCGAATAGCCTCAAGAGGATACAGGAGCAGACGCATCCAACACGAGGGCTGCAGCGGCATCCCGATTCCGTTGCGAGGCATTGCGTTGCGATGCGATGTGTCGCATCGCAACGGTAGACTGCAGTCATGGGGACCACGCAGGAATCCCGGCCACAGGAGACCGGAGACACCAATCAGGCACAGCACGATCCGAATCATGTCAGCACCGCTTCCGATACGCAATCCGGCACCGAGCCGGCGCTGTCATTCAACGAGTTCCAATCCGCATGCGAACAATCAGGTCTCACCCTGGATGACGTCCTGACGGAACGCCTCAGACGGCGCACATCCGAGGCACACCCCACGAGCACAGCATTGCTGCTATCCGACCAATGCCCGTTCTCCACGGTCTGCGTCAGGTTCGCCAACGATTCCAAGGACACGATCATCGACAAATCCACGCTCACGGGCTCACTGCTCCACCAGATGCGCGAGGCCGAAGCGTTCCTGGCCGCCGACAGCACCGGCAACACCTGGCCGTCGAACGCCGTGCACGAGGCGTTGTCCAACGCCATGCTCCACCGCGACTACCAGTATTCCGGACCGACGATCATCAACCGCTTCCCCTCGCGCATCGAGATCATCTCCCTGGGCGGCCTGGTTTCCGGATTGAGCAGCGACGACCTGCTCAACGGAATCTGCCAGCCGCGCAACCCGGAACTTGCAAACGCATTCGCGCTGCTGGGCTGGAGCCAGAACTGCGGCGTGGGCATCCAACGCATCATGGACGCCTATGCGGACGCGTCGGACTACCCTCAGCTGCGCGTCGGCCCGGGATCGGTCGCCGTCGTCCTGCCGATACTCTCGCGCCTGCATCTGTCCACCGACGACGACGCCCAGAGCGCACCGCCGGCACCGGCTCCCACCGCCAAACGCTACACGTTCCCCGCCGTGTCCGGCGAGACGGCGGGCCCCACGAACACCGCCGGGCCGAACATCGTCTGGTTGGCGGCGCCGACCCCTGCGTCCGCAAGCCCGGCGGCCTCATTGGAGGCGATGACGTTGCGACTGCTGGCCACGGCGGGACTGCCGCTCTCCCGCACCGAGATCGAGACCACGCTACAGCTGGACAAGAACCGCAGCACCCGCGTCCTGCGCAATCTGGAACGACAGGGCAAGGTCGTCCGGCAGGGGCGCTCCCGCGCCACGCGGTATCGCCTCGCTTAACGCGGCACGGCCGCGCCGCCCTGCTCCCGATGCCGACCTCGCCCGCCCGGCGTCGGACCGGTCACACCATCCGGTCACTCCACCGTGACCAGCGTGACGCTGTATGGCTTGACGGCTATGGCCACATGCACCTGCGCCGATGACAACCGGTATTCGCTCACCTCATGCCGGATATCGCCCCGGGCGGGTCCCATGTACTCCAGCGACCGCTTGTCCTGCGGCCGGCCGTGCAGGGTCTCGACGCGCATCGTCGGCGTCCTCCGCCGCAAACCGCCCAACGCCCGCAGCCCCGACGACACGTCGAGCGTGACCTGCACCGACTCGTCGCCGACATTCACCAACTTGATATAGCGACGTGACCCCTGATCGCCCGTGGCCGACACGAACAGCCGTTTGGGTGCTTCCGGGCTGACCGAGCACGCGTAGGCCAACGACCCCACGTTGGCGGAGAACAGCCGCTGCACCTCATAGTTCACGGTCGGGTTGATGTGCGCGGGATTGAACTCGATGAGGTTCTGCTCCCACCCCTTGCCGGGGATATGCGCCAGCAGCGGGGCGTATGAGGTCATGCGCACCACGTCGCTGTTGCGCTCGCAGCCGGTGAGGAACGCGGCCTCGGCGAGCGCCGACCGCCATTGGCAGGCCGTGGCGTAGCGTTGCGGCTGTCCGGCGAAATAGCCGTTGGCCGAGTATTCGCCGAAGCAGACGCCCGCCCCGCAACGCGGGTAGTCGTCGAAGCGATAGGCCTGTGCGATGAACCAGTCGGGTGAATGGTAGGAGTGTTCGTCCACGATGATGGCGTCGCCGGTGGCCGATCCGACGGCCGCGACGATGGTCTCCGGCTTGTTCTCGACGCCCGTGTCCCCATCCGTTCGCCCGGATGCGGTGTCCCCGGCGCCGGCGGCACCGCCGATGGCGGCGGCCACGCGGGCGACACTGCGCGCGTGCTCCCAGCTGCGGCGCATCGGCAACGCGAACGGGAACAGCCCCGCGCTCATCACGCACAGCATGGAGGGGTCCTTGGCGTGGATGGCGCGTGCGATGGCGTCGTATTTGGCCACGTAGTCGGCGCCGTAGTTCTCGTTGCCGATGCCGATCATATCCAGTCCGAACGGTTCGGGATGCCCCATATCCGCCCGGATGCGGGCCCACCTGCTCGTCTCGGGGTCGCCGTTGGCGAAATCGATGAGGTCTAGGTAATCCTGCACGACCACATCGCGGAAATATTGCGAATCGATATCGATATGCCGCGGATCGCGGTACGGCGACTGGCAGGTGATGCCGGCGAACAGCGTCGGCAGCGGTTTGGCGTTGAGGTCCTCGCACAGGCAGAAGTACTCGTAGAATCCGATCTGGTAGCTCTGCGCGTAGCTGGACCCGTCCGGCGTGCGGAACCCCCACATGCTGTACTGCTGGCGGCGGGCCGGCAATGCGCCCACCGTGTCCTTCCACCGGTACTCGTTGCCCGGGGTCACCCCCTCCACGATGCAGCCGCCGGGGAACCGGATGAAAGAGGGCCTCAACGCGGCGATCGCCTCCACCAGGTCGCGCCGCAGCCTGCCGAACCGCCACTTGGGGTCGCCCTTGCCCCAGTACTCGGCATCCATCAGCGTCACGCAGTCCATATCGCAGACCACGGGCTCGCCGTCGCGGCGGATCAGGTCGATGCGCAGCTTGCCGTACTCGGTTCCCCGCCCTTGCAGGGAGGCGGTCAGCAGATGCCAGTCGTCCGCTTCCCGACGGACCGAGGCCTGCGGATCATGCGCCGACACCGTGGCGGCCGATGCCGACGCATCACACCGGAACGTCGCGGCATCCGTGAGCGGCAGCCCGTACCGATCCACCACCGACACGCGGATATCGCAGTCGCCGGCGACGGGGCGCAGGACCATCGAGAACTCGTACCCGTGCCCCCTCGCGATCGACATCGCGCAGGCATGGGCGTTCGCGCCGCCGCCGTTGTACCCCAGGTTCTCCGCCCGGGCGGACGCCGATTCGATGCCATGCCCGCCGTGCACGGACAGGCGCGCATACCGGCTGTGCGGATGCACCGGGGGCGCCGGACAATCGGTGGATACGGGGCGTCCGTGTTCGTCAGGCCGTTGCGTGCCGCAGCTGACGGCCGACAGCCCCTCGAACTGCCAGAACCGCAGCGGATCGGATTGGGCGCGCCACCGCTGCGACCCCTGCACGCGCAGGCTGTGATGGTCGAGGTACACGCCGTCGAAACTGTAGTTGTTCACCATATTGGCGTTCAGGCCGCCGTCGGCCCCCAGATTGATGTCCTCGAAGAACACCCCGTACAGCCGATCGCTTACCGCATGCGTCGGCTCGCCCACCGTCACCGTCACCATATTCCCATTATCCCTCCGAACACCCCCGGCCCCCGCGGCACACCGCATCCGACACGATACGTCGTATCGGGGCCCATGCCCCTGCGGGGTACGTAGGCCCGGACGGCGGACACCGCCGAACACCGCGAATTCACCCGATGTTCATCCGGGCTTCAGTTCACCGCCCCCGCAGGCTCACCCGGGGGCGATACGCTGGCCCCGTCCGCCGAACCGCAGCGGCTTGACCTAGGAGAACGACGTGCAGACTTCCACGGGAATCAGGGAACGCATCGACCATGTGTACCCCTCGTTGCGTCCGGCGGAACGTGCCGTCGCGCAGTATGTACGCGATCATCTCGCCGAGGCGTCGGAGCTGACCGTGGGCCAGTTGGCCGAGGTCGCCCGCGTCAGCGAGCCGACGGTGATCAGGTTCTCCCGCAAGCTCGGGTTCGGCGGCTACCGTGAACTGCGGTACGTGTTGCGTCACCCGCAGGCGGAACGGCAGGCCACGTTCGACCCGCTGGAGGGATTCGACCTCAACCCGTGGGACAAGCTCGACGACGTGCCCGAGAAAACCGTGAACGCCGCCAAAACCCTGCTGGATGACCTGCTCGCCTCGCTGGACCGCAAGGAGCTGCGCAAGGCCGTCTCGCTGATCACCCGGGCCAGACTCATCGACATCATCGGCGTGGAGAATTCGATGGTCCCCGCCACCGACCTGTTCACCAAGCTCAACTATCTCGGGCTGACCTGCCGACTCAACGCCGACGCCTACATGCAGCAGATCGGCGCCGGGCATCTCGAACCGGACGATGTGGTGGTGGCCTTCTCCCATTCGGGCCGATCAGCCGACACCATCAAGGCGCTGCGTCTGGCCAAGTCCCGCGACGCGCACACCATCGTCATCACCAACACCCCGGACGCGCCCATCGGCAACTGGGCCGATGTACGGCTGCTGGCCGGCCGGGAGGACCGGAAGATCTACGGCAGCGCCATCTTCTCCCGCACCGCGCACATCGCCATGGTCGACATCCTCTACATGGCCGTAATCCTGAGCGACTACGGCCGTTTCTCCACCGAGCTCGACCGTTCGGGGCGCTACATCCAGGACCGCGGATTCGGGGCCTAAACCTACAGAACTACGCACGATCCGTGTAGTTTCACCCGGAGTTCACGTTCCTTTCCCTCACCTTTCTTCCGCGATGGCCGATCGGCCGCGGCACCGGGGTGACGATGGAATTACGGACGGATGCCGTCCGGCCCCATAACCGAACATCGAACCCAGCCGACGAACGGGCCGGCACCCATATGACGGACGGACAGACACCCTTCGCCCCGTCCGCGGAAGGTAGTAGCGAACCATGCTCGAACTGAAGAACATCACCAAGTCGTTCGGCGACGCCCCGTGCTGAACGGCATCAGCCTGACCTTGGACAAGGGCCGGATCATGTCGATCCTCGGACCCTCCGGCGGCGGCAAGACCACGCTGCTGAACATCATCCTCGGCATCACCGACGCCACCGGCGGTCAGATCCTCTTCGACGGCGAGGACCTGACCCGGGTGCCGATGGAGAAGCGCGGCTTCAACATCGTCTTCCAGGACTACGCGCTGTTCCCGAACCTGAACGCCTATGAGAACATCACCTACGGCCTGCGCAACAATCCCGGCGTCTCCAGCGAGCAGGAGATCAAGGAACGACACCCCGGAGAACATCATCGAGCATCCGGCCAGCGACTTCGTGCGCGACTTCATCCTGCACCAGCTCGAGGTCAAGCGCAACAACATCTACTCGCTGTTCTCCGAGGACCACGCCGCCGACCCCGCCGACCCCGCCCGCCGCGAACCGGCGCTCGTCGGCGCCTGAGAGGAGCGATCCACCATGTCGGTCGAATCCATCCAGGCGGGCAAGCAGCTGCCCAACATCGCCCCCGAGATCGTCAACCATGAGCGCCGCCCCTCCAAGCCGAAGCAGACCGAGCTGTGGGTGCTGCTGGCGGTTGTGGCGGTCGCGTTCTGCGCGTTCCTGATCGCGCCGATGGCACTGGTCGTCATCAAATCGTTCCAGACCGGCGACGGCGCGGCCACGCTGAGCAACTACGGCGCAATCATCGCCCAGCCCGAGTTCCTGACCTCGGTGCTCAACTCGCTGTACGTGGCCGTGATGACCGCCATCATCGGCTGCCTGTTCGCCTACGCCGCGGGCCTGGTGACCTCCCGTTCCAAGCTGCCCAACTGGGCCAAGCGCGCGGGGGACTCCATGAGCTCGGTCATCAACACCGTGCCCGGCATGGTGCTCGGCATCGCGTTCCTGTTCGCGTTCTCCGGCAGCTCGCTGCAGAACACGTTCTGGATCCTCATCATCGCGAACATCGTGCACTACTTCGCCACGCCGTACCAGATGATCAAGGACTCCCTGACCAAGATGAACGGCTCGTGGGAGACCACGGCCAAGCTCATGGGAGACAACTGGTTCAAGACGATCGTGCGCGTGGTCACCCCGAACGCGTGGCCGACGATCCTGCAGGTGTTCGGCTACTACTTCGTCAACGCGATGGTCACGATCTCCGCGGTCGTGTTCCTGACCGGCGCCCGCACACAGGTCATCACCACCGAGATCTCCGCGCTGCAGCATCTGGCCGAGTTCGATCAGATCTTCGCGCTGTCGATCCTGATCCTGGCCACCAACCTGATCGTCAAGGGCGTGGTGGCGGCGGCCACCCGCGAGCGCGGCACGGTCACCATCCGCCAGCGCGTGGTGCAGGTCGCCACCGCCGCGATGACGGTCCGCCGCGATTCCCGGCTCGTGGCCGCCGAACAGGCCTCCCGCTCCGGCTCCCCCGACTTCCCGCTGCCGACCACCGGCAACCGTCGCGGGCGCACCATCTTCACCGGCACCCTCTCCGGCATCCTGGCGGTGCTGCTCGTCGCCTTCGGATTCGGCGCGTTCTCCGGCACCGCCGCGGCCGACGGACAGGTCGTCATCTACACCAACGCCGACGACGAGGCCGTCACCGCGTTCCAGAACGCGCTGAACGCCAACGGGTTCGAGAACAAGTACGTCATCCAGAGCTTCGGCACCTCCGAGCTCGGCGGCAAGCTGCTCGCCGAGGGCAGGGCGCTGGAGGCCGACCTGATCACGATGAGCTCGTACTACGTGGATTCGGCGCAGGAACGCAACCATATGTTCGCCGACCTGACCGACGTCAAGTCGCAGCTGCTCCAAGACAGCAGCAATTCCACGGCCCCGGCGTACCGCCGGCCGACCACCGTGCAGGAGGGTGCGATCTTCTACAACACCACCGTACTGCGCGACGAGGGGCTGCCCGTGCCGCAGTCGCTGGCCGATCTGGCCGATCCGGTCTACGCCGGGCAGATCTCGGTGACCGACATGGAGGGATCCTCCACCGGCTGGCTGATGGTCCAGGCCCCCACCGATGCGGATGTGGACGCCGTCTACAGCCATTTCGAACCCAAGCTGCTGAGCATCCTCGACCGGTTCGCCGACCCGAAGCCCGGCGTGATCGACGCCGTGGCCGCCCTGCGCGAGGCCGGACTGAAAATCGGCTCGACCACCGGCTACACCGACGCGATGATGGAGATCGTCGTGCCGAAGGCCGCCGAGCTCGGCTATCGGCCCGACCATTGGATCAGCGCCGACGGCACGCAGGGCTTCGGCCGCCCCTACCCGTACATGATCTTCCACAACATGCAGGTGCTGCGGCTGATGGATGTGCGACGCGTGGCCAAGGTCGGCGACACGATCTCCGACATCAAGGAAGGCAAGAACGCCGGCACATTCACCATCGGCGTGACCGAGGGCAGCTCGCAGATGGGCCTGTCGCAGGCCGAGTTCGAGGCCCTCTCCCCCGCCGAGCGGGACCGCGAGCGCACGATGGCGCGCGAGGCGTTCCTGGAGGCCGGCGCCGACGCGGTGATCGACACGATGGCCGAGCTGCCCGCCCTGCTGCTGGGCTGAACGCGCTCATCGCCCCGGCATATGCCGCAGAGACACGGTTCTCAAGGCGTACGATCTCAGCCTCAGCCTGCGGCTCCAAGCCACAGCTCGTGAGAACCGTCTCGGGTGCGTGTTGTCATCTCCACGCGACAACACGCCTTCCAACCCGCATGCACAGCGCCGTGTTGTCGCATCCGTGCGACAACACGCGCCCGAAGACGAGACCAGCATGCCGTGTTGTCGCGTCCGTGCGACAACACGGCATTTGCGTATCCCCGCCGGATCAGCGCAGGTGTTCGGCGAAGAACGTCTCCAGCTTGTCGAAGGGGATCGCGTCCTTGCCGCCGCCGTCGTACAGGTCGGTGTGCACGGCGTCGGGGATGATCAGCAGCTCCTTGTTGTCCGCGTACGGGTTGTCCTTGACCATGGCGGCGTAGGCGTCGCGGCTAAAGTAGCAGGAGTGGGCCTTCTCGCCGTGCATCACCAGCACCGCGCTGCGGATCTCGTTGACGTACCGCAGAATCGGCTGGTTCAGGAACGACATGCATCCGATCACGTTCCATCCGCCATTGGAGTTCAGGGAGCGGGGATGGTAGCCACGCGGGGTCTTGTAGTAGTCGTGGTAGTCCTTGACGAAGAACGGGGCGTCGTCCGGCAGCGGGTCGACCACGCCGCCGGCCAGCGCATATGTCCCACTGCGGCAGTCCGCGATGCGCTGCGCGTTCAGCGCCCGCTTCTTCTCGTAACGGGCGTCGGCGGAATCCTCCGCGTCGAAGTAACCCTTGGCATTGACGCGGGTCATGTCGTACATCGTGGATGCCACGGTCGCCTTGATGCGGGTGTCCAGTGCGGCCGCGTTCAGCGCCATGCCGCCCCAACCGCAGATGCCGATGGTGCCGATGCGTTCAGGATCCACGTTCTCCTGCACGGACAGGAAGTCGACGGCCGCCTGGAAGTCCTCGGTGTTGATGTCCGGTGAGGCCATGTAGCGGGGTTCGCCGCCGCTCTCGCCGGTGAAGGACGGGTCGAAGGCGATGGTCAGGAAGCCACGTTCCGCCATCGTCTGCGCGTACAGGCCCGAGGCCTGCTCCTTGACCGCGCCGAACGGACCGCATACCGCGATCGCGGCCAGGCGTCCGGCGGCGTTCTTCGGCTCGTACAGGTCGGCCGCCAACGTGATGCCGTACCGGTTGCGGAAGGTGACCTTGCGATGGTTCACCTGCTCGCTTTTCGGGAATGTCTTGTCCCATTCCTCGGTGAGGGTCAGGGTTGTGGTATCCGTCATGATTCGTTGTCCTTTCCTTGCGATGGCCGCTGCGACCGGATCGTTCCGATTCCCTCCACGCCGTGGCACCGCGCACACGGAATCTTCCGTGCCTGACGCGATTCGTCCGGCCTCTTCCGCGCTTCGAGGAGTTGATGCTCATGCCTGTCGCAAGCTGCGGTATGATCATAGAAGTTGAAGTTAACTTAAAGTCAAACGTCATGGCGTGTCGCCACGAAGGAGAATCCCATGCACTACTCGATCGGTGAGGTATCGGACATTACCGGCATTGCGGCGTCCACACTCCGCTATTACGACCGCGAGGGCATGTTCCCCACGATGGAACGTTCCTCCGGCGGCATCCGCGTGTTCTCCGACACGGAGCTGGCCACGCTCAAGGTGATCGAGTGCCTGAAATCCTCGGGCATGTCGATCAGGGACATCAAGGAGTTCCTGGACTGGTGCCAGGAGGGCGACCCGTCGATCGGCAAGCGTCGCGAGATGTTCCACCGCAGGCTCACCGAGGTCGAGTCACAGATCGCCGAACTCGAACGCACCCGCAACATGCTGCGCTACAAGTGCTGGTATTACGACACCGCCTCCGAAGCCGGCACCGAGGACGCCGTACGGGACCTCCCCGACGATGCCATTCCGGCGGACCTGCACGATTACCGCATCTGAACCGGGCCACGCCGGTGGATTCGGCTCCCCGCCCACTTACAAGGCCCGATCGCATGCCCCATTCCGACACCCCCGGCCTCTCCGGACTCTGATGCATCGTGACCGTGATACATGTCGCAAACCGTTGGAATTCCAACGGTTTTGAAGTTAGTTCAGAGTCACGTTGCATCAGAGTCCGGAGCACTCGGGAGTGTCGTCCTCCACGTAGTCGAGGATGTCGCCGGGCCGGCAGTCCAGGGCCTCGCAGATCGCGGCGAGCGTGGAGAAGCGGATCGCGGTGACGTGGTTGTTCTTGATCTTCGACAGATTCACGTTGGTGATGCCGACGCGGTCGGCCAGCCAGTTCAGACTCCGACCGCGCTCGACCATCATCCGGTCCAATCGCAGGACGATCCGGCCCACGCCGCATCACCTCCATTTATCGCTGCCATTCAAGACCGCTACACCAGTCCATCCATCTCATGCTGCATGGCCGCACCGCTCTCGAAGACGTGCGCCAACGACCAGCAGAGCAACCCGAGCATGACGAACACCACCGAACCCAGCCCCACGGAGACCGAAGCCCCCAGCAGGCCGCATACCGCCGCCATCACCCAGGAGACGACCGGCAGCGCGATCAGACAGGATCCCACGAAACGGAACGACCGCACCATACGTTCGCCGAACGGCCCTTCCAATCCGCCACGGGAATGCTCCCACTCCTTCAGCCGCAGACATACATCGGCGATTTCGTGAAAGACCAACACCATGCATACCAGTATGGCGAGTTGGGCCACCAGCACCAACGCCACCAGCGGATAATACACCTCGTCACGCATGCGCCCACGCCCCAGATACACGTCCACGTCCAGGAACGAGCCGGACACCGAGATCGAGTCCGCATACACGCGATTTGCATCGGCATCCACCACGATTGCCGAACGGTTCATGTACAACAGCACGGCCCCCACGACCAGCCATGCCACACCCAGCCAGAGCACGATCTCTATGATTCTGGCAATCACCGATGCGACGCCGTTGACCCCGCCCCACCTTGCACCAATTGCCTGTTTCATGATGCAACCTCCTTGCTGCACCCATTGTCATGTCCTACATCTCCATAATATCCCTAAAATTAATGTTTGTCGATAAATATATATCGTTTTGCGATATATACACTGTCTCTCCCTTGGGATGACTCACTACCGTCTCCACCCATCCCCCACCCCTCGGCATCCAAGTTTCTGTTTCCGGACTCTGATACATCGCGACCGTGAAGCGGGAGCCCGGCGACGGCGGGCGGTCAGCCGACGTTGTTGCCGTAGACCTGGGCCTGCAGGTCCTTGCGGGCGGTCTCCATCTGCGTAATCTGGCCCAAGAGAGCGATCTTCTCCTCGCCATCCGGCAGCATGGCCATCTTGCGCTTGGCCGCGCCGATACGCCGCATGAACCCCATATCCAGCAGACGCGCCAGCAGTTCAGAAGCGTACTGCCGCTCCGCCGGGGTCGCCGGACGCAACTGCACCGCAGCCGCCCCGCCACCACCGACGCCGCCGGCCGGCGCGGGCACTTCCGCCCCGTCATCGCCATGTTCCGGAGCGGGCAACGGCAACGGCATCACCGCCAGTTCGTTGATCACCGGTTCCAGCAGCGGGCCGCCGGCCTTGGTCAGGTTGTGCATCCACAGCCCCTGCGGCGTGTCGTCGCTCGGCAGCCCGCCGGCGGCGGCGATGGCCTGGAACAGGGAGCGGAACACCGGCGTCATGAAGTTCGACAGCGTCAGCTGCCCGAACCAGCCGCGGTCGATCGCCCGCGGCACCTGGATCAGCGTGGCCATGAACTGCTGTTCGCAGATGAACACGGCGTCGTCGATCCGGTAATACGTCTGCTCGTTCGCATCGCGGCGTTCGAGCGCCTTGCGTGCCGCCGGGTTCGCGTACGGATTGCGCCCCGACTCCCCCCGCGGCTCGCGGGAGACGGCACCGGCCGCACCGTACCGCCGTTTGGGCGCGTAGGCGTCCTCGTCGCGCACGTTGAGGCGTCGGCGTTCGTTGGCGACCTCGCGCTGCAGGACGTCCAGGTCCACGCCGACGCGCCGCGCGGCCTTGCGGGTGTACAGGTCGTGCAGCGACCGGTCGCGGATCTGGGCGATCAGTGGGGCCACGGCCTTGACCGCGCCCATCTGCCCGGTGGTGAAGGTGGTGTCGAACCGCCCGATCGCCGCGTCGATGACGAAGTCGTACAGCGGTTTGGCCCGCTCGATCAGCGAGCGCACCGCCTCGTTGCCGCGTTCGATGCGCAGGTCGCAGGGGTCGAGGTTGTCGTCGGCCACGGCCACGAAGGTCTGGCTCAGGAACGCCGAGTCCAGGCCGAAGGCGTGCAGCGCGGCCTTCTGTCCGGCCGCGTCGCCGTCAAAGGTGAAGACGATGCGCGAGCTCAGCGCCTGCCCCTCGACCTTCAGCGGCCCGATGAGCTGGATGGCGCCGAGGGAGTCGTCGGCGATAAGACGGCGGACGATCTTGGCGTGCTCCGCGCCGAACGCCGTGCCGCAGGTGGCGATGGCCGTGTCCACGCCGGCCAGGTGGCAGGCCATCACGTCGGTGTACCCCTCCACGATGACCACCTGACGCTTCTTGACGATGGCGGCCTTGGCCAGGTCGATGCCGTACAGCACCTGGGTTTTGCGGTACAGCTGCGTATCCGGGGTGTTGATGTATTTGGCCGCGATCGCATCATCCTCGTACAGTTTGCGCGCACCGAACCCGAGCGTGCGTCCGGTCGAATCGCGGATCGGCCAGGTCACGCGGCCGCGGAAGTAGTCATAGACGCCGCGTTGGCCGCGCCGCGCCAGCCCGGCGTCGAGCATCTCCTGCTGGGTGAACCCCTTGCTCGCCAGGTGACGGACCAGGTTATCCCACCCCTGCGGCGCATAGCCGCAGCCGAAGCGTTCGCAGTCGGCCTGGCTGAAGTTGCGCCCGCCCAGCAGCTTGCGCGCGGCCAATGCCTCCTTGCTCATGATCTGGGAGACGAAGAAGCGTTGCGCCTCCTCGTTCGCCTCCAGCAGGCGCGCCCGCTTCGAGCCGGTGTGCTCGTTGCGTCCGGAACCGGATTCGTAGTGCAGTTCGATGTGGTAGCGGTCGGCCAGCACCTCGACCGCCTCGCGGAAGTCGATGTTCTCCTGCTGTTCGACGTATCCGAACACGTCGCCGCCCAGACCGCAGCCGAAGCAGTGCCAGACGCCGAGCGAGGGGCGGACCGAGAAGCTCGGGGTCTTCTCGTCGTGGAACGGGCAGAGGCCGACGTAGGTGCCAGTGCCGGAAGGCTTCAGGGTTACGGAGGCGGATACGATGTCGTACAGGTCCGCGGCGGCGCGCACCTTCTCCACGTCTTCCTTCTTGATCATTCCGGCCATGGTTTCCAGAGTACCGCGTGGGAGCGGATTACGCCGCGCCCGACGCCGTCAGCACAGGATGGAATGCAGGGCGAGCGCGGAGTTGTCGGTCAGGCTGGCCACCTGGTCGATGACCACGCGCAGCCGTTCGTCGTCGTTGGTGGCCTCGTTCCAGTCCTGCAGGAACACCGATTCGAGCGCGTCGCTCGGACGCGGCGAGTCGGCCATGAGCACGTCCACCAGATCCTCCACGATGCCGAGCTCCTCCTGATGGAACGGTTCGCGTTCACGCGGCGCCATGACGAAGTACACGGCGATGCCCTTGAGCGCCAGGATCTCGTAGCTGGTCTGTTCGGGGATCGCCAGGTTGGCCGAGTATCTGGTCAGCGGGCCGCCGCCGTAGGTGGCGCGGGTCTCGCGCTCCACCGACCAGGCGAATCGGCCGATCAGCGTGCTGGTGATGTTCTTCAGCTGCGCCAGCGCCTGCCTGGAGCCGTTGAAATGCGCCGGGAACATATGCTCGCGCCGCAGCCGCTCCAGAGCGGCGACCAGCAGGTCGGGGTCCCAGCGCTCGCCGTACCACTCGCGCGTGATCTCCACGATGCGGTCCACGATGCGGGAGTCGGCCAGGACGATCGGATTGAACGCCCCGGTGGCGATGGCGTCCTCCACGTCATGCACGGAGTAGGCGATGTCGTCGGACAGGTCCATCACCTGGCACTCCATCGGCTTGGCGCCGGCCGGCGCGCCCTGCTTGAGCCAGCGGAACACATCCACGTCATCCGGGTACACGCAGAATTTCACGCTGCGGCCATTGCCGCCGCGCGCCACGGCCTCGGCGTAGGTCCACGGGTATTTGACCGCCGCGTCGAGCGAGGCGCGGGTCAGGTTCACACCGGCCGAGCGGCCGTCGTCATGGAATATCTTGGGTTCCAGCCGGGTCAGCAGGCGCAGCGTCTGCGCGTTGCCCTCGAACCCGCCGATGCCGGCGGCGATGGTCGCCAACGCCTTCTCGCCGTTGTGTCCGAACGGCGGATGGCCCAGGTCGTGCGCCAGGCAGGCGCAGTCGACCACGTCGGGATCGCAGCCGAGCATCGCGGCGATCTGCCGTCCGATCTGGGCGACCTCCAGCGTGTGCGTCAGGCGGGTGCGCGCGAAATCGTCGGTGCCGGCGACCAGCACCTGGCTCTTCGCGCCGAGCCGACGCAGCGCGGAGGAGTGGATGAGCCGGGCGCGGTCGCGTTCGAAGGCGGTGCGGTTACGCGATTTCGGAGGCTCCGCCGCCCAACGCTCCTCGTCGAACGCGGTATAGCCCTCGCTGTCGGGCAACCGCTCCCCCGAACCGACCATCGGCTCCATCATCGTCTCCCTGCCGGTCCTACAGGATGCTGGCCGGGTCAAGCAGCCTGAGGTCGTCCTCGGACAGCACCTCGCGCGCGTTCAGGTACAGGCGCGGGATGCGCCCGCGCAGGCAGGTGAACACCTCATAGCTGATCGTGCCGGCGGCCCGCGCCCAATCGTCCGCGGTCGGCTCGCCGTAGGCCTCGCCGCGGCCCGGGCCGAACAGCATCACCGTATCCCCCTCGTGCACGCCGAGCTCGGCGGCGGAACCGCACAGGTCGAGTACGAACTGGTCCATGCACACGCGGCCGGAGACATGCAGCACACGCGGGCCGTCCACGGTCATCACGCGCACCGGACCGCCGGGCTTGTCCACGTGCTGCGCGCCCTCCACGTCGAAGCCGGAGGCGGAGCGGTGGATGCCGTCCGCGTAGCCGATCGGCACGATCGCGGTGCTGGTGCGTTCGCCTGTCAGGTAGGTGCGTCCGTAGGAGATGCCGTGCCCGGCCTGGACGTCCTTGACCGTGCCGAGCTGCGCCTGCAGGGTCATGGCCGGCCTGAGCCGGTACTTGGACGGCGTGCCCATGGCCGGGTCGGGCTCGTAGCCGTACAGGCCGATGCCGGGGCGGGTCAGCTCGAAGCGGATCTCCGGGCGGTCGAGCGTGGCGGCGGTGTTGGCCAGATGCCGGATCTGCGGCGCGATGCCGGCCTGTTTCATCAGCTCGGTGAACGCGTTGAAGTTCTCGATCTGCTGGTCGGTGGCGGCCACGAACTCCGGCACATCGGGGGCATCGGCCACGGCCAGGTGGCTCCACTGGCCCACCACGCGTACCAGTCCCTCCTTGGCCAACGGCGCGAGCCGCGCCACCGCGTCGGGGAAGTTCATCTCGGTGAAGCCGTTGCGGCCGAATCCGGAATCAACCTTGACATGGATGAACGCGGTGCGACCGGTGGCGCGCGCCGCGGCGGCGACCAGCTCGATGCCGTCGAGGGAGCCAACCGACACGTCGATGTCGTTGGCGATCAGCTCGTCGAGCGGCGCGGTGGGCCCGCTGTACATCCAGGTCAGGATCCGGCAGCGGTCCAGCCCGATGCCGGCCTTGCGCAGCAGCAGCGCCTCGCGGGCCTGCGCGGTGCCCAGCCAGGTGGCGCCGCCGGCGAGTGCGGCAAGCGCGGACGGGATCAGGCCGTGGCCGTAGGCGTCGGCCTTGACCACGCCCATGACGGCGGTGCCGGATCCCGACCCGCCGCATACCTCGACCAGATGCCGCATGTTGTCGCGCATTGCGGCGAGGTCCACAATCGCCTGCGCCGGGTATTCCCGGAGCGCACGCTCGTAGTTCGCCTTGCCCTGTTCGCCGGAAAACCGCCATTGCGGTGCTGCGTTCAACGTCATGGTCTCCATTGTGTCCCCTTGCGGTGACGAATACGGTGGCGTTCCGTCACATATTCCGGGTTTTGTCACTTTTCGGCGTATGCCGTGCCGCCCGCCCCCGAGGTGCACCCGTCGGTATGGCCGGCGCCGGCACGAAACACGCCACGCGGATGCCGGTCACCATTCGTGGCGCTGGTAGGCGATGCGGGTGGTGTCGGTGGGCCGGTCGAGCAGCTGGATCAGGCCGCAGCGGGCGAATCCGCAGGTCTCCAGCACATGCTGCATGGCCTTGTTGTTCGGATGGGTGTCGGCGCGCACGTTGCCGTAATGCTTGAGCGCCCAGACGATGCAGTCGCGTGCGGCGTGCCTGACCAGTCCCGCCGAGGCGATGCGGTGGATGGTCACGTAGGCGTCGTTGTCGAGCCAGGCGCCGTCGATATGTCTGTAGGTCGGATCCTCCCCGGGGCAGAGCGCGAACTGGGCCAGGATGCGTTCCCTGCCGTCCACGCGGTCCACGAGCAGCATCGTGCGATGGTTGGCGATGTCGTCGAGGACGACCTCCTCCTTGGGGAATGTGGTGCCCCATTGCGTGGGGTTGCCGCTGCGCGCCATGAGTTCGCGGGCGTGCGCGTAGATCTTCTGCATCTGCGGGAAATCCCGCATTGTGGCGTGACGGAACCGCCGCGCGGGCATGGTGTCGGTCAATTGGTCCTCATCTTCCTCATCGTCAACTGACCGATAAAGCTAGCACGGCGTATCGTCTTACGCGCACGCTCGTCCGCGTGGTGAAGTCCCGCGCCGTCACGACCGCGGCCGGGCGGCAACGTTGCGCCGGTTGTACGGCGGCCCCTCAGACCATCCTGCGTTCGAACGGGTCGGAGCTGATGCCCTGGGCCAGGATGTCGCGGCACCACTGTCTGGCCGTGAACAGGCTGTGGTCACGGTAGTTGCCGCAGCTTTCCGCGGTAGTGGCGGGCACGTCCTCCCAGGTGGCCTCGTTCGCGATGAATTCCAGGGATTCCTTGAGCGCGCGGGCCACGTCCTCGGTGGAGTGCTCGCCCCAGGTCAGCAGGTGGAATCCGGTGCGGCACCCGAACGGCGAGCAGTCGATGTATCCGGGGATGCGTTCACGCAGCAGGACCGCGATCGTGTGTTCGATGGTGTGCAGGCCGCCGGTCGGGATGGCGTTCTCGTTGGGCTGGACCAGGCGCAGGTCGTAGTTGGAGATCACGTCGCCGTTCGGCCCGGTCTGCGTGTCGATGTAGCGCACGTACGGCGCCTTGACCTTGGTGTGGTCCAGCTGGAAACTCTCCACCACCGGCTTGTTGTTCTCGCTCATCATGGTCTCCTTTGCTCTTGGCTATTGGTCGAATACCGTCCATTATCCGCCTGCGGCTCTAGACGGATTCCGCGATGGCGGCGAGGAACCGTTCGCCGTAGAGGTTCAGCTTGTTCTCGCCCACGCCGTTGACCGCCAGGAACTCCTCGGGGCTGGCCGGCCGTTTGGCGCACATATCACGCAGGGTCTTGTCGGAGAACACGATGTACGGCGGTTTGCCGATCTCCTGCGCGATGGTGCGGCGCAACGCCCGCAGCCGTTCGAACAGCGCCTCGTCGCCCTCGGTGAGCTCCGCGGCCTCCTGTGCGGCCACGACACCCGCCCCGCCGACGCCACGCCGTGATGTGCCCCCGTGTCCCGCAGCGTTGCCGTGCCGCCGTTCCACACGCTTGATCTCATAACGGAATCCCTCGTCCCGGGTCTCCCCGGCCCGAGCACCGAAGTGCACGGTCGGCAGCCGCCCCTCCGAGATGAACAGGAACCCGTCGGTGGCCATCTGGCTCAGCACATCCCGCACCCGCGCTTCGGGCACGTCCCGCAGCATGCCGTAGGTCGGGCATCGGTCCAGTCCCCGGGAGACCACGTCCTGCGCCCGCGAGCCGCGCAGCACGGCCACGATCTTGCCGGAGCCGAACCCTTGGTTCACATCGTGCACGCACATGCTAATCGCCCGCGCGATGTCGGTCACGTCGAGGGTTTCGAAGGTGCTCTGGCAGTTCGAGCAGTTGCCGCAGCGCGCATCACGCCCGTCATCCGGCTCGCCGAAGTACCGGGTCATGTACCGGTGCAGGCAGTCGGTGGTCCGGCAGTAGCCGATCATGCCGTCCAGCAGCCGGCGTCGGCTCATCCGCACGACCTCGCGCTCCTCGGGGTTCAACCGTTCGTTCTCGTTGTCGGTGTCGAGCAGACGGCGACGGGTCACGATATCGCCCTCGTTCCACAGCAGCGTGCACCGGCTGGGTTCGCCGTCGCGGCCGGCGCGCCCCGCCTCCTGATAGTAGGCCTCGATGCTTTCCGGCATGTTGTGGTGGATGACGAAGCGCACGTTCGATTTGTCGATGCCCATGCCGAAGGCGTTGGTGGCCACCACCACCGGCACCCGGTCGGTGACGAAGTCGCGTTGCGCCCGCCCTCGTCGGTCGGCCAGCATGCCACCGTGGTAGGCGACCGCGATCGGCCCGGGTTCCGCACCTCCTCCCCCGGCCGCCGCGCGCAGCTGCGGCACGGTGCGGTTGATCGTCTCGGCGAGCGCTTCGGTTTCCTTGCGCGTGGAGCAGTACACGATGCCCGAGTCCTGCGGGTGCGCGGCGATGTACTGCGCCACCCATGCGGCCTTGTGCTTGTTCTCCAGGCGGATGACGTCGAAGTACAGGTTCGGCCGGTCGAATCCGGTGACGGTCACCAACGGGTCGCGCAGGCCCAGCAGCGTGACGATGTCCCGCCGCACGCGTTCGGTGGCGGTGGCGGTGAAGGCGGCGACGGCAGGCCGCTGCGGCAGCGAGGCGATGAACTCGCCGATGCCCAGGTACGCGGAACGGAAATCCTGCCCCCATTGGGAGACGCAGTGCGCCTCGTCGACGGCGATGAGCGCGATCGGCACATGTGCGGCGAACCGACGGAATCGTTCGGTTTCCAAGCGTTCGGGGGCCACATACAGCAGCCTGACCTGTCCGGCGGCGGCCTGGGCCAGCACCATGCCCTGTTCGTCCGGGTCCTGCGTGGTATTGATGTAGGCGGCGTTCAGGCCCGCGTCGTTCAGAGCGTCCACCTGGTCGCGCATCAGCGAAATCAGCGGCGAGACGACGATGGTGACGCCCGGCAGCAATGCGGCGGGAATCTGGTAGCACACGGATTTGCCGGCGCCGGTCGGCATGACGCCGAGCACATCTCTGCCGGACATGATCGTTTCGACCACCCCCTCCTGCCCGGGGCGGAACGAATCGTAGCCGAAGTACCGCTTGAGCGCGGCCAACGCCCGCGCCGCGGCACCGCCCGTACCGTTCATGACATCCGCGTTACCCGAGATGTCCGCATTACCTACGGCCTCCACGGTGCCCGTGGTGCCCGCCATATCCGCATCGCCAGTCATACCGCCCAAGTCTAGCCGTGCGCCGCCGACGACGGTAGATATCTACCGATATTGCGCGGCCAACGCCGGCGCGGACGTGCGCTCGACCACATCGCCGAATCCGTGGGCACGCATCCAGTCGTCGTTGAAGATCTTCGACATGTAGCCGCGGCCGGAATCGGGCAGCAGCACCACCATCAGCTGGTCCTCGTCCAGATCACGCTCGCGCGCGTACCGGATCGCCGCCGCGACGGCCATGCCGGAGGACCCGCCGACCAGCAGCCCCTCCTCGCGGGCGAGCCGCCGCGTCATCTCGAACGATGCGTCGTCCGGCACCGCCACGATCCGGTCCACCACGGACGGGTCGTAGACCTCGGGCACCTCCTCCTTGCCGGCGCCCTCCACCAGGAACGGATGGATGTGCCCCTGTCCGGACGAGAACACCGACCCCTCCGGATCGGCGCCAATGACGGTGACCGCGCCGCCGGAGACCTCCTTCAGGTATCGCCCGGTGCCGGTGATCGTGCCGCCGGTGCCGATACCGGCGACGAAATGGGTGACGCGCCCCTCGGCATCCCGCCAGATCTCGGGGCCGGTGGTCCGGTAGTGGCTCTCCGGGCCGTTCGGGTTCGCGTACTGGTTCGGCATGTAGCCGCCGGGGATCGCGTCGGCGAGCCGGCGGGCGACCGAATAATACGATTCCGGATCCTCGGGACCCAGGCCGCTAGGTGTGACGACGACCTCGGCGCCGTACGCGCTGAGCACGTCGCGTTTATCCTGCGAGATCTTGTCCTGCATGACGGCGATCATCCGGTAGCCGCGCTGCTGGGCGATCAGGGCCAGGCCGACGCCGGTGTTGCCGCTGGTCGGCTCCACGATGACGCCGCCGGGTTTGAGCTCGCCGGAACGTTCCGCGGCGTCGATGATGCGCTCGGCGATGCGGTCCTTGGACGAGCCGCCGGGGTTCAGGTATTCGACCTTGACCGCGATGGTGGCGCGGACGCCGGCGGCGACGCTGTTGAGACGGATGAGCGGGGTGTTGCCGATCAGATCGGTGATACGGGTATGGATGGTCATGGTGATGCTGCCTTCTGCGAGTTGTTGACGGTTGCGGAATCGAAGTCGGGGGAACGGACGATACGACCGCGGGTTGCGGCCCGATTCAGCGACAACAACAGCAGCGAATGATCATGCTGCGAGCATAGCAAAGCCGGACACGGAACCATCATCCCGCGTCCGGTATGCAGACACCTCGGTCGTGATGGTCACGCCATCGCCTCGATGCCGGGACGAACCTCCCGTCGGCGAATGAGCAGCCATGATGCCGTACCACACAACAACGAGACCACCACCATGCTGCCCAGCAGCGGCCACAGGCTATAGGCGAACTCCAGCCCCATGCCCACGCCGCGCTGGTACACGCCCATCATGAACGCCAGCAATCGGTCGACCGTATCCCGGATTCCCGACGGCACCAACCGCCCGTACAGCAGTGCGACGACGAACGCCACCGTCAACGCCGCAAGCACGCCGCGCACTTGCAGACGCGCCGCCAATTCGCCGAGCGTCTGACCGATCATCGCGGCCATCATCAGGAACGCGAACACCGCCAGAGTCAACACCAGCCAATTGATGCGCGGCATCGGCACGGCGGTTCTGCCAAATTCATCAGACAGATAGCGCGGATTCCATGACAGCGTATACGGATACCGGGCGATCATCTCCGCCCGCCCGACGAATATCTGCCAAGCCGGCACGCGAATCACTACAATGTCCACCACCGCCACAACGGTCAGCACCGCACCCACCGCAGCGGCGATGCAGGCGTTGCCCGCGAACTGCGTGGTAACAATGGTCCGTCGCGACACGCCTTGGCAGATCAGGAACCGGAACATCGACCAGGAGGCTACGGCTGAGGTCGCCAGGGTGAACGAGCACAACCAATAGAGCATGTCATGATCCGGGGCCACGATACCTCCAAGCAGGTGTCCGACGCCGGCCAGCAGCATGTCCAACACCAGCGCAACCACCGCGACGACCACACCCATTGCGATCCACCGGCGCTCCCGCATCCAGGCAATGCGTCGGGTCCGCCGCGCAGGCCCGTCCCCACGGATACCAACCCCTCTCAACAATCCACGATCACCCATGTCAATGCCTCCTTTGCACCAATCGGGTCATATACGTCTGCAGATCAGGGGTTCGCGCACGCACGCCATCCGGCAGTCCGCCTGTGATGAAACCGGATGAAGCGGCCACGGACGCGGATGCACCACCCTCCGGCTCGGATGCCGAGACCATGCCGACCAGTGCGCTGACCGAATCGCCCCGATGCTCCACGTCCAGCACTCGCAATCCGCGACCAGCCGCATACGCGCGGACGACGTCGGACGGGCCGACCAGCAACGCCGCATGACTGCAAAGGTCCTGCACCTCGAACGAGTCGATACGTCGACCTTGATCGATGATAACGGCCCGTTCCAGGATGTCGGCGAATTCCGCGATCTCGTGAGTGGCGATCACAATCGTGCGCGACCGACGACGGTACGCCTCCAACACCGCCTCCACCATCAGCCGCCGGTTCACTGGGTCAAGCCCGGTCGTTGGCTCGTCCAGAAACAGATAATCGACCGGCATGCATAATCCGATGAGCATGCGCGCCATCGTGCGCTGTCCAAGCGAAAGGCGGCCATAGACCGCATCCGGAGACAAGCCGAATCTTGCCACCAGCTCCCGCGCCAGCCCGAGGTCAAACCGTCCGTCCATATGCGCACAATCCGCAAGCATGGCGGACAAGGTGACGCCGTCCCACCAAGGCAACCGCTCATTGGCCAAGTAGACGCGCGCCATCAGCCGCTCGCACTCCGCCAACGGTTCCTCATCCAACACGATCCGGCCGGTATCGGGAATCAGCCGATTGCCGATGCATCCTAGCAACGTCGATTTGCCGGCACCGTTGCGTCCGAACAGACCATAGATAACGTTCGGTTCAAAGGTGACGCTCAACCGATTCAACGCGGTCGAGCCGCCATACTGTTTCGTCAATGCCGTCACTGACAAACTCATTGTCGGTATCCCTTCTCGATCAGCCCGATAAGCTCCTGGCAACCGATTCCCAGTCGCCGCGCCTCCGCCACCAGGTCGGTGACGCAATCGCGCTCAAATCGCTCCCGTTCCTCGCGGCGCAGCCGCTCCATGGCCCCGGGAACCACGAACATGCCAAGTCCCCTGCGTTTCTCCAGCAGCCCCTCATCCACCAACATCGTCATGCCTTTGAGCACGGTGGCCGGATTGATGGTGTACGTACGGGAGATTTCCGTGGTGCTGGGCACCTGTTCGCCTTCGGGGAGAGCACCCGAAGCGATGCCCGCACGCAACTGGTCGGCCACCTGCACGAACAGCGGCTGCGGACCGGAGAAATCAAAGTCCACGCCTTCACCTCCAACGATCGCGATTCCAGCGCCCAACTTAACTGGTTAGTTACTTAACCAACTAACCATATAACCATGATAACGCCGCGTCATCGTTCCTGTCAACGTCATGCAATCAACAAATGCCGGCAATATGCTCCGATTCACCGCCGCATCCCCGCCCGCTCACTTCACAGGAACCACCGACATAATGGACGCCGGCGTGCAGCGCCAACGGCCGACGATGGTCGCAGCCCGCAGTCAACGTGCCGCCAAACCGTCACCGTGTAACATCTCACCATCCGGCAACACCCCCCGGCACGGCCCGCCGGCGCTCCCCTACAGCACGGACTTCAAGTACCGACCGGTGAGCGAATCGGGGTTGTCCGCTATGTCCTCGGGCGTGCCGACCGCCACGATGCGGCCGCCGTCCTCGCCGCCGCCGGGGCCCATGTCGATGACGAAGTCGGCGTTGGCGATCATATCCAGATCGTGTTCGATCACGATAATCGTGGCGCCGCCGTCAAGCAGGCGTTGCAGCACGGTGATCAGCGTGCGCACGTCCAGCGGGTGCAGGCCGGTGGTCGGCTCGTCGAGCACGAACATCGACGTGTGCTGCTTCTTGCCCAGCTCATTCGACAGCTTCAGCCGTTGCGCCTCGCCGCCGGACAGCGACGGCGTGTCCTCGCCGAGCGTCAGATACCCCAATCCCAACGACGACAGCGTCTCCAACGCCGTATGGATGCGCCGGCACAGCGTCGGGGCAATACGGTCACCCGCACCGACCTGCGAGGCATCGCCGGCCCGCACGGCGTCGGCGGCCCGCACGGCGTTGTCGCCCCCGGCAACCGACCCGTTCGACGCAGCCGGTCCGGCATCGCGCGCCTCGCATTTCACCGCCCTCTTCGGGTCGAACACCGACAAGGCCTCATCCACGCTCAGCGCCAGCACCTCCGGCATCGTCAGTCCTTGCGGGCGGGTCGGCGTCGCCAGACGCACCGTATCAGCCTCGGCGCGGAACCGTCGGCCTTCGCAGCTCGGGCAGGGAATCGTCACGTCAGGCAGGAACTGGATGTCCAGGTCCACCCGCCCGGTGCCGTCGCACTGCGGGCAACGCAGCGAACCGGTGTTGTAGGAGAAATCGGCGACCTTGTAGCTCTTCCCCCTGGCCGCGTCCGTGCCGGCGAAGGCGCGCCGCAGCATGTCCATTACGCCCGAATAGGTGGCGAGCGTGGAGCGCACGTTGATGCCGATCGGCGTCGAGTCGACGATGCGGACACGGTCGATGCCCGCCGGATCGATCGACGTAACGTGCGCCGGCAGCGGACGGTCCTCCGTACACGCTTCGATTGCCGGCACCAGCGATTCCAGAATCATCGTGGTCTTGCCGGAACCGGAAACGCCGGTGACCGCGGTGAGCCGCCCGCGCGGGATTGCGACATCCAAAGCGCGCACGGTGTGGACCGGCGCGGTGGCCATGCGCAGCCATCTGCGGTTAGTTGCGGATTCGCAACTAACCGCAGACTGCTCCGCATCCACGTCAGACTCCGCCACCGCCACGTCTTCCTCCTCGATATCCGGGAACGACGCAACTCCCGCCGCGGACGCGCCGGAGATAGCGGGCGACTGCCCTGCCCAATCAGTCGGCAACGGGCCCGTCCAATCCGCCGGCAACGACGGAATTGCCGCTCGCTCACGAATGACCGACGGCTCCCGACCGGTCAGGAATCCGGCGATGCGGGATTCGGGGTTCACGGCAATCTGTTCAGGCGTGCCCTGCGCGAGAATCCGCCCGCCTTCCCGTCCGGCGCCGGGCCCCATCTCGATGAAATGGTCGGCGGCGCGCAGCACACGCACGTCATGGTCGACGAACACCACCGAATTGCCGGCGTCGAGCAGGTCATGCATCACGTCGATCAGCCCCTCGATATTCGCCGGGTGCAGGCCGGTGCTCGGCTCATCCAGCACGTACAGCACGCCCGTGGTCTCGTTGCGCACCGCGCGCGACAGTTGCGCACGCTGGCGTTCACCGGTCGACAGCGATGCCGACGAGCGGTCCAAGGCCAGATACCCCAAACCCAGCTGCATCAGACGGCCGCCCATCTCCTGCAGCGTGGCGACCAGCGTCGCCGCCATGTCCCGCATCTCGGCGGGCAGCGCATCCGGCACGCCCTTCGCCCATGCCAGCACGTCACGCAGCGGCATCGCCGTCACCTCGGCCAATCCATATCCGCCGATGCGCGGGGCGCGCGCCGCCTCACTCAGGCGCGTGCCGCCGCAATCCGGGCAGGTGCGTTCCACCAGGAACTTGGCCACCTTGGCGAACCGCTTCTCGTCAACGGCGCGTTCCAGCTCCTTCAGCACGGTCAGTCGTGCGTTGCGGAAGGTGAAATCCAGGTCGTGCACGCCCTTCATCGACGTGACGACGATATGCTTCTTCTCCTCGGGACCGTTGAACACAATCTCGCGCTCGGCGTCGGTCAGGTTGCGGAACGGCACGTTCGTGCGCACGCCGAACTCACGGACGATATCCGGCTGCACGTTGAACCCGAACGTGCGCCAAGGCACCACCGCCCCCTCGTCGATCGTCAGCGACTCGTCGGGAACCAGCGTAGCGTCGTCCACCTCGCGCACGATGCCGGTGCCCTGGCAACGCAGGCAGGCGCCGGTCGAATTGAACGCCAGATCCTCGGCACCCGGACCCATGAACGCCACGCCGCACTCGGGGCATACGGTGTCGGCCCCGGTGGCCACGTCCAGCGAAGGCGGCGCGTAATGCCCGTTCGGGCAACGGTGGCTGGCCAGACGGGAGAACATGAGCCGCAGGACGTTGAGCAGTTCGGTCATCGTGCCGAAGGTCGAGCGCATGCCGCCCGCACCCGGACGCTGCCGCAGGGCCAGCGCCGGCGGCAGATAGCTTATCTCGTCGACCTGCGGACGCCGGGCCTGGGTCATGCGCCGGCGCGTGTAGGTGGACAGCGCATCCAGATACCGGCGCGACCCTTCCGCATACAGCACGTCCAACGCCAGCGAGGACTTGCCCGAACCGGACACACCGGCGATGCCAACCAGGGAGCCCAGAGGGATGTCCACGTCCACATTCCTCAGATTGTTCACGCGAGCGCCGCGCACCTTCACCGCGTCCGGACGTCCACCCATCGCATGCTCCTTTCGCCGTTCCCCACTCCCATCGTAACGGTGCCCGATGCGCACGGGCTCAGACGCACCAGCTCCCGAAGCTGGCCGCGATCCACCATATGTCGCGCAATCCGGCACCATTCGCGGGTAGGCCTGCCTTACGTCGGCGTGTCGGCGCCACCCGTAGGAGGGTGGCCCGCACCGCCCGCGGCTAGAATGGAGGACATAGCCCATCGCCGAGTCGCATGACCGGCCGTGAAGGAGATCCCATGTCATCCACTGCTTCCATACCATCCGTCAATCCGCCCGCCGCGAATCCGCCGGCGAGCGCGACCGGCCAGATCCCGCTGCTGATGAAGATCTACGGCGTCATCTGCCTGGTCAGCGGCGCGACCGTGCTCGCGTGCGGCGCGCTGATCATATGGGCGCTGGCCACCGGCGGCACCGATGCGGTCAGTCACTCGCACCATGTCACGCTCACGGTGACATTGACCGTCATCCAACTCGTGCTGGTCTTCCTGCACAGCGTGGCCGACGTGGTCTTCGGCGTCTCGCTGCTGCGTAACCGGAGGCGGCACGCGGCGCTCTACGCCTATCTGCTGGTGCTGCTGAACATCGTGATCGGCATCATCACCATCATGCTGCTGGGCTTCAAAGGGCATGTGGCCGATCCGCTGATCCGCATCGCCATCCTGCTGGTCATTGCCTCCACGGTGGATCCCTCGCTGCGCCGCGAGCGCGAACTGGCCAGGCAGCAGCGCAACAAGGAGCTGGAACGCGAGGCGGCCGCCGGCACGCTCGGACGGGCCAAGGACGGCCGCGGATTCATTGCGCTGAACTTCTTCAACCTGTTCTGGGTGTTCACGGTCTGCTGTGTGATCGGCCTGATCATCGAGACGGTGTACCACATGGTGATTGTGGATCCGGGGCACTACCAGGATCGCGCAGGCATGCTGTTCGGCCCGTTCTCGCCGATCTACGGCTTCGGTGCCACACTGATGACCATTGCGCTCAACCGGTTCTACAAGGCCAATCCGGCCATCATCTTCCTGGTGTCGGCGGTGATCGGCGGCGCGTTCGAGGCGGCTACCAGCTGGTTCATGGAGACCTCGTTCGGCGCGGTGGCGTGGAATTACTCCGGGTTCACGATCCTCGGCCTGTTCCCCGATCCGATCGCCACGCTGACCGGCGGGCGCACCAGCACGCTGTTCATGTGCATGTGGGGCGCGCTGGGATTCGTGTGGATCAGGTTCTGCCTGCCGTGGCTGCTGCGGCTAATCAACCATATCCCCTGGCGCTGGCGGTATGCGGTCACCACGGTGTGCGCCCTGCTGATGCTGGTCGACGGCGTGATGACGCTGCAATCATTGGAGTGCTGGTACGACCGGGAGTCCGGGCTGCAGCCAAATTCACCGGTCGAGGTGTTCTATGCCAAGCATTTCGACAACGATTACATGCAGCACCGCTTCCAGAGCATGACGATCACGCCGGAGAAGACGGCCCGCGTAGAGAGCTCAAACTGAGGTGCACCCTGCTTCGGGATATACGTTCGCACTGGCGGAAAATGGCCGTTCGAGAACCGTATCTCGAAGTAGGGCGCACCCTGCCTCTCACCACAACGGTCGCGTAGCCTCCTCAACACCCGCCAGCGGACCGGGGACCACGGCCACGCCGCGGTGTGAGCCGAAGTAATCGCGGTCGAAGACGATGCGCGTGCCATCGGGATTCTCGAAGCGTTGCTCCGGTTCGAACGCCCGGCCCAACACGTCGCTGTCGACCATGCCGGCACGGAAATCGCCCAGCACGTCATACAGATTCGTCTCCAGACGCGGCCGATCGTCCTCGCCGACCGTCACCTCCACACTCACCGGATGCTCGGCATCCACCAGGCAGTCGGTCTCATGCTCCCATGCCTTCGCGCCGTTGAAGTACACGTTGCCGCGGCACCAGACCGGCAGCGCATGGTTGTGCGCCGGATCGAGCTTGACCATGTCGGGAGTGTCAGTGTCCATGTCGAACATGGCGATCCACTCCTCGTAGGTCGGGTATCCGTTCCACACATGGGTGCCGACCTCGCGGTTCTCCTCGTCCTTGCCGTCATCGCTGTCATGCAGCGTAACGAACGGCTCCGCCGGCCACTTCTGCACGAAGATGTTGTTGTAGAAGCGGTCGTCGCCGTGCAGGACGATCATGAACCCCATGACCTCGGTGCGGTGCGGGATATGGTACGGGGTGTAGCGCGGGCCGATGCCGCCGCCCACGCAGGTGAACGCGCCGCAGATCAGGTTGTGGACCATGGCCACGCCCTGGGTGGCGAATCGCAGCGTGGCGTCGGACAGCAGGATGTTGTTGTCGATCAGGGTGGGTCCGTGTCCCACTTCCACGAACAGGTCCTGGCTCATCATGCCGCCCTTGAGCTGCTTGGCGAACGCCGGACGCTGGTTGTCATGCAGCAGGTTCTGGCTGATGCGCGTGCCCTGTGCCTCCCAGTCGCACCAGATGCCCATCGTGCAGTGGTGGATCCAGTTGCGCCGGATCGTCACATCGATGGCCGCGTGCATCTTGATGCCGGCAATCTCGGCACCGCCCAGCTCCATCATGTTGTTGATGTGGTGGATGTGGTTGTCCTCGATCAGCGAGAACACGCCGCCCATGCGTCCGATGATGCCGCCCTGCTGACAGTCGTGGATGTTGCAGCGGCGGATGATGTGCCCGCCGACCTTCTCTTTGAGCCAGCCGTGGTACTGGCCGCGGCAGACGGCGTCGCGCTCCATCTGGGTCGGGCTCTTGACATGCCGGGTGGTGAAGTAGTGGTCGTTGTCCGGATCGTAGTACTTGCCCAGCGAGATGCCCGCGCACTTGCTGTTGCTGATCTCGCAGTCCTCGATGATCCAGCCCTTGGACCAGTGCGGGCCGATCATGCCGTCCTGGTAGGCGGCGGGCGGCGCCCATGTGGTCGCGGCCTTGGTGATGGTGAAGCCGCTGACCGTGATGTAGCCGATCCCGGTTTCGGACGGCATGAAGCATTCGCGGCGCACGTTAATCTCCACGTTCTCCTCGTTGGGGTTCCGCCCCTGGAAGTTCGCGTAGATCACGGTCTGGCCGCCGTCCTGTTCCGCATACCACTGGTAGACCGAGGCTTCCGGCTCCCATGAGGTTTCGGAGGGTTCGGCCTTGATGCAGGCCTCGATGCTCGCCGCCTCGTACATCGCCTTGTCGTTGAAGTAGACGGCGCCGGTGTGCTTGCTGCGGCCGGCGAAGTACCAGTCGCCGTACACGTAGGTGGTGTACGGGTTGTAGTCGCCGAATACCGTGTTGTCGATGCGGGCGGCCCACACGTCGCCCTGATACGGTTCCCAGTCCCGCACCCGTTCGGCGCCGGTGATCACCGCGCCCAGCGGTTCGACGCTGCGGTAGGTGATGCGCGCGTCCTCGGTGCCCGCGTGGCGGGGGTCGACGTATTCGCGGTAGATGCCCGGGGCGACCAGCACCTCGTCGCCGGGCATGGCGATGCGCGCCGCATCGTCGATATGCCGGAACGGCCGGGCTGAGGTACCGTCGCCGTCACGTTCGGCGTTGATGTCCACATAGATCCGCATCTTGGTTCCCTTCGCGTCAGTGCAGGATCCGGAGCGGCGTCGGCACCGCCCCGTTTAGTTTGCTCGTTTTACATATTAGCGGCGCCCGCCGAAACAATCTATAGGACACGCGCATCCCGCCGAAATCAACCGGTGCAACGATTACGTCCGCGCCGGGGATCCAGGGACACCGCGATGCCTCACAGGCATAAGTCGCCATGCTCGCGAACCGGTTCGTAAGACTCAGGAACGCCGCAGCGAGGCGCAGAAGGGTTCGATACCAGACATCTGCCGCAAATTCGCCGCATTATCGCATACTCCCGCCCAAAAGAACAGTCTTGTTTTTCCTGTGTTCGTTCGTTACCTTGACAACCAGATGACCATCCGTCACCAATCCGGCACACCCGCCCCTCCCCGGGGTGCGGGGAAGCCCACGAAGGAGACACCATGACCGACGCACAGCGCACCGCCTCTGACACTGCCAGCAAGCCCCGTGGGTTCGCCGCTCTTTCCATTCCCGATCTGATTACGATCGGCGTGTTCACCGCCATCTATTTCGTGCTTGTGGCCGTCTGCACGTTCGCTTCGGCCATCATCTTCGCCGGATTCGGCTCGATTCTGCTGCCGGCGCTGTGCGCGCTGGTCGCCGGCTGCGTGTACATGCTGCTGGTCGCCCGTCTCGGCAAGTTCGGCGGCATCACCGTCATGGGTCTGGTCATGGGATTGTTCTTCCTGGTATCCGGGCATTTCGTACTGGCGTTCCTGGCGAACATCGTGTGCGCCGTGGCCGCCGACCTCATTGCGGCCGTAGGCAAGTACCGCAGCAAGATCGGCATTCTGATCAGCTATGTGGTGTTCTCCTATGGCTTGACCGGACCGATTCTGCCGCTGTGGTTCATGAAGGACGCCTACGTGGCCTCCCTGGAAGCCAAAGGCAAGGACGCCGCCTATATCGACGGCGTGTTCGCCCAGGTGAACACCGGTTCATTCTGGTTGGCCATGGCGGCCATCCTGGTATGCGCGCTCATCGGCGGATGGTTCGGTCAGCGTATGATGCGCAAGCATTTCGCCAAGGCGGGCATCATTTGATCGGCACATCTGAGATGACGCCGGCTGCGGACCATACCGCGGTCGGCGTCGCCGCGCGTTCCCGGTTTGACGGCAGGCATCGGCTCCGATTGGATCCGCGCGCCAAACTGTTCCTGCTGCTGGAGGCGAACCTGCTGCTGTTCTGCCATGTGAACACTCGCACCGAAGCGCTGCTCACCGCACTGTTCCTGCTGCCGTTGTTCCTGTCCGGCAGAATCCGCTCGGGCGTGCGATTCACACTGATCTACGGCGCGCTGCTGGCACTGAGCCTGATCGAACCGCCCACTGAGGGCCGGGGCGCATGGCTGGCCATTTTCCCGATGATCGCCGTCGGCATCCGCATGCTGCTGCCCTGCCTGATCACCGGCGCATTCGCGTTCACCACCACCAGTCCCGGAGAGTTCACGGCGGCTCTGCGCCGCATGCACGTTCCGGAAGCCGTCATCATCCCCTGCATCGTGGTCATCCGGTTCTTCCCCACTCTGCGCGAGGACTACCGGCATATCCGCAACGCTATGGCGCTGCGCGGCATACCCTCCGGAGGCGGTTCGCCGCTGCGGCACCCGGCGCAGTCATTGGAGTACATCATCGTGCCGTTGCTGATGAACGCCACCGTGGTGGCGCAGGATCTGTCCGTGGCAGCCATGACCAAGGGGCTGGGCAATCCGGGCCGCCACACCAGCATGACCGATATCCGCATCGGCATACCGGATTGGGCGATCATGATCCTCTGCGCGTTGCCGCTCATCCTCTTCCTGACAGGAGTGCTATGAGCAACAGTCCCACCCCACCCATCGACATGAACCACATCGTCATCGACTCGAATCGCATCGCATTCCGCTACCAAACCGCAGCCACCGCCCAATCCGCGGATACGCCACCCGTCATCCCAGCGGCGCTGGACGACGTTACGCTCACGATTCCCCATGGCGAATTCGTGGTGCTCTGCGGCCAGAGCGGCTGCGGCAAGACCACGTTCACCCGGCTGCTCAACGGACTGATCCCCACGTTCCACACCGGCGATTTGACCGGCACATGTTCGGTGTATGGATTGCGCTCTGGCCATTCCTCAATCGAGGAGTACGCGGCTGTGGTGGGCAGCGTCTTCCAGAATCCCAAAACCCAGTATTTCAACGCGTTCGTAGCCGATGAGCTTGCCTTCCCCTGCGAAAACGCCGGATGGGAGCCGTCCGCGATCCGCGAGCGCGTGCAGGAGGTCGCCGCATCGTTCGGCATCACGCATCTGCTGGATCGGAGCATCTTCCGTCTTTCCGGCGGGCAGAAGCAGCGGATCGCCGTGGCGGCCGCCTGCATGCTGCGGCCGCGGCTGCTGGTGCTCGACGAGCCGACCAGCAATCTTGACGCCCAGGCCATGGCCGATCTGAACGCCATGCTGGCGCAGATCAAGGCCTCCGGCGTCACGATTGTGGTGGCCGAGCACCGTTTGGCGTGGTGCGTCGACCTGGCCGACCGTTACGTGCTCTTCGATTCCGGCCGAATCGCACTCGACTGTTCGGCCGAACGGTTCCGGGATTTGCCCGAACGGCGGCGCGAACGCTGGGGGCTGCGCGCGTTGGATATGACACCGTTCCATGCCGCGGTGCGGCAGAGCGTTGCGAATGCCGGCCAATCGCGAACCGATGCCGCCCCCTTGCCGGCGAACGGTAATATTCAGGATCAGTCAGCCTCGGGCACTGCGGTGATCGCAACCCGCGGACTGACTGTTGGATACCATGAAACCCGCGTGTTCGGGCGGTTCCGCAGACGCCGCCCCGATGCCGCCGCGTTCAGCCGAACAATCCCCGACCTGACATTGCACGCCGGTAGAATCGTGGGGCTGATGGGGCATAACGGCGCCGGCAAGACCACGCTGGTACGCACCTTGGTCGGGCTGGCCAAGCCGTTGGACGGCGGCATACTCCGGTACGGCGAGACGGCCTCACCTTCCGAGCTGACGCGTCACGGGTTCCTGGTCATGCAGGACGTGAACTATCAGCTGTTCGCCGACTCGGTACGCGGCGAGCTGCTGCTGTCCACACCGTATCGTGACGAATTCGACGCACCCGAGGATGTTCTGCAGGCCGCCGACCGTATTCTGGCCGATCTGGATCTGATGGAGCTGTCCGACCGGCATCCGATGAGTCTGTCCGGCGGGCAGAAGCAGCGCACGGCCATCGCATCGGCGTTGATGTGCAATAAGGAGCTCATCGTATTGGATGAGCCGACCAGCGGCCTGGACCTCAAGCATATGCGTCAGGTCGGGGCGCTGCTGCGCACGCTGGCCGACCGCGGCAAAGCCGTGCTCGTGGTGACCCACGATGAGGAGCTGGCCGCGCAGTGGTGCGACGAGGTGGTGATGATCCGACCATAGTTCGCACTACTTCGAGGTTTTCTGATTCAACCGCCGTTTTCCAAGGGGCGTCTCCGCGAAACCCGAGGTAGTGCGAAACGCTATGATGCAGCCTCGATCAGCGTGCGGGTGTACGCGTTCCTCGGCTCCCGCAGAATCCGGGCCGTCGGGCCCTCCTCCTCAACGCGGCCATCGTGCAGGACCACGATGCGATCGGCCAGATGCTGCACGACGCCCAGATCATGGGAAACCACGATCAGCGCCATATCCGGCGTCCGCCTGCGGATGGCGGCGAACGCCTCAAGGATCTGGACGCGTGCCGCCACATCGATGGCGCTCATCGGCTCATCGGCCAGCAGCACCTTGGGATTGTTGACGATGGCGCGCGCAATGGCCACACGTTGCGCCTGTCCGCCCGACAGATCCACCGGATACCGGTTCAGGAACGTCGAGGGCTCCAGACCGACCGTGTCCAACGCTTCGGCGCAACGGCGGGCGACGTCATCGGAGCCCATGCCGCGGTGGCGCAGATGCAACGGCTCGCCCACCGAACGCGCCACCGTCCACCGCGGATTCAGCGAGGCGAACGGATCCTGATACACCAGTCCCGAATCCCGGCGCAACGCCTGATAACCGGCGGCACGGGAGCCGCACGTCACATCCGCGCCTTGGTATGTCACCGTTCCGGCGTCAGCGGTCTCCAATCCCAGCAGGATGCGGGTCAGCGTGGATTTGCCCGATCCGGAACCGCCGATCACGGCCAGGCACTCCCCCGCATGCACCGCAACCGACACGTCGAACAGCACCTGCCGACGCTCGGACCGCCGTCCGAACCATTTGCCGATATGGCTCCCCTGCAGCACCACGTCATTCGCCATGCTCATGCCTCGCCTTCGTGTTCGTCCGCTGTTGCATCGTCTGAGGGCGCTGCGCCGCGGTCCGTCTCCCGATCGGCACCTTCCCGCGACGCGCGCAGGGTCAGGGTTCGGGCCGCCCGCACCAGCCGTGCGGTCCGTTCGTCCTGCGGCGCGGCGAGCATCGCGGCCGTCTCGCCGGTTTCCACCACCGAACCCTCGTCCAGCACCACGCAACGGGTGGTGGCACGCGTCAGCACCGAGAAGTCATGGGTGATGAACAGCATCGAGGCGCCCGCCTCATCGACCAGGGACACCAATAGATCCACAATCTGCCGCTGGGTAATCGAGTCGAGCGCCGTGGTCGGTTCGTCGGCCACGATCAGCCGCGGCGAGGTGATCAGCGCGGTGGCGATGCCGACGCGCTGCCGCTGTCCGCCGGAGAGTTCGTGCGGGAATTTGGCCGCCACGTCGGCCGGCAGACCGACCTTGGCCAGCATGGCGTTCACGCGTTCGATGCGCTCGGTCCGGGTCAGATCGTAGTGCAGCCGTAACGGCAGCTCGATCTGCCTGCCCACGGGCAGCACCGGATTCAATGAGGCGCCCGGATTCTGGAAGACCATGCCCGTATACCGGCCGCGCAGATCGGCCAGCGTGCGGTCGGCGGCACCGATGACCTCCGAGCCACCGAGCATGACCGAGCCGGCCACCGTCACATCCGGCGGCAACAGGCCCAGCATCGCGCGGGCGATCATCGACTTGCCCGAACCGGATGACCCGATCAGTCCCACGCGCTCCCCATCGCCGATCGACAGGTCGACGCCGTGAACGATCTCCTTGCCGCCGATGGCGATGCGCAGATCGCGAATATCAACGCCCATGGCCGTCCTCCTCCATGCGGGTCGCGCCCGCAGCCCGCCGCAGTTCCGGATTCGTCACCGGGTCGATCGCATCGCGCAAGGCGTCGCCGAACAGGTTCAACGCCACAACCGCCACGGTCACCACCAGTCCCGGCCACAGCACGGTCAACGGATACACGGTGATGAACCGCACGGTGGTGGCCAGCGAATGCCCCCAACTGGGGGTGCCCGACGGCACGCCCACACCCAGATAGGTCAGCCCCGATTCGGCGAGCACCGCGGTTCCCGCGGACAGCGACAGCTGCACCAGCATAACCGGCAGGATATTCGGCACGATATGGCGGAAGAACACATACGCGCCCGACGCCCCGTTGGACACCGCGGATTCCACGTAATCCGACTGCGCGGCCAGCAGGGCCTGCGGACGCGCCACGCGGGCCAAGTTCAGCCCGTATCCGAAGCCACAGGCGATGACGATCACCGCAATCGAAGCGCCCAACGGCACCGCCAGCACCAGGGCGATCAGCACGGTGGGGATCGAGATCAGCGCGTCGACCACCACCACCGAGACGCCGGCCAACGCCGTATGCCGCGACACCATGGCCGCCACGAACAGCAGGCCGAGCGCGGCGGCGACCAGCACCGTAAGGATCACGATGAGCAGATCCGTGCGGGAGCCGGCCATCAGCCAACTGAACACGTCGGCACCGGTACCGTCCGTACCCAGCCAATGCTCGGCGGAAGGCGACTGCCAGGTGTGGTAGCCGTCGGTCCGCATCAGCGGCTGCGGCGTCCAAAACAGCGACACCACCGATATCGCCGCCCACAGGCCGAGCACCACCAGCGGGAACCGGCCGCCGGCGTGCCGCCACATCGACCGCACTACGGTGGCGGCGTAACCGATTGCAGCCTTCATGCAGACACCTCATTTCCGCTGATGGACGCCTTGAGCCGGGGGTCCAAGGCCCGATGCGCCAGGTCGACCAGCAGACCGATGAGTAGGAAGAACGCGGCGAGCATGAACAGCTCGCCCTGTACGGCAATCAGGTCACGGTTACCCACATCGGTCACCAGACCGGTGCCCAGACCGGGCAGGGCGAACAGGTTCTCGATGACCATGACGCCGGTGATCATCTCGGCGAAGGTCAGTCCCACCACGGACACCATCTGCGGCATGGCCAGCCGCAGGCCCACCTGCAATACCGCCTGGGCGTGCGTCATGCCGCAGGACATCGCCATCTCGATGTATCCGGAGGAGGCGAATTCGCCCAACGCCGACCGCGTGTACCGCATCAGGCCGGCGCCCACGATGATGCCCACGCTCAAGGCGGGCAGCACCAGCGAGGTCAGCGCCTGGACGGGGGCGCCCCAGCCCGCGGCCGGAAAACCCTGTGAGGGCAGGATGCCGACCAGCCCCACGCCGCGGCCGAACAGCAGGATCAGCAGCATGCCGCTCCACAGCGCGGGAATGGCTCCGCCGATGATGGAGATCAGCCGGTAGGCGGCGCGAGCACGATGCCCGCGGGCCAAGGTGGCTGCGCACCCCAGCGGGATGCCGATCACCAGGGCGATCAGCAGACCGAACGCGATCAGCGGGAAGGTGATGGCGGCCCGTACCCCCACCTGCTCGCTGACCGAACGGCCGGTGAGCATGGAGGCACCGAGGTCGCCGTGCAGCAGGTTCGCGCACCAGTCCAGGTACTGCACGGCCAGCGGACGGTCAAGCCCCAGCTCGGCGCGCAGTTGGGCCACGCGTTCCGGCGGCGAGTTCACGCCGGCCATCACCGCGGCCACGTCTCCTGGCAGAATGCGCAGCATGGCGAACACCACCACCGAGATGGCCAGCAACGCCACCACGAACAGCAGCAGTCGTCGCAGTACAAACCTCATCGGTCACTCGCTTTCGTACGCCAGATTCCACAAAGGCAGTTGGGTCTGGTTGAGGTTCACCGGGAAGCCCTCTACGCCGTTGACCCAAGCGGTGGTGATGCGGTAGTTGAACAGCCAGTCGGCGGGCGCGTCCTCGGATACGATCCGGGCCGCCTGCCGCAGCAGGTCGTCGCGAGCCGCGTCATCGGTGGCTGCGAGCGCCTGCGCGTACAGGCTCTGCACCTCGGGGTTGTCGTAGTTGTAGTAGTACTCCGGATCGGCCCACTGGTAGAAGTCGTGGCTTTCGTTATGGTCCACGAGCGAGAGGTCGTAGTCCTTGTTCGTGTACACGTCCTGCAGCCAGGTGGAGAACTCCACCACCTCCACCTGCAGGTCGATGCCGATCTGTGCCAGTTGCGAGCGCAGCTGGTCGCCCAGGTCGGTGCCGTAGGTGTTCGAGTATTCCAGGCGCAGCGTCAGCGGGTTGTCCGCCCCGTACCCGGCCTCGGCCATCAGTTCCAGCGCCTTGTCCACATCGTGCGGGTACAGGTCGGTCAGGTCCTCATATCCGGGGTCGAGCGAGGGGATCGGCCCGCCGAGCGGCGCGTCGGCGCCGCCGCGCGAGGCGATGAGCTCCTCATGGTCGATGGCGTACCGGATGGCCTGCCGGATGCGCGGATCCGAGGTGTGTTCGCCGGCGCCGTTGAAGGCCAGCACGTATTTATCGGTGCCGTCCCCGGCCTGCACCGTGTAGTGGTCGGGGTCGTCGGCGAACTGGCCGGCCAGGTTCTCGCTGATCGGCGCCAGCACCTGCACGTCACCGGAGGCCAGGGCGTTGACGGCCGCGTTGTCGTCGGTGAAGTACCGGACGACCACGGTTTCGGTCGCCGCACGACGCTCACCCCAGTAGTCCGGGTTGGCCTTCAGCGTGATCGAGTCGTTGGCGCGGAACTCGCTGACCAGATACGGGCCGGATCCGATGGCCTCGGTTTTCATGTCGTATTCGGCGTCCCGGTCGAAGACGAGTCCGCAGCGTCCGGCGAGCGTCCACAGCAGGTTGGAGTTCGGCGCGCTCAGGCGCAGTTCCACGGTGTTCGGGTCGACGGCCGTGATCGAGTCGAAGTTGGTCAGCGAGCTGGCGTCATGGTACTGCTTGTCCACCAGTTCTTGGATGGACCAGACCACGTCGTCGGCGTTGAGTTCGTCCCCGTTGGAGAAGCTCATGCCCTCGTTGAGGTGGAACGTGTAGGTCAGTCCGTCCGCGCTCTCCTCCCAGCTGGCGGCGAGCGCGGGCACGACCTGGTTGTTCTCGTCCCGGGCCACGAGGCCTTCGTACACGTTGCCGATGAGGATCTGGTCGAGCGCCGACCCCGACTGGTTGCGGATGTCCAGGTTGGTGGGGGCGAGTTTCAGCCCGATGGTGACGGTGTCGCGTCGCCCGGCCTGCTGTGTTGCGGGACGGTTGACGATTGCGATGATGCCGATGACGACGGCCACCACGGCCACGGCCGCGACGGCGAGCCACGCCCACGGACGGCGATGCGGCGTTCTGACGCGGGCGTTGAGCGAGGCGTCCGTGCTGGCTTCGCTGATCGGCGATGCGGGTGTTGTTGGTGATGAGGTTGCGCCGGTCCGGCCGTGCGCACCTGGATGTTCAGCCATGACAATCCTTATGCGTTGCGTATGGTGATGCTGTGATTCGTTTGTTGCGGTTGGCCGCCCATCCGGGTCGTCCACCGCGCACCATTGTAGACCCGACCCATGTCCGGACCGGTATGATGGAGGCATGTTACTTGCAGTGGACATCGGCAATACGAATATCGTGCTCGGTTTCCTTGAGGGGGAGCGGATCGTGGGCACGTACCGGATCACCACGAAAGCGGATCACACCTCGGACGAGTATGGTCTGATGATCACCGAGTTCCTGCGGATGAGCGGGTACTCGCCGCAGGATGTGGATGACGTGATCGTGGCCTCCGTGGTGCCGAAGGTGATGCATTCCTTCCGTGCCAGCATCGTCAAGTTCCTGGATATCGACCCCATGGTGGTCGGCCCCGGGGTCAAGTCGGGGATGAACATCCGCATCGACGACCCGAAGTCGCTGGGGGCCGACTGCCTGGCCGACTGCGCCGGCGCCTACTACGTGTACGGAGGGCCTGCGCTGGTGGCCGATTTCGGCACGGCGACCACGTTCAACTATGTCGATGCGCACGGCACGATCACCTGCGGGCTGATCTCCCCGGGTCTGCGCACGGCCGCCGCCGCGCTGTGGACCGGCACTGCGCAGCTGCCCGAGGTGGAGATCACCCGTCCGGATTCGATTCTGGCCACCGGCACGAAGACAGCGATGCAGGCGGGCCTGTATTACAACTTCCTCGGCGGCATCGAGCGCACCATCATGCAGTTCCGAGAGGAGATCCGGGAGGATTTCCAGGTCATCGCCACCGGCGGACTGGGCCGTGTGTTCATGGACGACACCGATCTGATCGATGTCTACGACCCGGATCTGATCTTCAAGGGCATGGCCAAGATCCACGCCCGCAACGTCTGACAACGTCCGAAAACGTCCGACGCGGCCCGGCACCGGCACCCCGACGGCGGCGATCCGGCTTCCGGGTGGTTCCAAGCCGTCAGGAGGCGCTGCTCATCGTGAACCCTTGATTGGTGCCGTATTCCAGCAGGTCGCGCTGCCAGAGGGCCACGCCGTCCATCATGCTCACGCGTTGCCCGGGGTCTTCGGGCAGCGTAATCTGTTTACCGTCCGCGGTCCGCTCCCCCGCCTCGATACGGGCTTTGGCGGTGCTGTACCGCAGCGCCTTGGCCGACCAACGGTACGCGGTGCCGACGGTGTCGCTGAAATCGCTGCGCGCATACACCTCGAACGGCAGGTACTGGTAGCCGACCGACACCTCGCGCGCGGCCTGGGCGAGCACTTCGTTGAACCGCTGCCCCCCGAAGTACGGGATGTCGATGCCGCGGGAGTCGGTGATGGTGGTCCGGCTCAGGAACTCCTCGTCGTTCAGCGTGGCGTTGTCCGCGGGGAAGGCGCCGCCGGCCACGCGGGTGGCGATGCCCTGCGCATCATGGCAGACATAGTCGATGAACCGGAAGGCCGCTTCGGGTTTACGGGTGGAGCGCAGCACGCCCATCGCCGATCCGCCGTTCTCCGCGTTGGTCGGTATGCCGTTCTCGGTGGGCATGGTGGCCACCCGCCATAATCCCGATCCTCCGGGCACATCCGCCAGCAGCAGGGACGGCATCCACGCCCCGGAGAACAGCGACGCCACCTGTCCCGCGCCGAGCGCCGCCTTCCACTCGTCCGACCATGTGGTCAGGTTGGTGGCGACCAGTCCCTCGTCGATCATCCGCTGCCAGAATGCGGCGAACCGGGCCACACCGGCGTCGGTGTCCAGGCAGACCGTCACCTCCTTGCCGTCGGCCGAGGTGAGGAACGGACGGCCTCCGGCCAGCCAGACCATGGCGTTGAAGAAGCTGGCATCGCCGGCGTCGGCCGTGATGTACACGCCGATCTCCTTGAGCTTCCTGGCGGCCTCGTAGTAATCGTCCCAGGTGCGGATGGACGCGGCGTCGACCCCCGCCTGGCGGAACACATCCTCGTTGTAGAAGAACGCCATGGGGCCGGAATCCATCGGCAGCCCGTATATGGTGCCGTTCAGCTGCACCGAGGACCAGGTGCCCGGCGTATACTGCCCGGCGTAGTCCGCAACCCGGTCGGTGATGTCGAGCAGCTGGCCGCTGACCGCGTATTGCCCGAGGGCGTAGTACTCCAGCTGCACCACGTCGGGCAGGTTGTAGCCGTCCTGAATGAACCGGTTGAGGTTGGTGTACCCGCTGGTGGCGTCCAGTTCCACGCGGATATCCGGGTTGGCCTGTTCGAAGTCCTCGATGACGGCGCGCATGCTGGGTTCCCAGGACCACACGGTGATCACGGTGCGCGTACCGGCGGCGGCCGCGCATCCGGAGGCCAGCGTCAGCAATGCGGCGCCGAGTCCCGCCGCCGCGATGCGGCGTATCCGCCGCCAGGCTCCCCCGTCACGCGTCATACCCGCTCCTTCAACGTATTACGGCCCTGCTGCACCATTCGGGCCCGTGTGCACCATGTAGTGTACGGCATCCGGCTGGATGCGGAACCACCACCCGCGGTATGCACACCGAATTCCCGCCGTCCGCCGACGCCTCCCATATCCCGCGGCCCTGTCCCGCAGCGCACCACAAACGAGGCGGCCCGCACCGGTATCAGGTGCGGGCCGCCTCATCGGTATTCAGTTATTGCTGCGAGGATTCGTTCACTCGACGGTGTAGCCCTGCTGCTCGGCGTACTCCTTGAGCGCGGTCTCCCAGGAGGCGATGCCCTCCTCGAGCGTGATGGACTTGTCGGTGAAGGCGCCGCCGGCATGGTCGGCGTAGACGTTGCGGGCGTTCACCTCGAACGGCAGGAACTTGTAGCCAGTGGAGACGTTGGCCGCCGCCTTGGCCAGGACCTCGTTGAACTTCTGGCCGCCGAAGTACTCGTGGGCGTTGCCCTCGGAATCGGTCAGCGAGGTCATGTTCAGGAAGTCCTCGGAGGCGAGGGTCTCGTTATCAGCCGGGAAGGCGCCGCCTTCCACACGCACGCCGACGCCGTCGGCGTTGTGGCAGGCGTACTCGGCGAACTTGTACGCGGCCTCGGCCTTGGCCTCGTCATCGGTCTTGATGACGGCGAGCGAGGAGCCACCGTTCTCGGAGTTGGTCTCGGAGCCGTCGAGGGTCGGCATCTGGGCGATGCGCCACTTGCCGTCGCCGTCCGGGGCGCCGGAGAGCAGGTTGTACGGCATCCAGGCGCCGGTCAGCAGGGAGGCAATGGAGCCGTCGTTCAGGCCACGGTTCCACTCGTCGGTCCAGCCGGCGGTCTTGGTGTCGATGAGGTCCTCATCGATGAGCTTCTGCCAGAAGTCGATGAAGGACTGGACCTTGTCGTCGCCGGTCAGGTTGATCTTGACGGAGGTGCCGTCCTCGCCGGTCTCGAACGGGGTGGCGCCGGCCAGCCAGGTCATCGAGTCGAAGAAGCCGGCGTCGCCGGAGTCAGAGGTGATGTAGGAGCCGGTGGCGCGGACCTTCTTGGCGGCCTCGTAGAAGTCGTCCCAGGTGCGGACCTCGTCCGGGTTCACGCCGGCCTTGTCCATGACTTCCTTGTTGTAGAACCAGGCCATCGGGCCGGAGTCCATCGGCAGGGCGTAGACGCCGCCCTGGATGGCCACCGAGGCCCAGGTGCCCGGGGTGAAGAAGTCGGAGAAATCGTCGGCGCCGTAGCCGGACAGATCCTGCACGTAGCCGCGGATCACGTACTCGGGCAGCGCATAGTACTCGATCTGCGCCAGATCCGGAGCGCCGGAGCCGGCCTCCATCGCGTTGTTCAGCGCCTGGTACTCGTCCTTGTTGGTGCCGGCATTGGTGATGGTGACCTTGATGTTCGGGTTCTCCTTCTCGAAGCCCTCGACGGTACGGGGCAGCGTGGAGTCCCAGGACCAGACGGTCAGCTCGATCTGCTCGTCGCCGGAGGCTTCGCCGCCGTCGCCGGCAGCGTCGTTACCGCCACCGCAAGCCGCGAGCGGCAGGACCATGGCCGCCGCGCCGAGCAGAGCAATGATGCGCTTATTGAACTTCATCGTTCTTCCTTCCTTATGAGGTATCAATCTTGAATCCGTTGGTTGCGAATCCTTGATGTCATGGATGACATTATCACAGACTGAATGTTTACGCAAACACAAAACGCGACATACCTTCGAAACCCCATGATTTCAAGGAAATTACAGTCCGCGTGTTTCGTCTATAATGAAACCACATCACTACATTCGGCAACGCAAACAAAGGAGTTCCCATGACCGATGGCACCACCGCGGCCGCGGCGCCCGACACCACCGCCTCCCTGGAGGGCATCCGCCCCACAGCCGACGTGCCGCGCCGCCTGTTCGGCTCGTTCGTCGAGCACCTCGGCCGCTGCGTCTACGGCGGCATCTACGACCCCGACCATCCCACAGCCGACGATCAGGGCTTCCGCGCCGACGTGCTCGACCTGGTCCGGGAGCTCGGCGTGACCTGCGTGCGCTACCCCGGCGGCAACTTCGTGTCGAACTACAACTGGGAGGACGGCACCGGCCCCCGCGAGAATCGCCCCGTCCGCCGCGACCTGGCTTGGCATTGCACCGAAACCAACGAGATGGGCATCGACGACTTCTACCGGTGGAGCCAACGCGCCGGCACCGAGATCATGCTTGCCGTGAACATGGGCACCCGAGGCCTCAAGGCCGCCTTGGAGGAACTGGAATACGTCAACGGCGCGCCGGGCACCGAACTGGCGGACCGCCGCGTGGCCAACGGCATCCCCGAACCGATGGGCATCCGCATGTGGTGCATCGGCAATGAGATGGACGGCCCCTGGCAGGTCGGCCACATGACGCCCGAGGAGTACGCGCTGGCCGTGGACAAGGTGGCGCACGCCATGAAGCTCGCCGAGTCGGGACTGGAGCTGGTGGCCTGCGGCTCGTCCAGCGCCCATACGCCGACCTTCGGCACCTGGGAGCGCACGGTGCTCACCCGGGCCTATGACAATCTGGACTTCGTCTCCTGCCACGCCTACTACTACGAGCGCGGCGCCAAGAGTCTGCAGGACTATCTGGCCTCCTCCGAGGACATGACCGGCTTCATCGCCACCGTGGCCGACTGCGCCGATGCGGCCAAGGCCGCGCATGACGGCGATCACGACATCGCGCTGAGCTTCGACGAATGGGGCGTGTGGTACTCGGACGTCTGGAACCAGCAGGAGGCCGAGTGGAAGGCCGCGGCCAGCGAGGGCCTGCATCCCGAGCCCTGGCCGAAGGCGCCGCATCTGCTGGAGGACATCTACTCGGCCGCGGACGCCGTGGTGGAAGGCTCGCTGATGATCACGCTGCTCAAGCACTGCGACCGGGTCCGTTCCGCCTCGCGCGCCCAGCTGGTCAACGTCATCGCCCCGATCATGGCCGAGGAGCAGGGGCCCGCATGGCGGCAGACCGTGTTCTACCCGTTCGCCGAGGCCGCGCACCACGCCAGGGGCATGGTGTACGTGCCGGCACTCGACGCCCCGTCCGTGCATACCGAGGCCTATGGCGACGTGGATGCCGTCGAGGCCGTGGTGACGTGGGACGAGCACGCGCGCGAGGGTCTGCTGCTGGTGGTCAACCGCGACGTCGAGGCCGCGCACACGCTGTCGGTGGACCTGTCCGGGCTGCCGCAGGCCGATGCGGCGAACATGCGCGTCACCCATGCGATGATGCTGCATGACGACGATCCGCACCGGCAGAACACGGCTGAACAGCCGGATGCGGTCGTGCCGGTGCCGCTCGACGCGAACGCCGCCGACGGACGGGTGGCGTTCGCGCTGCCGCCCATCAGCTGGGCCGCCGTGCGGTTCTCCGCCGCTCCCGGCTCCCTGTGACGGGGCCGATGCAGCCGGCCGGTGGGGTGCGACGCGCCCCACCGCATTGCGACCCATACCGGCGATGAAGAGCGACATATAGCGAATGGGGAGGTCTCCGATGCGGAGGCCTCCCCATTCGCGTTGGTGTTGGCGTCAGCGCCTGACGATGACGACGCCATTCGGATCGAGTACGGCCCAACCGTCCTCGACATGGCCGAGCGAAGCCACCAGCGGTTCGCCGTCCGTCTCCACGCTCACCCGATCATGCGAACGGTTGAACAGGAATTCGAACCGGTCGGCACCGTCCTCGGATACGCGTTCGATGCGCATCACACGGCCGTCGGACTGCGGCAGCTCGAAGCCGATCGCCTCGCACATCGCCGGCATCGACGCCGCCAGGCCCTCGCGCCCCAGACGGCAGCCGACGTAGACGGTGGAGCCATCACCGTAGCTGTTGGCCACAATCGCCGGCGAGCCGTCCATGCCGACCCACGGTTCCGACTTGAACGATGCCAGCACTGTGGCCGTATCGGCCGTGGAGGTGATGACGTCGGCGAAGTCATGCGCCACGGTGCCGTTGTCCAGATCCAGATGATCCAACGCGCCGGGGAAGTCGCCGCCCATCGGGGCGAACTCCTCGATGCGCACGCCGACCACGTCACGGATCGATCCGGGATAGCCGCCGAGCCAGATGTGGTCGCGCTCGTCCGAGATGCCCGTGTAGTACGTGGCGAACAGTTTGCCGCCCTTGGCCACGTAATCGCGGACGCGTTGCGAGTTGGCCTCGTCCAGCAGGTATACGCTCGGCAGCACCGCCGCCTCATAGCTGTCCCAATCCCCACGGATCGGCACCACGTCGGCGGTCACGCCGTTGTCGGCGAAGGCGCGGAACCAGGCCAGCGGCTCGGTCCAGTGACGGACCTGCTGCGTCGGGGTGGCCGTGTGCTCGGTGGCCCACTGGCTCTCATAGTCGAAGACCACGGCCACCCGGGACTTGGCCAGCCGCGTGCCCGTCAGCCCGTGATCGCCCAACGTGGCCAGATCGGCACCCAGCTCGCACACGTCGCGGAAGTCCTGGCTGTCCTCGCCGGCGTGCGGCAGCATAGCGGTGTGGTACTTCTCCGCACCGGCCTTGGATTGCCGCCACTGGAAGTAGCAGATCGCGTCCGCGCCCATGGCCAGATGCGCCAAGGAATCGCGTACCAGCTGGCCGGGCTCCTTGCGGTAGTTGATCGGACGCCAGTTCACGGCGCCGGTCGAATGCTCCATCAGCCACCACGGGTTCTTGCGCGCGATGCCGTCCACCAGCGAGGCGGAGTAGGCCAGCTCGTCGAAATGCTCCTCACCGGGGGTGAAGTAATGGTCGTTGGAGACGAAGTCGACCTCGTAGCCCCAATCGTCGTAGTCCAGACCGGTGCCGGGGGCCGAGACCATGAAGTTCGTGGTCAACGGACGGCCCGGGGTAATCTCGGCGAGCAGGTCGCGCTCGGCGATGTAGAACGCCTTGAGCGCATCCGAGCTGAACCGCTTGAAGTCCAGCAGCTTGCCCGGGTTCATGAAGTTGCCCTCGCCGATGAAGCGCGGCGGGATGATCTCCGAGAAGTCGTTCATGCGCTGCGCCCAGAAGGCCGTGCCCCACGCCTCGTTGACCGCGTCGATGGTGCCGTAGCGCTCCTCGCACCAGCGCTGGAACGCGTGCATCGCGTCGTCGGAGTAGTCGAAGCGGTTGTGGCAGCCGTATTCGTTGCTCACATGCCAGGCGACCACATACGGGTTGTCCTTGTAGTGCTCGGCCATTCTGCGGCACAGGTTGAGCGCGTACTCGCGGAAGACCGGGCTGGTGGGACGCCAGTGCTCGCGCGCGCCCGGCCAGCATACGTGGCCGTACTCGTCGCACCACAGCACCTCGGGGTGCTTCTGGGTGAGCCACATCGGCGGCGATGCGGTGGCGGAGGCCAGGTCGACGGCAATGCCGGCCTTGCCGAGCTTGTCGATGATGCGGTCCAGCCAGTCGAAGTCGTATACGCCTTCCTGCGGCTCGATCTTGGCCCACGAGAAGATGGCGACGGACACGACGTTGACGCCGGCCTTGGTCATCAGGCGGATGTCCTCGTCCCAGACCTCCTCGGGCCACTGGTCGGGGTTGTAGTCGCCGCCGTACCAGATGCGGGCCTGCTGCCCCTCCAGGGGCTGCGGCCAGCGGAATGCTCGATGTGTGTTCTTCATCATGATGAATGTGTTCTCCCGGTATTCATATGGTCGTGGTCTTGTGTTGCATTGCGGAAGCATGCGCGGCATCCGGCGGCGCTTGGATGATGCGCAGCAGTCGGAATCGTTGCATGGGCCCCCTTTCTCGGCTACGGCCATACGGTACACAATGGGCGCGGACCGTTCGCCCGCGCCCATTGTGGTCGGTCATGTCGTTGGGTGTTATTCCTTGACGGCGCCGGCGGCAAGGCCGGACTGCCAGTACTTCTGCAGCAGGAGGAACGCGATGACCAGGGGGATGATCGTGATCAGCGAGCCGGTGATCACGAGGTTCTGGATCGCGGTGCCGCCCGCGGTGTTGGCCTGGTCCTTCCACTGGTTCAGACCGATCGTCAGCGGGTACCAGTCCGCGTCCTTGAGCATGATCAACGGCAGGAAGTAGTTGTTCCAGGTCGCCACGATCGTGAACAGGCTCGTGGTCACGATGCCCGGCGCCAGCAGGGGCAGGCTGACCTGGAAGAACGTGCGGAACTCGCCCGCGCCGTCCACCCTGGCGGCCTCCAGGAGCTCGGTCGGGACGGCCTGCTCGCTGAAGATCCACATCAGGTACAGGCCGAACGGGCTGATCAGGCTCGGGATGATCATCGACCAGGGCGTGTTCGTCAGGCCCAGCTGGGCGAACAGGAGGAACTGCGGGACCGCCAGCGCGGTGCCCGGCACGCTGATCGAGCCGATGATGACCGCGAACACGGCCTTGCGGCCCGGGAAGCGGAACTTGGCCAGCGCGTAGCCGCCCATGATCGCCAGCAGGGTCGCGCCGCCCGCGCCCACGACCACGTACAGGATCGTGTTCAGGAACCAGCGGCCGAAGATCCCGTCCTGGTAGGTGAACACCGTCACGATGTTGTCCCACAGGTTGAACTCGCCGCCGAACCACAGGCCGAACGTGCTGGTGAAGTCCGCCTGGGACTTGGTCGCGTTGATCAGCAGATACACGAACGGGAACAGGCAGTAGATCGCGAAGATCGAGCACAGCACGGTCATCAGGGTCGAGCGCCGCGGGTTGGCCACGTTCGCGAACCCGGACTTCGCGGCCCGCCTGCGCTCCGCGGCCTCGTCGCGCGCCACGCGCTTCTGCCGCTCCTTCTCCGCCTTCCTGGCGGCCTTCTCCTGGGCCTTGAGCTCCTGCATGGCCAGACGATGATTGGTTGCGCTCGTCATTTCATCTGCTCCTTCATGCTGTTCAGCTGCACCGCGTACGCGATCGCCATCGTGATCACCGCCATCACGATCGCCATCGCCGCCGCGTAGTTGCTCTGGTTACCACTGAAGCTCAGGTTGTACGCGTACATGTTCGGCGTGTAGTACGTCGTGATCGCGTTGCCCGGCACCATGTTCTGCAGGATGTTCGGCTCGTTGAACAGCTGGAACGAGCCGATGATGCTGAAGATCACCGTGATCGCCAGCGAACCCCTGAGCTCCGGGATCTTGATGCTCTTGACGATCTGCCACTCCGACGCGCCGTCGATGCTCGCGGCCTCGTACAGCGAATGCGGGATCGTGGACAGCGAGCTGTAGAAGATCAGCATGTTGTAGCCCACGAACTCCCACGTCACGATGTTGCCGATCGACGCCAGCAGCACGCTCGGCGACAACACGTCCAGACTCGTACCCAGCAGATCGTTCAGCGACCCGACCAGGCCGTACTTCGCGCCGTACATGAAGCCCCAGATCATCGTGGAGACCACCGCCGGCACCGCGTACGGCAGGAACGTCGAGATACGGAAGAACTTCGCCCCGTGCAGCTTCATCGAGTCGATGCACAGCGCCATCACCGCCGACAGGAACAGCATGATCGGCACCTGCACGATCGTGAACAACGCCACCCTGCCGCACGACGCCCAGAACTGGTCGTCCCCGAACAGGCGGATGTAGTTGTCGACACCGACGAACACCGTGCCGCCCACCATCCGCTTCTCGAAGAACGAGATATAGATCGCGTACACGATCGGGATGATGAACACCAACACGAACACCACCGCGAACGGCCACATGAACTTCCAACCACGCCAATCAGGCTTATGCTTATTCACCCGCACCGTGCCGGACGATGCGGATGGGCTTGCCGCTGTCATATCCTCACCCTCTCCTTCGAAGGAAAATGCCGCGGACGACTTCGGATCATCCCGAAAACTTCCTCGGCCCGAAAAATGTTTGCGTTACCATAATATCACCATTGGCGACTTTGTCCACTTCGTGTCGGTTCTCGCATCCGCACGAGTAGGCTATAATGGTGACGAAAACAATGGAGTTCTCACTCAAGTGGAGGGGAATCATGGAACGTTCATCGGTGTCCATGCAGGACGTGGCCCGAGCCGCAGGCGTATCCCCACAGACCGTCTCCCGCGTGGCGAACGGCAGCAACGCCGTGCGTCCGGAGACGCGGCAGCGCGTCGAAGCCGCGATGGAGCGACTCGGGTACCGTCCCAACTACGCCGCCCGGGCGCTCAAGCACGGGCAGTTCAGGAACATCGGCGTCGTGCTCTTCCATATGACCACATTCGGCAACGCCCGCATCCTGAACGGCATCGTGGAGGCCGCCGAGGACGATGGTTACGCAACCACGCTGGTCACCATCGGACACGGTCACGTCCGCACGCTGCAGGCCATTGCGGAGCGGATGAAGCAGTTGCCGGTGGACGGCGTCATCGTCGTGTTGGAGGAGCGCATCGCCGATTTCGACGACTTCGAGCCGCCCAAGGAACTGCCCTTCGTGCTGGTCAACGAGAGCGCCGCCAACCACTGCCCCACCATCGACGCCGACCAATACGGCTGTTCCACGGCCATCGTCGACTACCTGCTCAGCAAGGGGCACAAAACCGTCTACCATATCACCGGTCCGTCCGCATCGCAGGCCGCCCGCAGCCGCGCCCGCGGCTGGCACGAGGCGCTGGAGCAGTTCGGCGTCCCCATCCCGCCCACCTACGTAGGCGATTGGGGCGCGGACAGCGGCTACCAGGCGGGTCTGGCGCTGGCGCATGAAGCGGATTGCACCGCCATCTACGCCGCCAATGACCAGATGGCCTACGGTGCCATCCTGGGCCTCAAGGCCGCCGGCAAGCGCGTGCCGGAGGATGTCAGCGTCATCGGCGTGGACGATTCGCTCAGCGAGACCGTGCCGCGTCTGAACCTGACCACGATGCGCATGAAATTCGAGGAGATCGGGCGGGAGGCGTACTCGATGGTGCGCAGGATCTGCGACGGGGAACGCGTCCCCGTCGGCGTCAAAACCGTCATCCCCACCGAACTGATCGAGCGCAGCTCGGTCCGGGAATTGAACGGCTGACCTTCCGGACCGGACCGGTCAACCGTTCAACCCCAACGGCACCCGGGACACGAAACGTCGCGGCTCCCCCGTCACCGGGTCGTCGAACTCCAGACTGCGCGCCACCAATTCCAGCGGCCGGCTGAAATCGTCATAGGCGCGCGTCTCGATGTTCGGATACAAATCGTCGCCCACGATCGGCAAGCCCAGCGACGCCATATGCACGCGCAACTGGTGGGTTTTGCCGGTCCTGGGGCGCAACGTGTACCGACACACCAGTTCCCCGGCGGATCGAACCAGACCGCCGCGTTCAATCACGGTCTCCGCGTTGACCGCCCCCGGAATTTCGTACGCCTGCAACCGGCCCCGGTCCTTGACGATATGGGACCGCCGCACCAGCGGAAACGGCCGGGGCGGCGCCAGCGGCGCGACGGTGCCGGTTTCGGGGCGCACAACCGGCGCGCACGGCGCCAGGCACTCGTACACCTTCCGGGTCCGCCGCTCCTGGAACAGCATCTGGTAGGCACGGCGCAACGCCGGGTCCCGCACGAAAACCACCACGCCGGCGGTCAGCCGATCCAGACGATGCGCCGGGGTGATACCCGGCTCGCCGTACCGCTCCCGCAACCGGATCAGCGCCGTCTGCCGGTACCACATGCCGCGCGGCGTGGTGGCCAGGAAATGCGGCTTATCGACCACAATGATGCCGGCGTCCTCGTAGATCACGCTGCATTCGAACGGGATCGCCGGCTCATCGGTCACCCACCGATGCGGCTTCATCTACTCGACGGTCACCGACTTGGCCAGGTTACGGGGCTTGTCCACGTCATACCCCTTGAGATTGGCCATATCCATCGCGAACAGCTGCAGCGGCACCACATCCACCAGGGGGCTCAGCAGCGTCGGGCAGGCGGGGCGCCAGAACACGATGTCGGCGTACCGCTCCGCGTCGGGGTCGCCCTCCTCGGCCACCGCAATCGTGTACGCGCCGCGGGCCTTGACCTCCTCGATGCCGGAGATCACCTTGTTGTGCAGCGTGTCGCGTCCGCGTGCGGACGGCACGATCACCACCACCGGCTCGCCCTCGTCCACCAGGGCGATCGGTCCGTGCTTGAGCTCGCCGGCGGCGAAGCCCTCGGTGAACGTGTAGGCGATCTCCTTGAGCTTCAACGCGCCCTCCATGGCCACCGGATAGCCGACGTGGCGGCCCAGGAACAGGAACGAATGGGCGTTGAGCATACGCTTGGCCGCACGCTCGATCGGCTCCTGCTGGGTGTCCAGCACCCACTGGATCTTGTCCGGCATGGCCTTGAGGTTGCTGAGCACCTGATGGATCTCATCACGAAACATCGTGCCCTTGACCTGCGCCAGATACAGGCCCAGCAGATAGGCGGCCGTGACCTGGGCCACGAAGGCCTTGGTGGAGGCCACCGCGATCTCCGGACCGGCGTGGGTGTACAGCACCGCGTCGGACTCGCGCGGAATCGTGGCACCCTGCGTATTGCAGATCGCCAGCACGCGGGACCCCTGCTCGCGCGCGTGGCGCAGGGCCATCAGGGTGTCCATCGTCTCACCGGACTGCGAGATGGCCACCACCAGCGTGCGCGGCGTCAGGATCGGGTCGCGGTAGCGGAACTCATGGGCGAGCTCGACCTCCACCGGGATGCGCACCCAATGCTCGATGGCGTATTTGGCCACCAGACCGGCGTATGAGGCCGTGCCGCAGGCGACCACGATGATCTTGTCGACGGAACGGAACGCATCCGGTTCGATGCGCACCTCATCGAGGACGATATCCCCCTTCTCATCGAAACGACCCAGCAGGGTATCCGCCACGGCGGCGGGGTCCTCATGGATCTCCTTGTCCATGAACGACGGCCAGCCGCCCTTCTCGGCGGCCGAGGCGTCCCAGTCCACCGTGAACCGCTTCGGCTCGGTCACCTCGTTGCCCTCGAAATCGGTCACCGTCACCGAATCGGCGGTGATGCAGACGGCCTCGTCCTGCCCCAGTTCCATCGCGTCCTTGGTGTAGGCCACGAACGCCGCGACATCCGAGCCGAGGAAGTTCTCCCCCTCGCCCAGACCGACGACCAGCGGGGAGTCATGGCGCGCGCCGACCACCACATCCGACTGCCGGCAGTCCACCGCCAGGATCGTGAACGCGCCGGTCAGCTGCCGGGCCACGCGGCGCAGCGCCTCGAACAGATCAGGCTTGCCTGTCTCGGCGATCACCTGCTCGGCCATCTTGCCCAGCAGCTTGGCCGCCACCTCGCTGTCCGTGCTGGATGCGAACGAGTAGCCTTCGGTCTGTAGCTGGCCCTTCAACACGTTGGCGTTCTCGATGATGCCGTTGTGGATGATGGCGATGTTGCCGTCCGCGCTCAGGTGCGGATGGGCGTTGTTGTCGCTCGGGGCGCCGTTGGTGGCCCAACGGGTGTGGCCGATGCCCACCGTGGCCTCCGGCAGGGCGTGCTTGGCCAGGTCGGCCTCCAGATTGGCCAGACGACCCGCCTTCTTCCGCACGGCCACATGGTCCATACCCGGGGCGGCCAGCGCCACGCCCGCGGAGTCATAGCCACGGTATTCCAGACGCTTCAGGCCCTGCAGACACACTTCCAGCGGTTTGCCGCACGCTGTTGACGATCCTACATATCCAACGATTCCACACATAGCACACCAGTGTACCGTGCCATATGTAACCGTACGGAAAGAGGAGGGCGGATTTGCCCTCGGCGGCACCTACGGACAGCCCTTTAACGGTGCCGCATATTGGCGTAGCGCATGATGCGGAGGGCTTCGCGCTTGTCCTGCTCCTCACGCAGCGCCTGACGCTTGTCATATTCCTTCTTGCCTCGGGCCAGCGCGATCTCGGCCTTCACACGGCCGTCCTTAAAATACAGGCTCAGCGGCACGATGGTGTACCCCTTGGCCTCGATGCCACGGCTCAGTTTGGCGATCTGCGCGGCGTGCAGCAGCAGCTTGCGCTTACGCTTGGGCGCGTGATTGTTCCACGTGCCGTTGAGGTATTCGGGGATGTTCGCCCCCTCCAGCCAGATCTCCCCACGGCGGTCAATGGACACGAACGACTCAGCCAGCGAGGCCCGCCCCTCCCTCAAGGACTTGACCTCGGTGCCGGAGAGCACGATGCCGGCCTCATACCGGTCCTCGATGGCATAGTCGTGCCTCGCCCTGCGATTCTGCACAATCAATGATGTCCCCTGCTGTTGCTTGGACACTGGGACGATCCTTTCGTCGGTACTGTCAGTAATGGATATACGTGTAGTTGGAGGCGTTGTAGACGGTCTCCCACGCGGGGAAGGTGGCGAAGCCGGTGCCGCCCTCCGAGATGAGCACGGAACCATCTGCGTTCACGCGCTCGACGACCGCCACATGGCCGTAATAGGGGTCCGCGTACCAGCCGTTGACGTACTGGCCGCGTTCGAAGACCATGACCGCGCCGTAATGCGGCGTGTTGTTCACCAGGTAGCCCAGGCTGCGGGCTTTGTTGTCCCACTGCTCGCCATTGCCCATATACGATCCGACCGGCAGGCCGAGTTCGGAGCGGCGCAGGTACGCCCACAGCGTGCACTGGCGGGCCGGATAGGCGGAACCGCCCACCGTGTTGCCGGTCGAATGCCCGTAGCAGTAGCCGGACCCCGCCGGGCAGCTGCCCGGGACCGCGTAGTTCATGCCGCTGGCCGTACCGCCGCCGGTGGAGCCGCCGCCGGAGTTCCCACCGCCGGTCGAACCACCGCCAGAGCCGCCACCGGTATTGCCGCCGACCTGCTGCTGACCGCCCGCATTCGGGTCGGGAGCCTGCGGCGTCTGCTGGGCGGCCCACGAATCGATCTCAGATTTCATGGCCACGATGTCGGCGGCCTCGCGGGCCTCCTGCGTGGTGAGCTGGTCGGACTGCGATTCCAGCTTCTGCCGGGCGGCCTCGCCCTGTTCGCGCAACGCCTGCAGGTCATCCTGCCGGTCCTGCGCCTCCGCAGCCGCCTTGGCCGCCGAAGCGGCCTGCTGATCGGCCTGCGTCTTCAGCTGGGCGATCTCGTCCTCAATGGCGGCGAGTCGTTCCTTGCGGTTCATGGACACACCCAGTTCACCGGCGGCGTCGGCCGCCGCGTTCGCCTCGGAACGGGCCACGGCCGCCTGCGACTGCATACGGCCCACGAATTCGTCCGTGGTGGTCGAATTCGTCACCACGCTCATCAGATCGGACGCCGTTGAACCGTGGAAGCTCTCGCGCGCCAACTGAGCCACCGCATCCTTGGCGTCGTCGTAATCCTCGCCGGTCTGCGCGATCTTCTCCTCCAGATTCTCGCGATCCTGACGAGCCGCCTCCAAGCGCTCCGCCGTGGCATCCGCCAGACTCTGGGCCTGGTCGGCGGTCTGCTGCGCCTCATCGGCCGCCTCCACCGCCGCGGGGATCTGGTTCTCCGTCAAGTCGTTCAGTTGCAGGATCGTATTGGCCAGGTCCTCGTTCACACCCGCCAGCTGCGCCTTGAGATCCGCATGATCGGCGACCGCCTGATAATACTCGTTCATACTGGGAACGGCCTCGGCCGTCGGCGCCCATGTCAGGTTCGCCACTGCGGTACACACCAGCATCGCCATGCAGGCAACCATCCCCGTTGCGACCTTGGCTCGCCCCATCGCCCTCATCAGCCCACCTTTCCGCTGCGACGTGTCCGTAGTGCAGCCATTGTAATCAATCGTCCTGAAAACGCCAGCGTCGATCACGCCTTCAGGTACCGGCGCAGCGAGATCGTCGAAGCCACCACGGACAGCGCCATGGCACCCACCACCAGCACCGGCGCGGTCAGCCACACGGTCCGCTGCGTGATGAACGGCATCCACTGCACGTTCTGCGCAAGCCAATCGGTGATGAACACCTTCACCAGCGCGCTCAGCGCACCGCAGGCCAGCATGGATCCCAGGAACGAGGCCACCACGCCCTCCAACACGAATGGCAGCCGGATCGTCCAGTTCGAGGCACCCACCAGACGCATGATCTCGGTCTCGTTCTTCCGGGAGGCGGCGCTCAGCCGGATCGTGGTGCCGGTCAGCAGGATGGCGACCACCACCATCACCGCGGCCAGCACCACGGTGACCACCGTGGCGCGGTTGAGCACGGCGAAGATCGGGTCGAAGATCTGCCGCTGGTCCACAACCTCCTCCACGCCGGTGCGTCCGCTCAGCACCTCGGAGACGACCTGATACTTCGTCGGGTCCGTCAGCTTAAGCCGCAGCGAATCCTGCATATCGGCGGCGGTCAGCGTGCGCCCCTGGTAGGTGCCATCCGGATACTGCTGCAGGAACGTGTCATTGTAGAAATCCTCGCGGCTGACATACGTGATCTGCGAGACGTCGTCGCCCAGCTCCTGCCGAATCAGGTCCTGCAGCTGCACGATCTCGGTTTCCGTCGGCGCCACGCCCGCCGCGCAGGAGGCCGCCTGGCTGGTGCCGTCCGGGCACAGCCAGACCACCACCTCCACTTGGTTGTACCAATCGCCCTTGGCCCGGGTGATCTGCGCCTGCAGCAGCACCGAGGCGCCGATGAACAGGAACGAGATGAACGTGACCAGCATGACGGACAGGATCATCGACACATTGCGCCGCAGGCTGGTCCAGGTCTCGGACAGAATGAAACGCGCTCTCATCGGTTCTCCTCCCCCGTGGGATCCTCTTCGCTCGACCGGTCGGGTTGCGTGGGCGGCATCGGCGGTGCGGGCGGCAGCGGCGGGGCCGCCGACGTGGGCGGAGCCGGGATCGACGCCGACTCGTCGATGTGATCCGCCGTCTCCTGCTCATCGGACTGGATCGCAGCCGTTTCGGTTTCTTCGACCGGTTCGTCCGTCGTGTCCAATTCGTTCGGTTCGTTCGGTCCCGACGGTTCCTCCGGCTGATCCGTCCCGTTCCTCCGCTGTTCCGCTTCGGCGTACTCGTCAAGGCTCAGCCCACGGCCCCATGTCAGCGTGTCCTCCACCGGCGCGAAGGCCTCGCCGTACCGTCCGGTCCGTCCGGAATGCACGGACTGCGCCAATCGGGCGATTCCCTCGTCGCCGGCGCCCGCGGATACCGCCTGGGATACGGCGTCGATAACCTGGGCCGCGGTCTCGCGGCGATCGCCGGTCACCTCGATGGCGATGGTCGCGTCGGCTGAGGCGGAATCGCCGTCCGGACGGAACCGCGCATCCGCATCATTCGACTCGATCGACAGCTGAGCCTTCGACTCGACCTCGGCATCCGGGAAGTACAACGCGGAATCATAGGATCCCTGCGCCTCGTCGCGGACGATCTTGCCGTTGTGCAGCTCGACGACGCGCTTGCGCATCGAGTTGACGATCTCCTCGTTGTGCGTCGCCATCACGATGGTGGTGCCGGTGCGGTTGATGGCGTCCAGCACCTCCATGATGCCCAGCGACGTGGTCGGGTCGAGGTTGCCGGTGGGCTCGTCGGCCAGCAGGATCTGCGGATGGTTCACGTAGGCGCGGGCGATGGCCACACGCTGCTGTTCGCCGCCGGACAGCTCGTGCGGGTAGTTGCGCTCCTTGCCGGTCAGACCGACCGTCTCCAGCACCTTCGGCACCAGGGCGCGGATCGTGGAGCGGCTGGTGCCGATCACCTCCAGCGCGAAGGCCACGTTCTGCCAGACCGTCTTGTTGTTGAGCAGCTTGTAGTCCTGGAACACGAAACCGATCGACCGCCGGTACTGCGGCACCTGACGGTTGGTCAGACGGCGCAGGTCGTTGCCGGCCACGCGGATCTCGCCGTCCGTCGCCTCCTCCTCGCGCAGGAGCAGGCTCAGCAGCGTGGTCTTGCCCGAGCCCGACGCGCCCACCAGGAACACGAAGTCGCCGCGTTCCACATGCAGCGTGACATCGTCGAGCGCGGGACGCGTGCCCCTGGGGTAGACCTTGCTGACGTGATCAAGCGAGATGAGCGCCATGTCCAATCCTTACTGTTGTACGCGATTGTCGTACGCGATTATGCTTCGGCTTCCTCCGCGGCGGCGCGGCGCTGCTCATGGCGCCAGCGGATGCCGGCCTCGATGAACGCGTTGATGTCGCCGTCGAACACGGCCTGGGTCTGCGAGGTCTCATATCCGGTGCGCAGATCCTTGACCATCTGGTACGGGTGCAGCACGTAGGAACGCATCTGGTCGCCCCAGCTGGCCTTGATGTCGCCGGCGAGCTCCTTCTTCTTCTTGGCCTCCTCCTCATGGCGCAGCACCAGCAGTCGGGACTGGAGCACGGCCATGGCGGCGGCGCGGTTCTGGATCTGCGAGCGCTCGTCCTGCATGGTGACCACGATGCCGGTGGGCAGGTGGGTGATGCGCACGGCCGAGTACGTGGTGTTCACACCCTGGCCGCCGGGGCCGGATGAGCAGTACGTATCCACGCGGATGTCGGTATCCGGGATGTCGATGTGGTCGGTGGCCTCGACGAGCGGCACCACCTCCACCGCGGCGAAGCTGGTCTGGCGGCGGCCCTGGTTGTCGAACGGGGAGATGCGCACCAGACGGTGCGTGCCGCCCTCCACGGACAGGCGCCCGTAGGCGTACGGCGCGTCCACCTGGAACGTGGCGGACTTGATGCCCGCCTCCTCGGCGTACGAGGTGTCCATCATCTTGGCCTTGAACCCGTTGCGTTCGGCCCAGCGCAGGTACATGCGCAGCAGCATCTGCGCGAAGTCGGCCGCGTCTACGCCGCCCGCGCCGGAGCGGATCGTCACCACGGCGGAGCGTTCGTCGTACTCGCCGTCCAGCAGCGTCTGGATCTCCATGTCGTCCAGGTCCTGCCGGATGCTGCCGATCTCGGACTGCGCCTCGGCCAGCGTATCGGCGTCGTCCTCCTCGCGACCGAGTTCGACCAGCGTCTCCACGTCGTCGATGCGCTGGTTGGCGGAGTCCAGACGCTTGAGCTGCGACTGCGCCGCGGACAGACGGCTGGTCACCTTCTGCGCGTTCTCCGGGTCGTCCCACAGACCCGGGGCGGACGCCTGCGCCTCAAGATCCTGGATCTGCGCCTTGAGGCGATCCACGTCCAATGCCTTCGCGATCGACTCGTATTTGGCTCGCGCCTCGCCGATCGCCTGGGAAAAATCAAATTCTGCCATCGTTCACCACCATACAGTTCTTATTGTGAAAATCCTTGGAAACCACTGCCCGCCGACCTTCGGGATGTCCCCGCCATGGTACTCCGACCCCTTGTCCTGGGTCGTTGTTCTCGCAGCGCAGAACGGCCCTTCCCGCATTATGGAAAGGGCCGACGTGGACGCGATGGCGCTCAGTTGTGCTGGTGCAGCTCGCTGTTCAGCTCGATGCCGGTCTTGCGATACCGGGCCTCGATGGCGCCGGTCAGCGAGTTGCGGATGAACAGGATGTTGTCCTTGCCGCTCAGTTCGGCGCCCTTGACCACGTCCAGCGGTTCGCCGGCGGCCTGCTTGGCCTTGTCCACCACGGTGATCTTGGTGCCTGCCGTCACGTACAGGCCGGCCTCCACCACGCAGTTGTCTCCCAGCGAGATGCCGATGCCGGCGTTCGCGCCCAGCAGACTGTGCTCGCCGATCGAGACGCGGTGCTTGCCGCCGCCGGACAGCGTGCCCATGATCGAGGCGCCCCCGCCGATGTCGGAGCCGTTGCCGACCACCACGCCCTGCGAGATGCGGCCCTCGACCATCGAGGTGCCGAGGGTGCCCGCGTTGAAGTTCACGAAGCCCGCATGCATGACGGTGGTGCCCTCGCTCAAATAGGCGCCCAGGCGGGCGCGGCCGCCGTCGGCCACGCGCACGCCGGAGGGGATCACGTAGTCGAGCATGCGCGGAATCTTGTCCAGCGAGATCACGGTCACGCCGGCGTGCGGCATGCCCGGCGTGGTGCGCATGCGTTCGGCTTCCACGTCCATCTTGCGCAACGCGAAGGTCTCGGTGGCGAACGGACCGTAGTTGGTCCACACCACCGTGGCGAGCTTGCCGAAGATGCCGTCCAGGTTCAGCGTGTTCGGCTTGGCCAGGCGCATGCTCATCAGGTGCAGGCGCAGGTAGGCGTCGGCCGCATCCGCGATCGGCTCGTCCAGCTGGCTGACGGTGAACACGGGCAGGCGGCGCACGCCGCGGGCGTCGGCCTCCATATGCGCCATCATGTCGAAGTTGTGGTTCGGGCGGCTGCCCTCGGCCGGCGCCTCGCCGACGGTCAGCTTCGGATACCACACGTCCAGGGTGTTGCCGGCCTCATCCACGCTGGCCAGACCCCAGCCCCACGCCGTACGCGATTCGCTCATCGTTGCTCCTTATACGCAAGAATGTTCCGTACCCAGCATAGTCGAACCGTAGTCCGCAAAGCACCGGTTGACCGCAACCATGTCACCGGTTCTTGAAATATCGGAACAGCTGCGATTCGCGAATCAGCAACCCCGACGCTAACGCGGCGCATACCGTACCCGCGAACAACGCCAACGGCGTCCGGATGGCCGTCCCCAGCACCATCAGCGGATCCGACGCGGCCAGACGCACGCATACCGCGGCCAGCAGACTGCAGGATGCGGCCGTGGCCAGTCCCGACCAGAGCACGGTCTCCACCGCGATGCCGAACAGCTGCGCGCCTTTGCCCTGTCCGCTGTGCAACGCACCCGCGTATTCCAACCGGCGCCGGCGCACCGACACCGCGCCCAGCAGCAACCCGACCGCCAGCGCGATCAGCGGCATCCACCGGGTCATACGAGCCAGATACCCGCCGGTCGCGTCATACCGGGAGTCGAAGCCCTTGTTGATCTGGGTCACCCCCACGCTGGTGGATTGCGCGCCCTGCTCGGTGATGATGACGGTGGAGTACAGCAGCCCATCGGTCTCATCGCTGACCGGCCACTGCTTGGCCCAGCACTCCTCGAACGTGCGTCCGTCATCGGCGGAGACCGGAGCGAGCACCGCGTAGGCGAAGCGCGTATCACGCCCATCGTTCGGCCAGTCGAATACGCCGGCCACCGTACTGGTACCCTGTTCGGTCTCGAAACGGCTGCCGACGGTCAGGCCGAAATCATCGGCCATCACGCTGGACATCCACACGCCGCCCGCATCCGCGGCGAGCGTCGGATCTCCCTCCCCGGCGATAACCAGCGCCAGCATGCCCGATGTCACCTCGTAGGAGGCGATGTCGCGCCCGGGTGTGGACTTCGGCACGATCTGCGGGCCGGCACGCATGGCACCGGATGCGGAGGGACCGCCGTCCACCTCCGTCAGACGGTCGCAGGTCACCCCGTCCACCGAACCTCCGACCACGCTTTTCACGTCGGCGTCCGCATGGATGCGGGTCGCCGCCTCCTGCTCCAACGCCATGACGGTCATCGCCTCGTATCCGCCCAGCAGCCCGCCGGACAGCAGCACGGCCAGGAACAGCAGGAACGCGCGTGACGTGCCCGCGGCGATGTTGCGCATCGCCTCCGACAATACCGACCCCAGCCTCATCGTGTTCCCTCCCGTTCCGGGGTTGCCGACGTCTGATTACCCGCCGGCGCGTAGTCGGCCAGATCGATGACGCGTTCGCAGGCGTCCCGGGTATCCGGGTCATGGGTGGCGACGACCACGATCATGCCCTGCCCCGCCAGGTTGCCGAGCACGTGGCTGACCGAATGGGCGGTGCGCGTGTCCAGCTGGGCGGTCGGTTCGTCGACGAGCAGCAGGTCGGGTTTCGAGCAGACGGCGCGGGCCAGCATCAGCCGTTGCGCCTCGCCCCCGGACAGGTCCGAGAACCGCCGTCCCGCCGCATACCCCAGATCGAACAGCTCCATGGCGGCCATCGCCTCCGGTTCGGCATCGCGCCGCCGCTCCCCCTTGGCCAGCAACGGGAAGACCACATGGTCCAGGGCGCTGCGCTCCGGCACGCCGTATGGGTTCTGGAACACCCAGCCGATACGGTCGACGCCGCTGCGTTCCACGGTGCCTTCGGCCGGCCGCTCCCACCCGGCCAGGATGGACAGCAACGTGGATTTGCCGCAGCCTGACGGTCCGCAGATCGCAACCGTATGCCCCGGTTCGATCGTGAAGTCGAGGTGCTCGAACAGGGTGTCGGTGCCGGGGAACCGATGCGCCAGACCGTGCGCGCTCACGAACATGGCGCACCTGCGATCGCCGGCCCGATCTTCACCGTGCCGATCGACGCGGCGTCGGTGCCGTCGGCCGGCTGGACGAGGCTGGCGCCGAGTTCCGCCCCCACGATGGCGACGGGGATGGTCTGTCCGTCCTGTGCAACAATGCACCCGTTGATGCCATCACCGGCACCGATGACGGCCGCGGCCGGCACGCGCAGCGCGGTGATCGGAGTGACCAGCGCCAGCGATGCGTCCAGTCCCGCGGACAGGTCGATGGTGCCGTTGACGCTGCCCTGCAGCATCTGCTGGAATTCGGGCGTGGCGGTGACCTGCGCGCAGAACGCGGCATCGTCCACGCCGGTGGCGTTGGCCGGCAGCGTGATGCTCTGCCCGTACATGGTCAACGTGCGGTCCTGGGCGGAGGGCTGGCCGTTCTTGATGTCGAGTCGGGTGATGGTTCCCGGGATCTCGCCGACCGGGGCGCCGGCCGAAACCATCGCGCCGACCGTACCGGACCAGTTCGCGACCGTGACCGATGGGGACGGGATCCATAATGTATCCGCGAGCAGCAGCGTGCCATCCGAATCGTTGCCCTGGTCGATCATCAGCTGTTGCCAGCCCAGTTGGGTGTACCAGGTGAACGTGGTGGAATCCGGGGAGGACGAATAGCCCAACCGGTTGAGTTCGTTGTTGACGGCGAGTGCGTCCTGCCCCACATCGCCCGGTCGGATGTCACGGTACAGCGGGATGGCGGTGTTCAACGCCACCACCGCCCGGCCGTTGACCTGGTAGGCGGCACGACCCGACGTCAGTCCGGAACCGGACCAGTCGGCGGTCACCGTGCCGGTGGCGTTGCCGAGCAGCTGGCGTGAGGCCGAGACGGTCGGTACGACGGTGACCTGCTGCGAACCGGTGTACTCCTGCGTGTTGACCGGGGCGCTGGTCACCTGCCTGGCCGGTGACAGCAGCTCCGGCGGCCGGTCCGGCAGGAACAGCGCACACGCCCCCACGGCGAGCGCCGCCACCGTCACCACGGCCAGCAGCAGCCAGGTGATCGATACACGGCGGCGGTCATGCCGCTTCTGCCGAGTACGTTTCCCGTTGAATGCTGTGCCCATTGCCTCCCCTTCCCCGATATTGGCCACGACGCCACGGATATGCATTCATGGTACCGCAATATGTGCAGTTGCGGTATTCACTCGTTATCCCTGTTCCCGCCGTCTCCGTGCCACAAATCCACGCCCTCGTCATCCGCATATGCCGAGCTCCAGCCGTTGGCAACCTTACATCCGCGGAATACCGGATCTTTCGGGTCGAAATATTCGTACGGATTCTCACCATTCCCTTGGTCATTACCGGATTCCCTGCGCAGATCCTCAGCCGTGTAGTCTAACGGCACCGCTTCTTCGCGACGCAGGCAGTCGGCTATAGCCTCATACATATCCGTGTAGAGGTTGGGATTACCCACTTGCATCGTATAAACTGCGTCGATTGCACTGATTTGGAAGTAACAAGAATCGTAATCATCCTTGTATCTCTCCCACTCGTCCTGTGTACCGGTAAAATGCAATTGGGGCATGTCATAGATGCCGTTATAGTTAGCCAGTTCGAACGGCGGATACCCACGTTCTACCATGCAGGATTTGAAATCCGACCACGCCTGCTCGTAATCGGACACCGACAATTCGCCATCCTGCTTGGCTTGTTCCAATACCTTACGTTCCTTGTCTGTAGTGGTCTGCCAAGACAACGCCTGATCAATGTATTCTTCCATCGAACCGGCAACCTTCTGTCCATTCCCCACAACGGACGAATCGGCATCGTCGGGTTCCGGTACCGACTGCCGTTCCCCGCCGCATCCGCACAAGGTCAGTGCAATACCAATCGTCAACAATGCAATACCAACCCGTTTCATACGACCACCCCTTACATTATCTAGATAGAGGGGCGGCAGAAGCGAAAGACCAAGAAAATCTTCTGCCGCCACCTCACTTATTGCGCGTATTAAAAACGTCCAGCTCTGGCATAATCGACATTAGGTCCCCAATATGCTGAAGAACCACGCGCTTCAGCAAAACATGCGCCACCGGGAGCTGCGGCCTTATAATCTCGGATGGAAAGATCTTGGACGGCTTCTGCCCATACACCAACGGTCCGATAGCTTATCGCTTCAGCTGAAGAATAGTCATAATCTTCACTAACGAATGTGCTAGTCCAGTAATCAGCAGCATAGGCGGTGGGAACCGCTATCGCTACTGCGGCAACTGCCACCGCAACTCCACCAACTACTTTATGCTTCAAGCTCGAAAGAATCTTCATTGTTTCCTCCTGATCGTCGTAACATGTACCGTCTTCAATTCATCGTTTCCGATGAGCACAGTTTCCGAAGAAACTTGGTGTTGAGCATCATCTGTGCCCTTCATTGCTCAACATACGGTCACAACGTTAACAACACACACCATCTGATACACAAATCGCGAACAAAACAAAAACTGGTAACTTAACCATTTCGGCTACGTAGCACGCTGTTAAATCAATTGACGCAACCGATATCGAATCTCGCTACCACAGCTGTTCGGTGGGATCGGACTGGTCCATGCTGATCCACCCGTTGCTGACTCGGCACACGCGGGATTCGGGAGTGTCCTCCGGAAACGAGAACGGCCATTCGTCCGAGTCCGCCGTTCTGTTCTGATACCGTTCATATTCCCGACGAAACTGTTCACCGTCATATGAGGGTTCCACCTGACCGGTGCGCCGCAGACAATCGGCGATGGCCTCGTTGTGATCCTGCAACAACCCGGGATTACCGACCTGCATCCTGTACAGTTCGTCAATCGCCGTGGTGTAGGCATCCTCGCATGCCATGGAATCCTGGGCGTACCGCCGCTCCTGCTGATCCGTACCGGCCTGGTGCGCCGCCTCCTCACGGATGCCGCCGCCCATGTCGAGGAAAATGATTTCCCGATAACCACGGTCAATCATGCATTGACGATAGTCACTTAACGCCTGTTCATAATCCGACTGCGAGACTTCACCGGTTTCGATCACCCGTTCCACGGCCTCCCGCTGACGCTCATCCATCGAACCAGCGAATTTGTCAGCTAATTGCCCGGCATAGTCTGATAAGGACGGTGCCAAGCGCGCACCCGACTCAGATGTCTCCGGCAACCCTTCCGAATCGGAGCAGCCGGAGACACCAATCATCAGCGCCACGGCGACAGTCATACCTATTGCGACGTTGCGTCCTGTCGTCTTCGTCATGTCCGATACCTCCCCACATCATGCATGCCCCGTATCGTTAATCCCGTCCGTCAACGCAGACGGGCGGTACCCCTATCATAACCGCGTGCCGGTATCGAATCTCGCCTACCACAGTTGTTCCACAGGATCGTCAACGTAACTGGCGAACAAGCCGTTGGCCACCTCGCAGCCGCGGATCTCCATATCCTGCCGATCGATCGTATACTCGCCTTCAGCCCGTTCCTGCGCGTACTGCTGCGCGGTATAGGTCAGGGGAACCAGATTGTTGCGCCGGAAGCAGTCCACAATCGCCTCGTTCTTGTCGGAGAACAACGTCGGGTTGCCGATCTGCATCTGATAGACCTGCGCGACGGCACCCACATCAGCCATGCACGTCTGCATATCCTTATCATGCTTGGCCATCTGACGGGCGGTGCCTTCCTGATATGGGGCTTCATGGTATAGACCGTTAGGATATTTGATTAGGATGATCTCCTTGTATCCTTTGTCCAGCATGCACTGCTTGTACCGGGACCAAGTCTGTTCGTAATCCGTCACCGACACGCCGCCATTGGCCTTCGCACGCTCCAGAACCTCCCGCTCATACTCGGTCGTCCACTCGGTATCCGCAATCAGAGCATCGATATACTCATCCAACGAACCCGCCAAACGACTCCCCTCACCAGACATCGCGGATATATCGTTACTATCTTCTGTGTCCCCTGCATCATCCTTTTCGGGAGCAGACCTGGAACCGTCCATCTGTGAGTGGTTACTTAAATCCATTTTCTCCGCAGCATTCATCTCCGAACCAGCGCAACCGGTACCGCTGAGCAACAATGTGCAGATGAAGACTGCCGACACCAGCCTCCACCTGTTCTTTGTCTTCATGACGATCTCCTTTGATCAATATGTAATGAAACCTCTTCGGCTCCATTGACGTTCAATATACCGAATGTGGTCCTTCCCCACACCCGACCGCATACACAATATGAGTAATTCCCGCTACCATCATAACTCTTCCACGGGATCGGCTTGGTTCACACCGATCCCGTGGAAGAGCTATGGTGACCTGGCGTTTTGTGTTGTCGTGTGGTGCGGGTCGGGGCCGGTTCGGGTCGGCGTCGACGCCCACGAAGGCGGCTTCGGCATCAGAAGCGGCTGAGCCGGACGGTCATGACACGCCCGGTAAGACCCGCATTTCTTTCCTAACCCTGGGGCGTGCTTCTGGCGTGTTTCGTGGGTATGCGAAGGAACCCCCGGGAGCGTGGTGCTCGACCGGGGGTCCTTGTGACGGTGAATGCG